>Ga0255338_1000717_pt1 | contig 86502 bp, 73 predicted proteins | sample MeOH1_35cm_T4_19_FD_203715 | JGI IMG/M metagenome (GOLD analysis project Ga0255338, IMG submission 203715) | Sandy soil microbial communities from University of British Columbia, Vancouver, Canada - MeOH1_35cm_T4_195 | ecosystem: Engineered > Artificial ecosystem > Sand microcosm > Unclassified ... | reverse complement strand
GCCGCCTCCGGCCACCGCGCTTTATGTGGAGGTGATCGAAGGGACGATCGCCCAGCTGGAGGAGGCGCGGCTGGCCTTGGTCAGTTTTCCTGACCCTCGAATTGGGCGCGGGTTTGTGCCCCAATTTTCATTTTGGAGCCACGCTGGGGCATTCGTTAAGCGAAGGAAAAAAAGTGCAGCAAAGCAATATGATAGAAGCTAATCTCGAGCCCCGTAAGCGCGCTCATCAATACTCGGGCGCGCTGGTGGAGCCCCGGATCACCAGAGAGTAATCGGCATAGGTCGTGAAGGTAGCCAGCGGCTCCTTCGTCGCGGGATTCCCAAGGATCTCAATCAGTGATTCAACTGCGATCTCGGTCATGTCGACGATCGGTTGCCGGACGGTAGTGAGGGCAGGCCAGATCTTCCGGGAGATCGGGCTGTCGTCGAATCCCGCGATGGAAAGCTGGTCGGGCACGCGGATATCCCGACGATGGGCGACCGAAACTATGGCGGCGGCCATGTCGTCGTTGCTCGCGAAGATCGCGGTCGGCGGTCGGCGCAGCGAGAGAAGCTGCTCCGTTGCCCCCAGACCCGAATCGAAGGTGAGATCGCCGTCGACGACAAGGTCCGGATCAAGTTCCAGGCCGTGCTCCAGCAACGCCAGGCGATAGCCCTCGAAGCGTGTCCTGCTGACGATATGATTTTGCGCCCCGCGTACGAAGCCGATGCGCCGATGGCCGAGGCCGATCAGATAGTTGGCCATGTCGCGGGCTGCGGCGACGTCGTCGACGCGAACCGAGGACATGTCGGGCAATTCGCTGCCCGGGCAGAGCGCGATCAGTGGCACATCCAGCCGCTCGATGAGGCCCGTCCCACTCGCCGCCTCGCAATAGGGGGCTGGCAGGATCAGCGCGTTGGCGCCACCCTCGACCATCTCGAACAGGATGTCGGAAAGCGTCCGATGCTCCTCGAACCTGCGGATAAGCAATTGCGCCCCGAAACGCGTTGCCGCATCGAGCGCGCCCACCAGCAGGGCGCTGACGAATGCGCTTTCCGGGCTGTTGTACAACAGCCCGATCCGCACCGGCGAGGCGCTCGCCAGCGCCCGGGCGGCGGCATTGGGCTTGTAGTCGAGTTCGGCGATCGCCCGGAGAACAGCCTCCCGGGTGTGCGGCAAGACGCGCCGGCCGTTGATCACGTTGGACACCGACATCGGCGAGACGCCGGCGTGTTTGGCCACGGCATGCATGGTCACGGCGCTGCTGGATCGTCGGGATATCGGGCGGCTGCTCATGATTGCTTTCTAAGCCTGTCGATCGTGTAGCGCTACAAAAAACCGTTTGACAGGGTCGGGATCGCCAATCATGTAGCGCTACAACCGGCGCAGATCGGAGGATGGGGGAGGATCAGCGTGTCAGGCTGCACGCCTTTCCCGAATGCAGCTGCCGCACGGGCGGCAAGTAGGGAAACGGAAAACCATGACCGATCTTCGTCCATTCATTCGCCTGTCCGGTGCCGCGAGCGTCGTGGCGGTCGCGTTCACCCTCGTGACGCCAGCTTTCGCGCAGCAGCTGCCGGTTGTGGATGCGACCGGCGCCTCGGGCGAAACTGTGACGGCCAGTGCGGCGCCTGACGCACCGGAAGTCGCGCAGATCGGCGATATCATCGTTACCGCCCAGAAGCGGAGCGAGCGCTTGCAGGATGTGCCGCTCGCCGTCACCGCCATCACGGGCGACGCGCTGGCCAATCGTCAGGTGAGTGATACGAGCACGCTGACTAAGGCCATCCCCTCGCTTACCTTCCAGCAAGGCCCTAACGCGACGAATACCACGCTCAGGATTCGTGGCGTCGGCACCGCCCTCTTCGGGCAGGGTGTGGAATCCTCGGTGTCAGTGGTGGTCGATGGCGTCGTGCTGGCGCGCCAGGCGCAGGGATTTGCCGATCTGGCTGACATCGAGCGCGTGGAAGTGCTGCGTGGCCCGCAAGGGACGCTGTTCGGCAAGAATGCGAGCGCCGGCGTTATCAGCATCGTGACGGCGCGGCCCTCCCGCGACTTCGAAGGGCGGGTTGAAGGCACGATCGCCGAACATGGGGAATATCGCGCGAAAGGAACGATCTCCGGCCCGCTCTCCGATACTCTGCGTGCCCGACTCACTGGCTTCTACAACGATGTTCCCGGCATCACCTACAACACCACGCTGAAGCGGCAGGTGAACGGCCAGAAAGGCTGGGGGGTGCGCGGCAAGCTCGAATGGGATGCCACCGACAATCTCAATTTCCTGCTGAGCGCCGAATATCGCAAGAGCGATACGGATTGCTGCATTTCCTCGTCGATCCGGGTGGACAATCCGGTGGTCGCGCAGCTCGAGGCGCCGGTCGTCGCATCGGCGACGAACCACCAGGTTTCCGAGGACTCGCTGACCTATTCCAACAGCAACCAGAAGACCTTCTCGTTGCAGGCGGACTGGGACCTCGGTCCCGCGACGCTGACCTCGATCACTGCCTATCAGGACTATTATCTGAAGGTGAACCAGCCGATCGATCGGATCAATTCGGATCCCGTCCGCTTCGTCGGCGCAAGCGCCTATGCCTCGTGGAACTTCAACCAGGGCATTCTCGACCTGTCGCAATTTTCGCAGGAGCTTCGTCTCGGCTCGAACGGCAGCCATGACCTCACCTATGTTGCCGGCGTGTATTACAGTCACGGGGATATCAAGCGTCCCTTCGCCCGGCGGCGGGCCGTGTGCGCCAGTGGCGTGATCGGGCAGACCTGCGCCGCCCCGACCTACCAGTCCTCATCGAGCTTCGCCGAGCTGAAGACCAACAGCATCGCCGCCTTCGGCCAGGTCGAATATCGCATTGTCGGTGGGTTGAAGTTGCTCGGCGGTCTGCGCGTTCAATATGAGGACGGCAGTAACTACGGTGCACAGCTGGGCACGCTGGTGGCAGGCGATGCCCTGCTGACGGGTGTCCCGGCGAAGGGCAGCGGTACGCTGAACAATCATGATACTGCCGTTACCGGCAAGGCCGGGCTGCAATATGAGTTCAGCCGCACATTGCAGGCCTATGCCACCTATACGCGCGGCTACAAGGGTATCGGCTACAACATGGAGGCGGCGACCAATTTCACCGCCCAGACATCGCTCAGCCCCGAACATGTCAACGCCTATGAGCTGGGCCTGAAGGGGCGCACGTCGGATGGCTCGTTGAGCATGGCGGTCGCGGTGTACCGTGCGGACTATACCAATCTGCAGGTGCAGGCCAATCGCAGCGACCCCGTCACCGGCGTCACCTCGTTCGTCGCGACCAATGCGGGCACGTCACGATCGCAGGGTGTGGAAGTCGAGGCGACGCTGCGCCCGACCCGCCATTTTTCGGTCGATGCGTCTTTCACCTACACCGACTCGACGGTGAACATCGATGGCTTGAACTGTCCGCTGCAACTTCAGGCAGCCGCGGCAGTCATGACCGGCACGCCGATCAATGTCTGCTATCGCACCGCCGCGGGCGCCACCCCCATCCAAAACCTGCGCAATGCCACGCTGCCGGCTTCACCCAAGTTTCGCATCAGCGTCGCGCCACGCTGGGAGCATGACCTCGGCAACACGCTGGCGGGCTTCGTCCAGGTTGGCGTCAACTTCCAGAGCAAGCAGCAATTCGCGATCGAGCAGGATCCGCTCCTGGTGCAGGAAGCCTATACGCTGGTGGACGCCTCGGTCGGGGTTCAGACGATCGACAAGCGCTACAGCCTGTCGCTGTTCGTGAAGAACCTGTTCGACGTGAACTATTATACCAGCGTGAGCCATAACTCCTTGCTGGCGACGGCGGCGAAGCCCTTCGACCTGACGGCGACCTATAACAAGGATGCCGACCGGTATTTCGGGGCGACTTTAGGGGTCCGATTCTGAATCGAGAATGTCGGGCCATGGCTTTTGTCGCCGCAACGACCATGGTCCGCATTTGCCGCGACGCGGCATTCGCAATCACTCGGATTGATGGCCTGATCTCCGCCACAACGCGAGCGTCCGGATTTGCCCGAGTGAACTAGTCAGGAGAGGTTGTGAATATTGACCCCAGGCTGAGCAGGCGCCGAATGTTGTCGGCGACGGCCGCGACCCTGGCCATTGGGGCGCTCTCGAGGCCTTATCCCGTTACCGGAGCGCTGCTTGGCTCGGGGCCGCCGCCGCTCGGCCGGCGGCCGAACCTGATTCTGTACTTTCCCGACGAACTGCGTGCAGATGCCCTGGCCTGTTACGGCAACCCAGTGGTGCGTACGCCGAATTTCGATGCTTTGGCGAAACGCGGCACTCGCTTTGCCGAATGCCACGTACAGAACCCGGTGTGCGCGCAATCGCGATGCAGCATGTTGACGGGCTGGCCAACCAGCGTGCGTGGGCACCGCAGCCTGTTCTATCTCCTTCGACAGTCGGAACCGAATATGTTCCGTTATCTGAAGAACGCCGGTTACGACGTGTTCTGGTTCGGGAAGAACGATGCTCTCGCGCCGGAAAGCTTCGGCGACAGCGTCACCGAATGGGCTGACGCGCCGCGTACCGGTCCGTCGGTTCTCGTGGGTGCGCGCCCTGACGGGCCTTTGACCATGCTGATGCCCGGGGGCGGCGACCGGCGGGCCAACAGCGACTATCTTACGCTGCAGAACGCGATCCGTATTCTGGAGCGCAAGGAGCAGGATCGGCCATTTTGCATCTTCCTGCCCTTGTTCCAGCCCCATCCGCCTTATCGCGCGCCGGACGGATTCGCGGGGACCTACAAGCCGAATGCGATCCCTGACCTGGTCCCCCCCAATTTGCCGAAGAAGCCGAATTTTCACCGGGGGATCCGGAAGGAATACGGCCTTGATGCGGTCGATGATGCGACCATGCGCCAGGTCCGTGCGACCTATTATGATCAGGTTGCCTATACGGACTGGCTGCTCGGCGAGATGCTCGAAGCGCTGGAACGTACCGGCCATGTGCAGGATACCGCGCTGTTCGTCAGTTCCGATCACGGGGACTATGCCGGCGATTATGGCCTGGTTGAGAAATGGCCGAGCGGATTGGAGAGCTGCCTGACCCATGTGCCCTTGATCGCACGGGTTCCCGGCGGAGCGTCTGGTCATGTGGTCGAAGAGATGACCGAACTCTTCGATATCATGCCCACCTTCCTGGACCTTGCCGGGACGCGCGCCACACATACCCATTTCGCGCGAAATCTCACGGCTCAATTGCGTGGGACCGCAGGCGATGCCAAGCGGGCAGCCTTCAGCGAAGGCGGCTACAACATCTACGAACCCCAGGCGTTCGAGCCGTCCCGCGGCGGTATTTATGCCGGCAAGGGGGCGCTGCAAAATAGCGACCCCGCCATGATCTCGCGGACCGCGTCGATCAAAACCAGGCGTTACACCTACATCTCGCGACCGGCTGGCCAGGACGAACTCTATGACCGACGGAATGATCCGGGCGAGGCGCGCAACCTGATCGACGAAAGCAGCCTGGCTCCCGTACGCGCAGACATGCAGCGGCGCTTGCTCAACTGGTACATCAATACCAGCGGCGTTCCCGACGAGCATCGCGACGAACGCGGGACCCCGGAATTCATCCCAGATCCGATCTTTCCCGATGCTTCGACTCGTTCGACGCAATTGCTGGACGGAATGTGAGGAGCGCCCCTTGCCGCATCGGCATATTCGAAAGGCGGAGTTGATGAAGCGCAGTCTGGCGGCCCTGGCAGCGGGAACGATGTTGCTGAGCTCGATCGGGGCGATGCCGGCGCGGGCCGGTACGGGTGGCGCATCGCGTCCCGCGCCGGCGCAGCGCCCCAATATCATCCTCATTGTCCTGGACGATGTCGGCTTTTCGGATCTCGGGGCGTTCGGTTCCGAGATCCGTACGCCCAGCATCGATGCGCTGGCGCGTGACGGGCTTCGCTACAACCGTTTCGACAGCAAGGCCGTCTGCACGGCCACGCGGGCGGCGCTGCTTACCGGGCGCAATAACCAGACGGTGCGCATGGCCGATCTGCCCGCCGAGCGTCCCGACCCCACAAACATGACCAAGAACCGGGACGAGCTGCCCGGGAACGCGCAGACCGTCGCACAGGCGCTGCACGCCGCAGGCTATGCGACACATGCGATCGGCAAATGGCATTTGGCGCCGGAGTTCGAGGACGGCACGCCAGGCAAGAATGCGTCATGGCCGCTGCAGCGCGGTTTCGACGACTATTACGGATTTATCTCTGGATGGACCGACCAATATCATCCGGCGCTCATTCGGGACAATCAGCCGCTGCCAAAGCCGGACAAGCCCGGCTATCACCTTTCGGAAGACCTGATCGACCATGCGATCGCGTCGCTCAGTGACACCGCACGACCGAATTTCGTCTATCTTGCGCTCGGCGCCGCCCATGCGCCGATCCAGGTGCCGACCGCCTATAGCGACCATTATGCCGGCGTGTACGAAAAGGGGTGGGACGCGATCCGGCTGGGCCGGTTCGAGCGGCTGAAGGCGACGGGGCTGATTCCATCGAACACGGTGCTGCCCCCGGCCAATCCCGGCGACCGCGCCTGGGCTAGCCTGACCGCGGACGAGAAGTTGGTGTTCGCCCGCTTCATGGCGGTCTATGCCGGCTTCATCGAACATGCCGATGCGCAGATCGGCCGTCTCGTGGCCGCGCTCAAGCAACGCGGCCAATATGACAATACGCTGATCGTGCTGCTTTCGGACAATGGCGCTGCCAGCGAAGCCGGGCAGACCGGATCCTTCGAAGGCATGTACAAGCACAACCAGCCGAGCATCGCAGAGATGAAGGCGCGATTGTCCGAGCTGGGTACCGACAAGACCGAGGCCGAATATCAGCGGCCCTGGGCAATGGCCGGGGTGAGTCCTTTCCGGCGCTACAAGGTCTGGCCCTATCTCGGCGGGGTGCGGACGCCGCTCATCATATCCTGGCCCAAGGTCGTCCCTGACGGCGGCGCGATCCGCCATCACTATGTCGATACGGTCGATATCGCGCCGATGCTGCTCGATGTGGCCGGCACGCGCTTCGCCGCCAGAATCGACGGAGTCCGGCAGATTCCGGTCGCCGGCCACAGCTTCCGGGCGAGCCTGGCGTCCGGCGCCGCGCGCGAGACGCGGACCGTCCAGTTCTTCGAACTGCGCGGCAATCGCGCGATCACCTCGGGCAACTGGCGGGCCGTCGCGATGCACCGCATCGGCAGCGATTTCGCGACTGACCCCTGGGAACTCTTCGACCTGTCGAAAGACCCCGCCGAGGCACGTGACCTTTCGCGAGAGATGCCGAAGAAGCTCGCCGGGATGCAGGCGCTCTGGTGGCGCGAGGCGCGTAAGTACAGCAATCCGCCGCTTGGCGAGGCAGCGGCACGTTTCCAGCGGCGCGCCCCTCTCCAGGACGCGTTCCCGAAGGAAAAGAATTGACCCCTCTTCCTGACGATGCGCCGGCCTGGCCGCCACAGCGCACAGCGTGGTTTGTCGCGATCGTGCTGATGCTGGCGAACACGCTGGCCTTTGTCGACCGGCAGGCGCTCGCGCTCCTCGTGCAACCGATCAAACAGGATCTGCATGCGTCCGATACGGCGATGAGCCTGTTGTACGGCTTGAGCTTTACGCTCTTCTATGTCGGCGTCGGCATTCCGGTGGCGCGGCTGGCCGACCGGTCCAATCGGCGCAACATCATCGCTGCCTCGGTCTTCGTATGGAGCCTGGCGACCGCGGCCTGCGGGCTCGTCCGGTCCTTCGGCGCCTTATTCGTGGCGCGGGTGGGCGTCGGCGCGGGCGAGGCGGGGTTCAGCCCTTCGGCCTATTCGCTGCTGGCCGATTATTTCCCGCGCGAACGCCTCGCCTCGGCGATGGGTGTCTACCAGATGGGCGTGTATCTGGGCGGCGCGCTGGCGCTGCTCATCGGCGGCCTGGTCGCCAGCGTGCTCCCGCCGGAAAGCTCGATCGCCCTGCCGGTGATCGACACGGTCAAGGGGTGGCATGTCATCTTCCTCGCGCTCGGCATACCGGGCTTGCTGCTGTCGCTGCTGGTGCTGGCAATCCGTGAGCCCACGCGCCGCGGGCTGGTATCGGATACCGGCTCGGTGCCGCTCAAGGCCTTCTTCGCTCATGTCCTTTCGCGCAAGGCGGCCTATTTCGGGATCGGGTTGGGTTTCGCGATGATGATCCTTGTCGGCAACGGCACGGGCGCGTGGATTCCCGCCTTTTTCGGGCGGAAGTTCGGCTGGTCGATCGCCGAGATCGGCGCGCGCTACGGACTGGTCGTGTTCTTCTGCGGGACGACCGGGGCCCTGGCCGGCGGTTTCTGCGCGAGCTGGCTGCACCGCCTCGGCTTCCCGCGCGGCAATCTGCTGGTGGCGCTGATCGGGTTCGTCGCGCTGGTGCCGCTTACGATCGGCTTTCCCCTGGTGCCGCTACCGGAAATGGCGCTGGCGATGATCGGGGCGATGAACTTCTTCGCCGGCTTCAACCTCGGCGGCGGCCTCGCCGCACTCCAGGATCTCACCCCCAACCGCATGCGGGCGCTGGTCTCGGCCGGCTATATGCTGCTGGCAAACCTGGTCGGCGGCACATTGGGGCCCACGGTGGTCGCCCTTATCACCGATTACGGCTTCAAGGATCCGCAACGCCTGCCGGAGGCCATGGCGATCACCTGCGCCATCTTCTCGCCGATGGCGCTGGTCTTTCTGCTGATCGGGATGAAGGGGCTCAAGGCAGCGCAATTGGCTGAGGGCATCGCATGACATCCGGATCGGCAACCGAGTTGCCTGCGTTTGCGGATGCGGGCTCGATCTCCGATCCGCTGGCACTGTCTCCGGCGGACCGCCTATGGGTGGAGCGTACACGCGACAGCCTCGGTACCGAGGCCCGGATCGCCCAGCTTTTCATACTGTCGAGCCGCGACGATACCGCCGAGGAGACTGCCGGCCTGTCAGCGCTCGCGCCGGGCGGAATCCATCGCTTTCCGAGCAGCGATCTCGCCGCTGCCTGGCGCGCGACACGCGACGCGCTTGACGGTGCCGAGGTGCCGCTGATCCTCTCGGGCGATATCGAAGGTGGCACGACGAGCTACCCCTTCGCGACGCACATCCCCAACCAGATGGGGATCGCGGCATGCGACGATCTGGCGCTCTCCGAGTGCCTCGCCGCGATCGTCGCGCGCGAGAGCCGGGCGCTGGGCTATAACTGGTCTTTCACGCCGGTGGTCGACATCAACCGCGCGTTCCGCAACGCGATCGTCGGCACGCGCTCTTATGGCTCGGAGACCGAAACCGTGATGGCGCAGGCGCGCGCCTATGTGCGCGTGCTGCAGGCGCATGGCATCGCCGCGACCGCCAAGCACTGGCCGGGCGACGGCATCGACGATCGCGACCAGCACCTCGCGACCACCGTCAATTCGCTCGACCTGGCGACATGGGAGGACAGCTTTGGCCGCATCTATCGCGCGCTGATCGGCGACGGCGTGATGACCGTGATGTCAGCGCATATCGCGCTGCCCGCTTTCTTGCGGTCGCTGATGCCGGATGCGGGACGCGAGGCCTTTTGTCCGGCATCGGTGTCGCATCTTCTCAACCAGGTCTTGCTGCGCGACCGACTGGGGTTTCGCGGCCTCGTCGTGTCGGACGCGACGCCGATGGGCGGGCTGACCAGTTGGATGGATCGCGAGGAAGCGGTGCCGGCGCTGATCGAGAATGGCTGCGACGTCTTCCTGTTCAGCCGCGAGCCGCGATCGGACATGGCGTTGATGCGCAAGGGGCTGCGCGAGGGGCGGCTGAGCGAGGCGCGGCTCGAAGAGGCCGTCACGCGCATGTTGACGCTGAAGGCGAAGCTCGGCCTGCACCGCGCGACCGCGGAGGAACGGCTCGCGCCGCTCGATGCGGTGCGCGATCAGCTGCGGCGGCCGGCGGATCTCGCCACGGCGGCGCGCGCGGCCGGCCAGGGGCTGACATTGGTCAAGGACACACAGGCGCTGCTGCCGCTCGATCCCATCCGGCATCGGCGCGTGACGGTGATCAGCGAGGAGGGCTGGAGCTTTTTCTCCGGCACGCCTGCGCGGAGCTTCGCGCCGTTCCATGAGGAGATGCGGCAGCGCGGGTTCGAGCTGCGTGCCTATGATCGCGACCATTTCCCGACGCCGGCCGACACCGATTTGCTGGTGTATCTGGTCGGGCAGGAGGCCACGCCGAGCCTTGGCCATATCTATCTCGACATGGCCAGGCTGCACGGCGGACCGCGCAAGGCGATGGCGCAGTTCAACCGCGAGGTGCCGACGCTGCTGGTGTCGTTCGGCCAGCCTTATTATCTCTACGACGCGCCCAATTTCTCGACCTATATCAACGCCTATTGCTCTCTTGCCGACAATCAGCGCGAGCTGGTTCGCCGGCTGGTGGGCGAAGCTGATTTCACCGGGCGGAGCCCGGTCGACGCCTTTTGCGGTGAGGAGCAGCTGCGGTGGTGACGAGGACGGTTGCGCCGGCATCCGCTAAGGCGGGCAGGGACACTCTATTGATCGCGGGCATGCGCCAGATTGCCGGCGGCACCTTCGCGATGGGGTCAGAGCGTTTCTACCCGGAAGAGGCGCCGGTGCGCCCGGTGCGCGTCGATTCCTTCTGGATCGACGAGGCGCCGGTGACCAACCGCGAGTTTGCACGGTTCGTGGCGGCGACCGGTCATCGCACGCTGGCAGAGATCGCCCCCGATCCTGCGGACTATCCCGGCATGCCGATCGAGATGGCGCAGCCGGGATCCTTGGTGTTCGAGCGGACTGCGGGCCCGGTCGACCTGGAGGACTTTACTCAGTGGTGGCACTTCAAATTCGGTGCGGACTGGCGCCGTCCGCTGGGATCGGGCAGCATGATCGATCATCTGCTGGACCATCCGGTCGTCCACATCGCTTATGGCGATGCCGAGGCCTATGCCGCCTGGGCGGGCAAGAGCCTGCCGACCGAGGCGGAGTGGGAATTTGCCGCCCGCGGTGGGCTGGAGGGCGTGGAATTCGCCTGGGGTGACGAACTCGCGCCCGAGGGGCGGATGCTCGCCAACTACTGGCAGGGTGCCTTCCCCTTCGCCAACCAGTTGCTCGACGGATGGGAGCGCACCTCTCCCATCGGCACCTATCCACCCAATGGCTATGGGTTGTTCGACATGATCGGCAATGTCTGGGAATGGACCGCCGATTGGTGGTCGTTTCCAACGGTCGAGAAGAAGAAGTTCAAGGGGGCCTGTTGCGTACCGGCCAACCCGCGCGGCGGCAGGGAGCGTGACAGCCTCGATCCGTGTGCCCCGCACGTGCCGATCGGCCGCAAGGTGCTCAAGGGCGGGTCGCATCTGTGCGCACCCAATTATTGCCAGCGCTATCGCCCGGCGGCGCGGCACGCCCAGCCGATCGATTCCTCCACCAGCCATATCGGCTTTCGCTGCGTGCTTCGCGAAAAGGACAGACAGTGACCCTCCGCCGCCTCTCTCAATTGCGTGCTGCCGCGCTTGGTGCGTGCGCGCTGATCTCCGCCCCCGTCTGGGCCAAAGGCCCGGCGACGCCGACCGCCCCTGCGCGCCCGGAGAATATCGTCTTCGTGCTTGTCGATGACCTGCGCTACGATGCGATGGGTTTCCTTACCCCGGGGCTTGAGACGCCGAATATCGACTATCTGGCTAAGAACGGCGTCTATTTCCCCAATGCGCTCGTCACCTCGTCGCTATGCTCGCCGAGCCGCGCAACGATCCTGACCGGACAGACCGCGCGCAACCACGGCGTGATCGACAACAATAATTCGTCCGAAGCAGGGCTGATCTTCTTCCCCGCCTATCTGCAGCAGGCCGGCTACCAGACCGGCTTCTTCGGCAAATGGCATATGGGCAGCGACACCGATGCGCCGCGCGCCGGGTTCGACAAATGGGTGAGCTTCAAGGGGCAGGGCACCTATTTCCCGACCGACCAGCTATCCCCCGGCCAGGTTGCGGCGGGCGAGCGCCAGACGCTGAATGTCGACGGCAAGGTCGTCAAGCGCACCGGCTATATCACTGACGAGCTTACCGATTATGCGATGGACTGGCTGGAAAAGGGCCGTGATCCAAAAAAGCCATTCTTCCTCTATCTGAGCCACAAGGCAGTCCATTCCGATCCGCTGCCGCCGGACCGCTACAAGACTCAATATGCCGATCTCGCGATCAGGCTGCCGGCCAGCATGGCGAACACGCCGGAGAATGCTCGGGGCAAGCCGATGTGGGTGCAGAACCAGCGCAACAGCTGGCATGGGGCTGACTTCCCCTATCATACCGACCGCAAGCTGACCGAGCAGGTGCGCGACATCTATCGCACATTGTCGCCCGTCGATGAGAGCCTGGGTCGGATCATGGCCTATCTGAAGAAGGCGGGGCTGGAGAAGAACACGATGATCGTGTTCTATTCGGACAATGGCTTCCTGATCGGTGATCACGGCCTGATCGACAAGCGCAACGCCTATGAGCCCTCGATCCGCGTGCCGATGATCGCCTATGCGCCCGGGCTGTTGCCAAGGGGCGTGACCAGCCCGGCCGTGGTACGCAATCTCGACATGGCCCCCACCTTTCTCGACGTCGCGCATGTGCCCGAGCCGAAGCAGATGGAGGGCAGGAGCTGGCTTGGGCTTGCCGAAGGCAGGCTGAAACCGGCCGACTGGAAGCCGGGCGACTTCGTCTATGAATATTACTGGGAATGGACCTTTCCGCAGACGCCGACCACTTTCGCGATCGAGCGCGATCGGGTGAAGTACATCCAGTATCACGGCGTGTGGGATACCGAGGAGCTCTATGACCTCACCACGGACCCGGACGAGATGCATAATCTGATCGACGACCCGGCCTATTTCGATCGCAAGCTGGTGCTGCGCCACGCCCTGTTCGAGCAGCTCGCCAACAGCAAAGGGCAGCATGTCGTGCCCTATACGGAAAAGACCAGCAGTGGCTTGGTGCACCGCGACGTGAACGGCACGCACGCGGCCGATTTTCCCCCGCAATGGTATGTCCAGCCGAATCTGCCGGGCAAGATGAATGATCTGTTCCCCGATACGCCTGCTAAAGCCGAGGCGGACAAATCTGGGCGGGTCTATATCCCTAACCGCGGAGCAGGCAGTAGGAAGTAATCTGGATGGCGTGCGGACGTGGCCGGGCTGGTCTATGTCGACGCGAATACCGTGCATGGCATCGGCAGTGTCGACGGCGCCAGGGCACTGATCGATCCGATCATCGAGGCCGACCGCAAGGGTAAGGGCTATTTCAACGACATGCGTCTCGCGCATGGCTATGTGATCGCCACTGAGGCAATGACCCGCGTCCCGCCGCCGACGGATATTCCGGTTACCGTCGTGACACGGGGCGCGGCCGATTTGCCGATGTCGGATCCGGGATCCAGGCGCTGGCGCGACGGCCATCTCGCGCTCGTCGCGGCGACCGGCTGATCTTCGCGGATGGCGCCGGTCATCTGATACCGACCGAGAAGCCGAAGGTCGTCGTTGATGCGATACTGACGACATTGGATGCGGCGCGCGCCCACGCATTTCGTCGGGAATAAGGCGACTTGCCAGCGCTTCACACCCGAGAGCCGCCCTCAGACCATGCTCAGATCAAGCGAAGCCAGATGCCGGTCTGGCTGATGAGCACGCCGTCGATACTGCGCAATCTGCGCCGCGGCTGCTCGAAGCCCGGTACCGGCGGGACATCGATTTCGGAGACAAGGTGCCAGCTGCGACTTGCGGTATGTAGCGCGCCGAGCCGCAGGCCCGTTTATGGCATGCGGCCGTTCGACTGAGCGAACGCGGGCGCGTTCAAAAGGGCCGCAGGAGCGCGATCACAGAACTGTGGACGCGGATTTTCGCGCCGGGAATCCGGCGCGGTGCCCGAGGCGCGGGCGCTGGTGGTGGCGCGTCGCGCCACCGCGGAGCCTATCGATGTTGGCGATCGTCAGGGACATCCTCCAGACCGTTGGCTTCAAGCCACTTGCTGTTCCGGCTGATACGGCCTGACCAGAGAGAACAGGTCGCGCGGGTCGCGTGGCTCCACGATCAGGTCGAGCCGGCGCAGGTCTTCACGCCCTTCAATCAGCGCGTGAACATAGGAGAGCGCGGAGAAGTCCTCGATCCCAAAACCGACCGAGTCGAAGATGGTGATCTCATCGGCGGTGCTGCGGCCTACCGCCTCCCCGGTGATCACGCGCCAGATCTCGGTGACCGGAAAATCAGCCGGCATCTGCTGGATCTCGCCTTCGATCCTCGTCTGTTCGGGATATTCGACAAAGACGCTCCCGCGCGAGAGGATGGCGGGGGCCAGTTCCGTCTTGCCGGGGCAATCGCCGCCCACCGCGTTGATGTGGATGCCCGCGCCGACCATATTGTCGGAAAGGATCGTCGCCCTGGCCTTGTCGGCGGTAACGGTTGTGACGATGTCCGCGCCAAGCAACGCTTCGGGTGCCGAGCTAGCGGCGACGACCTGGAAACCGAGTCCGGCCATATTGGCGCGGAACTTGGCGGTGGCGGCGGGATCGATGTCCCATATCCGCAGCCGATCGATGCCGAGCAGCGCGCGGAAGCCGAGCGCCTGGAACTCGGACTGGGCGCCCAGGCCGATCACTGCCATCGTGCGGCTGCCGGGCCGGGCGAGATAGCGCGCCGCCAGTGCCGAGGTGGCCGCTGTACGCAGCGCAGTGAGCAGGGTCATCTCGCTCAGCAGCACCGGATAGCCGGTATGGACATCGGCCAGCACACCGAACGCCGCGACGGTTTGCAGACCTAGCCGCGTGTTCTTCGGGTGGCCGTTGACATATTTGAAGCTGAAGCGGCGGCGGTCGGCGGCTGGCATCAGCTCGATCACGCCGTCGGGCGAGTGACTGGCATAGCGCGGTGCCTTGTCGAACTCTTCCCAGCGGCGGAAATCACTTTCGATGCGATCGGCGATGCCTTGGATGAACGGCTCCACGCCGCTCGATGCGACCAGCCTGCAAAGATCCTCCACGCCGACATAGACTGTCATGTTGCTCACCCTTCCTGTTCAAGCTTCGGGAGAGCTAGATCGGCACCTTGCCGGAAAAAATTGGAGAAATGTGCAGTGAACGGGTAATCACTTGGCAAAATGGCAGGCAATGTTAAGCGATTCATATGATCCTTCTCGACTCGCTGGATCGCCAGCTCATTTCGCTGCTCAGGGCCGATGGTCGTGCGCCGATCGCGCGGCTGGCGACTGCCCTCAAAGTATCGCGCGCGACGGTGCAGGCGAGGCTCGATCGGTTGCTGGAATCGGGCGCGATTCTGGGCTTCACGGTGCGCGCGGAAGAACGCGGCGCGGGCGAGGGGGTGCGCGCAATGACGCTGATCGAAGTGGCCGGCGCTTCGACCAGCGCGGTGATTCGGTCGCTGCGTGGCCTGCCCGAGATCACGGCACTGCACACGACCAACGGGGCCTGGGACTTGGTCGCCGAGGTGCATGCGGAGTCGCTAGGCGATCTCGACCGGATCCTGCGTGAGATGCGCACGGTGGAAGGCGTGCTCAACAGCGAGACGAGCATCCTGCTCCGTTCGGTGCAATAGGCTCAGTCCACCGGTTTCAACAGGGCGATCGCCGTCGCCGCGATGATGCCACCCAGGCCCATCACCAGGGAGACGGTGAACAGCCCATGGCCACCCGCAAACAGCGTGCCGGCGAGCAGGGGCCCCAGTGCCGACCCGCCACGACCGACCCCGATGACGAAGCCAGTGCCGCTCGCGCGCAGTTCGGCCGGATAGGCGCGGGCGAGTAGCGGGTAGATGCCCACGACGCCGGCATTGATGAAGAAGGCCGCCACCGCGACGCTCAGCGAGAGCGAGGCGAGGTCGTGGAGGCCCAGGCCGAATATGCCGATCGCGATCACGCCGGCCAGCATCGACCCGCCGACCAGCGGCCTGAGCGGCAGGCGCTGGGTCGCAAGCCCGATCGACAGCGCGCCGAGCAGATTGCCGACATTCGCCGCCACCAGCGCGCGCCCCGCCTGCGCTGCATCGAACCCCATGTCGACGACGATCTTCGGCACCCATTTCTGGATGTAGTAGAAGAAGGTGATCTGGGCGAAATAAGCGATCGTCAGCAGGATCGTCGCGCTGCGACAGCCAGGCGAGAACAGGGCAAGGATCGTGGGCCGGATGCACTCGGCCTCGGTTGGCGGCAGCGCCTCGATTGGCGCGCGGCCCAGGCGGGCGAGGGTACGGTTGATCGCAGCGAGCGCTTTCTCCGGGCGGCGGGCCAGCAGCGACTCTATCGATTCCGGCAGCAGGAAGAAGGCGAGGGGCAGCGCGACCAGCGTCATCATGCCGCCGAACAGGAAGACCGTGCGCCAGTCGCCGCTTCCTGCGAGCAAGGAGGAGGCGACCAGCCCGCCCAGGATCGCGCCCGTCGAATAACCGGCGATGTTGAGCACCGTGTTCAGTCCTTGGCGCCGGATGCTCGAGAATTCCGCGACCATCGCACTGGTCGCCGAGAGCATGCCGCCGATGCCGAGCCCAGTGAACAGGCGGATCGCCGACAGCATCTCGACGCCCGTGGCATGCGAGGCGGCGAACATGCCCGCCGCCATCACGCACAGGCAGGTGAGGATCGTCGGGCGTCGGCCGATCCGGTCGGCGAGATTGCCTAGCAGCACAGATCCGGCCGCCATGCCGATCAATTCCATGGAGAGCACAATGCCCAGCATGGTCTTGTCGACGCTCCACTCCTTGGCGATACCGGGCGCGGCGAAGCTGATCGCCAGCACATCGAAGCCGTCGAGCGCGTTCAGGGCGATGCAGACCGCGACGACCGCGATCTGCGCCAGACGCATGGGTTCAGCGGCGATCGCCGCGCGGGGATCGTGCCTCATGATATTCCTCTCTCTGGACGTGCCCCGGCTCTCGCGGCCGGATGGCTTAGACGAGCTTGTTCATGTGCTTTCCGAGCACCGCCGCCATTTCCGGGCGCCGTTCGAGGCACCGCGAGACCGGGCCGACCACCACGATCGATAGCCGGCGGCCGCGCACGGGTAGCGGTAGCGCGACGCCCGCCAGGTCCGGCGTGTATTCGGCATTGCTCTGGTGCCAGCCGCGTACCGCCGCCTCCGCCAGATCGGCCTCGATCCGCTCGGGACTCATCGGCGTGGTGGCTGAGTAGCTGGTGAAGTCGATCTTGCGGTACAGCGCCTGGCGCTCCTCCTCCGGCATCTGCGCGAGCAGCGCGCGCCCCGCCGAACTGGCGTGGATGGGTACCCTGTCGCCTACCTGCGCGAAATAGCGCACCGCATGGCGCGACTCCTTCACCATGACGAACATTGCGGAGGTCCCGGCCGGTGCCGAGATCGCCGTGGTCTCGCCCGTCTCCGTCGAAACCGCCTGCACCAGCCGCTGGACTTCGGGCGGCAGCGGATCGGCCTGTGCCACTTGCTCGGCTAGTTCCAGCCAGCGCAGGCTCGGATAATAGGCGCCGCGCCCCTGTGGCTCGTAGAGATAGCCGAGCGTCGACAATGTCCCCAGCAGCTTGAACGTGCTGGAGCGTGGCCAGTCGAGATCGTCGGCCACTTCCGCCGCGCTCGCCGGCCGCCGCCGCTCGGCGAAATATTCGAGGATCTGGAGCGTGTTCGCCGCTTGCCGTACGATCATGATCGCCATCGTCCACTCGGGGGAAGGAGAAGAGGCGATATGCCACGGTCAGCGGGCCGTGAAGCCGCCATCGACCGGAAGCGCCACTCCGGTGACGAAGCCGGCTTCGTCCGAGGCGAGCCACAAGACCGCGTCGGCGACTTCGCCGGGCTTGACCAGCCGGCCCATCGGTACCGCGCCTACCACCTTGGCCTCGTTCGCCGCGGCTTCGGCCGGATCGCCGCCGCGCCCGGTGAAGCCGATCTTCATCGGCGTATCAGCAAGTCCGGGGCACACCACGTTGACGCGGATATTGTCGCCGGCCAGTGCGAGCGCGAGCGACTTGCCGAGGCCGACCACGCCCCATTTGGCTGCCGAATAGATCGGGCTCATCATCGAGCCGACCAGTCCGGAAATCGAGGAAGTGAAGACGATCGAACCGCCGCCGCGCGCCCGCATGTGCGGCGCGACCTGGCCGGCGCCGAGCGCTGCGGCGGTGATGTTGAGGTCGATCGCCTTGCGATACGCATCCATATCGAGATTCTCGACCGAGGCGGGCCCTGGCATGCCGGCATGCGCCCAGAGGATGTCGGCGCCGCCCAGCGCCTCCACTGCCTGGTCGATGCTGCCCCGTGCGCCTTCCGGCGTGAGCAGATCGGCAACGATCGGGACCACCTTGTCCGATCCGAACTCGGCGACCAGTGCCGTCAGCGCCTCCGAGCTGATGTCGATGGCGGCGACGCGCGCGCCTTCGCGCGCGAAGCGTTCCACACCGGCCCGGCCCATGCCCGATGCTGCGGCGGTGACGATGGCGAGCTTGCCCTGCAAACGCATGGTGATGTTCCTCAATTGGCGAAGGGATCGGCGAACTTGCCGGTGGTGGAGATCACGGTGGTCTTGGTCTCAAGATAGGAATCGAGCGCCTCGATCCCGTTCTCGCGACCCCAGCCGCTGGCCTTCACGCCGCCATAGGGCGTGGACCAGCGGATGTAGCGATAGGTGTTGACCCAGACGATTCCCGCCTCGATCCGGTTGGCGACACGGTGGGCACGACCGACATCGCCGGTCCACAGACCCGCGGCCAGACCGTAGCGCGTGCCATTGGCGATCGCGATCGCTTCTTCCTCGCCGTCGAACGGGATGATCGACGCGACGGGGCCGAAGATCTCCTCCTGCGCGATCCGCATCTCCGGCGCGACGCCGGCGAACACGGTGGGCTCGATGAAATAGCCGTTGCCGTCGAGCCGCGCGCCGCCGGTCACCAGTTCGGCGCCTTCATCGCGGCCGATCGCGACATAGGAGAGCGTTTTGTCGAGCTGCTGCTGGTGCGCCTGCGGGCCCATATGCGTGGCGGGATCGAGCGGGTTGCCGACGCGGACGCGCCCCGCATTGCGGCGGAAGCCCTCGACCACCTGGTCGTAGATCGGCCGCTCGACCAGGACGCGGCTGCCCAGCGCGCAACTCTGGCCGCAAAGCGCCCAGGCGGAGCCGGTCGCGGCGTTGAGCGCATTCTCCGCGTCGCAATCGGCGAAGAGGATGTGCGGTGCCTTGCCGCCCAGCTCGAACGAAAAGCGCTTGAGCATGTCCGCGCCGGTCTTGAGAATCGTCTTCGCGGTTGCGCCTTCGCCGGTAAAGGCGATCTTGTCGACGCCCGGATGCGAGACAAGATGCGCGCCGGCGACCGGGCCATCGCCCGGCACGACATTGACAACGCCCGGCGGGAAACCCGCTTCCTCGAACAGTTTGGCCAGCGCCAGCGAAGAGGCCGGGGTCTGCTCGGCGGGCTTGAGCACCACCGTGCAGCCCGCGGCGAGCGCCGGCCCGAGCTTCCACGCCGCGGCCATCAGCGGCACGTTCCACGGGGTGATCGTCCCGACCACGCCCACCGCCGAACGCGTGGTGAAGGCATGGACGCTGTCGTCCATCGGGATCGTCCTGCCGCCCAGCTTGTCCGCCAGCGAGGCGAACCAGTGATAATATTGAGCGTGCATGCCGATATCGCCGCGCGATTCGCGGATGGCGCGCCCATTGTCCTGCGATTCGATGCGGGCGAGCACATCGACCTGCGTCGCGTAGAGATCGGCGAAGCGCCGCATCAGCGCAGCGCGCTCCCAAGGTGCCAGCTTGCGCCACGGCCCTTCAAAAGCCTCGCGGGCCGCGGCCACTGCGCGATCCACGTCCTTCATGCCGCCAAAGGCGACCTTGCCCCAGGGCTTGCCGGTGGCCGGATCGATACTGTCGCGAGCGCCGCCATCGATGGGTTCGACCCATTCGCCGCCGATGAAAAGACGGTCAAAGCGATAAACCATAGTGGCCTCTCTTATTTCTTAATGTGGACTAATTTGTCCACATATGGAAATCAGAGTCAATGGACTTTAGGGAGAAATGGGATGCTGCCGTTGCTGGAAGGCGTGCGTGTGATCGAAGTGGGCGCAGTGGTGCTCGGACCCTATGCAGGACAGATCCTCGCCGATCTCGGTGCCGAGGTAGTCAAGGTCGAGCCGCTCGAGGGCGACATTGCCCGCCACGCGCATCCCCAGGGGACGGGTGGCGGCGCGCTGTTCGTGAACAACAACCGTAACAAGCGCATGCTGGCACTCGACCTCAAACGGCCCGAGGGGCGCGCGGCGCTCGCGAAGCTGGTGGAAGGCGCGGATGTGCTGTTCCACAATATGCGGCTCGATGCGGCCGATCGGCTGGGGCTCGGCTTCGATCAGGTCGCGGCGATCAACCCGCGCATTGTCCATTGCGCGGCGACCGGATTCGGGCGTGGCGGCCGGTATCACCACCGCCCGGCTTTCGACGACATCATCCAGGCGGCGAGCGGCCTCGCCGGCCTCACCGCGCTTCAGAATGGCATCCCGCAATTCGCCCCGACGATCGTTGCGGACAAGGTGGCGGCGCTGCATGCGGTCTACGGCATTCTCGCCGCGCTTCTCGCACGCGAGCGTGGGCGGGCCGGGCCGTTCCGCGTCGAAGTGCCGATGTTCGAGGCGATGGTCGCCTTCCTGATGAACGAGCATCTCTCCGCCGCGACCTTCGCCGCGGATGGTGCGCCCGGTTATCCGCGCCTGCTCTCGCCCGATCGCCGGCCCTTCCGCACCGCTGACGGATGGATCGCGGTGCTACCCTATACCGAGGCGCAGTGGCAGCGCTTCCTCGGTGCAATCGGCCGGAGCGAGGTGTGCGAGACGGAGTGGTTCCAGTCTCCCGGCCAGCGTCAGGCGTCGATCGGCGAGCTTTATGCGATCGTCGCCGCAAGCCTGGAAGCGCGCGGTACTGATGCGTGGATCGAAGTGCTTGGGGCGATTGACGTACCTTGCTCGCGCGTGGCGATGCCGACGGAGATCCTCAACGATCCGCACCTGGCCGAGATCGGCTTCTTCGATGTGCCCGAAGGCTTCCCGGAGGGCGTGGCGCGCGCGATCCCGCAGCCGGTGCGGTTCACCGGGATCGAGCGGAGGCCGGACCAGCCTCCGCACGCGCTTGGCGCGGACAGCCGCTCGGTGCTGCGCGACTTTGGGTGTGACGAGGCAGCGATCGACGCGCTCATCACGGCCGGCGTGGTTGCCGCCTAGAGCAAGCAGCCCCAAATCGCAATCGGCCTCCTTCCTATAAGCATTTGTTATCGAACAGTAAAAATTCGAAGGCCGGTACCCACTTTCAGCACGATGCTCCTGCTACCCGAAAACCCCGTAGCCTACCCGCCGTCCGCATGGCGTGGCAGCACCGGACAGGGTTCAATCGCACATCACCTTCGGAAGAGGATAGAATGTTCAGATTGCTCGCCACCAGTGCATTCGCGCTTTGCCTCCTGGGCGCATCGCCCGCGTTCGCCCGGACTCAGCCGCCCGCCGCGCCCGGCTATGTGCTGCCAGATACCGAGACCTGGCAACTCGAGGGTGAAGATGGCTATCCCTATCAGATCTTCGTCTCCAAACCGGCCGGGCCGGCGCCCGAGGGCGGCTATCCGGTGCTCACCGTGCTCGACGGCAATGCAATGTTCGCCGGCTTCGCCGAGACGCGGCGTATGCACGAATATATGAAGGCGGATACCGGCAAGGCGATCGTGGTCGGCGTCGGCTACAAGACCGACAAGGCCTATGACGTTCGCCGCATCTTCGATCTTACGGGTGGACCGCCACCGTCGCCTTGGGACGTCCAACTGGGCAAGGTGCCGAACGGCGGCTGGGACAAGTTTCTCGATTTCCTGACCGGCACGCTGCGGTCCGAACTCGACCGGCGCTACACGATCAACCGCGACCGTCAGGCGCTGTATGGCCATTCGCTGGGCGGCCTGTTCGCGGTCCACGCATTGTTCACGCGGCCCACCGCCTTCCATGCCGTGATTGCCGCCAGCCCGTCTCTGTTTTGGCACGACCGGGAGATGCAGATGGAGGAGCGCGACTTCGCCGCAGGCCTGCAGGCCGGTAGGATTCAGAAAGTCGGCCGCTTGATGGTCGTCTGGGGCGAGCGCGAGGATACCGTGCTCGAGCGCTGGGATGCCGAGGCGTTCGTCAAGCGGATGGAACCGCTCTCGGCTTTCGGATTGCGGACGCGCTCCGAAGCCTATGCCGATGAAGTCCACATCACCGTGCCGAGCCGGTCGGTGACCTCGGCGCTGCGCTTCGCATTTACCTGGCCCTGAGCGCCGCGTAGATCAGCCCCGCGATGATCGTCGCGTCGAGGGCTGGCACGGTCGTGATCGTCCAGCCCTTGTACGTCCCCAGCACCGCCACCAAGACCGAGATTGCCCAGGTCGAGATTGCCCGCCAGTCGAAGCGCGGCAGGCCGCGCAGCGATTCCGCCGCGTCGGCGCGGCGATAGCGCGTCCAGGCGTCGATCACATAGATCGCGGCGATCGGCGGGATGATCAGCCCCAGGAACAGCACGAAGGGGATGAACATCTCGAGGATGCCCATCAGCGCCAGGATCGTGCCGATCGTGCCGCCGGCGAGCGTGAACACCCAGTGGCGCACCTTGGGAAAGGTGCTGCCGAGCGACAGGCTCGACGAGTAGAGGTTGAGCGCGTTGACCGTCCAGGTCGGCAGCACGAGCAGGAAGAGCACCGGCGTACCGAAGCCGTACGCCGTGACCAGCTTCATCACGCTGGTCTCGTGAGTCGCCAGCGCGGGGATCGCGGCAGCAGTCATCATCAGTGGTGTTGCGATCGGGAAGGAGAGCGCCATGCTGGCGATCGCCCCGCGCGGGCTCCTGGTATAGCGCGACAGGTCCGGCATCGTCGCCACCGCGAGCATATAGGCACCGATCAGCGCCGAAACCGCGATGCCGAGCGTCATCGGCTCGGGCGGATTGGGATCGGGCGCGGTGACGAAGCCGTGCGTTTTCAGCGTCACCACCACCACCGCCAGCAGGATCGCCGCGAGCAGCGGTACCGCGACCAGCGCAAGCCGGTCGAGCGCGCGGAAGCCGATAACCGTGGAGCCCATCATCAGGATTGAGCCCAGCACCACGAACGCTGCGAAATTCCCGGGCAACCCGTTCGCCGTGGCCGCCTCGACCATCGCTTCGCCGAAGAAGGACGCATTCACGCCGAACCAGCAGAAATGGATGAGCGCGATCACCGTGTTGATCAGCGCCGCGCCGCCGGTGCCGAACGAGCGCCGGACGAGGAGATAGGTGGAAAGCCGCGTGCGTACGCTGACGATCGCAGTCATCGATCCGCCGGCGCACAGGATCAGCCCGGCGAACAGCGCGGCGATCACTGCGCCGGAGAAGCCCAGCGCAAGCGCATTGTGCGACCCGTTGAGGAAGTCCGGCAGGCCGATCGAGAAACTCGCGACGATCAATCCGACGCGCCAGCCGGGGACGGTGACCCCTTCGGGTACCGGCGAGTGGGCATAGGCATCGTCGGCTTCGTTGCTCATCTGCGGTTCCAGCCGTTGAGATCCTCGATCGGACGATAGGGATTGGTAAAGCCGAAGGCGGCGGGGCCGACAAACGTTAGTGCCCGTTCGGTGCGCAGCGTCGCGGGGGCGGCGGCGCCGACCACTTTGACGCGCTGGCCGAACTTCAGCCGCTCGGTGGTGATGCTGTCGGCGGTCTCGCGGTCCATCACGGTGATAAGATCGGGTACCATCGCGCGGACCTGACCGTCGACACGGGCGATAAGGTTCTCGTTCTGGAATTCCAGGTCCATTCGACCCCCGCCGCCAAAGGCCTCGATTACCACGCGCCCGACCGAGAAGCCCCCACGGGTCTCGCGTTCGACATCGACGACCTTGCCGTCGAACAGCGTACCGGCAAAGGGATAGAGCCCGCTGGCCCTAAGCGCCGCATGGAGCGCCTCGAAGGGATCTTCGCCGGCGGCCCGTGCAATCCGCACCGCCGCGCCGATCGCAATCGCGACTGAGACGCTGCCGCCGATCGCGTGGCGCTTCGCTGTCGCACCGCTCAGTGGATATTCGACCATGTGCGCGACACCGCCGAACTCGATCGAGAGCGCGCGCGCCTGGCGCTCGTGCTCCAAATTGTCTACAGCATCGATCAGGCGCACCTCACCATTGGCCGAAGTGACGACCGAAGGACAGGCGGAGAGCCCGTCGATGCTGAACACGGTCATCTGCGATTCGGGAAAGGCGCGGCCCATGCCGTCGGCATCGACCACGGGGATGCCGAGCTCGGCGGCGGCCAGCAAAGGCGCGAGGCCGTTGCCCCCGCCGACCTCGATCGCCATCACGGCATCGATCGGACGCCCGAGGATTCGCTCCAGTTCGCGAAGACCCAGCAGCGCTTCCTGGCCATTGGGCAGCTTCTCCGCCGAGACGGTCGGTGCGCCGATCCAGCCGCAGGGCGCGATCAGCGCATCGTCGGCCAGCACATCGAGTGAGATTAGCTTGAAGGGACCGCGCCGCGCGATTTCGGCTTCGCCGAGCAGCTGCGAATAATAAGGGTCGCCGCCGCCGCCTGAACCCAGGAAGGCGGCGCCGGTGGCGAGATCGAGCAGCGCCTGACGATCAATGCGCATGGGCGGTCACAACAGTGGTGCCGGCAAGGTCCGCGACGGCGCGGACGCGGACCTGCGCGGCGCGGCCGGGCAGATAGCTCAGATACACTTCATCCATCTCCACGATCTCGACGCTTTCGGCGATGCCACCTGCCGCGATCGCCTGGTCCCGCGCCTCGGCACGCAGGCGATCGAGCGCTTGCTCGCGCGGTTCGCGTTCATACGACACGACCTGCTCGACCTGCGCGCCGACCTGAGCGATGGCAGCGCCAACGGCGTTGGCGACGGCGGCGTGCGCCGGGCGCACTACCCGGGCGGCGCCACGCAGTGTGTCGGGCACCAGAAAATTGCCGCCGCCGACCGCGAGTATCACCACGTCACCGCGACTGGTCTTCATCCTGTCGACCGCTTCCTCGAGCATCGCCTGCATCCGCGCCCACACCGCGTCGCGCACGGGCCCGGAGAGCGCCGGCAGCTTGGTCGGATCGCCGAAGCGAACGCGCCCGGCGGCGACGGCGACATCGCTTGCAGTAAGGGTGCCGCCGCCGAACAGGCACGCCTGTTCGGTGATGCGGAAGCCGACCGAGTCCGGCCCGACGCGAAGCTCGCCCTCGGCAACCCCCGCTGCTGCATAGTGTGATGGATCGAGATGGATGCGTGTGCCTCCGCCCAGGCCGAGCGCAAGGATATCGGGCATTCGGAAATTGATCCGAACCCCGCCAATATCGACCGCGACCGAGGACTCGCGTGGGAAGCCGCCGGCGAGCACGCCCAGATCGGTGGTGGTGCCGCCCACGTCCAGCACGATCGCGTCGCTTACCCCGGTGAGGAAGGCGGCGCCGCGCATGGAGTTGGTCGGCCCCGACCCAATGGTCAGCACCGGATAGGCCGCCGCGCGCGCTGCGGAGATCAAGGTGCCGTCATTCTGCGAGAGATAGAGCGGCGCCTTGACTCCGATCTCTTCCAGCGCTCGCTCGAACGAGGCGACGACGTGGCTGGCAAGGCTGCCCAGCGCGGCGTTGAGGATCGCGGCATTCTCGCGTTCGATGAAGCCGATCCGGCCCAGCGTATGAGAAACGGTGATGCGCGCGCCGGGATGCTCCTCGACAACGAGCGCGGCGGCGCGCTCCTCCATCGAGGGATTCACCGGGGCGAACACGCTGCTGATCGCGATCGCCTCGATCCCGGCCTCACGCAACTCGCGGGCGGCCGCGCGGATCGCGGATTTGTCGAGCGGGGCGATCTCGCGCCCGTCAAACTCGAAGCCGCCGGGAAGGAGATAGGTCTTCGCGTCGATCTGCCCGGCAAGCGCTTCCGGCCAGCCAGTCATCGGCGGCAGCGCCTCGCCCGAGGGGCTGGCGAGCCGCAGGATGCCGACCCTGTCGAGCCGGCGGCGCTCGACCAGGGCGTTGGTGAAATGCGTGGTGCCGATCATCACGGAGGCGACCGCCTCGGGCGCCACCCGCGCTTCGCCAAGCACCGCGCGAATCGCGGCGGCAACGCCCGAGCCAACGTCCACCGTCGTCGGCTGCTTGGTCCATGCGACGACCTCAGCCCCGTCCATCAATACGGCGTCGGTATTCGTTCCCCCGACATCGACCCCAATCCGCACGCTATCCCAATCCTTTGGCACGCCCCTCACTCGTCGCGAGCTAAGGGGCTGCGGCTAGGCGGTGCAATGCGGGAAACGGGTGCGGGGCCCGGCGAACGGGTAATCCTGGTGCCCGGACGGGTAAGTCGCTCCCGTTTCCGCCATCTTCTTGTACCGTCTTTCGTCTAGCGACTCGGAATGGACGGAGTAGCCGCGATCGAAGAACTGATCCCGACCAAGGTCGCGCCGCCGCTGTGGATGGGCGACCAGATCCGGCGTGATGCGCTGCTCGAACGGCTGGACGGAGCGCTCGGCCGGCGCCTTACGCTCATCCATGCCCCGGCGGGATATGGCAAAACCAGCCTGCTCGCCCAGTGGCGTCGCCGCCTTGCCGATGCCGATCTGCTCGTCGCCTGGCTCACGCTTGAGCGCGACGATGCCGATGCCAAGCGGCTTGCCCAATATATCTCTTATGCGATCAGCGGTGAGGCAGTGGAGGAGGGCGAGCCCGTCTCCGCCGGTATGCCCGCGCGCGCCGCGCTTTCGGCGATCATCAACCGGCTGGCCCGCGATCCGCGCCAGACCGTGCTGATCCTCGACGATCTCCACTGCGCCGAGAGCCCGGAGGCGTTCGACTTCCTCCAGTCACTGATCCGCCTCGCGCCGCGCAACTGCCACTTCATCATCGCATCGCGCGATTATCCGCGGCTCGGCCAGACGATGCTGGCGGCGGAGGGGCAGTTGCTCGAACTCTCCGCCGAAGATCTCAAATTCTCCAGCCCCGAGGCTGAGGAGATGCTGGCACGCGCCGATGGCTTGCCGCTGTGCGAAGACGATGTCCGCAGCCTGATCGAGCGGACCGAAGGCTGGCCGATCGCGTTGCAACTCATGCTGTTCTCGCTCCGGCGCGGGATCGACCGGCGCAGCTTCGTCGGCGGTGCGGGGGGATCCGGCTCGGAGTTGGCCGGCTATCTCTCCGAACAGGTGCTGATGTCGTTGCCCGAAGACGTGCAGGAAGTGGTACTGCGCACAGCCCTGCTCGGCCGTGTGACTGCCGAAGCGCTCAACCTGATCTGCGACCGGCAGGATGGCGGACTGCTGCTCGAGCGGCTTGAGCAGCAGGGCGTGCTGCTCACCCCGCTCTCGCGCGAGCGCGACGCCTATCGTTACCACCAGCTCTTCGCCGAATATTTGCGCGAGCGGCTCGTCAGGCGGGACATCGGCCAGTATCGCGCGTTGCACCAGCGGCTCGCCTTGTGGTTCGATGCGCGCGGCGAGACTGCCGAGGCTATCAGCCACGCGATCGAGGCCGAGGACAGCGCGCTGCTCGCCGGGGTCCTCGAAGACGCGGGCGGCTGGCGGCTGATCCCGCAAGGCCAACTGGGCCTGGTCGAGCGCGGCCTCGCCCGGCTGAGCGCGGCGGAGATCGACGCGAGCCCGGCGTTGGTGCTGGCCAAGCTCTATCTAGACATCAAATGCGGGCGGATGGATGCGGCCCGGCTCGCATATGACCGGCTGGTCGATCGCTCCGAACAGCAGGAGACTTCGCCCGATCTCTGGACCGAGATCCGCGTCGTCGGCGATATCCTTGCCGAATATGAGAACGAACCGCTGACGCTCGAAGATCTGCTCGCCCGCGAGGCGCTGCTGCGCACGCTGCCCGCCGACGATCACCTGGTCCTTGCCAATGTAAGCGAATCGCTGGGTGCCAAATATTATGAGGGCGGCTGGCTGGAGCGCGCGATGGAGCCGACGCTGGCGGCGCGCGGCCACTACCAGGCGATGGGATCGCTCTACAGCGAACTGTTCACCCGCTTCCACGAGGCGCGTATCCGCGAAGGGCAAGGTCGGCTGAAGGATGCGGTGGCGGTGCTCGCGGTTGCCCACAAGGAGATCGAGGCGCATTTCGGGGCACGCTCCGATCTCGCTGCCAATTGCGCGGCGTTCGAGGCAGAGCTGCTCTACGAACAGGATCGCGCCACTGAAGCGAACGCCCTGCTCGAATGGGCGTTGCCGCACATGGAGCAGTCGGACGGCTGGGTGGACGTCTATGCCGTCGCTTATTTCACCGCGGCACACGCCTTGATGGATGACGGTGCAATCGATGCCGCCCGCGCGCTGCTCGCCCGGGCGCGCGGCGTCGCGCAGCGCCGCCGCCTGCGCCAACTTGAACTGCTCGCCGAGCTGTGCGAGCTCGAACTGCTGCTACGCGACGAGGCTTTGCTGGGCGAAGCGCGAGCCTTTTCCGTCACGATCAGGCTCGACGCGCTGGCTGATGCGATGGCCGTGGAATCGCCGCAGTATCGCCCGGTGGCCGTCGCCGCCTCGTTGTGCCGCGCCCGGCTCGCGCTGCTCTCTGGCGCCCCTTACACCGCGCTCGACGAACTGACCGCAATGACGCGCTGGGCGCGACAGCATGGCGCAGGCCGGTTACTAATCAATCTCAACCTGCTCACCGCGCACGGCTATCGCGCGATCGGCGAGGCCGGAAAGGCGCAGGCCTGTTTTGATGAAGCCGTCGGCACCGCCATGTTCCAGGGTATTGTCCGCCCGTTTCTTAACGCTCGCGCCTTCATCCAGACGTCGCTCGAGGACGCGCTGGCGGGCTCGCCGGACCGCTTCCGCGCGCAATTCCTCAAGGGCTTGTCCCGCTCGCTCGGCAACACCCGGGCACTCGCGCCCGCACCCGACGCGCTCAACGATGCCGAGGCCGCGATCCTGCGTCACCTGAGCCAAGGCTATTCGAACAAGGAGATCGCCCGGTTGATCGGCATGTCGCCCGATACGGTGAAATATCGGCTGAAGGCAGTGTTCAGGAAGATCGGCGTCAACAAGCGCCGCGACGCGGTGCGCGTGTCACACGAACGCGGGCTGATCGAGGGCGGGCTGTCGCGCCCCGCGGCCTTCTGAATAGCTGTTCCCCAAATTGGGGAACAGCCTTACCCGTCTTCCTCTTCTATTTACCCTGAAAATCGCGTGACGGTTTCGCGACGCTGCCTGTTCAATGTCCCTGCCGAAAAACAGCCGGCTGTCGTCAAGGCGACAGCCAGAGCCGGCAAAAATAGCAAAGGGTAGGCGGCAATGACACACGGATATTCTAAGAAGTTGGTTAGGCGAACGCGGCTGGCACTGCTTTCGGCATGCGCGGCGACAGCTTGGTCCGGTGCGGCGATGGCGCAGGACGGCGCCGATCCGGTGCCGGCAAGGGCGCAGTCGGACGATGAGATCATCGTTACCGGCACGCGAGCGATGGCCGGCACCAAGACAGACACGCCGCTGACCGAAATTCCGCAATCGATCAGCGTGATCACGTCGGAACAGTTCAAGGACCGCGCCGCGGTCAATCTCCAGGACGTTGTCCGCTACAGTGCGGGCGTCGCGTCTGAACTCAACGGTGTCGATGCGCGCGGCGATTTCCTCGCAGCGCGCGGCTTCGATGTGAACCAGTATCTCGACGGCCTCAACCGCATGCCTAGCTTCGTCTACGGCGCGCGGTTGGAAATCTACACGGTCGAGCGCGCAGAGTTGATGCGCGGCCCCTCCTCGACGCTCTACGGTGGCGGCGGCGCGGGCGGCATCCTGAACGCGGTCAGCAAGCGGCCGCAGGAGGAGTTCGCCGGTGAAGTAGGCGCCACGCTCGGCACCGATGCGCGCAAGGAATTCCGCTTCGACGTGACCGGCGGTCTGACCGACGGCGTCTCTGCGCGCCTCGTCGGCCTGGTGCGCGACGGGCATTTGCAGCAGCCGTCACAGGACGATGACCGCATGCTGATCATGCCTACGGTCACCTTCAAGCCGAGCTCCAGCACCGAGATCACGCTGATCGGCCTCTATCAGAAAGACCGTCTCGGCACACAGACCTATCTGCCGACCTCCAAGACCGTCGATGCGGCCAACGCCAATGTGGCGATCCCATTCGACTTCTATCTGGGCGAGCCGGGTTTTAACCACAGCCGCAGTGACTATTATTCGGGTACTGCGCTGCTGACCCAGCATTTCGGTGAAGACATCACCTTCAACAGCCGCAACCGCTACTTCCATCAGAAGGTCGACTATCAAGAAGTCTATGCGGACTATTTCTACACGGACGCGGGCGTGGCCTATACCGATGGCCGCGGGCCGCGCAAGCCGGCGCGCTACTGGTATTTCAATCGTGCGAACTACGACAATTTCAACACCGACAACAACCTGACTTTCACGTTCGACACCGGTCCGTTCGAGCATAAGATCCTGCTCGGCGCGGACTATACCGCGTTCAAGGAAGACAAGAGCGAGGGCTTCGGTGTGGCGCCTTCGATCGACCTCTATGCCCCGGTCTATGGTCAGGCTTTCGCCACCGCGCCGTGGGGGCCGAACAAGGTGACGAAGAACACCCAACTCGGCTTCTATGCGCAGGACCAGATTCGCGCCTGGGACCGTGTCTCGCTCGTCTTCGGCCTGCGCCACGACAACGTCACCTCGAACGTTGATGGTGTCGAGCAGCCGGACAACAAGGCCTGGACCTTCCGCGGCGGCGTCATCGTCGATGTCAGCAAGGGCGTGTCGCCCTATTTCAACTATTCGGAATCGTTTCTGCCTGTGTTCGGCACCAGCTTCGCCGGCGTTGCCTTCGTGCCGCGCAAGGGCCGGCAATATGAGCTGGGGGTGAAGTTCGCGCCGTCCCGCAACGCCCTGATCACGATCGCCGGGTTCGACGTGAAGGAGCAGAATTACCTGATCTCCGATCCCACCAATATCCAGAACTTCCTGCAGAACAGCACGGTGGGTTCGAAGGGCATCGAAGTCGAAGGCACGTGGCGCCTGCCGCGCAATTTCGAGCTGACCGCGGCATACAGTTACACCCGGGCCAAGTTCATCGAGAACCCGGTGCCGTCGATCGTCGGGAACCGGGTGAGCAACATGCCCGAGCACCAGGCATCGATCTGGGGCGCGAAGAACTTCGCGCTTGGCAACGATGTCGGCGGCAAGGTCGGCCTCGGCGTGCGCTACCAGGGCAACAAGATCGATACCTCGCAGACCTATTTCATCGATCCGGTCACGCTGGTCGATGCGATGTTCGAGCTCGATTACAAGGGCTGGAACCTGTCGGTGAACGCAAGCAACCTGTTCAACCAGCGGGTCTACACCAACTGCAACTACAGCGCGGCAGCGAGCGAAGGCTATTGCTATCTGGGCAAGGACCGTACGGTGCTTGCCTCGGCGCGCTTCCGCTTCTGACCTGACGTATCGGGGCCGGGCATCTTCCTCCGGCCCCCCGTTTCCACGTTTTTACAGGATTGAACGCCCATGCCCGCCCTTCGTCTCGCGACCGCCGGGTTGCTCTTCACCGTTACCGCCGCCAGCGCCGCACCGACGCCAGCGCCCGAGGTGGCGGAGCTGATCCTCACCAATGGTCATGTCTATACGGTCGAGGACGGCAAGCCCTGGGCCGAGGCGGTAGCGATCAAGGATGGGCGGATCCTTGCCGTCGGCACCAGTGTCGAGATCGCCCGGCTCAAGGGCGCTAAGACGAACGTCGTGGACCTCCACGGCCGTTTCCTGATGCCCGCGTTTGGCGATGCGCACGCACACCCGATCTTCGGCGGCATGAGCCATGCCCGCTGCGCGCTCCACGCCGGCCAGACACTGGACGACTATCAAAAGATCATCGCCGATTGCGTCGCGAAGTCGCCGGGCACCGGCACGATCTTCGGCTCGGGTTTCAACCAGACCCTGTTCCCGCCCAACGGCATCCCGCGCAAGGAAATCCTCGACGCGATCTCGAGGGATCGTCCGCTGATCTTCGAGTCCGACGGGCACACGCTCTGGGTGAATTCCAAGGCGCTGGAACTGGCCGGGATCACCAAGGATACCCCAGATCCCAAGAATGGAACGATCGACCGCGATCCGAAGACCGGCGAGCCGGTCGGCGGGCTGGAAGAGGCGGCGATGGCACTCGTGGATCCGCTGGTGCCGCCGCCCACCGACCAGGACCTGCAGGGCGCGATCAGCTTCACCGTCAAGCTCTTCAACAGCATGGGCATCACCTCGTGGCACGACGCCGCCGTCGAGTGGGACAAGGGCGGCACCAGCCGCGCGATCGAGGCCTATAAGGCGGTCAGGGATCGCGGCGGGCTGACCATGCACACCGCGATGGACCTGCGCTGGAACAATGAGCGCGGCGTCGAGCAGATGGCCGATATCCTCAAGCTCTCGGCCCGCGCTCGCGCGATCGGACTCACGGCGAATGGCGTGAAGTTCTTCATTGACGGTGTGATCCCGCAGCAGACCGCGGCGATGCTTGCGCCCTATGAGGGCACCACCGTGAAGGGCGCCACGCAAATCAAGCTGGAGACGCTCGCCAAGGCGGTCACCGCGCTTGATGCCCGCGGCATTCAGTCGCATTTCCATACGATCGGCGACGCTGCGGTACGCGAGGCGCTCGACGCGGTTGCCGCAGCTCGCAACCGCGACGGCATGAGCGACACGCGGCCGATGATGTCCCATATGAACGTCATCGACCCGGCCGACCAGCCGCGCTTCGCCAAGCTCAATGTAACCGCGATCTTTCAGCCGCTCTGGGCCTGCAACGAGGCCTATATGACCCTTACCATCGAGCGGATCGGGCCGGTACGCTCGACCTATATCTATCCAGCCGGCAGCGTGCTGCGCTTCGGGGGGCGTCTGGCCTATGGTGCTGACTGGTCGGTCGCTTCGGCCAATCCGTTCGAGGGCATCGAAGTGGCGCTCACCCGCGTCGCGCCGGAAGGGAAGCTGCCGCCGCTCGAGCCGAACGAGGCGGTGACGCTGGAACAGGCTCTGCGCGCCTACACGCTCGACGTTGCCTATGTGAACCATCTCGACAAACAGACCGGCTCGATCGCGCCGGGCAAGAGCGCGGATCTGATCGTGCTCGACCAGGATCTGTTCAGGATTCCCACGCGGCAGATTCATACGACCAAGGTGATGCTCACTCTGTTCCAGGGCCGCGAGGTGCATGGCAGTCTCGCGGCTGTCGGCATGTAATCGCCTGATATTGGGCGGTACGGCCGGTCGCGTGGCGTGGCGTAAGTCCGAGGCGAGGGGAGTGAAGCATGCCGAGCCGTAGGGGGCAGCAAGTAACAGCACTGTCCCGATTGCGGCAGGCCCTTACAAGCTATCATTACAATACCCACGACCAGCTTCGACAGCATCTCGGCGACTTCGTCGCCGCCGACCGTTTCGGCCGCAGGCTCATAACCTCAGAGTCTGACCGGAAATTAAGTTGCGTTGTATCAGCAGATTAGGGCGACGCTTCGCGCTCTCACCTAGCTGAGCGCGCGAAGAGATGATCCGCAGCACCGCTATCCCGCAAAACTCATGGATACCGACGAGGCGGACGTGCTCCCCTTATGAGCTTCCCGCCGCCGCATCGCGCCTAGAGCATTTTCATATTGACCGTTGATATCCGGCGGCGTGGAAGAAGTTGGCGCATTCGGCGGGATGGAAGCGGTCGAGCAGGTTACCGATGCGCTCGACAAGGGCATCGACGGTTCGGGCCGGCTCCTGCCGCAGCAGCGCTTTGAGCTTGGCGAAGGCCATCTCGATCGGGTTCATGTCGGGGCTGTACGGGGGCAGGTAGAAGAGCTGGGCGCGACGGGCGGTGATCGCTTCGCGGATGCCGGCGACCTTGTGGGCGGGCAGATTGTCGAGCACCACGACATCGCCGCGCCTGAGCGTAGGCGCGAGGACGTCGCGGACATAGACGCGGAAGGCATCGCCATCCATCGGTCCATCGAGCACCCAGGGGGCAGTGATGCCGGTCAGGCGCAAGCCGGCGATGAAGGTCATCGTCTTCCAGTGTCCGAACGGCACGTGATCGCGGCAGCGTTCGCCAACTGGCGCCCAGCCATAGAGCCGCGCCATTTTGGTGTTTACCCCTGTCTCGTCGAGGAAGACCAGGCTCTCAGGGTCGATGAACGGCTGCGCTGCCCGCCACAGCTTGCGACGTGCCGCCACGTCCGGCCGCTCCTGCTCGGCTGCGTGCAGGGCTTTTTTTAAACGACAGGCCAAGCCGTCGCACCGCGTTCCACATCGCGCCGGTGCTGAGCCCGATTCTGTGTTCGGCCAGCAGCCACGCTTGCGCCTGCGCCAGCGTGATCCCCGGCTGCGATCGGATGTGCGCCGCCAGCGCCAGCTCCTGCGCTGGGGAGAGCTTGCGCGGGGGCCGGCCACGGTTCGGGTTGATCCCGGCATCACCGGTCAGCCGCCGCCGGATCCGCGCCTTGTAAATGTAGGCCGCGCTGACCTTGAAGATCACTGCCGCCTCGCGGACCGGCATCCCACCGTCCACCGCCGCCAGCACCCGATCGCGCAAATCCTGCGAGTAACTCTGCCCAGGTCGCCAACCCATCGCCGACTCCGTTGTGACGGCTGCCTATGAATCACACGATCAGCGAAAAGGGAATCCCTCGCGATTCCACCCATCTTCAACACGCTCTAGCTGCACTCGACGGATGAGATCGAGCGCCTGAACGGTGAGATCAAGCGCAGGACCATCGTCCTGCGCATCTTCCCCAACGAAGACAGCTGCCTGCGCCTCCTTCGCGTGCTGGCTGTCGAGACACGCGAGAACTGGCTCGAGGCTAATCGATACCTCAACATGAATGACCTGAACGAGATGAAGAAAGCTGGTCAACGACAAGCCGCCCAGCCAGCGTGCCCGGCCGCAATTTGCAGGACTTGCCGCACACAACCCTGCCGCTGATTTTCGCTGGGAGTCGACCTAGCAGGGGGGGGCTCCACGGCAGTTCAGCCATACGAGTACGGCGATGCTCTTGAAGCACTGTGCGAAGTGGATCGACGGGGCCGATAAAGGGCGGGAATCCGCCAAGATGGCGGCCCTGTTCGATTCTGCACCGAGCCCAATTGGCCACGCTCAAAATTTAATTCAGCATTTCAATAAGTTGCTGGTGCGGACGGCGGGACTCGAAACCTCTGGAAGGGGCTCCCAGGGGACCGAGGGGACGTAAACACGGAGAATTCCGAAAAGTGATTGCCGTGCATGCCCCTGCCGCCCCCTCATTTGGCCACGGAATTGGCCATATCCGTTCTCTTGAGAAGAGTCCGTTGCTGAGAGTTTGGTCGTACCACGAGGGTGTGGAAGTATCGTCGGCGGATACAGCCGATTCGTCGAGGCGGCATTCGGCGGTGTGACCAAACGCATACTGCGCGAATGTCCGGTGCCGCTTTTCTTTGAGCATTGGACGGGCAGAACCGAGACGGGGGGCGTGGCGCGCCCGTTCCGGCCACTTCGTGCGGCCGTATCGGTGATGGTGGGTGCCGCTGCTGCGATGTTCATCGTCTGGTTCGGGCGGCCGCTCCGTACTTATGCGGATAAGATGCCGGGGCGCACGCCGCCACTGTCGCCTTCGAAACGACGACAGCGTGAAGGAACAACCGTGAAGGCATTTGTGTACCAAGTGCCTGACCGCAAGGCGGTCGTGAATCGACCGAAACCCGAACTTCGCGACGCGGGGGACGCGATCGTCAGCGTTACCCGCACCACCATCTGCGGCACGGACCTCCATATCCTGAAGGGCGATGTCGCGACCTGTGCGCCGGGCCGGATCCCCGGCCATGAGGGCGTCGGCGTGATCGACTCCATCGGCAGCGGCGTGACTGCCTTCAAGCCAGGCGACCCTGTGCTGATCTCCTGCATCACCGCCTGCGGTCGCTGCGAGAATTGCCGTCGCGGCATGTACTCGCACTGCGTGACGGACGGCTGGATACTCGGCAACACCATTGATGGCACCCAGGCCGAATTCGTCCGCATCCCGCACGCGGACACCAGCCTCTATCCGATCCCCGAGGGCGCCGACGAGGAGGCGCTGGTGATGCTCAGCGACATCATGCCGACCGGGTTCGAGTGCGGTGTTCTCAACGGAAAGGTCGCACCTGGCAGCAGCGTCGCCATCGTCGGGGCAGGCCCGATTGGTCTCGCCACGCTGCTGACCGCGCAATTCTATTCGCCGGCCGAGATTATCATGATTGATCTCGACGACAACCGGCTCGACGTCGCAAAGCGGTTCGGGGCGACGCACGTGATCAACAGTGCCGACGGCAAGGCGGCCGATGCGGTCAAGGCGATCACCGATGGTCGCGGCGTCGATGCCGCGATCGAGGCGGTCGGCATTCCCGCGACCTTCGAGCTGTGCACCGCCATCGTCGCGCCCGGCGGTGTGGTCGCGAATATCGGCGTGCACGAAGCCAAGGTCGATCTGCACCTCGAAACGCTCTGGTCGCAGAACATTTCGATCACCACGCGGCTGGTCGACACCAGCACGACGCCGATGCTGCTCAAGACGGTGCGTGGAAAGAAGATCGATCCGACTAGGCTCATCACCCATCGGTTCAAGCTGGCGGACATTCTCGACGCCTATGACACCTTCGGCCGCGCCGCCGAGACCCGCGCGCTCAAGGTGATTATCACGGTCTGACCTGCGCGATAATCGCGCGGCCGGTGAGATGTCTCGCCCGCCGCGCCGCCTTTATTCGTCAGGCGAGTCCGTTGAGCACGACCGCGACAACGAGTTCCGCCATCACCATGCAGGACAGGATCGATCCGCCGATGGCGGCGCGCGGCTGACGACTCAGCCTAGCCGATCGGAGCTGTGTCTGCTTGCGGGGGTCACACGCTTGCTCCGACAGCCGTCGGGGCTCAGCCTCAATGATCGCCAGTCACGAATGGCCCTCCACATGGCGTCACGCGTTACCCACGCGAAGGCGAGCCTTCTACGTACTTGCCCGAGGTGCGAGCAAACAACCTTGACCTTAACATGATGTCAAACCTTCCCTCCATGCGGGAGCCAGGAGAATTTCGATGATGACCATAGCGCTCGAACAGAACGGCCATCATCACCCTGCGCAAGCGCAGACCAACCCCTCCGAATCAATAGATCCGGTGTGCGGTATGACGGTCGATCCCAGGAGCGCGGTGCATCGAGCGGTGCACGATGGCGATACATATTATTTCTGTAGCGCTGTCTGCCAGAGCAGATTCGTCGCCGATCCGGATCGCTATCTCGCACCAGCGGAGGCCATTGCTGCGGAAGCCGCGCCCGGCTCGATCTGGACCTGTCCCATGCATCCGGAAATCCGGCAGGACCATCCGGGCGCCTGCCCGATCTGCGGCATGGCGCTCGAACCCGCGACGGTGACGGCGGACACGGGGCCAAGTCCCGAACTGGCCGACATGACGCGCCGTTTCTGGATTGCCCTGGCCCTGTCGCTGCCCGTGTTCGCACTCGAGATGGGCGGCCATGTGTTTCCCGCGCTCCATCATCTGGTGCCGATGCGGGTTTCGGTCTGGATCCAGCTCGTCCTTGCCACGCCCGTCGTCCTATGGGCCGGATCGCCTTTCTTCGAGCGTGGCTGGGCCTCGCTTAGGACACGCAACCTCAACATGTTCACGTTGATCGCGATGGGGACGGGCGTGGCCTGGGTCTACAGCGTGGTAGCGGCCCTCGCTCCCGGCATATTCCCCGCTGCCTTCCGGTCGCCTGATGGAACCGTCGCGATCTATTTCGAGGCGGCGGCTGTGATCACCGTTCTCGTTCTGCTCGGCCAGGTACTCGAGCTGCGCGCCCGCGAGCAAACGTCGGGCGCCATCAAGGCGCTGCTCAACCTCGCGCCCAAGACCGCCCGGCGCGTCGGTGCGGACGGAAACGATGAGGAAGTCTCGCTCGACCAGATCGTCGTCGGTGATCGTCTGCGTGTCCGACCCGGCGAGAAGGTGCCTGTCGACAGCATAGTCGAGGATGGCCGCTCGTCGCTCGACGAGTCGATGGTGACCGGCGAGTCGATGCCGACCACCAAGGCAGTCGGCGACAAGGTCATCGGCGGCACGATCAACCAGACCGGCGCCCTGGTGATTCGAGCCGACAAGGTCGGACGCGACACCATGCTGGCGCGCATCGTCCAGATGGTCGCCGAGGCCCAGCGTTCGCGGGCGCCGATCCAGCGCATGGCGGATCATGTGGCGGGCTGGTTCGTCCCCGTGGTCCTCGCCGTCGCGCTCATTGCCTTTGCCGCCTGGGGCATCTGGGGACCGGCGCCGCGCTTCGCGAATGGCCTGGTCGCCGCCGTCGCGGTCTTGATCATCGCCTGTCCGTGCGCGCTGGGTCTTGCCACACCGATGTCGATCATGGTCGGCGTCGGTCGGGGTGCGGGGCTGGGCGTGCTCATCAAGAATGCGGAAGCGCTCGAGCGCCTGGAGAAGGTCGATACGCTTGTCGTCGACAAGACCGGGACGCTCACCGCAGGCCGACCGTCGGTCACGAAGATCGTCGCGGGCGAAGGCTTTGGCGAGGACGAGATTCTGCGTCTCGCCGCCGGCGTCGAACGCGCGTCGGAGCACCCGCTGGCACGCGCGATCGTCGAAGCGGCAGGCGACCGGAAGATCGTGATCCCCGACGTGGCCGACTTCGACGCGCCGACCGGCAAGGGTGCCATCGGAACGATCGAAGGCAGACGGATCGTGCTCGGCAACGCCGCGTTCCTCAAGGAGCAGGGCATAGATGTCGCGCCGCTCGCCGCCAGGGCCGACGAACTGAGGCGCGACGGCGGCACCGCGATCTTCGCCGGTGTCGATGATCAGGCTGCCGGCGTTCTGGCGATCGCCGATCCGATCAAGACGACGACGGCCGGGGCACTGGCCGCCTTGCGCGCAGAAGGCATCCGCGTCGTCATGCTGACCGGGGACAATCGCACCACGGCAGAGGCGGTCGCGCGCGAGCTCGGCATCGACGAGGTCGAGTCGGAAGTGCTGCCTGACCAGAAAAGCGCGATCGTCGAACGTCTCAAACGCGAGGGCCGGACGGTCGCGATGGCGGGTGACGGCGTCAACGACGCTCCCGCGCTGGCCGCCGCCGAGGTCGGGATCGCAATGGGCTCGGGCACCGATGTCGCGATCGAGAGCGCCGGCATCACCCTGCTGAAGGGCGACCTCATGGGGATCGTGTGCGCGCGTAAGCTCTCCCAGGCGACGATGTCCAACATCCGCCAGAATCTGGTCTTCGCGTTCATCTACAACGCGGCCGGCATTCCGGTCGCGGCCGGGCTGCTCTATCCGGTGTTCGGCATCCTGCTCTCGCCTATGATCGCGGCGGCGGCGATGGCGCTTTCCTCGGTCAGCGTCGTAACCAATGCGTTGCGGCTCAATCGGGTGAGCCTGTGAACATCGGGCACGCCTCGAAAGCCAGCGGCGTCTCGCAACGCATGATCCGGCATTACGAGAAGATCGGCCTGGTGCCCGCGGCACCGCGCCGCGATAGCGGGTATCGCGACTATTCGGACGCCGACGTCCACCGCCTTCGCTTCGTCGCGAACGCCCGCGATCTGGGCTTTCCTATCGAGGAAATCGGCGAGCTGCTGTCGCTCTGGAGCGATCGCGACCGTTCCAGCGCCGAGGTCAAGGCACTCGCCCAGGCGCGGGCCGAAGAACTCGGGAACAAGGCACGCAAGCTCGAAGCGATGCGGGTGGCACTGCTCGACCTCGCGGGTCGATGCCATGGCGACGATCGGCCAGGATGCCCGATCATCGACCGGCTCGCTGAATGCTCATCCGATCCGAAGCGGCCATGCTGACCCGGCGGACATTGCTGGCTGGCGGCGGCCTGCTTCTGGCAACGGCATGTTCGCGTGGACCCGGATCGACGGCGCGCGCGCCGGGGGACGCCGTGCAGCTGCCGATTCCGCGCCTGATCGACGCGCGCAAGCAACGCCAGATGATCAGCCTGAATGCGCAGGCGGGCGAGACCGCCTTTTTTCCCGGCCGGCCAAGCGCCACCCTGGGCTATAACGGCACCTATCTGGGCCCGACTCTGCGGGTTCATCGCGGCGACGATGTGCGGGTGGCCGTCAGCAACGGCCTGTCGGCCGATACCACGGTGCACTGGCACGGGTTGCTGGTGCCGGGTGAGCTCGACGGTAGCCCGCATCAGGTGATCGCGCCGGGCGCGACATGGCATCCGACGCTGCCGATCCGTCAGCCGGCGGCGACCCTGTTCTATCATTCCCACGCTCATGGCCTGACGGCGGAACAGGTCTATTCGGGCTTGGCAGGTATGCTGCTCGTGACCGACGAGGAAGAGCAGGGCCTCGGTCTGCCTTCCGACTATGGCATCGACGATCTGCCGGTGCTGATCCAGGACAGGCAGTTCGAGAATGGCCAAATGGTGATACCGACCGGCATGATGGTTGCGATGCAGGGCCGGCGGGGCGGCACGATCCTGGTCAATGGCGCGCCAAATCCGCGCGTTGCCGTTCCCAACGGCCTGGTTCGCCTCCGTCTCGTCAACGGGTCGAATGCCCGAATCTACGAGCTTTCGTTCAGCGATGAGCGCAGCTTCCACTGGATCGGCACCGAAGGTGGGCTTCTGGAGCGATCGGTCGAATTGCGGGCCATCACCCTGGCGCCGGGTCAGCGGGCCGAGATCCTGGTGAGTTTCGCGGATGGCAAGCCGGTCTCACTCCTCACCGGCCCGGATACCAACGCATCGACGATGGGAGGCATGGGAATGATGGGAGGCGGCGGTTCCGGCGGGGCCGACAGCGCGGCAAGCTCGACAATATTGTGGTTCGAACCTCGCCCGATGGCCAAAGCGGGCGCCGCCGCCTCTGCGCCGACCATTCTGGTCACACGCACGCCACCCGATCCCGCAAAGGCGGTCCGCCGCCGCCGCCTGGTGCTCAACATGGCGATGGGCGGCATGATGGGGGGCGGAGCGGGTCTCGCGATCAACGACAGGCAGTTCGACCCGAACCGGATCGACGAACGGGTCCGCCTCGGGGACGTTGAGATCTGGGAGGTCTCGGGTGAAACGATGAATCACCCGTTCCATATCCACGGCGTGCATTTCGACGTGCTGCGCCGTAACGGCGGTGCTCCCGACATTCTCGATCAGGGCCCGCGCGATACCATCCTCGTAAAGGAGCCGGTCGAACTGCTGATCCGGTTCGACCAGTCTGCTGAGAGCGCGCCGTTCATGTATCATTGCCACATCCTCGAACATGAGGATGGCGGCATGATGGGGCAGTTCGCCGTGACGTGATCGACCCGGGGCAGGATCAGCCGTGATGAGCGAACACGCGGCGTCCGCCGGGCCCGAACGCGATGACGTCATAGCCCTGCGCCCGCATCCCGGCGACTTCCATGCCGGGCGATCCCATCGGCATGCCGGCCACGGCGAGCCCGGTTATGCCCTTCGGCCGGGTCGCAAGCAGCCTTTTCATGTCCGCAGCCGGCACATGTCCCTCGAACACCATGCCATCGATTATGGCTGTGTGGCAGGATCGCAGGTCTTTCGGCACGCCAAGGCGATCATCGAACGCGGCCCGGGCGGGATCGTCGACGATCGTAACGGGAAGACCGAGCCCGGCCTTCACGAGCGCGGCCCACTTTCCGCAACACCCGCAGCCCGGATCGCGGTGCACGATAATGTCCGACGCCAGCGCGGCGGTCGAGGTGAACAGCGCCAGGGTGGCGGCCAGGGTCTTGATCGTCATCGCGTTGCTCCGTCTTCATCATGGTCGGGAAAGCTGACCGGGCTCATGGCCGAGCGCGTTGCGCGCCCAAATGCTTCAGAACCAGAACCGGACCCCGGCGACGAAGCTGGTCGTCGTCGGATTCCTGCCGTCGGCGCGAGCATAGTCGGCGGTGCGCCCGGTCTTCGCGTCGTAGGAGATCCCGATATAGGGTGCGAACTCGCGCGCAATCTCGTAGCGCAGCCTGAGGCCCAGCTCGGCGTTGCTCAGGCCTGCGCCGATACGCGTCTCGGGCACGTCCTGCGCTGCGAGATTCAGCTCCACACGTGGCTGCAGGATCAGCCGCTGGGTGATGCGCTGGTCGTACCAGCCCGCCAGGCGACCGAGCACATCGCCCTTTTCCGACAGGAACAGGGCGGCCTCGGTTTCGAACATATAGGGCGCGAGCCCCTCCACGCCGACCGTCGCATAGGTGCGAGTGGGCGAGGGCTGGAAATCATGGCGGACGCCGGCCTGCAGGTTGAAATATGGCCCGATCGCACGGCTGTAGAGCGCCTGGACCTCGGCTGAATCGACACCTTCACGAAACGTGCCTTCACCCTCGGTCTTCACCGTCAGACGGTTGATATCGCCGCCGAACCACGCCTGTCCGTCCCAGCGATAGCCGTCCTTGCCTTCATGGAACTGGTATTCGGCGAGGTTGAAGAAGACCTGATGAAAATTCTGTCGGCCGCTCTCCTTCATCATGGAGGTGCGCGCCGCATTCATCTCGCCTTGCGGAAAGGCGCGATCCGCATAGTGATCGGCCGGCGGCGCCGGGGCAGGCGCGTTTCCTGCCGGCAGCGCGGTTCCCGACGTCGTCATGCCCGGCATGCCGGGCATTTCCGGGGTACCGGTCTGCGCGGGCGACATCGGCATTCCCGGCATCGGCTGCGGCGGCACCGGCGCATCGCCGGGCATTACCATGCCCTTCATCCCGTCCATGCCGGACACTGGCTCGCCACTGGGTCCGATCGCCGCGGGCGTCGCAGCGCCATTGCTCTTCTGCGCCGGCGCGCGTGCAACGGGCTTCGGCTTGCCTGGAGCACGGGCCGTCGACGTCGCCGCCGCCGGCTTCTTTCTGGCGGCCTTTGGCACGACCGGCTTTTTGGCGGGGGGTGCCGGCATCGTCATGCCGGGCATCTTCATGCCTTTCATGTCCTGCGCTGATGCCGGCGCGGACAGGAGGGCGATCGGAAACGTCGCGACGGCGACCATCAGCCGCTTCATGCCGCTTCTCCCCGCGGGCGCACGCTCACGACGCGCATCATCCCGGCCATCATGTGATATAGCAGATGGCAGTGGAACGCCCAGTCGCCGACAGCGTCCGCAGTGAGGTCGAACGTCACCTTGCTGCCGGGCTGGACGATCACAGTGTGCTTCCGCGGGGCATGGTCGCCATGACCCGTCACAAGCTCGAAAAAGTGACCGTGAAGATGAATCGGGTGGCCCATCATCGTGTCGTTGATCAGGTTCACGCGGACCCGTTCGTTCTGGGAAAATGGGAAAGGCTCCATCGTGTCGGACATCTTCACGCCGTCCAGTGCCCACATGAAGCGCTCCATGTTGCCGGTGAGGTGGATGTCGAGCGAACGCTCGGGCGCACGTATGTCGGGATTGCGCTCCATTGCCACCAGGTCTCGATATACGAGCACGCGGTGACCGACATTCTCGAGCCCCTGGCCGGGCTCGCCGGTACGATCCATCGGTGACATCGAGATGGTCTGAACACCGGGATTCCGGTCGACCTTTGGCGCGTTCGAGAAGTCGCGCATGTTCATGCCGCTCATGTCCATGCCCTGCATCTCGCCGGCCGCCGGAGCAGTCCCCGGCATCGGAGCGCTATGCTGGCTCGCCATGCCCGGCATCGCGGCCATGTCGCTGTCCGTCCTGACATGATCCATACCGGCCATTGCGCCGTCGCTGCCGGCAGCCATGCCCGCTTTGCCGTCCGCGCTCTGCGCTCCGCCCATGCCCATGTCCGTCATGGAGGCGAGGGGGCGCTTGCGCAGGAGTGGAATCTCGGCGGCCATGCCCGCGCGCGGGGCGAGGGTGGCGCGCGCCAGGCCCGAGCGATCGATGCTCTCGCCGACCAGCGTGTAGGCGCGATCGTCTGTGGGGCTCACGATGACGTCATATGTCTCGGCCACGCCGATCTGGAACTCGTCGACCGCGACCGGACGGACATTCTGCCCGTCGGCCTGCACGACCGTCAGCGTCAATCCGGGAATGCGGACATTGAACGTGGTCATCGACGATGCGTTGATGATCCTGAGGCGCACGCGCTCGCCCGGCGTGAACAGGGCCGTCCAATTGTCGTCCGGCCCGTGGCCGTTGACCAGGAAGGTATAGGTGGAACCGTTGACGTCGGAGACATCGGTGGGGTCCATCCGCATCCTGCCCCACGTGATCCGGTCCTTGAGCGGCTGATCCCTTCCCGCCAGCAACCCGGAGAGCGTCTGCTTCTGATAGTTGAAGTAACCCGGCATCTGCTTGAGCTTCGCGTAGATCGCCTCCGGGGACATCTGGCTGTGGTCGGACAGCACGATCACATGCTCACGGTCGGACTGGATGGGGTCGGCGCCGGCCGGATCGATGATGAGCGGACCGTACAGGCCCAGCTGCTCCTGCCCGCCCGAGTGGCTGTGATACCAGTAGGTGCCGGCCTGCCTGATCGGGAATTCGTAGAGATAGGTCGAGCGCGGCTTGATCCCGGGAAAGGAAACCCCCGGCACCCCGTCGAACTGCGGCGGTACGAGCAGCCCATGCCAGTGAATCGAGCTGTCCTCATCGAGCTCGTTGACGACGCGAAGGCGGACATTCTGCCCCTGCCGGAGCCTGATCAACGGTGCCGGCACAGTCCCGTTCACGCCGATCGCTCGGCTTGGCCGGCCGTCGATCATCATCGTCTGGCGTGCAATCCGCAACGTGATGTCCTCGCCGGATACGCTTGGCAGCGGGGCTGTCATCCCGGCCGAAAGGCTTTGCGCCCATGCCGGCATCCACGCGGCGAGCGCGATGCCGGTTCCGGCAAGGGAAGCCCCGCGTAGAAGCTGACGGCGGTCGATACGATCGTTCATTGCTGCTCCGATGCCGCCTGATTGCCGGCCTTCCCCGTCTCTACGCGCGGCCTTCAGCTATCCCTCGTCGTCCCGACCTTTTTCCTGGGGCAACGCGCGAAACGATCGATCAACGCCCCGCCTATGATCTTGGTTCGATCATCCCAAGGGTCATCCTGAGCCGTTCACGCGCGCGCCGCAGCCTCGTCTCTACCGCCTTTTCGGTTATGCCGAGCACGAGTGCGGTTTCTGACTGGCTGAGACCTTCGATCGTTCGCAGCACGATCGGCTCGCGGATTGCCGCCGGGAGTCTCGAGATGGCGCGCATCGTCCGCACCAGTTCCTCGCGGTCGGCGGCCTCGACATCCTGGCCCGGCCGATCGTCCGGCACCGACGCGACGGGATCGTCGGCGCCAGCGAACGGCCGCAATATCCTGCGGACTCGGCGTCGGCGAAGACTATCCCGACACCGATTGAGGGTGATTCTGGCGAGCCATGGTCGCATGGCGCGGGCGGTGTCGAAGCGTCGAAGCGCCCGGTGCGCGGCGATGAAGGTCTCCTGTACCGCGTCCAGCGCGTCCTCGGGATCGCCCAGACTTGCGAGCGCGACGCGATACAGCGCGTCGCGGTGGCGCCGGACGATCTCCGCGAAAGCGCCGTCTCGACCGGCGAGGCTGAGTGTGGCGAGCTCGCCGTCGGCGAGGGTGGCAAGATCGAGGCTCACCGCCCTTCGTCGGTCAGCGCCTTCGTCACCGCCCGGTCGAACGTCGCCGCCTGGTCCGGCCTCAGCAGTTGCCGCATCGAGAATACATGAGCGAGCGTCTCCTTCTGGAGCCGCCCCATCACCTCGTGCGACCGGTCGACTGCCGCGGCAACCTTCGGACCATAGCCGTGCTCCGTCTCGATCGCCTCGGCTAGCACCGCGTTGTCGGCGCGCAGTTCGAACTCGATCGCCTTGCGGCGAACGGCGAACCGGCGTTCCAAAGCGTCCAGGCGCACTTTCTGCCCATCGTCCAGGTCGAGCCTGTTGTGCAGCACCTGGTGGAACTCCGAATCCGGCATCGGGCGGTGCGAGAACAATTCTCCGCCGACAAAAACCCCCAGGACCGCCGCGAGGAACGCGCCACCGACGATGGCCAGCGCCCGGATCCGTGTCGTCACCGGCCGCCTTCCAGGAGCGTCGAGGGGGCGAGCGCAGCCGAACTGCCGAACGCGGAAAGCGATGCGCCGGGCGAGGGCGCGGAGAGCGCCGAGGAAAAGATGAGGCCCATGACGAGTGCTCCGACCGCCGCGCCCGCTCCGATCCTCGCGCCGGCGCGGGCCTCGACCGCTTCGATGCTCAGCCGCGACAGGACGAGACCGTCCATATTCGCCAGTCGTCCCGGCGTCGGCACTGTCGCCAACCCCGCGAGCATCCGATCGAGTTCGTCATTCATGGTCCGTCTCCGCCCCTTCTTTCTGGAATACGTCTCAGTCGCAGCTACCCCTCGCAACCCGATAGTGCGAGCCCCCCGCCGGTGGTGCCGTCGCCGTGACAATTTCGGGCGACGACGTCCAGCCTCGGACCGAGCCCGTTCGACCCGTTGCCTTCGCTGGCGGTGACCACACGACAATAACGAGGGATGTCCCGGCATGGCGCGTATTATGGACACGCGCATCGCGTTCGCTAGTTCGCCGCGGTGGCAAGGGAGACGTCTGGAATGGCTGCGTTCAGGAACTTCAACGTCAGCCGGCATCTTCCCAGCGTATCGTTTGTCGCACTCGCTCTGGTCGTCATCACGGCGTTCGCGGCTGTGTTGGTCTATGTGGGCGTCTACAATATCGGCGCCGACGCGCCGCACAGCAAGGCGGTCTATTGGCTGATCGATGGGGTTCGAGATCGTTCGATCGCCGTCCGCGCGCGCAATATCGAACCGCCGGCCGATCTGAACAGCCAGAGCCGGATCGCCACCGGCGCAGGTCTTTACGCCGAGATGTGCAGCGGTTGCCATCTGGCTCCGGGCATGGAGAAGACCGAGATCAGCCAGGGGCTCTATCCGCAGGCCCCGGAGCTCAGTCGCGGGCTCGCTCACTCGCCTGCCCAGCAATTCTGGATGATCAAGCACGGGGTCAAACTGACCGCGATGCCGGCGTGGGGGCGCACGCATGACGATCAGCTCATCTGGGACATGGTCGCTTTTGTCGGGAAGCTCCCGTCCCTGACTCCGGCGCAGTACAAGGCAATCGTCGCCTCTGCTCCCGCCGATCACGATGAAATCATGAAAGAGATGCCGAGCATGATGAAAGAGCAAAGCGCCCCGGTCAGATAGGGCCGCGCCCGGATCGGCGCGCCCTGCGGAGAGGGCGCAGGAGATTACAGAATTCGGTCCTCGACCGATGGCAAATGATGGTCCGCACGAAGACTAGGTGAAATACGTATAGTAGCCAAGATCGGTACGCCTCAGATTTATCTTTAAGAAGGAGAACAACCATGAGCGAGACGGGCAGACTTAACGTCGTTCGATGTGCTGCAACCGGTGCCGCCCTTCTTTCAGCGATCTTTGTACTGTGCTGGTTGGCGGCAGCCTTGTTCGGTGCGATTGGCTCTCACATGTACATGGCGATGTTCACGCCGACCTTACCGGGGTCGTTCATCGCGCTTGCAGCGGGACTGTGCTGGTCGATCCTGTTCGGGGCGGTCGCGGGAGGACTGTTGGCGGTCTTCTATAACCTGTTCGGCCGTTGACGACGTCCGTGGCCGCAAAGCGGCCACGCGGCTGGCGACGGCAGTGTGATGTTCGGCAGGCTGGAGCGCCGGTTCCCGAAGGTCGGGCTAGTTTCCCGGCTGGACGTTCGACGCAGGTCCTGACGCAGGTCGCAAATTGGCAATGTCTTACCTGTCCACCAGTTCAATGGAGACCGAAATGAAATCGATTTTCCTCGCCGCGACCCTTGCCGCAGCCATTGCCGCGCCAGCCTTTGCGCAGACGGCCGTCGACCACAAAGCACATCATCCTGCTGCTGCTCCGCTGCCAGCTCAGCTGCCCGCCAAGGCCGGCGGTCCGGACGACGCGATGAAATGCCCGATGATGAAGGAAGCCGGTGCGGGTGCCATGCCGAGTGGCGGGATGCCCCAGAGTGGTATGACGCCTAAAGGCGGAATGATGCCGCAGGGCGGCACAATGCCTAACGGCGGAATGATGCCGCAGGGTGGCGCGATGCCGGAAGGTGGCACGATGCCCAAGGGTGGAATGATGCCGCAGGGCGGCGCGATGCCCCAAGACGGGATGATGGAACCTGGCATGATGGCGAAATGTCAGATGATGCAGCCTCCGCCCGCCACCCCCGCGGTCCCCGCACCCACCCCAGCGCCGGATGCCGGACATGACCAGCATCACCCTGGCGGGCAGTGACATCAGCCAGGCCTGGACGATTGGAGGGAGCGTGAACATGGATCATGATTATCCGGAGCATCCGCGACAGGGGCACTTCCTGACGTCACGAGCAGGCGTCGTGATGATGGGATTTCTGGCGATCGGCTTCGTGCTGCTGTTCACCGAACACCGCGCGCATGTGCTCGGCGCGTTTCCCCTGCTGTTCCTGCTGTCCTGTCCGCTGATGCACCTCTTCATGCATCACGGGCACGGGCATCATCATCACGGCGGGGCGGCACAGCCTGGGACTGATCACGCTTCCGTCGAGGAGCAACGCCAGTGAACGACCACATGCAGGCCTACGGGCTATGGGGCCTGGCAGTCGTCAACGCGGGCGTCTTCATCCTGTTCGCCTACAGCTTCTTCAAGCCGCGAACCACGCGGGATTGGCGCAGTTTCAGCGCCTTCAGCGCGTTTCTGGTTGCGCTGTTCGTCGAAATGTACGGCTTCCCGCTGACCATCTATATCCTGTCCGGCTGGTTGCAGAGCCGCTATCCCAATATCGACTGGTTCTCCCATGATGCCGGCCACCTGCTCGAAATGATGTTCGGCTGGCGGACCAATCCCCATGCCGGCCCCTTCCATATCGCGAGCTTCTTCCTCATCGGCGGCGGATTCGTGCTGATCTCGACCGGCTGGAAGGCGCTCTACGACGCCCAGAAGCGCCACCAGCTCTCAACGACCGGCATCTATTCCTATGTGCGGCATCCGCAATATGTCGGGTTCATTCTGGTGATGTTCGGATTTCTGCTGCAGTGGCCGACGATCCTCACGCTCGCGATGTTTCCGGTCCTCGTCTTCATGTATCTGCGGCTGGCGCGGACCGAGGAGCGCGAGGCGATCGCCGAATTTGGCGACGCGTATCGCCGCTATATGGAAACCGTACCGCCGTTCGTGCCTCGCCTCGCGCGCCTGGTCGGCGTGACGCCCGCCGCAGGCGCAGATCAGCGGTGAGCCCAGGGTGCAGCACCAGGAGATCCTGACGGCGACGGAGCCGGAGCCAGTTCCTGTCGCGCGTCAGCGGCGGTCTCCCGCCGGTCGTGCCCAACCGGGCGACCAATCTCGCATTCCCTGGTCATTATTGTGGGCTTCCCGAAGACGACGTCTTCACGGTCGAATATCCGGTCCGGTCCGGTCAGGTTGCAGTCTATGAATTGCTCGAACTGCGCCGAACCGCGTCCGCAGTGTCCAGGGGCCAGTTCAAACCGCGAGTGCTCTACAGGGCGTTCAGAGCCCCGCATGATGCGGACGCCGCGCCGGACGCCGCGACAATATGAAGTCGGCGGCATCGAGCCGGGCATATCCCTGCCTTCAGGGAACCAGCCGCTGCCCGGCAACAGGACCAAGGTATCTATGCTTAACGACGATCTTGCGACCCGTCTGCCGATCCTGCTGCGGCCCGATCCGCGACGGGTCGTGATCCGAACTTTCACGCCTGCCGAAGACCCGCCCAATGTCGCGGAAAAGGATCGTACACGCGCCCAGCGGATCGCCGACCGCGTCCTGGCGCTCAGCCATGCCGATGTCAGGACCGATTTCGCGCGGGTTACGGCGGGACTGACGGAGCGCCACCGCGACGTGAACCGCGTGTTTCGGCGCCGGTTCCACGAAGTGAACGGGCTGCTGATCGATCATTGCTCGATCGAGGACAGGCAGGCGCTGCTGATCGGAGCCTATTTCAGCGAGGAATATGCGTTCGAGGCTGCGGCCCTGCTCAATCCGAGCATCGTTCCCCACCCGGACCAGTCGGGCGTGCCAGGCGGTGCAGTGCGATTCGTTCTGTCGCTGCGCGGCGTCGGTGAAGGTCATATTTCGTCGGTGACGTTCCGCACCGGGATCTGCGAGGCGGACGGCACCGTCACCGTTGACGACCCCGGCCTGCAGGCGGTCGCGCCCAGGATCGAGACCATCCCCAGCGGTGTGCCGGACGACCCGGGGCTGCGGCTGTTCTGCGAAGGCAGCCGCGATCTGTCCGAGGTCGTGATCTTTCCGATGACCCTGGCCCAGCGGCACGGCATAGAGGATGTGCGGCTTGTTCGGTTCGTCGACGACGACGCCAGCGTCACCTATTTCGGAACCTATACGGCCTTCAGCGGCGAAGCGATCCGGCAGGAAATGCTGCGCACCACCGACTTCCTGACGTTCGACCTCAACGCCGTTCGCGGCGATACGGCCGCCAACAAGGGGATGGCACTCTTCCCGCGCCGGATCGACGGTCGCTACGCCATGCTTGGACGCCTGGATCACGAGAATATCTGGCTTCTGACCTCGGACGATCCTTATGACTGGCACGGCGGGGCAAAGGCCGTCTCGCCGCGCTGGGACTGGGAGTTCGTGCAGATCGGTAATTGCGGTTCGCCGATCGAGATAGACGAGGGGTGGCTGGTGATTACCCACGGCGTCGGCGCGGTACGCAACTACTGCATCGGCGTCTGTCTACTCGACCGGGACGATCCGACGAAACTGCTGGCGCGCACGACCTATCCGCTGCTCAGGCCCAGTGCCGATGAACGATACGGCTATGTCCCGAACATTGCCTATACCTGCGGCGCAATGGTGCACGGACGGACCCTACTGCTGCCCTATGCGCTCGCCGACAGCTTCACGACCTTCGCAACCGTGCCGCTCGACCGGTTGCTCGCCAACATGGTCTAGAGAGTTGCGGACCGTTCGCCCGGATCCTGCGCATGTGTGCCGGCAGCTGTGCAAGCCGCGCTACCCTATCGGGCCTGACGACCTGACTCGTCGGGGTGCGGTGCAAGAAGCAGCCCTTCGACGCGACCCATGCTATGACGGGTCGCCCGACAGTCCGTGCCGATCGCTTGTCGGCGCGTCGCAATGATTTCGGAGTCTCGCCATGAAGACCGTTACCTTCGAACTGCGTGGATCATTCGGGGCGCTCGACCATCTTGGCGCCGAAAAGCAGCTGCTGCGCACACCCGGCGTTACCCGCGCCACCGCGAACACGGCCTCCGACAGTGTCACCGTCAGCTTCGACGAGGCACGCACCAGCGAAGCCGATCTCCAGCGCGTGATCACCGATTGCGGCTTCCATTGCGGCGGCCGCCTTGTTCCGCGCCATATGTGCGCCGTCGGAACCACAATTCTTGCGGCCGGCCCGGCGGCCATGACCCATTCCCATGATCACCCTGGCGTCCAGTCCGAACCCGCAAAGGCCGCGCCCGATCGCACCCCGGTTGCGGCCGAACACGACGCGATGGCGCACGAAATGGGCCATGGCGACGGCATGGACATGGCGGCCATGGCGCGTGACATGCGCAACCGGTTCATCGTCAGCCTCGTTTTCGGCCTGCCGATTTTCGCCCTGTCGCCGATGGGTCTTGACCACCCGCTGCTGAAGCCGATGTTCGGGCTCAGTCTCGACCTCACCCTGTTCCTGCTTGCCAGTGCCGCGATCCTCTATCCGGTCTGGCCCTTCGTCGTCGCCGCGATCCGCGCGCTGCGCAATGGTGTCCTCAACATGGCGGTGCTCGTCCTGCTGAGCGTCGGCACCGGCTATCTGTTCAGCGTCGGGTCGACATTCCTGTTCAAGGGCCAGCAATTCTACGAGGCCTCCGCCGTCCTGCTCATCTTCATACTGCTCGGCCATTGGCTCGAGATGCGCGCCCGCGCCGGCGCGTCCCAGGCAATCCGCGCGCTCATGGATCTGGCGCCGCCCATGGCAACCGTGCAGCGCGACGGCAAGGACGTCGAAGTGCCGACCGCCGAGGTGCTGGCCGGCGACGTCGTACTGATCCGGCCGGGCAACAAGATTCCCGTCGACGGCGAAATCCTCGAGGGCAAATCGGAGGTCGACGAGTCGATGCTCACCGGCGAATCGATGCCGGTGTCGAAGGCGCCCGGCGACACCGTGATCGGCGCGACGATCAACCGCAGCGGCAGTTTCCGCTATCGCGCGACCAAGGTCGGCGCAGACACCGCGCTCGCCCAGATCGTCAAGCTCGTCCAGGAGGCGCAGAATTCGAAGGCGCCGGCCCAGTTGCTCGCCGACCGGGCATCGCAGTGGCTGGTGCTCGCGGCAATTCTGATCGGCCTCGCGACCTTCGCCATCTGGTACTGGTTTCTGGGCGCGACGCTGCTTTTTGCGCTGACCATGACCATAACGGTGTTCGTGATCGCCTGTCCCGACGCCCTCGGCCTTGCCACGCCGATGGCGATAATGGTCGGTACCGGCCTTGGCGCGATGAACGGCATCTTGTTCAAGAATGCCAGCGCGCTCGAGGATGCGACCAAGCTCGACGTCATCGTCTTCGACAAGACCGGGACGCTCACCATGGGCCAGCCCAAGGTCGTCGAGGTCGTCGCGGCGGAAGGCATTACAAGGGACGAGGTGTTCCGCATGGCGGGTGCGATCGAACGCAATTCCGAGCATCCGCTTGCGATCGCGGTCCTCGAAGGCGCGTCCGGTATAACGCTTCCTGACACGCGTAACTTTGCCGATATCGAAGGGAAGGGCGCCAGCGCCGAGGTCGAAGGCGCGACCGTGCTGCTCGGCAACCGGCGTCTCATGGATGAGGAAAAAGTTGCGCTCGGCGCCCTTGCGGAACCTGCCGAACGCCTGAAAGGGGCGGGGCGCACCGTCGTCCATGTTGCGCGCGGCGGTGAGATCCTCGGGCTGATCGCCATTGCCGATGCGGCGCGCCCGACCGCCAGGGCGACCGTCACGGCGCTTCGGGAGCGCGGCGTCAAGGTCGCGATGATCACCGGCGACAATGCCGGCACGGCCAAGCGCATAGCCGATGAGCTCGGCATCGATATCGTCCTTGCCGACGTCCTCCCCGGACAGAAGGCGGAGAAGGTCAGGGAGCTGCAGGCCCAGGGCCAGCGCGTCGGCATGGTCGGCGACGGGGTCAATGATGCGCCGGCGCTCACCCAGGCAGATGTGGGCTTCGCGATCGGCGCAGGCACCGACGTGGCGATGGAAAGTGCCGATGTCGTCCTCATGAAGAGCGATCCCTATGACATTGTCGGGGCGATCGCGCTTTCCCGGGCCACGCTGCGCAAGATGCACCAGAATCTGTGGTGGGCGGTCGGATACAATGTCATCGCCTTTCCGGTGGCCGCGGGCGTGCTCTATCCCTTCCTGCTCAGCCCGGAGGTCGCTGCGTTGGCGATGTCGGGCAGTTCCGCACTCGTTGCGATCAACGCACTGCTGCTGAAGCGCACCCGGCTGGCCGGCATCAGCCGGGGCGGGATGAGTTCCGAACCGGCGGCGCCACTCGAGGCCGCCGCGGCGGCCCAATGAGACCTGCATTGTCGGTTAAGGCGCTCGCCGCCCTGTTCGTGGCGGCGTTCACCGTTTCCCTGGCCTATGGCATCGCCCTGCCGGTTCTGCCCTATCTGCTCGAACGCCGGCTTGGGCCAGGCGCCGACGTCGCCTGGCACACCGGCCTGCTGACCGGCACCTACACCCTCGCGCTGTTCCTGTTCGCGCCGCTCTGGGGGCGCATCTCCGATCACTGGCCGCGACGCACCGTCATCCTGATTGGAATGAGCGGCTTTACCGTCAGCCTCCTGCTGTTCGCGTTCATCGACAGCCTGGTCGCGCTCTATCTGGGGCGCTTCCTGACCGGCGCCTTTTCGGCTGCCGTCGTCCCCGTGTCGCTGGCATTGATCAGCGACTGGGCACCCGATGAGGACTGGCGCGCGCACCGTTTCGCCTGGCTGACCGTCGCCGGGGTAAGCGGCTTCCTGCTCGGCCCGACCATCGGGGGCGGCGTCGCTCAGATGTGGCGCACCGGCATGCCTGCATCCGGTTTGCCCTTTCTCGTCTCGGCCGCAGCCGCGGCGGCCGGTTCGATCGGCGTGTTGCTCGCCGTTCCCGAGGCCGCGCAGCCGAAAATAGGCTCCGCCCCGATGCGGCGGAGCGCGAAAGGCTCGCCCCGGCTGGTATCGACGATGCTTCTGCTGGCAACAATCGTGTCTGCCGGCATTGGTGCTTTCGAAGTCGGCCTCGCCCTGCGCGCCCAACAGCGCCTGGGCCTCGGTCCCGCCGAGATCGGGCTCATGTTTACCGAATGCAGCCTGGTCATGCTCGTCGTCCAGGCCATGGTCTTCAATCCCCTGGTCCCCGCGCGTGCGACAAGATGGATGATTGCGCCGGCGTTGGGCTCGCTCGCGCTCGCCCTGGCGCTGGTGCCCCTGATGACCAGCGCGGTCGGGATGTTCGTCGCGGTCGGGCTCGTCGCGGCGAGCGCCGGCATCGTCTCGCCGATCCTCGTCTTTTGGGTGTCACTGGCCTCGGGCGCTGCCCATGGCCGCGCGCTTGGTCGCCAGACCGCGGCTTCGAGCCTTGGCCAGGCGCTCGGATCGGCGCTGGGGGGCCTGCTGTTCGGCCTGTCGGCCTTCCCCGATGGGGCATTCGTCGTGGCAGCGATAGCGGCCGGTGGCGCTGGTTGCCTGGCGTTGCGGCTGCCGGGTCGGCTCGCGCTTCTCACGCCGGCAAAGGCGCATCGTCCGTCACCCGGACGATCACGAGCTTTGAAGGGATAATAATAGGGCAACGTGCCGCGTTCCACGGAAGACGGATCGCTTCACTCGGCCGCAGTGTCACGCGGCCTCGATCGCAAACCGGAGAAGACCAAGATGGCCAGGAAAGTGAAGAACCAGCCCGGCTACACCGAACAGCTTCGCTCGCTCCAGATCGGGCTTACCGCGTTGCAGCACCGGATCATCGAGGATGGCCGCAAGCTGCTGGTCATCGTCGAAGGCCGCGACGCCGCGGGCAAGGACGGCGCGATCAAGCGGATCGTCGAGCATCTGAGCCCGCGGGACACACGCGTGGTGGCACTCGGGCCGCCCTCGGATCGCGATCGCCGCTCCTGGTATTTTCAGCGCTGGACGCCCCATCTCCCCGCCGCGGGCGAGATCGTCCTGTTCAATCGCAGCTGGTACAACCGCGCCGGCGTCGAGCGCGTGATGGGTTTCTGCAGCGACAAGGAATATGAGGAGTTCATGACGACCGCGCCGATGTTCGAGCAGCTGCTCGAACATTGCGGGATCACCCTCGTCAAATATTATCTGGACGTCTCGAAGGCGGAGCAGAAGAAGCGCCTGACGGCCCGTCGCGAGGATCCGCTCAAGCAGTGGAAGATCAGCCCCATCGACAGCGAGGCGACCAGGCGGTGGAAGGCCTATAGCAAGGCGCGCGATGAGATGCTGGCACGTACGCACAGCGTTGCGGCACCTTGGACCGTGGTCCGCGCGGACGACAAGCGCCATGCCCGCCTCGCCCTTATCCGGAACCTCCTGACCCGCCTCGGCGAAGAGGATCACGAGCGCTACGGTCTCCCTGATCCCAATGCCGCCTTCCTGTACGACGCCGCCGCCGCGGAACAGGGATTGATCGCCCCGTGAAGGATCCGCGCGAAGCGAATTCAATCATCGGGCGTTGAGCATTTGCGAAGCGCTCGCCGTTTTGCCGGAAAATCGTGAACGGCGGGAAGCCGGCCGCCATGATCCCGGTGGCCTGCACAGCAGTTCCGAGCCTCTTTCCACGTCGCGATTCAAAGGAATTCAACCCGGTGCCGACCTTTGATGAAGCCCTCGAGTCGCAGCTTCTGCTGGTCAATCAGGAGTGCATCTGCCTCACCCTTGATCGCGGTGCCCTGCGAGATGCGATCATCGGCGAGACTGAAGAGCCGGCCTTCGCCGCATCGCTGCTGGAGGCGCGCCCGAATCTCTTCTCCGATGTGGCGGTCTTCATCAGCGCGTCGCAACTCGCCCAGATGCGCCGCGTCATCATGGCCATCGAGACGGTGGCATCCGATCCTCGCTATCGCGCGGCGGTACTGGACTGGGCGCCTGCGAGTGCCTGTCGGGACTTTGGTCCGCGCGGCGTATTCATGGGCTATGACTTCCATCTGGGCGAAAATGGACCGGCGCTGATCGAGATAAATAGCAATGCGGGCGGCGCCATGTTGAACGCCGTTCTCGCGCGCGCGCAACGCGCCTGCTGTTCCTCCCAGCCGTCAAACCTTGTCCTGCCCGAGGCGTTCGAGGGCGCGGTGGCGGCCATGTTCGCGAAGGAATGGCACTACCAGCGCGGCAGTGGCGAAGCGGCGTCGATCGCCATCGTCGACGACGAACCCGAGGCGCAATATCTCTATCCCGAATTCCTGCTGACCCGCCGATTGCTGGAGCGCGCCGGCCATCGTGTCTGGATCGCCGATCCATCGAAGCTGGAATATGTTTCCGGCGAACTCCAATATGGCGGCGAGCGCGTCGATCTGGTCTACAACCGGCTGGTCGATTTTTCGCTCGATCGACCCGAGCATGCGGCATTGCGAGCGGCCTATCTCGACGGCTCCGCAGTCGTGACGCCCAACCCTCACGTCCACGCCATATTCGCCGACAAGCGCAATCTCACCCTGCTGTCCGACGCGGACCTGCTGCGCGATTGGGGTTTCGACCAGGCTCTCGTCGAGACGCTGACCAAAGGCATTCCGGCAACGGAGCGCGTCACCCGAACTTCCGCCGAGCGGCTCTGGGCCGACCGTCGGCAATTCTTCTTCAAGCCTTCCCGGGGGTATGCCAGCAAGGCGGCCTACCGTGGCGAGAAGCTGACGAAATCGGTGTGGGCTGAAATCCTCGGGAGCGACTATGTCGCACAGGCATATGTGCCCCCCAGCGAACGTGTCATCCTGCTTGATGGAGAGGCAGTCAAACGCAAGATCGACCTGCGCCTCTACACCTATGACGGACAGGTCCTCCTCGCCGCTGCGCGACTATATCAGGGTCAGACCACCAACATGCGTACTGCTGGTGGCGGTTTCGCACCGGTACTGCTGACGGCCGGCGATGATCCATCGGCGGACTGCGGAATGTGCGCCATACGCGCGACATGAAAGCCATTCCAGCCGGCGCCGGGCCGCTCAGTGCGGTGGCCAGGAACGCGGACCTCTCGCAGGATCGGGCACCGCTTCTGCCTGCTGGATTAACTGTGAGCCATCTACCTGAACCACGGCTGCGAAGTGCGATAAGGGGGCGTTCAGTCCATGTCACTTACGGGAGGGTGGCCAGTGTAGGAGAGTGACATGCGTAAAATCATACTTGCTGCAGCCAGTGCGGTAGCGATTCTCGGCTTTTCAGCGCCAGCGATGGCGCAGGACTGGCAGGGCCGTCATGACTGGCAGCACGACCGGCTCGACCAGCGGCACGACGATGTCCACGATCAGCTCGACGAAGAGCATGACGAGGCCCATGAGCAGGGGCTCTCGCCGTGGGAGCATGCCCAACTCCACCGTGACCTGCGGTATCAGCACGGGGAAGCCGACTACCGGCTGGAGCAACAGCACCGGCGCGACCATGAGCGCGAGGAGTGGCGTCGCCGTCATCGCGCATATGGGAACTACGGCTACCGCCCTTACGGCTACGGCCCTTACGGCTACTGACGATCGGCCAGCCCCGCCGCCCGATCGAAGCGGGCGGCGGACAGACGAAGCCCAAACAAAGCAATTGGACATCGAGATGGCAGGCATGGAGGCGCAGCCGCATGACTGCGCCTTTGTCCTTCTGCGGAAGCCGTTTGTTTGCGCGGCACGTCCCGCTTGTGCTTGTGCCCCGGGGCGCCGCTACCCTGCTCGCTCGTGACAGACGCCATTCGGTTCTTGTCCCCCTCCCCCCTAGGGGGTAGGGGGTGTGCATGTCACACGCATCAGATCCCGAGGTCCGTCGCGGCCTCACCCAGGCGCAGGGCCACCTCGCCTCCATCCTGACCATGCTGACCGACGGTCGATCCTGCCTCGATCTTGCCCAGCAATTGCAGGCGGTCGAAAGCACGATCCGAACCGTGAAGCGCGCGCTGATCCACGATCATATGGAGCATTGTATCGCCGATGCGGTCGCCGATGGCGGTATGAGTGCGGACCAGGCGCTGCGCGAATTCAAGTCACTCACCAAATATCTCTGAAAGTCCAAACCGATGCAGTCTCTTCCCGACCTGCTTGCGCACGGCAATGCGTGGCTCTTCATTCCGACCGCGATCCTGCTCGGCGCGCTGCACGGACTCGAGCCGGGCCATTCCAAGACGATGATGGCCGCGTTCATCATCGCCATTCGCGGCACCGTGGGACAGGCGATCCTGCTCGGCCTGTCGGCGGCGATCTCGCATTCGCTGGTAGTATGGGTGATCGCGCTCGGCGGGCAATATCTCGGCCGCAATCTCGATGCCACGACGAGTGAGCCCTATCTTCAGCTGGCCTCCGCGGTCATCGTGCTCGGCGTCGGCGCCTGGATGATCTGGCGCACCCGGCGTGATCAGGTGCTCGAGGCGAGTCATGGGCATGATCATTCTCACGATCACGGACATCATCGTGGCGACGAGGTGCGTCGGATCGATACCGGGCACGGTGTCGTCGCGCTCGAAGTGTTCGAGGACGGTGTGCCGCCGCGCTGGCGGTTGCGCTCTGAGCGTGGCCAGATGTGGCGGGACGGCGAGGTCGTGGTGGTTACCGAACGGCCCGACGAGGCGCGTCAGGCGTTCGCCTTTGTCGATCGCGGCGACTATCTCGAAAGCATCGACGAGATCCCGGAACCGCACGCGTTCACTGCGCGGCTGAGCCTCGGGCATAGCGGGCATACACATGACTATGAACTGCACTTCGCTGAGCATGATCACGGCCATGACGATGAATCGGCTGGTCTGCAGGTCGGGCGCGACGGCGAGTTCATGGATGCGCATGAGCGCGCCCATGCCGACGATATCACCCGGCGATTCGGTGGCCGCAATGTCACGACCAGCCAGATTCTGTTGTTCGGGCTGACCGGCGGCCTGATTCCATGCCCTGCCGCTATCACCGTCCTGCTGCTGTGCCTCCAGCTCAAGCAGATCACGCTCGGCGTGATTCTTGTGCTGTTCTTCAGTGTCGGTCTGGCGGTGACGATGGTGAGCGCCGGTGTTCTCGCTTCGCTCAGCGTCAAGCATATCAGCAAGCGCTGGTCCGGCTTCAGTACCTTCGCCCGCCGGGCACCCTATGCGTCGGGTGGGCTGATGGTGATCATCGCGCTCTATATGGGGATTTCGGGCTGGATTGGCCTGAGTGGTGGGCATCTGCCCCAGATCTGAGCCGAACGATGCCTGGCCGCGAAGTCCGAACCGCCGATTACAGGGGAAGGTGTCCGCACCCGTCAGGGACGATCAGGCTCTTCGCTGGTTCTAGAGTCGTTTTCGATTAAGCTGAAGCATATCCGGAGTTTCTGAAGTAGTTGGCGCATTCCTGTGGAGGGAAAGCGTCGAGGAGCGAGCCGATACGGCGCCAGGTGGCATCGACGGATCGCTCGGCGGCTTTTCGGAGGAGTAGCCTGAGCTTGGCAAAGACCTGCTCGATCGGGTTGAGATCTGGCGAGTAGGGCGGCAGGAAGAGGAGCCTGGCGCCTGCGGCACGGATCGCTGTCCTGACGGCCGCGCCTTTGTGGCTGCCCAGATTGTCCATGATGACGACATCGCCGGGCGAGAGCGTCGGCACCAGGAACTGTTCGACCCAGGCAGTGAAGCTTTGGCCGTTGATCGGGCCATCGAGCACGCAGGGCGCATCGATCCGATCGTGGCGTAGCGCTGCAAGGAAGGTCAGCGTGCGCCATTTACCGAACGGGGCTCGCGCGACCAGCTTCTGGCCACGTGGCGCCCAGCCCCGGATCGGTGTCATGTTGGTCTTGGCCCAGGTCTCATCGATGAAGACGAGGCGCTGCGGATCAAGCCGTCCCTGATACTTCTTCCACTGAGCCCGCCGTCTTGCGATCAGCGGTCGCTCCTGTTCGACGGCGAACAGCGTTTTTTTTGAAGCGCAGCCCTTCCGAGCGGATCAGCCGCCAGACTGACACCATCGATGTCGAGATGCCCTGTTCGCCCAATTCCGCCACCAGCGCCTTGAGCGTAATGTCGGGAACTGACTTGAACCGTTCGATCACCAGCGCCCGGTGCGGCTCAAGCAACCGCTTGCGATGGCCGCCCATCGGCCGCGACGCCGCTGTCCCCGTCGCCCGCTGGCGTTGCGACCACTTCACCACGCTCGCAACGCTAACCCCAAAGATCGAGGCAACCTCTCGGCATGTCCGACCCGCTGCAACCGCCGCCGCAACGCGCTCGCGCAAATCATTCGAATAAGGTCTCGCCATCCCCGCTGGCCTCCTCGTCCAGCCAGCAGGTTGAATCAAAAATCAGCGCCCCTGGGAATCCCCCAACGATTCAAACACGATGAAAACGACTCTAGGCGAATTGACTTGTCGCGGCGCAGCCCTATTTTGCGCGACGGTGACCCGCTTCCTGCGCCTTCTCCTGCTGACGTTCGCCATGGTCGGCCTTGCCGGCCAGTCGACGGCAATGGCGATGGCACCCTTGATGGCGAGCCCGGCCGCAAAGCAGGCGACGATGGCGGGCATGGACTGCAAGGACATGGCGACAACGCCGTATTCGGACGGCGCGCCGTGCAAGAAGCTGACCTGGCAGTGCATCGCCGCGATGGGTTGCCTCACAGCAAGCGCGCTTGAACCGGCGATGCTTGCGATGGACGTGCATCCGCTCGTTCGCGCCGCGCCCGCATCGCGGGACGTTACGCGTCTCATCGGCCGGTCCTACGGCCCAGAGCCCGATCCCCCCAGTTTCCTGATCTGACACCCGGAATCCGTCAATTCGCCGCTTCGTAAGCGCGCGGGTCGATCACCCAGTTCAGATCAAGGAAATCATCATGTCGAATCGTATCCTTGCGGGCGCCCTCGGCGTTGCCGCCCTTCTCGTTGCCGTACCCGCCCTTGCTTCCACGCCCCAGGCTGGCGCGTCCGGACAGGGTCATTTCGAATGGCGCGCCGGAACCCAGGCCGGCCCGCGCGGGCCGTTAAGCCCGCCCCGGCGGGTATGGATCCTGTCCCACGTCGATCGGTTGGCGTCGAGCGACTGCGCGATGATGCGCGTCCAGCCCGAAGCGTGCGGTTCGACGCGCGCCTCGTGATCGTCGGATCGTAAGGACGACCGGCCGGCGGGGTTCGCCCCGTCGGCCAACCGACCGCTCAGGCGGCCGCGATCGGGGGAACCCAGCATGAAACTATCCGTCTTCTGCGCCGCGCTGGTCGCGTCCGCATCGCTCGCGGCACCGGCTCTTGCCGGCCCGCTCACCTTCGACGAAGCGCTGGCGCGGGCTCGCGCCAATGCGCCGTCCCTCCAGGCCCGGCAGCTTGGCGCCGATGCCAGCCGGGCGGCGCGGGGCGCCGCCGGCGCGCTGCCTGATCCGAAGCTCTCGCTCGGCGTCGAGAGCTTTCCCGTGTCGGGGCCGCTGGCGTTCGAGCCGTCGCGCGACAATTTCACCATGGCGCGCATCGGCGTGTCGCAGGAGTTTCCCAATCTCGCCAAGCGCCACGCCCAGCAGGCGCGGGCCGATTCCGACATCACCGCGGCCGATGCAGCGAGTCTGGCCGAGGCACGCACCGTGGAGGTCGAGACGGCGGTCGCGTGGATCACGCTTGCCTATGCCGAGCGACGGCTTGCCGCGCTCGATGCGGTGCGCGCGAAGCTCGATCGGCTGGTCGGGACGACCCCGAGCGCGGTCGCTTCGGGCGGTGCCCGACCGGCACAGGTCCTGGCCGGCAGGCAAGCGCTCGCTGCACTCGACGACCGGCGTGATGAGCTGGTTTCTGCCGTCGGACGGGCGCGCGCTGATCTCATTCGCTGGACCGGCGATGTAGCGCCAACCGTGGAGGGGCCGATGCCGGATTTCCCGGTCGACTCTGCGCGGCTGCACGGGGCGCTCAACGCCAATCCCTCGCTGGCAGCGATCGCGGCGCGGGTCGGTCAGGCCGAGGCCGATGTGCGGCTCGCCCAGGCCGAGCGCCGGCCCGATTTCGGGATCGATGTGAGCTATCAGCGCCGCGACCCGCGGTTCGGAGACTATGTGTCGGCCGGTGTGACCATCGGCCTGCCGCTGTTCAAGCGCCGCCGCCAGGAGCCGATGATCGCCGCGCGGCAGGCCGAGGCAGCGCGGGCCCGTGCCGAGCGCGAGGATGCCGCACGGGTGCTGACAGCCTCGCTCGATGGCGGTCTCGCCGACCATGTGATGCACCACGCGCAGTGGATGCGCTCGCGCTACACGCTCGAACCGCTGGCGCGCCAGCGCGTCGATCTCGAAACCGCCAGCTATGGCGCGGGCCGCGCGAGCCTGGTCGATGTCGTCGACGCGCATCTCGCGCTGGTCGATGCGACCCTCGCGACGCTCGACCGGGAAGCCCTGGTCGCGATCGACGGGGCGCGTCTCACCCTCACCTATCGGAGCATATCCTGATGAACCCGCGCGATTTCATTCCCGGCAGCGTCGTGTCGCGCGTTGCCCTTGTCGCGATCCTGGCCGGCGGCGCGATCGGGTTCGGCGCCGCGCGGCTGACGGCGCCGTCAGCACCGGCGGTGGCACCAGGTGGCACCACGCCCGGCGAGCGCAAGATCCTCTATTGGTATGACCCGATGATCCCGGCGGAGCACCATGACGGCCCCGGCCTGTCGTCGATGGGGATGAAGACCATCCCCAAATATGCCGATACGGGAACCAGTGCCGCTCCGGCCGATGCCGGAGTTCGGGTCGATCCGGCGGCGGTCCAGTCGCTCGGCGTCAGGCTCGTGGCCGCCGAGCGCGGGTCGCTCGCGTCCGACCTGACGGTCACCGGGGCGATCGATTTGAACCAGCGCGATGTGGCGGTGGTGCAGGCGCGGGCCGCGGGGTTCGTTCAGCGCGTCTATGCGCGTGCGCCGGGAGATGTGATCGGCGCCGGTGCGCCGCTGGCCGATGTCCTCGTTCCCGAATGGGGCGGTGCCCAGGCCGAGTTGCGTGCCGTCGCCCGCGCCGGCGATCCCGCGCTGATCGCCGCTTCGCGCGAGCGGCTACGCCTGCTCGGCGCGCGCGGCGCCGGCGGCGCGGGCACTACGACGATCCGGAGCCCGATCGGCGGGGTGATCCAGACGCTCGATGTGCGTGCAGGCATGACACTCTCGGCGGGCCAGACGCTGGCACAGGTGTCTGGGCTCAGCACGGTATGGCTGAACGCCGCCGTGCCGGAAGCGCAGGCCGCGCTGGTCCGGGTCGGCCGGCCGGTCCGTGCGGATCTGACCGCACTGCCCGGTGAGACCGTCACCGGCCGGGTGGTCGCCATCCTGCCGACCGCGCAGGCCGAGAGCCGGACGCTTACTGTGCGAATCGAGCTTCCCAACCGCAGTGGCCGGCTCCGCCCGGGCATGTTCGCCACCGTCCATCTCGGCGGCGAGGCTGGGTCTGGGCTGCTAGTGCCGAGTGAGGCCGTAATCCGGACCGGCAAGCGGGATCTCGTGATGGTCGCCGGTCCGGGCGGCCGTTACCGGCCGGTCGAGGTTAGGCTTGGCCGGGAAGGAGGGGGGAAGACCGAGATTTTGGCCGGGCTTGCGCAGGGCCAGAAGGTGGTCGCGTCCGGCCAGTTCCTGCTCGATTCCGAGGCGAGCCTCGGCGGCATCGATGCGAAGCCTCTCGAGGACGCTCCGATGACGCCCGTGGACCAGCGGCGATGATCGCCGCGGTCATTCGACTGTCGGTCCGGGCGCGTGTGCTCGTGCTGATCGCATCGCTGGTGCTGGTCGTCGCGGGCGTGATCGCGGTGCGATCGACGCCGATCGACGCGCTCCCAGACCTGTCCGACGTCCAGGTGATCATCCGCACCAGCTATCCCGGCCAGGCGCCACAGCTGGTCGAGAATCAGATCACCTATCCGCTGGCGACGACGATGCTGTCGGTGCCCGGCGCCCGGGTGGTGCGGGGTTACTCCTTCACCGGCGATTCCTACGTTTATGTGCTGTTCGAGGATGGCACCGATCTCTACTGGGCACGCTCCCGCGTCCTCGAATATCTCTCCCAGATTCAGGGTCGCTTGCCACCCGGCGCGACCGCCTCGCTCGGGCCCGACGCGACGGGGGTCGGCTGGGTCTATGAATATGCACTGGTCGACAGGACCGGGCGGCATGATCTGTCGCAGCTTCGCTCGATTCAGGACTGGTTCCTGCGCTACGAGTTGAAGAGCGTGCCCGGCGTCGCAGAGGTCGCGGCGATCGGCGGCATGGTGCGCGAATATCAGGTCGTGCTCGATCCGGCGAAGCTGGTCTCCTACGGCATTCCGCAATCCGTCGTTATCGATGCGCTGAAGCGTGCCAACCAGGAAGCCGGCGGTTCGGTCGTCGAGATGGGCGAGGCGGAATATACCGTCCGCGCCAGCGGCTATCTGAAGACACTCGACGATTTCCGAAGCGTGCCGCTGAAGACCGCAGTCGGCGGCGTGCCGGTGACGCTCGGCGATGTCGCGACGATCCAGGTTGGTCCGGAAATGCGGCGCGGGGTTGCCGAGCTGAACGGCCAGGGCGAGGTCGCGGGCGGGGTCGTCATCCTGAGGTCGGGCAAGAATGCCCGCGAGACGATCGGTGCGGTGAAGGCGAAGCTCGCCGAACTGCAGCACAGCCTGCCGCCGGGCGTCGAGGTGGTGACGACCTATGACCGTTCGGCGCTGATCGATGCGGCAGTCGAGAATCTACAGGGCAAATTGCTCGAAGAGTTTCTGGTGGTCGCGATCGTCTGCGCCTTGTTCCTCTGGCACGCGCGGTCAGCGCTGGTCGCGATCCTGACCTTGCCGATCGGCGTCCTGATCGCGTTCCTCGTGATGCGGTTCCAGGGGGTGAACGCCAATATCATGTCGCTGGGCGGGATCGCGATCGCGATCGGCGCGATGGTCGACGCGGCGGTGGTGATGATCGAGAATGCGCACAAGCATCTCGAACGCTGGACCCATGATCATCCTGGCGAGACGCTTGCCGGGGAGGAACGATGGCGGGTCATCACGACGGCGGCGAGCGAGGTAGGGCCGGCGCTGTTCCTCAGCCTTCTCATCATCACCTTCTCGTTCATTCCGGTGTTTAGCCTTCAGGGTCAGGAGGGCCGGCTGTTCGCGCCGCTCGCCTTCACCAAAACCTATGCGATGGCCGGCGCGGCACTTCTGTCGGTCACCCTTGTGCCTGTGCTGATGGGCTGGCTGATCCGGGGGCGTATCCCAGCTGAGAGCGCCAACCCGATCAACCGATGGCTGACGGCAATCTACCGGCCCGCGCTCGACTGGGTGATGCTGAGGCCGAAAGCGACGCTTGTCATCGCGGCGCTGATCTTTGCAACCACAGCCTGGCCGCTCAGCCAGCTCGGCGGTGAGTTCATGCCGCAGATGGACGAGGGCGATCTGCTCTACATGCCTTCGACGCTGCCCGGTATTTCGACCGCTCAGGCGTCGCGGCTGCTCCAGCAGACCGACCGGCTGATCAAGACGGTGCCCGAGGTCGAGACAGTGTTCGGCAAGGCAGGCCGCGCGGAGACGGCGACCGATCCCGCGCCGCTCGAGATGTTCGAGACGACGATCCGGTTCAAGCCGCGTGACCAATGGCGTCCGGGCATGACCCCGGCGAAGCTGATCGAGGAACTCGACCGGACCGTGAAACTGCCGGGAATCGCCAATGTCTGGGTGCCTCCGATCCGCAACCGGATCGACATGCTCGCGACCGGCATCAAGAGCCCGATCGGGGTCAAGGTATCGGGTTCCGACCTGGCTGAGCTCGACCGCGTGGCGCGCGACGTCGAACGGGTGGCGAAGACAGTCCCCGGGGTCAGTTCGGCCTTCGCCGAGCGGCTGACCGGCGGGCGCTATATCGATGTGACCATCGATCGCGCGGCGGCCGGCCGCTACGGGCTCAACATCGCCGACGTGCAAAGTGTGGTGTCGGGGGCGATCGGCGGCGAAACGGTCGGCCAGACGGTCGAGGGCCTCGCCCGCTACCCGATCAGCGTGCGGTACCCGCGCGAGCTGCGCGACAGCGTCGCTGGTTTGCGCAACCTGCCGGTGCTGACCCCGTCGCTTCAGCAGATCACGCTCGGCACCGTCGCCGATATCCGGGTGACCGAAGGACCGCCGATGCTCCGCAGCGAGAACGGGCGGCCGACCACCTGGGTCTATGTCGATACCCGCGGGCGGGCGCTGTCCACGGTCGTCGGCGACATACAGCGGGCCGTCGCGAAGGACGTGAAGCTCTCCCCCGGGGTCAGCATCGCTTATACCGGCCAGTTCGAATATCTCGAGCGCGCGGCCGAGCGGCTGAAGCTGGTCATCCCGGCGACGCTGCTGATCATCTTCCTGCTGCTCTACGCGACGTTCCGCCGGCTCGATGAGGCGGCGCTGATCATGGGCACGCTGCCCTTCGCCCTGACCGGCGGCATCTGGACGCTGTACCTGCTGGGCTACAACCAATCGGTCGCGACGGGCGTGGGGTTCATCGCGCTTGCGGGGGTATCGGCCGAGTTCGGCGTGGTGATGCTGATCTATCTGAAGCAGGCGCTGGCCGCGCGCGGATCGGCGCCGTCAGGACTCGAGACCGAGCAGGCCATCCGCGAGGGTGCCCTGCTCCGCGTGCGCCCCAAGGCGATGACGGTGGCTGTAATTCTCGCCGGGCTGTTCCCGATCCTGGTCGGCCACGGCGTAGGTGCCGAGGTGATGAGCCGGATTGCGGCACCCATGATCGGCGGAATGCTTACCGCGCCTTTGCTGTCGATGCTCGTCGTGCCCGCCGCCTACCTCTTGCTGCGGCGCCGGCCCGCGACCGCGAATGATTTTAATCTGGAAGGAGAAGCTCGATGAAACTGCCTATCGTCACAACGATCCTCGCTGGTACCCTCATGCTCGCCGGCTGCGGATCCAAGACCGGCAGCAACGCGCCCAGTACGGCGGCAACCGCTCAGTCCATGGCGATGCCGGCGGGTGGAGCAGCAGACCAGACCGGCAAGATCGTCCGCGGCCTCGGGGTCGTCACCGCGATCGACGCGGCCGGCGGGGAAATCACCCTCAAGCATCACGCGATTCCCGACGCCGGCTGGCCGGCAATGACCATGGCGTTCAAGGCCGCTCCATCGATCGTCGCGAAGGCCAGGGTTGGCGAATCGGCCGCATTCGATCTGAGGCTCAGTGGTGCCGGAGGTGAGATCACCGACATTCGCGCGCGGTAGCGGTCGCGAGCAGCGGTCTGGTGAGGGCTGGCGCGCTTGCGCGCCAGCCCGGTCCGGTTGAAGGCCTTGACCCGGCTCCGGGTCGGGCAGTCGCTCCTTCGGGCGCGACCGGCAATCCTGAATCGAACGTGCAGTGGTGCGTGATTCGCTCGCTACGCCGACGGCAATGCTTCCTTCGCGGGGTCGGACCAGGGGATTCGTCTGAAGACACACCAGTTGAACGCCTGTTTCCCGCCGCCTGGCGTCGTGTGCTGCTCACGCCAGTTTTCCAGCAGCTGGTAGCCTGGACCCATCTCCGCCAGCAGGCCCGACGCATCATAGCGCTGAACCGGCAAGCCGCTGCACCGGTCGGGACCGTCGAGCGCAAAGGTGGCCATGACGACGAGGCCGTTGCGGGCAACACCCCCAGCCATCGCGCGGCGATAGCCGTCGCGATGTTCGGCGTTAGTGAGGAAGTGGAACACGGCCCGATCATGCCAGACGTCGTAGGTGCGGTCCGGGAGCCAGCCGGTAATGTCGGCCACTTCCCACCGGACCCTGTCGGCCGATGGTCCGAGCCGAGTTTTTACCACCTCGAGCGCCGACCCCGCGATGTCGAGCACTGACAGGTCGCTCCATCCACGGTCGACCAGACAATCGACAAGGCTCGACGCGCCCCCGCCGATATCGATCAGCGACGCGGTGTTTGGCACATGGAACCGGTCCAGTGCCTCAAGCGACGGCTCCGGGGAGGGCTGATACCAGCTGACGCTGTCCGGCGCCTTACAGCGATATACCTCGCCCCAGTGCTGGTCGGCCATTGGCATGCTCCTCCGAGCTTCGAGATAGGCGCCGAGCCATCGGTTTGCACCCGTTTTCCCCGCGGCTGCGGCCTTGCTGCCTCGCTTTCTCCGAGCCCCCAATAGTTGAAGCCCGACCAATTCGGCGTGCCGGCCAGATACGCGGTCTCCAGTATATCGATCCCGAATCCTCCCGCGGCGATGATGGCGGGGATGTCCCGGCTCACATGGCATCCGCCGCGATCGGGAGCGCCATCCTGTTCGAGCATTTGACCGCTTGACCGAGCAGGGAGTCGCCGGTTGCGCCGACATACTACCCGCGACGCCGAAGCGTGTGATCAATTGGAGCTGGTGCCGAGAGCCTCGACGATCCGGCAGTCGTCGATCGTGCCGCCGTGGCAGCTTGCCACCAGACCGGCCAGTTCGCGCCGAAGCACCTTCAGATCGGCGATCTTGCGATCAATTTCGGACAGATGGTCCTTGGTGACCGCGTCCACCGAGGCGCAGTCCCCGCTGCGGTTCGAGGCAATGTCGAGCAGCGCCCTGACCCGGTCGAGCGTGAAGCCGAGCTCGCGCGCGCGGCGGATGAACTTCAGCCGGGCGAGATCGTCGGATCCATAAACGCGGTAGTTGCCGCTGCTGCGGGCGGGCGCCGCCATCAGCCCATCCTGTTCATACCAGCGCACGGTTTCCGGGGTGGTGCCGGCGGCGCGGGCCAGTCGTCCGATCGTCAGTGCTTCCATCGCCCTTGACCCTGTAGTGGCTTCAGGGTCCATATGGGGAACGAGCGCTATAAGTCGAGGTGATTTCGTGGTTTGCAGCAGCTGTGCCTCCGACTGTATCGATTCCCTGGCCGACAAAAGGTGGCGGCGCGTCCTGTGGATTGCGCTTACGATCAACTTGGCGATGTTCGCTGGCGAGATTGTCGCCGGGGTCGCTTCGGGCTCACGGTCGCTTCAGGCGGACGCGCTCGATTTTCTGGGCGACGCAGCGAATTACGCGATCAGCCTCGGCGTCGCGGGCATGGCGCTTCAGTGGCGGTCTCGCGCGGCGGTGCTGAAGGGCGGGACGATCCTCATCTTCGGCATCTATGTGCTGATCACGACCTTGATCGCCGCACTCGGCGATGGCGTGCCCCGTGCGGAAACCATGGGGGCGGTCGGCCTCCTCGCCCTCCTCGCGAATGGCGGCGTCGCCTTGATGCTCTACCGCTACCGCATCGGCGACGCCAACATGCGATCGGTCTGGATCTGCTCGCGCAATGACGCGATCGGCAATCTCGCGGTGCTCGCCGCCGCCGCCGGAGTCGTCGGAACCGGCACCCAGTGGCCCGATCTCATCGTCGCGGGAATCATGGCTTCGCTTGGCATCGTTGGTGGCAGTCAGATTCTTCGCCATGCGCTCGGCGAGTTGGGGCAGCGAAATGCTGTCGGGCAGGAAGTATCGCTTCCGGAAGTCGCGAACCTTACAAACTGAGGCGACGGCTTGCCGGACATCGCTCCGTGGCGCTGGCGATATTGGGTAGACTATTCCTTCGATCAGCTAAGCGATCGGCAGCACATCATGATGACCGCACTTCCCTATACGATCATGCCAGTGATGGCCGTCTTCATCGGCGCTGTCGTCGCAGTGCTGCGCAAGCCCGGGCCGGCGCTCACCAGCGCCGTTCAGCACCTGGCCGCCGGGGTTGTGTTCGCGGCTGCCGCCGTCGAAATTCTACCGCAGGAGATGCACGGCGCCTCGCCGCTGGCGACGCTCGTCGGTGGCGCGCTTGGCGTCGTCGCCATGCTCTCGCTCAAGTCGATCGAGGGCCGCATTGGTGGGCCGCTCGGAATGCTCGGGGCGGTTGGTACCGATATCCTGATCGACGGGCTGGTACTCGGTCTCGCGTTCATCGCCGGCGCCAAGGCCGGGCTCCTGCTAACGATCGCGCTCACGTTTGAAGTGCTGTTCCTCGGCGTGACCGTCACCGAGGGCCTTGGCGAGACGGTCCGATCGAAGGTGAAGGTCGTCGCGATCACCACGGCAATCGGACTTCTGATGCCGCTGGGTGCGTTACTGGCTACGCCGGTTGCGCTGTTTCCGCCGGTCGTGATTACGGGCTTTCTCAGTTTCGGACTGATCGCGCTCCTCTACCTGGTCACCGAGGAGCTGCTGGTCGAAGCGCACGAGAAGCCGGACAGCCCGCTCATCAGCGCCATGTTCTTTGTTGGTTTCCTTTCCTTGCTAATGCTCGAGGAGGTTATCGCCTGATCGTTGCGGGCCTGCCAACCGACGAACAGTTGGTGCCAAAGGCGGCTGCACACGCTAATGCGAATCCATAGCGAGAAACCGCTTGACCCTATAGTCGCTAGAGACTGTATCGCACCGCACATGATCATGGTCTTTCACCCGCGTGCAACGCCGGGCGCCAGTTCCACCGGGGCGATGGGGCGGCCGCTCGCTCGCGGCACCGCCACTATCGCGATGGCGCTCTTTGCGCTGTTCGGGGCTGTCGCGCCCGCCAGCGCGCAGGCGGCTGACGTCCAGACAGCCTGGCGCCTGCTCGACTATATGGCTGTCGACTATGGCGGCGCAGTCGCCGACGGCAAAATCAAGAGCGCTTCCGAATATGCGGAGATGACCGAATTCGCGGCGTCGGTGACGTCCCGAATGTCCGCGCTCGCGCCGGGCCCGAAACGTGCCGGGCTGATCGAAGCGGCGAAGAACCTGCAGCAGGCCGTTGCGCGCAAGACGCAGCCGGCGGAGATCGCCCGACTGGCTCATGGCATCGCCGCCGATTTGCTCATTGCCTATCCTGTGCCGCTCGCCCCGAATAGGGCGCCCGACGTGGCGCGCGGCGACGCGCTTTTTGCGACGAATTGCGCCGCCTGCCACGGCGCGGCGGGCGACGGCCACGGCCCGAACGCAGCGAAGCTCGCGACACCGCCCATTGCGTTCACCGATCTCGGTCGGGCGCGGCAGCGCAGCCCTTTCGCGCTTTATCAGGTCATCACCCAGGGCCTCGACGGTACAGCCATGCAGAGCTTCGCCGGCCTGCCTGACCAGGACCGCTGGGCGCTCGCCTTTCGCGCAGGCGGGTTCGCCTTCACAGAGGCGCAGGCAAGGGAAGGCGAACGACTTTGGAAAAGCGATACCGCCCTTCGCACCGCTATTCCGGATCTGAAGACGCTGACCTCCCTGACCCCGGCCACCCTCACCGCCCGAATTGGCGAAGCGAAAGCCGATGCGGTGATCGCTTATTTGCGCCGGCACCCGGACGCAGTGGTTCAGCAGGCGCCGGGGTCCCTGCTCGTCGCGCGTGACAAGCTCGCCGCAAGCTTCGCAGCCTATCGGACGGGCGACTGCAAACAGGCTCGTGAGCTTGCCCTGTCGGCCTATTTGGATGGGTTCGAACCGATCGAACCGACACTGAACGCGCGCGATGCGACGCTGATGAACCGGATCGAAGGTGCGATGGGCGAGTATCGCGCTGCGGTCGATCACGGCGCGCCCGCAAGCGACCTCGCAACGCGCATCCAGGTCCTTGGTGGGCTGTTCGACGATGCTGACGCGGCGCTGGAGCCGTCAGCGTCGAGCAGCGCATCGACCTTCTTCGGTGCCTTCACGATCCTGTTGCGCGAAGGCCTGGAGGCGCTGCTGATCGTGGTTGCGATGATCGCATTCCTCCGCAAGGCCGAACGCGGCACCGACCTTCCCTATGTTCATGCCGGATGGATCGGTGCGCTCCTCGCAGGTGCCCTGACCTGGGCGGTCGCCACCTTCGCGATCGGCATCAGCGGCGCCAGTCGTGAACTGACCGAAGGCTTCGGGTCGCTGTTCGCAGCGGTCGTACTGCTGTCGGTCGGCATCTGGATGCACGGCAAGTCGCACGCGGACCGGTGGCAGCGATACATCCGCGAGAAGATGGCGCGCGCGATCCCCGGCAACTCGGGCTGGTTCCTGTTCGGACTGGCGTTCGTCGTCGTCTACCGCGAGGTGTTCGAGACGATCCTGTTCTATGCCGCGCTATGGACCCAGGGCAATGGCGGTGTGCTCCTCGCAGGCGCCGGATCGGCCTGCCTGATGCTGGCGGCGATCGCCTGGGCCATGTTGCGCTACAGCCGGACTCTGCCGATCGCGCAGTTCTTTCGCTACAGCGCCTGGTTGATGGCGGTTCTCACCGTCGTCCTCGCCGGAAAGGGCGTTGCAGCGCTCCAGGAGGCCGGCATCATCGATATCGCGCCAATCGCCAGCGTGCCCAGGATCTCGATGCTCGGCATCTATCCCACCTTGCAGTCGGTGCTGGCGCAACTCCTGATGCTTGTCGCCATCGCCATGGGCTTCGCATGGAACGGCCGGCCTGTGCCGCAGACTCCCGCCTGAAAAGGCAAAGGCCGTCAGGAGGCCGCGCTGCGGTAGCGGTGTTGCCGTACCGCGCCGACCCGCGGGAACCCCCTTGAGGATCAGGCGCAGCAGGTTCCCTGGCTGCGCTCCAGGTGGCGGGCGGGGAGCGGTGCCGTACGAACAGAATGTGCAGCAATCCCGTGGTTTGGGCTGAAGCACGACCTGCGACCCAGCGGCCTCCCGATCAGCGTTATCGGGTAACCAGTACCGAGATCGAGGCGGCCACCTCACCGCGCGCCGGGGCCGCGACGAACAACCTGTGCAGTTCTGGTGCGAACAAACCGGTGCGCGCGCCGCTCGCGGTGGTGACGCGCACCGTGGCCATCCTGGTCGGGGTGACCGGCACGACATCGACGTGACCCGCGCCGCACACCACATATATTCGCGCGTCGTCGACAAAGAGATCGTCAGCGTCGCCGCAGATGCCCTGCATGGACAGCTGGGCACCACTCGTTGCGTCGTAGCGCGCCAGCGCGGCGGGCAGGCGATAGGCGACCGCGAACCAGCCGCCGTTGGACGTGACCGACAAGGGGAAGTTCAGCCGATGCGTCCCGGTCGGCCAGCGGGCGGTCACGCGGCCGCTGTCGATATCGCCCGCAACGATGACGCCGCGATCGGGCACATTGACCAGCACTCGCGCCCCGATCATCCGAAATCCCTCGGGATGACCGGGGAGGGTCAGCCGGCCGATCACGCGCGGCGTATCCGGATCGATCACTGCCAGTCCGCCACTGCCATAGCCCACCACGACATGGCCGTTGCGCGGATCTATCCGGATATTGTCGGCGTCGTCGCCGAGTTCCAATCGCGCCACTTCGTGCAGGTCGTCTCCCGCGTAGAAACGCACGCTGCCGTCGCCGCTCGCCACTACCAGCCGTCGTGCGGCGGCCAGGTAAGCGACGCCTTGGGGTTCGTGCAGCCCGGCGATGCGCCCGGTGACCTTGCCGCTGACGAGATCGACACGATCGACGCTGCCATTGCCATATTCGGCGACGAACAGGACGCGGTCGGCGAGATCGAGCGCGAGATGGTCGATCCGACCCTTCACATCGGTCAGCGCGATCGTCCGCTCCAGCCGGAGCGGCGATGCCGGGTCGTTCGGCGAGACGCTGCGCGGCCCGGCATGGCAGCCCGCCGATGAAACGAGCCCAACAATCGCGACCACGATCCTGCCGATGACTGCGACGCGCCTCATCGGCCGGCCGCGGCCTTGAAGCGCGTATCGGCCGAAGTCCAGTTCACCGCACCCATGAAGGCGTCGACATAAGCCGCAGCTTTCGCGCCGTAATCGATCGCATAGGCGTGCTCATACATATCGAGGGCGAGCAGCGGGGTGGCGCCGGCCAGGGTCATGCTGTGATCGGCTGCCCATTGGTTGACCAGACGGTTGTCGCGGTGGCTGTAGGTCAACAGGACCCAGCCCGATCCGCCGCCGAGCGCCTTGCCGATGGCGGCGAACTCGCTGCGCCAGCGCGCGTCACTACCGAAATCGCGCTCGATCGCGGCGGCGAGCGCGGTGCCCGGACGGGTCGGCGCGCCGAGGCCGGCGAAATAGAGTTCGTGCAGGATCATCGAGTTCCAGGCGATCAGTTCCTCGCGCTTCAGGCCATTGAGGACGAAGCCGGGCGCGGTGGCGGGATCGAGCTTGCCGAACTCGGTCGTGATCGCGCCGAGCCGCTTCACCGCACCGACATAGTTATTGTCGTGGTGGCTGGTCAGCAGCCTGGCCGACAGGCCGGTGATCGACGCCGGATCAAAGGGAAGCGGTTGCGGCGCGAAGCCTGGAGCAAGCGCAGGCGGCGCCGTGTTTGCGGATGCCCCTCCGCCAACCAGACCAGTAATCGCCGCTGCGCCAATGGTGGCGCCGGTGGCCAGCAAGCTTCTGCGATCAATTCCGTTATCGCTCATCTTCTGTCTCCTTAAGGCCCCGGCAATTCTCCGCGATCGACATGTTAGCGCCTCGCGGCTCCCAAGCCGGGAGGAGCGCACAATAGCAGCAGCGCGACGAGCGCGAAGCCCTGCATGAGGATCGGTGCAGGCCCGGTTGACAGGTGGCGCTTCCGCATGGCGGTCGCTTGAATCGATCTCGTCGCTATGACGCGAACACGCGGGCCGGATCCAGACGTGGTACCGGGCGAATGCTCATCAGAAGGCGCCGGCCGCGAGGAACCCGCTCGCGGCGCAGAGTCCAATACGGATCCCTGTTCCAAGCAGTCCGGCGGTACCGGCCCGGGCGAGGACCGTCGATCGATGGGCCCCCTTCCTCGTCTCAATGTTTTGGATTTACAGATCAATTCGGCAGGCGTTGTCGGGGCGGGACTCTTTTCAGCGCCGGTCCTCACCGCTCGGCATCGCAAAATCGCGCCCTCGAGCCGCTATCCGGTAGCGATCATGTCGCGGCCGGTGAAACGCTCCTCCCCGCAGCCACCCATGCCGACCTCATGGGCGGCAGAGACACGTTCGAACGCCCGTTATTTTGGCATTCGCGACTGGTTTCGAGGGGTGAAGGCGACAGCCGCGTATAGGTTTCGATACCTCAGAGGAGTGAAGCCATGAAGACGACCATCGTCGCCGCACTGACCGCCGTTTCCCTGGTGGCCGCCTCCGCCGCAATCGCCCAGCCCGCACCGGATCACCACTCGGGCGGGCGGTCAGCGCACCGGCACTCAACGCATGCGAAGCCAAGCCATGTCCATCGGCACTCGGCAACGGCTGCGCCGTGCGCCGGCCGCGCGCGGAGCATGGGCGGCATGCAGAGGGATATGAGCGCGATGATGACGGATATGAGCGCCATGATGAACAGCACCAGCGATCCGTCGATGAAGGCGCGAATGCAAAAGATGCATGGTCAGATGGCCGGGATGATGGCCAACATGCAGAAAATGGGCGGCATGATGGGTGGCGCGATGATGCAGGGTGGACCGAGCGAGGGCAGCACACCGTCGGTTGCGCCGTCTCCCGCACCTGAAGATCACTCAGTTCATCACCCAAACCAGTAACATCGGCGCCTATTAACCGGGGTTGTCTCGGTTGCCGTCGCCCTGTCGTTGTTCACTTCCGCGTTCGCGGCATCCGCAGGCCAGTTCGTTGGGATCCGGTTGTCGCGAACAATGGGTCAACATGGTGAGACGGGCCGCCTGCCCGCCGCCGCGGAGTAGCCGGCTGAAGTGCCAGAATGTGCCGATGAAGTGATTGTTTTTCAGACGTTCACGGGAGGAGGCCGACATGATGTACGGCATGGGATGGGGAATGGGCGGGGTCGGTTGGGTAGTGCTGATCTTGGTGGTTCTGGGGATCGCCGCACTGATCAAATATTTGATGTCCGAACGAAAGGACTGAAAATGGCGTTCAACGAAGCGAAGCTGCCGCTAGAACAGGTCTAGCCTGCTTTGCTTCTCAGCCATGTGAAACATTACGCCGCGCGCCGGAATTATTGACTGTGAATCTTCGCGTCAGAGTCGAGGGTTTTGATTTCACCGCCGTCCCCTCTGATCATTGAGAATTCCATATGCACGATGCCCTGACTTTGACGCCTCTTGCGGGGGCGGCAAGGGTATCTCTCGCACGCCCTCTGGCTCTGGGCTTTTGTGCAGCAACGATCCTGTTAGGTACCCCTTCCAACGCCGCTCAGTCGCAGTGTTCGCCGAGCGAACGCTGGAATCCTGATATGAAGATGTGCATGCCCAACAGGCAGGCAGGTCCGGGAACCCTTGTCGGCGATCCGCAGCCCGAGCAAGGACCGATAACGGCTCCAGATGCAAGCCCTGCTGCCACGTCGGCCCAGCGCGTTGCAGATCGTCCACCAATGTCCAGCGCAGGCATGGACATGACTGATCGGGGAAAGCCCGCATCCTCGTTCATGCTGCAGATCAATCAATTTGCGGTCTATTCGCACACAACTGGCGCGCGCGGCCAGTCACGCCTGACTGGCCCTGGCAGCTGGATGCTGATGTACGACCACGACCTGACACCGGATAATCACTTGAGCGTCAGCTTGATGGCGTCGCCCGAGCAATTGACGGTCGGCGACAGGGGGACGCCGCAACTCCTGCAAACCGAAAATATCGATAATATGCATGCCCATGACACGCTCATGGCTCTGGAGGTCCGGGATGTTATCGCGCTTGGTTCAGGCGGCGACCAGCAACTGACTTTTCTGTTTGCTCCCCGCGGGGCAGCTGCGATTGGCCCCGTCCCGTTCATGCATCGTCAGTCCGCAGAGGGAAATCCAGATGCGCCGCTCGGCCACGGGCTGCAGGATGGGTTCCATGACGCTTCAACCGTGCTTGGCATCGGATATCATTTTGCGCGAACCACAATTGAGGCGACGGCGTTCAGCGGTGCCGCGGTGAGCTGGCCGCTGCCTCTGCACGGCCCGGATTCCTTCGCCTTCCGCCTCACCCAGGACATTGACGATCACGTCAAGGTGGGAGCGTCCTACGGTGACGTGCTTTCGCCGGATGATGCGGGAGTTGAAAAACACAGCCAGTTCATATCAGCGTGGCTGGCAACGTCGCACAGGATCGGACAGGGCACGCTGCGATCTTCACTTGTCTGGGCAAGAGGGCGAGATGGCAACAGCGTCTCGCAAACCAGCCTTCTTGCAGAAGCGGTCTATCAGCGAGGACTGAACGCATTTTTCGGCAGGGCCGAAACCTTGCAGATCACGCCTCAGCAGCTTGAGGCCGCGACGATTGGCGGTCAGACGGATCCAAGATGGGTGAAGGCACTTACCCTTGGATACGAGCGGACCCTGCTTGATCAGCATGGCTTCTCGTTGCGCGTTGGGGGCTCATACACCAGAGACTTCATGCCGCTAGCGTTCAAGCCCGAATATGGCTCGGACCCGGCAGGGTTTAAACTTTTTGTGCGCGTCAAGTTTGCGACAAACGAGGGCCACGTCATGTGAGCATCTCGTGCGCCTGAGGGTCGCCGGGTGTCAACCGGCGTGGGATATTGACGCCGTATCGGCGTTGAACATTAACCCTCATGTTTCCGTGTTTCTGGTGTCGGCGACCGTATTGGGATGAGCATCGGCATGGGTGTGCGACGGCGCAGGGCGTAGCCTGGAGCCGTCACACACCGATTTGGAGCATTGCATCGCCGATGCGGTCGCTCATGGCGGCGTGACCGCGGATCAGGCGCTGCGCGAATTCAAGTCGTTCACCAAATATCTCTGAAAGTCTTGAACGACGCAGTCTCTTCCCGACCTGCTCTCGCAGGGTAATGCTTGGCTTTCATCCCAACCGCGATCCTGCTCGGGACGCTCCACGGGCTCGAGCCCGGCCAGTCCAAGACGATGATGGGCCGAGCGCTTCTCCGCGATCGAATTGTTATCGTCTTGCGTCTCCTAAGCCGCGAGGAATGCACAATAGCAGCAGCGCGACGAGCGCGAACCCCGCGCCGGCAACGAAGGTATTGCTGGCTCCGAACCCGTCCCAGACCAGGCCTGCGATGAGGCTCGCGAACAGCAGGGTTACGCCCGTCGCGAGGTTGAACAATCCATAGGCCGATCCCCGCAAATCAGGTGGGGAATTGTCTGCCACCAGTTTTGCCAGCAGGCCTTGGGTCAGCGCCATATGCGCTCCCCATAACGCGATGCCGACAAATGCTCCGGCAACCCCCGACAGGAAGGCCAGCGCGAGATCGGCAAGGATTAGACAGATCATTCCTCCGGCCAGCAGCGCGCGCGGGGCGATCCGATCAGACAATTTGCCGGCCGGATAGGCACCCAGCGCGTAGACGATGTTCATCACGACCAGAACCAGCGGTGCGAGCGCGAGCGGCAACCCTTCGGCGCTAGCCCTCAGGATCAGGAACGCCTCGCTGAACCGCGCCAGCGTGAACACGACCCCGATGCCGGTCGTTTCCCAGAACGGGCGCGTCAGCCGCTTGAGGTCGGCGAAGCGGATCGGCGGCCGGACTTCGGTGTCGGCCCCGGCGGCCTGGGCATCTTCGACACCGATCACGACCAGCAGCACCGCGATCGCGGCCGGAATGATCGCGAACCAGAACACCGATCTGATGTCGTTCGCGAACAGGAACATCAGGCCGATGGCGAGCAGCGGTCCGGCGAACGCGCCCACGGTATCCAGCGACTGGCGCAGCCCGAACGCCTTGCCCCGGATTTCCGGAGGCGTGACGTCGGCGACCAGTGCGTCGCGCGGGGCACCGCGCAGGCCCTTGCCGATCCGGTCGGCGAAGCGCGCGCCGAGCACGACCGGCGCGCTTCCGGCCAGCGCGAACAGCGGCTTGGTCAGCGCCGCCAGCCCATAGCCGATCAGGATCAGGGGGCGGCGCTTGCCGATGCGGTCCGAAATATAGCCGGAGAACACCTTGGTGATCGACGCGGTCGCTTCCGCAACGCCGTCGATCGCCCCCACGACCGCGACACTCACGCCAAGCGTCGTCGTGAGGAACAGCGGCAGCAGCGCGTGGATGATCTCCGACGACAGGTCCATGAACAGGCTGACGAACCCGAGCACCCAGACGGCGCGCGGCACGGCGTTCAGGCTCGGCTTCATGCCGCTGCTCCTTCACGGTCACGATCGAATCGCCCGAACGCGAGCGCCAGCGTCGGCAGCACCAGCAGGTTGAGGATCATCGAGGTCATCAGGCCGCCGAGGATGACGACCGCCATCGGACCTTCGACCTCGCGTCCCGGGTCGCCCATGCCGACCGCGAGGGGAAGCAGGCCGAGTGCCGTGACGAGCGACGTCATGACAATCGGCACGAGCCGGTCGCTCGCGCCCTCGATCGCCGTGGTGGCGTTCCAGTCGCGCCCGTCGATCACGACCAGATGCTCGAAGTGCGAGATCATCATGATCGAGTTGCGCAGCGTAATGCCGGCGAGCGTCACGAACCCGATCAGCGCGCCCAGCGACAATTGTCCCCCGGTGAACAGCACCGCCAGCACCCCGCCGACCATCGCGAAGGGCAGGTTGGCGAGCACCAGCAGAAGGTTGCGCCAGTTTCGGGTGACGACGGATAGAAGCAGCACGATCCCGAACGCTGCGATCAGTGTGTTGAGCAGCAGGTCGCGGCGCGCATCGGACTGCGCCTGGGCGGTGCCGGCGAAGGTCACATAGGTTCCGGCGGGAAGCGCCACCTTGGCGGCGATGCGTTCCCTGGCGGTCGCGACAAAGGTGGCGATGTCGCTGTCCGCGACATTGGCGGTAACCGTCTGCACGCGACGCCCCCCTTCGTGCCGAACCTGGTAGCGGCCCGATGACGGCACGATGTCGGCCAGTTGCCGCAAGGGTACGAACGTGCCGCCCGGCGTCCTGATCGGCAGCGCGCCGATGCTCGACGGATCGTCGCGACTGGCGCGGTCAACCAGCGCAATCACGTTGAAGGCGCGGTCGCCCTCATAGGTCTGGCCGACGATCTCGCCCTGATAGGCGGTACGGACCGCGTCGAGCAGTTCGACCGGGTTTAGCCCCCAGCGCTGGAGGTCGGCCGGGCGCAGCTTGATCCCGAGCTGGGGAAGTCCGGGAGGGGCTAGCAGCTGAACATCGCCCGCGCCCGGAATCCCTTTCAGGATATCGGCGATCTGCGCGCCCTTGGTATCGAGCGTGTCGAGGTCATCGCCGTAAACATTGACCGCGACCGGCGCGGTCGTGCCCGACAGCGTTTCCTCGACGCGTTCGGTAAGGAAGGTCTTGAGCGACATGTTGGCGCCGGCAAAGCCGCTGAGCGCCTGATTGATCCTGCCCTGGGCGGCCTCGCTTGCCTCGCCGCCGAGCGGCACGAGGTCGATGTCGAACTCGCTGTAATGCGGCCCCCAGATGTCGTCGGATTTCTGCGCGCGGCCGACGCGCTGGGACACCGAGCGGACTTCGGGAATCCGCCGAAGCGCCTCGGTCACGCGCGCGCCGAGCTCGAGCGACTGGTCGAGCGAAGTCCCTGGCGCCGCTGACATATGAAGGATGAAATGCCCCTCCTTCAGCTCCGGGATGAAGCTGGTCGAGAAGAACGGCAGCGCCGCACAACCGACCAGGATGAGGACCGCGGCGCCAATGATGACCGGCTTCGTGCGCCCGATCATCGGTGCGAGCAGCACTTCGTAGCGCTTGCGGCTGAACCGCGCCACTGGCGGGTCGTCCGTTTCGTGATGCTGGCCCGACAGCCACATCATGCCGAGTGCGGGCGTGACGGTAAGCGCGACCAGGAGCGACGCGAGCACGGCGAGGATATAGGCGATGCCGAGCGGCGCGAAGAGCCGGCCGGCTAGCCCCGACAGGGCGATCACCGGCAGGAAGACGAGGATGACCGCAAGCGTCGCGTAGACGACCGCGCTTCGTACCTCGAACACCGCATCGATCACTACCTCCGCCCTTGGGCGGGGTGCATCCAGCGACCGGTTCTCGCGCAGCCGCCGGACGATGTTCTCGACGCCGATCACGGCGTCATCGACGACCTCGCCGATGGCGATGGCGAGGCCACCCAGCGTCATCGTGTTGAGCGTGATCCCGAACCGGCCGAGCAGCAGGGTCGCGGTCAGCAGCGACAGGGGGATGGCAGTGCAGGCGATCGCGGCGGTGCGCAGGTTGAACAGGAACAGGAACAGCACCACGACGACGAGGATGCCGCCGAGCACCAGCGAGTGTTGGATGTTAGAAAGCGCGGTGCCGATGAAGTTGGCGGGTCGGAACAGATTCTCGTGCAGCACGATGCCCTGCGCCGCCAGTGCCGGCTTCAGGTCCGCAAGCGCCGCGTCGACCGCGCGCGTCACGGTCAGCGTATCAGCTCCATATTGCTGGCTAATATTGATGATGACACCGGGCTTACCCATGATGCCTGCGGCGCCGATCGGCGGCTCGGCTGCTTCGACCACATCGGCGACGTCGCCGAGCGTGACCCGTCCGGTTGGTGACGCAGTGACGACCGTGCGCGCGAGATCGTGCGGGTCCAGCACCTGGCCTTCGCTCTGCAGCACGATCCGCTGATTCTTCGTGTCGATCACGCCTGCGCCGCGAAGGCCCGTCGCATTACGGGCGGCAGCAAGCACATCGTTGGTCGCGACCCCGTAGCGCAGCAGCCGGTCAGGATGGAGCTGAATCTGGATCGACCGTGTCTCGCCGCCGAAGACCGTCGCGTCGGCGACGCCGGGCACCGCCAGCAGGCTGCGGCGGATGGTCCATTCCGCTGTCGTATGCAGCGCCATCAGCGACTGCCGTTCGGAGGTCAGGCCGAACACCAGGATCGTGCTCGTCGACGTCGTCAGCGGGGTCAGCGTGGGTGCGGCGACGCCCTGGGGGAGCGTCTGCGCCGCCGACGCCAGCCGTTCGGAAGCGAGCTGTCGATCGCGATAGATGTCGCTTCCGGGAGCAAATACGAGGGTGATCGCCGACAGGCCCTGGATCGAGCTAGAACGCACCGCCTGGATGCCGGGCAAGCCCGTGACGACAGCCTCGATCGGTCTGGTGACGAGCAGTTCGACCTGCTCGGGCGACAGGCCCGGCGCCTCGGTCTGGATGCCGACCTGGGGCGGCGCGAACTCCGGATAGACGCCGTACTCGGCATGCTGCAGGCTCAGCACGCCATAGACGACGAGCAGGCAGGCGAGTGCTACGACGATGCCGCGAAAGCGCACCGCAAAGGCGATCAGCGCGCCCTGCGGTCCCCGGTTATGCTGCATGCTCAATCCCCGTCGCTCTCGATCGGGGCCTGGCTGCGCAGTTCTTCGGACAGGAGCAATTGCGCGCCCTTCGTCGCAACCGGCGTGCCGGGCGCCAGGTCATGGACGACATAATTGCCGGCCGCGTCGCGCTGTTCGGTCGCAACGGCGACGCGCACAAAGGCGCCATCGGGCCGGCGGCGGTAGATCCAGCTCTTGCCCTGCCAGTTCACGATCGCGGCGGTCGGGACGGTCGTCCCCGGGCGGTTGGATCCGGTGGCGAGCTGTGCCGTGACGCTCATCCCCGGCACGAACCCGCTCGATCCGGGAACGGTGTAATAGGCGCCCCGCCCCGGCACGCGCGGATCGGTGCGCGCCGCCGCGCCGATCAGGTGGGCAAGAGTACGGACGCCGCCATCCCCCTCGACGACGAGGGTTGGCGGCGCGGCCCCCGCCTCGGGAGGGAGCGCCACCTGAAGCAACAGGATGCGCCGGGCAACGAGTGCCGCGACGAGCGACGAGCCTGGCACGAGCGCCGGTCCGAACTCCTGGCGTGCGCTGGCGAGCGCGGTCGCAGCCTGCGCCTGTGCCGCATTGGCTCCCGCCTCGTCCGCCGCATAAGCCGCCTGGGCGGCCTGAAGCTGGGCGAGCGAAGCATTCTGCGCGTCCGCGTAGAGCAGGCGGGTGCGGGCAAGGCTCGCCCTTGACGCGCCGGCACGCGCCCGCGCCGCCGCCACCTGTGCCGCGCCGACCGCCCAGGCGTTGGCGAGGTCAGTCAGCCGGGTGGTATCGACGACCGTCGCAAAGACCGGCACCGTCGCCCTGCCATCGCTCGCTGCCACCGGGGTCGTCGTTATCCCGCTACGGGCGAGGGTTGCGGCGTCGATCCTGAGGATCGTCTGGCCGTCATCGGTGAAGACCCGCTGCGGCGTTGCGACCGGGCGCTCGCGGGCGGCTTCGGCAGTTGCCTCCACGCGCGCCGCACCAACTGCCCAGATCGCGGCGGCGATCAACGCGACGCCGATCACAACCGCGAGGACCAGGCGCAGCCTTGGGGTGATCGTCATGGCATTGTCCCGTCAGTGGCGGATGTCGGCAGCGCGGGCGTGAAGATCGGCACGTGCAGGGCATCCTCCAGCTGGCCGAGCGTGGTGCGTTGCGCGGTCAGCGCCTGCAGCCGCGCGTCCTGTCCCGCCGCATATTCGATCTCGCCTGCCAGGAGCGCGACATGGTCGATCGCGCCTGCGTTAAAGATGCGGGCATTGCGTGCCTTTCGGTCGGCCTGCTGTGCTGCGAGCGCTTCCGCAGCGGCGAGGCTCTGGCTCGCCGTGCGGTAGGCTGTCGCAGCCCGATCGATGTCGCTGATGATCTGCGTCTGAAGCGCGATGAAATTGGCCGCGGCTTCGCGACGTCGGGCTTCCGCCTCCCCAACCGGTCCGCCATTGCTATTGAACGCCGGCAGGTCCGCCTGGAGATTCAATCCGAACTTGTTGTCGCCCTGGTCATACTCATAGCTCGGACCGATCGCGAGGTTGGGAAAGCGGTTGGCAAGCTGCACCTTCACCGCAGCCTGGGCGGCGGCGTAGCGCGCGAGGCTCGCTCGAATGTCGCTCCGGGTCGTCAGCGACGTTCGCCGCAACCCGACAATATCGGTCGGTGGAGTCGCTCCGGTGATGGCGCCATAGTCCAGCTGGATGCCGTCGAGCGTATGGACGGGCACGCCGACCGCGGAGGCTAGCGACACGCGCGCGTCGGCGACATCTCGGGCGGCGTCCGACACTGCCAGCGCCGCTGCGTCGCGGTTGGCGCGCTCCCGCCCGACGTCGAGGGAGGAGGCCTCGCCAACGGCGAGGCGGCGCTCGAGAAATCCCGTCAGGTCGGACTGGAGATCGCGACGCTCCGCCAGCAATCGAATACGTTGTTCCGCACTCCATAGCACCAGCAGCGCCGTGCGTACCCGGCCCCGAACCTGCCAGCTCGCACTGTCGACGTCGAACCGCGCCGCGTCGGCGAGCGCCGTCGCCTCGGCGGTCCGCGCTTCCCGCTTGCCGAACAATTCGAGCAGCACGCTGATGGCGCTCCCGACGATCCACGAGCTGGGGTTCGCGCTGGAGGCGTTGAATTGCGGCGTCAGGCTCAGCACTGGGTTGGGGCGCTGTGCCGCCGTCCGAATTGCCGCCTGGGCGACCGCCAGTCGCGCGTCGGCAACCTCGATGTCGGGATGAAAATAGACCGCCGCGAGCGTGAGACGTTGGAGATCCCAGGGGCCGTTCGGCACCACAGGCTCGCCGGACGCGGCAAGGAATGCCCTTAGCCTGGGATCGTCCAGCGCGCGCGCATCGAGGGCAGCGGCGCTTGCTTCCGGAGCTATCGGGCGGGACGGCACCGACGCGCAGCCGGCCAGCAGGAGAGCGAGGAGAACAGCCGCTCTCGCTTTCTCTCTCGCCTGGACCGTTCTCGACTGCATGCGCCCCGCTTCCCCGCCAGCTTCTGCGGCCCTATCGGCCCGCAGCCTGACGCGAAGCTGACGACGCCCGAGAAAGGGATGCCGACGGGAGCGTCCCCACGCCGTCAGTCTCACGTCAGGTCTGTGGTATAGCGCGGCATGAGAACCGGAGCCTTCCCATGAGAGTGCTGCTCGTCGAGGATAATCGCGCGATGCGGGACGCCATCGCGGACCATCTCCGGACATGCGGTTTCGCGGTGGACCCGGTCCAGCGCGGCGAAGACGCCCTGTCGGCGGCCGCTGTCGCAACCTACGACGCGGTCATTCTCGATCTCGGGCTGCCGGACATGGACGGCGTCGATGTCCTGCGGCAACTTCGCCGATCGCGCGGCGCCGACACCCCGGCCCTTATCCTGACCGCGCGGGACGCGATCGAGGACCGCGTAGGGGGCCTCGACGCAGGAGCCGACGATTACATTCTGAAGCCGTTCGACCTTATCGAGCTGGAGGCCCGACTACGTGCCGTCCTTCGCCGGCCCGGCGCACGGCGAGACGCCATCTACAGCTATGGCGACCTGACCTTCGACCCGGCCTCGAGAGCTGCCACGGTAGCGGACATCGATCTCGATCTGACCCGCCGTGAGGCATCGGTCCTGGAGGAGTTGATCCGTGCTGCCGGGCGCATCGTCGTGAAGGATGCCCTGGAAGAGCGCGTCTACGGCTTTGACGACGATGTAAGCGGAAATGCGTTGGAGGCTTCTGTCTCGCGGTTGCGGCGCAAGCTCCTGGCCGCAAAGTCCGTGGTCAGGATCGAAGTGGCGCGGGGCATCGGCTATCGCCTGCAGCCCGGCATCGTCCGTTGAAGCGGTCGCTCGAAAGCCTGCGTGGGCGGCTGATCGCCGGGATGCTTCTGATGTTCTCGCTAGGACTCGGCGGGGCCTTCGCCCTGGGGCCGCTCGAACGCAAGGGACAGGCCCTCGGCGGCGCCGAACCCTTCCTGTTCCAGGACCCGTATCAGGACATCCTGATCCTGTTGCCGTTCAGCGCCGGCGCGATCCTGCTCATCTGGCTCGTGAGCGGATGGAGTCTTCGTCACCTTGCCTCGGCATCGCGCGAAGCGGCGATCGTCGGACCCGGCAATCCGGTGGCGCGTATTTCGACGGAGAGGCTTCCGGAGGAAGTTCGCCCGTTAGTGAACGCGATCAACGGCGCCCTCGATCGACTGACCGAAGCCTATCAGGCCGAGCAACGCTTCGTCGCCGATGCGGCACATGAGCTGCGGACACCGCTTGCCGTGCTGAGCCTGCGTCTCCAGCGCGCAAAGCTCGGCGGAACGCTGGACTGGGCAACGATCGATCACGATCTCGCGCAGTTGAACCGACTCGTGGGTCAGCTGCTCGACCTTGCCCGCAAAGAGAACGCCCGTCAGGCCGATGCGCTGGCGGGACAGCCCATCACAAATCTGTCCCGCGTTGCCCGCGAGGCAGCAGCAGCCGTCTTCCCGCTCGCGGAAGGTGCGCGCCGAGCGCTCGAGGTCGAGCTTCCCGATTCCCTGGAGGTTCGCGGCCGGCCCGACGACCTGCGCGACATGGTGCGCAACCTTCTCGAGAACGCGATCGTTCATGGCCAAGGGGAAATTCGTCTCGTCGGCGAGGTTCGCTCAGGTCTTGGCGGCAGCCAGCAAGGCTGGATCACGGTCAGTGACGAGGGCCCGGGCGTCGCGGCTGGCCTCGGCGAGGCGGTCTTCGACCGCTTCCGCAAAGGCAGTGCCGATACCGTTGGCCACGGGCTCGGTCTTGCGATCGTGCGGGAGGTCGTCCGAGGCCATGAAGGCACAGTGAATTTTCTGCCCGGGCCGACGTGCCAGGTAAGGGTTGTGTTGCCGGTAGTAGCTCGCACCGGATGATCGCGGATTTCAAAATGTTCGCGCCTGGTTCGATTACCCGCCCGAAACTCGCTTACGACGCCTGCCAAAATAGTGTTTCGGTAAATCGGCGGCCCCAATGACCGTGCTCAAGTCGCCCGCTGATGATCCACGAGCGGGC
>Ga0255338_1000716_pt1 | contig 86532 bp, 83 predicted proteins | sample MeOH1_35cm_T4_19_FD_203715 | JGI IMG/M metagenome (GOLD analysis project Ga0255338, IMG submission 203715) | Sandy soil microbial communities from University of British Columbia, Vancouver, Canada - MeOH1_35cm_T4_195 | ecosystem: Engineered > Artificial ecosystem > Sand microcosm > Unclassified ... | reverse complement strand
GGTGCTGAAAATCGAAGAGCTTCAGGCCTTGGCGAAATTCAAAAACAAGCGCTAGTTTTCCACGAATAGATGTCAGAATTTTGGACAGCAAAAATTTCTCGGGGCTTCGAGGGGTTCGCCTAAGATTGTTACCGCGAGGGACGTAGAGGGGCGCTGTTTGAGAGTGTTTTTGGCTTAAAATGACGGAGGCCGTGGCATAAGCGTTGCACTTTGTCTCCGAACTATGAAGACTTTAGCGGCACGTCTTTCTAAAATCAGTGGTTTTACAGTCATCATCTCCGGCGGGTTTTTCCTGCTGGCTTGCCAAGGCGGCGGCTTTCGCATGAACGAAGAGGCCCCGCGCCCTGCGACCTCCGCCGAACCGGCGGTGATTTTACAGCAACGAGAACTTGAAGTAGAAACTTTCGGTGATCAGGCTCCGGATTTTGAATTGGAGAGCCCTACCGAGCGCGAGAGCTTTATGGATGATTTGACAGAGAAGGGCCCTCGTCATAGCGACGATGATCTTGCTCGCGATGCCGAAGATCAATTCCAGAAAAAACATGAAAAGAAACGTGAGCAAGAGAAGCGCGAGAAGGAAAATCCTCCGGCGCAGAAGCCTCCTGAGCAGCCGAATTCTCCTCAGCCAGCAAAACCGGTCCCTCCTCCTGCGAAGCCACCGGAAAAGAAAACTCCTGTGCCTCTACCAACGGGGCCTGTGAAGCCTGGGACTGTGGAGCCCAAAAAACCTGCTGAGCCGCCTGCAAAGCCGGTCGAACCCGTAAATCCAGCGACGGCGCCTTCGGGTGATTTCTGTCGCGATTTGAATGTGGTTTCCGGTAAGGGCGTTGCGGACCTCTCCGATCTTTACAATGACGATGCAAAACTTGTTGCGAATATGCCGATCGAAGAGTTGAAGAATTTAAGCTCGGATGACAAGAAGAATAAGTTCGTTTGTATCTTGTTGCCGATTGCGATTCGTATGGAAGAGCAGGTCTATAAGCAGCGCCTCGAGATTTTGCGTTTGCAGAGCAAACAAGCGAAGTCCATCGAGTTGACGAAAGAAGATCTGAATTGGCTCGTGGATATCAAGGTGGCTTATGGACTTACTGACAAGGCGACCTTTGTGGAATTGCTTTCGCGAGTGGATATCATTCCATTGCCATTATTGCTTACTCAAGCGGCTCTCGAGAGTGGCTGGGGGCGAAGCCGTGCGACCAAGGAGTTGAAGAACCTCTTCGGTATGCATGCGGCGAAAGGCCAGCCTTGCGCGCCAGGATATGATACGAACAATGCTTGCATGCGGAAATTTGAATCCATCGGCGATGGTGTTTCGGCTTACATTCGCTTGCTGAATACCGGGAAGTATTATCAGAAATTCCGTGATAAACGTGCCCAGCTGCGTGCTGGCGGGAAGGTGCTGGACAGCGATGTGCTTTTACTTACACTCGATAATTATAATGAGAATCCTGCCAAGTATGTTCGTGATGTGCGTGAGATTATGAGTAAGTCGAACAAGTTTACCCAGTATGTGTTTAAGGAAGAGGAAGTTGAGGCGGGGAAGTAGTGCGATCTGTCATTGGAACGATACTTTTGTCGTCGCAAAGCTGAAAACCTTTATTTCTTAGGGCTTGAAAGTCAGTGCAAAAATGACCTTTGGGGTGATTACAAAGATTTGGTTTTGAAGCGTTTGTTAAACTTTTCTACAAACTTAGAAATGTTTTCAGCCAACGGTAAAAGTTCAGAATTTTCGTCCCGGCTTAGCTATTGTCACTTACATAAAAATGACTTACGAGGAGGTTTGATATGAGAAAAGCTATTATCATCACTGTGGCTTTCGCTGCACTAAATGCACACGCCGAACAATTGTGCGGAAGAGTTAGTTACTCCACTTTCGACAATGGTGCGACAACTGTTCATCTTTTTACTGAGAAATATGTGTTTACGGCATACTCCACGAATCAAGATGTTGATTATAAGCTTCGTCACCTTTCGAGTCGTAAACGCAATGTCTGCCTGCAAGGCAATGTTGATGAACGCAAGTTGGAAATCAGCGTCGAAAGTATTGAGCCCCAATAGTGTTCCCATAGAGACCGAAATTAGTGCAGTCGGCCTAATCAACGTACCTAACGCTTGCAATTCAGTTGGCGATCGTAGGTTTTACCCCAGCCATTTTCGGTTTCCAATGGGCCAGTTAGAAAACCTGTATATCACCAACCGTACCTGTGGGTCTTTGACTTTCAAAAATCACTAGATTCTTGGACGACATTTTACCGAAACCCGCTGACTTCCAAATCAGCGGGTTTTTTTATTTCCATCCTTCAACTCTTCTGGCGATATACGCAAGTAACTTGCATATATCGCCAGAGCTCTGGAACGGGCCCAGCTGATACGAGTTGGCGTGCATGTGACTCAATCGAAGGTATCACATTACGACCTTTACCTCATAAAACGAGCTAAAAACTGGCATTTTGGATCACTTTACGATACCTTCTGGTTCGCCCTTGTTTAAGTCGTTGGGTTCGGGCATTTTCTTTTTCAAGAGCTGATTGCTCTGAAGGAGAAAAGAGTATGAAACATCTTATGAACCTACTTAAGAAAGTTTTAAGCATGAAGATCGCTGGCTGTGAGGCCGCTGTGCTCGAGAAAGAATTCTCTGTTCCCACTTTGCGCCGCAGTCGTGACGGATACAATGCTAACCATCTTTCTTCTTTGATCCGATTCTAGGAGTTTTGCAGTGAAAGAATTTAAGTCGCAGAAAATTAAAAGTGTGATTAAAGATCTTCTAAAAAAGAAGAATATGACTTACGAAGATCTCGCGGAGGAGCTTGAATGCTCCGTGCCGACGATCAAGCGGATTTTGGGGCCCGAGGAGCTGACTTTGAATCGTCTGCTGCAGCTCTGTGAAGTTGTTGAGATTGATCTCGCGGAGCTTGAAGCGCTCACACAGGATAACTCGGAAAAAGAAGAGCGCTATACTCCACAACAGGAAGAGTTTTTGGCGAAAAATAAAAACTATTTTGGCTATCTGATGAAGCTGTTTGGAGGTGAAACTCCTAAGCAAATTGCAGAGAAGTACAAGCTCACTCAGCGCTCAACGGACAAGTACCTTATTGGGCTTGAAAAGCATGATTTGATTCGCGTCACTGGGAAGCAGAAAGTGAAGCCAAATTTTAAAAACATGCCGCATTTTGGAAAGGGCCTGCTGGGCAAGGTTTATTACGAAAACTTTATTAAAAATAGCGGTCAGTTTTTCATTGATATCATCACAGAAGGGTTTCGCAAAGGTTGGGACGAAAGCAAGGAGAAAGCTTCGGCAAGGTGGGGCATAACTGCGGTCAAAGTGTCCCGAGCCTCTTATGATGCATGGATGGATGACTTGGAGAAAGCCATGCGTAATTTTGAAAAGTTAGCGAGCTTTGAGGAAAAAACCAAAGATCCTTCTGAGTTGGTAACGGCCATCGTAGTCCAGGCGAATACTCTAGTAAACAATGATTATGAAGGTCTAAAGTTGCTCGAGAGCACCATGGGAGAGGTGACGAACATCTAAAAGAAACGTCACGTCAGAGAATGTGACGTAATAGTATAAATGCTCTTTTTCGTTGGCAAAACGAGCTTTGTGTAAATACAATTTTTCCTTCATTCCTGTGAAAGTTTAAGAGGGTTTACATGAGCGTGAAAATTCCTGCGACTCCGATGTCGGTCGAGAATTTCGTCAATGGCAAATTTCAAAAAGGTTCTGGCAACGCGATTCAAATTATCAGTCCATACAATGGAAAAATTATCGGCGAAATGAAAGCCACCACGGCGAGTGAAGTCGATGCCGCGGTGAAGTCCGCCAAAGCGGCGCAAGCTGAGTGGGCACAGGTGCCTCTGAAAGAGCGCACCAAAGTCATGTTTAACTTCCGCCAGATTTTGATGCGCGATTTGGATGAAATCTCTCACCTGAAAAGTTCTGAGTCTGGAAAAAGTTTTGCTGAAGGCAAAGCGGGTCTGATGAAAGGCGTCGAGGTCCTTGAATTCGCAATCGCTTTGCAGAATATGGATCTCGGCGGCAAGGTCGAAGTCTCTCGCGGTGTTTCGTGTGAATACCGTCGTGAGCCTCTCGGCGTGATTGCCAATATCACGCCTTTTAATTTTCCGGCGATGGTGCCGATGTGGACGATTCCGATCGCTTTGACATTGGGAAATGCTTACATCTGGAAGCCGTCTGAAAAGACGCCGCTGACTTCGATGCGCATTGCGGCTGCTTTGAAAGAAGCGGGCTTGCCTGATGGGCTGTTCCAAGTCCTGCAAGGCGCGCGCGAGACTGTGGAAGCGATCATCGATCACAAAGATGTGAAAGCGATTGGCTTTGTTGGCTCTACAGCTGTTGCGAAAGCGGTTTATGAGCGTGGCACGGGCAAAGGCAAGCGTGTTCTTGCTTTAGGTGGCGCGAAAAATCATATCGTGTTGTTGCCGGATGCAAATCCTGAACTTTCAGGAATGGGTATCAGCGACTCTTTCACAGGTTGTGCGGGTCAACGTTGTATGGCGGCAGCTGTGTTGTTGGCCGTGGGTGACGTCGATAAGCACGTTGCTAAAATCGTCGAGCGTGCTCAGTCCTTGGTGTTGGGCCAGGATATGGGCGCGATCATTACTAAATCTCAAGTCGAATTCTTGAACAAAGCCATCGACTCCGCTGAGAAAGCCGGAGCTAAAATTCTTTTGGATGGCCGTAAAGCAAAAGCGCCAGCAGGAATGGAAGGTGGCAACTGGATCGGGCCGACGGTTATTGATAACGTCAAGCCTGGCAGTGAAGCCGCGACCTTGGAGCTCTTCGGTCCTGTCTTGAGCATCGTCCGTTGCAAAGATATTTCACACGCGATGGAAATTGAAAACAGCGTCGAGTACGGCAATGCCTGCTCGGTGTTTACTTCCAGCGGGAATTTGGCAGAGAAAGTGATTCGCATGGCCTCTACGGGCATGGTTGGCGTGAACGTCGGCGTGCCGGTACCGCGTGAGCCGTTCTCTTTCGGCGGTGTGAATGCTTCCAAGTTTGGCCACGGCGATATCACCGGTCACCACTCTCTGGATTTCTGGAGCAATATCAAAAAAGTCACAGTTAAATGGGAAAAACAAGACGACAACAACTGGATGTCGTAAGAGGTTTCACGTATGAGCGAAATGAAAAGATCAGCACACGTCATTCTGACGTCGCACTCACAGCATGTTTTTAAAGATAGCCTGCCGATTCACTGGGGTGCCAAAAATCCTCTCGAGCGTGGCCCCATTATCGGCTCTTTGACGGATACAAAAAAACGCAATGCCATTGGCACACACAGCGGAAGTTACGCAGTTTATCGCGCGCTTTCAATTGCGCAAGGTAAGTATTCCACTCGCCACAGACCCGATTTGAATAATACCGAAAGCCCGGTGAAGATCGGGCCCTTCGCATCTTGGCACGATCCCGACAAGATGGTTTCGATTGATCCGTGGGGATTGGACGTGCCGATTCATTTTAAGAAATTCTATGATGAAGGCTACGATGTTCGCCCGACGATTGCGGTGACTCAAGCTCACTTGCAGATTCCTGAAATTCATGACGCCATCGATGCGGGCCGTCTGCAAGTCGATGGAAAAATTATCAAAGAAAATCGCGACATCCGTGTGACGAAAGTTGCTTTTGAGCCTGTATGGTACTTGCCGGGGATTGCGAAGCGCCTCAATGTTGATGAAGGGGAGCTTCGTAAAATTCTCTTCCAAGAAACCGGCGGGATGTTCCCTGAGTTGGTGACTCGTCCGGATATCAAAGTGATGTTGCCGCCGATCGGCAGTACGACCGTTTACATTTTCGGCGATGTGCAAAATCTTTCAAAACCAGAAGTGGAACTCACTTGTCGGGTGCACGATGAGTGCAATGGTTCGGATGTGTTTGGTTCTGATATTTGTACGTGCCGTCCTTATTTGATTTACGGAATTGAAGACGCCGCAAGAACCGCTCAGCGCGGTGGCGTGGGCTTAATTGCTTATTATCGTAAAGAAGGGCGCGCTCTCGGCGAGGTGACCAAGTTCTTGGTTTACAATGCCCGTAAACGCCAAAAGGGCGGGGACTCCGCAGCGACGTACTTCCACCGCACCGAATGTGTGGCGGGGGTTGAAGATGCACGCTTCCAAGAGTTGATGCCGGATATTTTGCACTTCTTCGGGATCACCAAGATTCATAATCTCCATTCGATGAGCAATATGAAATACGACGCCATCGTGAAGAGCGGTATCGAAGTTGTAAATCGAATTTCGATTCCAGAAGACCTCATTCCTGCAGATGCACAAGTAGAAATTGAAGCGAAGAAAGCGGCTGGTTACTTCAATCCTGGTGAAAAGAAAGATGCCGATCAGCTTGAAAAAGTTAAAGGACGACCGATCGATGAATAACTCTTATACTGAAAAAGATCTGGATTTTCTTTTATCACCTGTGGCGATTCGCCAAAGTGCTGAGAAGATTTTCGAGCTCACGCAAAAGGGTGAGACTCATTTCAATTATCATCCGGAAAAATTAGCACCCGTGGTGGACTACGTGGTTGAAGTGATTCGTGAAAACTATCCAAGTCTGAATATTCCGTTTCATTCGCGTTGGGGCCATTTCCGCGTAGGCGGAATCGACCGTGTTCAGGCCTTAGAAGCTAAAATGTCCGGTTGGGACGCGATGGAAAAAGCGCGCACCAAGTTGGACCTAGTCATTACCTCTGTCTTGTTGGATGCCGGTGCTGGAAATGTCTGGGCTTATAAAGAGAAAAGCTCTGGTAAAAGTTTTGGCCGCTCCGAAGGTTTGGGCGTTGCAAGTTTTTATCTTTTCATGGAAGGTGCGCTCTCTGATGACAGCGCCCATCCGTTGCGGGCGACAGCGAAGGGTTTGCAAAACCTGACGACCGAAAAAATTTCAAACGCTTTCCAGGTTACAAGTGAAAATCCGCTTGTTGGTGTTGAAGGACGCTTGTCTTTGCTACGCAATTTGGGAAAGACCATCGAAGCCAAGAAGGATCTCTTTCCTGGTGGTCGTCCCGGTAGCATCGTCGATTATCTGCAAAAACGTTATGGTAAAAAACTGACAGGCCCACAGGTTCTGCGTGCTGTGCTGGATGGTCTTGGCGAAATCTGGCCGGGCCGTGTACGAGTGGCGGGTGTGAATTTGGGTGATATCTGGAATTACTCGAAAGTTCCCGGTGGCCTAGCAGCCTTTCATAAACTTTCGCAGTGGATGACTTATTCCTTGATGGAGCCCATCGCGGAAGCAGGTTTTGAAATCGTTGACGTCGAAAAATTGACGGGCCTTGCGGAGTACCGCAATGGCGGATTGTTACTCGATCGCGGTTTGATTACCCTGCGCGATCCTGGAATGGCGGCGCTCAACCACCGGCCGGATTCGGAGCTGATCATTGAATGGCGAGGTCTGACGATTTCGTTGTTGGATCGTATCGGGGCCGAGGTTCAGAGAAAGTTAAATAAGTCCGCTGCGGAATTCCCGCTGGCAAAAGTGCTGGAAGGGGGGACGTGGTGGGCGGGCCGTAAAGCGGCCAAAGCTCTGCGTGCCGATTCCTCTCCGCCTTTAAAAATCGATAGTGATGGAACTGTCTTCTAAGGAAGTAGCTATGAACAAGAATATCAAAGTTATTACAAACCCGCTTTTGAAACATAAACTCGGATACCTTCGCGATAAGAACACTTACTCTCAGGATTTTCGTGAGCTCGTGAAAGAGATTTCGAAGATTCTCGTGTATGAGGCGATGAAGGACTGGACGCAACTCGAGCAAGTTCCGGTTGAAACTCCGATCGCGAAAACCGTTGTTGAGCGCATTACTCAGCCGCCGGTGGTGGTCTCGATCATGCGCGCGGGAAATGGCATGCTGGATGCGGCTTTGTCGATGATTCCATTTGCGAGCACAGGTTTCATTGGAATCTATCGCGACAAGTTTATCCATAATACGGTGGAGTACTATTTTAAAATGCCAAAGGATATCGCCGGTAAAGAAGTTCTGTTGTGCGATCCTTTGATCGCGACGGCGGATACGATTGTTGCGGCGATTGACCGTTTGAAAAATTACGGTGCCGGCAAAGTCAAAGTGATTAGCATTTTGGCGAGCAAAACCGGGCTGGAAAAAGTTCAATACTTCCATCCGGATGTTGAAGTCTATACTGTTAATATTGAAAATGAGATAAACGAATTGGGATATCTTGTTCCAGGTCTCGGCGATGCCGGGGATCGTTTATTTCAAACCAAGTAGGTGACTGCATGATGAGGCCACATATTATAGGCGTCGCTGGGGGAAGTGGTTCCGGAAAGACTCACTTCGCAAAGGAGCTGCAAAAAGCTCTCGGTGACGAGCATTGTATGATCCTCTATCAAGATAACTACTACATCGATCAATCGGCAAAGTTTGATGGTGATGGTGGAGCCGTCAATTTCGATCATCCCGAGTCTTTGGATTTTCCGTTGATGGCCAAAGGTCTTCGCCGTCTCAAAGCAGGTGATACCATCGATGTGCCGATTTATGATTTCGTCACGCACACTCGCAAAAAAGAAGTTCTTATCAGCCCGCCGAAACCAGTGATTCTCGTCGATGGCATTTTGATTCTTCACTCCAATGAGGTTCGTGCGGTTTTAGATGAGGCCGTGTTCTTCGATACTCCTGAGGAGCTGCGCTTTAAGCGCCGCCTGGACCGTGACGTGATCGAGCGCGGCCGAACTCCGGAGGGCGTTAAAAAGCAATTCGAGCTGCAAGTGCGGCCGATGCACAATCAGTTTGTGGAACCCTCGAAATGGCACGCCCACACGATTATTAAAGACCTCGGCGAATACGGGGAGGCACTTAAAGCCTTCACTAGGCGTCTAGCTAGACCTTGATCCGTCTCGTTTTGAGGTTTCCCTAGGTCCTTCAAAAACTCGATGATATTCTGAACTCAACGGGAGGCTTCGTGAAAGCACTAGCAGCAATCTTACTCGCACTTGTTTGTGGAACTTCGACCCTGGCGATGGCCAAGGGCAAAAAGTCGACCAAAGAATCCACAAAATGTTCTTCTGCCGACAAAAAAGCCGGCAAATGCGGAGATAAGAAGGCTACGAATGTATCAGCGACGGTGGCAGCTCCGAAGTCGGTACGCAAGGACTCGATGGATAATTCCAACAAGCGTCTTCCGGCCTCTGTGATGGAGAGCAATACGCACTGATTTTTTTGTAATTTGAGATTGAGGTGGAAAGAAGCCGAGGGAAACCTTGGCTTTTTTTATTTTTTCTTGGAGAAGATCGCGTACACGCCCAGTGTAGGGCACAGCGAAGTGCATCCGTCCGTGAGAACGGGGCCTGCCGACCGTCCTGGTCGGCAGGATGATGAAGACTAAGACAAGTACTTGAAATTTTTTGCCGTGCTCGTTGGGTATGTTCCGGAGCTCTGGCGATATATGCAAGTGACTTGCGTATATCGCCAGATGAGTTGAGGGGTCTCTACCGCCATTGCGGCGGCAAAAGTCTCGTTCCAGTCAAAGCTCGCTATACGATCGCAACGCCCGTATAGCGAGCTTTGACTGGAAGGCCAGCAAATTAGCAATGAAAAACTAAGAACGTATTTAAATTCCATTTACGTCGGACTGACGGGCACGATGCCCGTCAGTAGGGGGAGCTCGAGGGCGATATAGCCCTCGATTCACATGGATGGACATACAAGTTCGGAGACACAAAACCTACCGAAAAGAATCCACTACCACAATTACAATCAAAACCAACACCAACCCAATCACCACTTTGGTACGATGACGTTTCTCCCAGTCGCTAACCTGTCGAAGCAAGCGAAACTGCTCATCATGTACAGCCTGGGCCGTCAAAACAACACCAGGATTTTGTGCCCTCCTACGAAGAACAATCAGCGGCATCGTGACGAGTTGTAAAACAAAAAACACAAAAGCCATCACGAAGAAAAACGTCATTCGGCTTTTGGAGAAAGCATCCGAGTAATAGAATTTAAAACTTAAAAGAGTCCCCACGACAGCAATAGCTATGGAAACACCCAGTGCACGCAAGAGATACAATAAGATCAATTTCATAAGGGGAAACTTAAGGGCTTTAGACGAAAGCGTCAAGGGGGCGTATAAAAGGTATAAAAGCAGCGGGGCGCTCGCACTTGGGCTTTAACAGCGCCAAGGGCGGCCTTCCCCCTCCGTAGATTCAAAAGTATCCACTTGAATCCGTCTGCTCGGATCTTAGGATTTCAAATTTTGGGTGGCATTTCAAGGCCTATGCGTGGAAGTTTCCGTCAATAGTTTAGACAGTCAAGAAGAGGTTTCAATCACTCCGCCGAGTGACAGAGATTGCTTTGATTTTGTGATATACATGAGCGCTATGAAACGGGCGGGGATTTTTCTTTTTATTTGGGTGTTTTCTCTGGGGGCTTTCGGCTTTACGCCGGACCAGTACGCCACACAGGTTTTGCAAAAAGATCTGCCTCGCACACTTCGTTGGTTCGCGAAGATCGTGGATTCTCAACAACTCAGTCAAGTCGAAGTCTATGGCCTTTATCAGTCGACGATGCCCGAGGCTCAAGAGAATAAGCAAAGCGGCATTTCCGTCAAAGGCTCTGTGGAGCGTATGATTTTGTTATTGGATGGGGCTCGTTACTTTGAGCAAATTCAAAAGGCACCGATCGAGTATCAAAATAAAAAAGAGATCGTCATGCGCGCGCTTCAAGCGACCAAAGATCAAATGGATCGCTTTGCCTATGGTGAAGATCCGCAAGTTCTTTTGGATGAGTGGCGGGCTCTTGCTATCACCGACATCGGTAAGTTCACGGCGGACTTAGTTGAAACCTTCATGGAAACTCAAAGAATTTTAAACACTCCCGTGATGGCGGCGGTTGAGCAAAAAGTCGATGCTCAATCGGTTCAGCCTCCGACCGAGGAAAACACTTCCGGTGTCGAGATGGTTGTGACCCACCAAGAGGCAACGGAGCCTGCGGTCGCAGAACCAGTGACTCCACCGGCTCCCGTTGTGGTTCAAACCGACTCTTCCTTTGAACAAGAGAGATTCAATTCCTACGTTCAATTGGCTGAGGCCGGTAAAGTAGCCAATGAATGCCAAGATGCCCGTGTTTGGAAAACTGACCAAGCGGAGTCCTGCCAAAGTGATGACACTTTGGAATGCGATCGCAGTTACGCGCGTCAGTGCAAAAAGCTTCAATAAGTTTTAAAAATCCTCTAGAGTTAAAGAACCCGGAGGACTCATGGCAGAAAACAAACTCCCTTCCATTGAAACATCGTTCACTCGCTTGATGGGAATTCAAAATCCGATCATCGCCGCTCCTATGTTTTTGGTGAGTAACGAAGACATCGTAGTTGCAGCCAGTGAAGCTGGTGGACTTGGGACAGTTCCGTCGTTGAATTATCGTCCGCCTGAGAAGTTTAAAGAAGCTCTCGCGAATATTAAAAGCCGCACGAAAAAACCTATTGGAGTGAACATCATCGTCAACAAGAGTAATAACCGCGCCGAAGGCGATTTGAAAATCGCGCTTGATGCAGGGGTGGAGCTGTTTATCACTTCGCTGGGAAGTCCCAAGCATGTGATTGAAGAAGCGCACAAGAATGGCGCGAAGGTGCTTTGTGACGTCACGAATTTAGAGTTCGCAAAAAAGGTGCAAGATCTCGGTGCGGACGGAGTGATTGCAGTCGGTGCCGGCGCCGGTGGGCATGCAGGACCGATTTCTCCTCTCGTCCTCATTCCTTGGTTGAAAACTCAATTGCAAATTCCAATCATTGCGGCCGGTGGTATTTCCCACGGAGCGCAGATTGCAGCGTGTTTGGCATTAGGTGCGGCTGGCGTTAGTGTTGGAACCCGTTTTATTGCCTCGAAAGAAGCAGGTGTCGATGCTTCTTATAAGAAGGCGATTGTGACCTCAACTCCAGAAGATATCGTGATGACCACACGAGTATCTGGAACTCCTGCAGCCGTGATTAACACCGAGTACGTGAAAAAACTCGGGACGGATTTACCTTGGATTTTAAAAACTCTCAAAGATAATCCTGCGACAAAGAAATACGTAGTTCCGCTGATTCACTTGATGGGCATGAAATCGCTCGAAGAATCCGCGAATAAGCCTAGTTGGAAAACGGTTTGGAGTGCCGGGCAGTCTGTGGGGCTTGTCGACGACATTCTCACGACGGCTGAGATTTATCGAAAGCTGATTAGTGAATACCAAGCGGCTAAAGCGGCTCTGCCTTAGTGTCTATCTCCAAGATGGATTTCATCATCCGTTGAAGGTCTGTTTTAAAATTTTCTATCTTAAACGGAAACTCTTCGGCCATGATGGCGCCATCGAGCAGCCCCATCAGTGAGTTCATCAATAGGAAGGCTTTTCGTTGAGCCCACTCAGGATCTTTTTGAAAGTCGTCGACTAAAACCTGCTGCAACATTTCAATAGCACGGAAACGGTGAAGAAATAGCGCCTCCATGCGGCCACTCTCGGGGGCCAGTAAAAAAATCTCGCGCAAAAAGATGCGGTTCTTTAAAAAATGGGTCTCGATAAAATCAACACTGAGCTCGACAAGCTCGGGCAATGACTTTGCAGAGCCCTTGAGAAGAGTTTCTAATTTTTCAAGGGTGTTCCCAAGCCGTTTATCAATCAAGGCGACGGCAATCGATTTCTTGTCAGGGAAATAATCATAGATCGAACCAATGCCAACGCCGGCGGTATCGGCGATGCGATTTGTGCTGGTTTCTTGCAGGCTCTTTTCCGAAAGAATCCGAGTCGCGGCCTCGAGGATCGCTTCGACTACGTCTTGGGATCTTTTTTGTTTTGGCTGTTTTTTCAATGGTTTAGTCGTCATTGTTGAGCCCTTTTTGGAGGTTCTAAAGGCAACCGAATGCCGAGTTTCGCGAATCCCTGGATTTGGTAATATCTTGATCATGGGACTTACGTCACGAAAATTATATTCAGTAAAAGCAAGATATCATTTCTTTAAATTTCTTCAGGATCCGACGAACACACCGGGGATCTTCAACATGACTGAGGCTTTTCATAAATCCGCAGAACCGCAGGATGTTGAAAAGCTGCTGCGACCGTTGATGGAAATTCCAGCGATGAAACAGGCCTATGAGGAGCGCTATTGGTATCAGGTGCCTTCGCTAGAGGAACTCAGAGGTTTTCCCGAGGGGAGTTTTGGCAGGGCTGCTGCAGAATTTTTTGATCGCTGGGGATTGGATCTGGATTTTTATCCCGAGCCAGATTTATCGACTCCAGAAAGTTATGTGACCTCACGAGTGTATCAGGCTCACGATTTTTGGCATGTGCTCACGGGGTATGATCCTTCCTTAGAAGGGGAGTTAGCGGTTCAAGCATTTGCGGTGGGGCAAAATACACTGCCGATTGCAGTGGTCATCGTTGGCGGGGGCTTGGTGAACTTCATTCAGAACTCTCCCGAACGCGCGATGGAAATAATGACGATCGTCACGGAGGCCTTTCAGCGCGGGAAAGCCGCGAAGAATTTTCTCGCGGTGCCTATTCTGGAGCGCTTGGCGGAGCCGCTGGAGAATGTGCGCCGCGATCTTGGTATAAAGCCTCGAGGCGCGTTGTGATCTTGCCCTGGACATTTGTCTGTTCAAGACTAGGCTAATTTTGAATAAAAAAATAAACCTGGTTTGATAAACTAAATGAATGAAAAATTTAGTAATTATCGCAGTCACAATCGGTCTCTTATCGTGTGTTTCAAGCCAAAAAACTGAAAACAGTAACCGCTATCCAGCACAGTACAGTTCAGGCACTCTTAAAACAGGGAATATGAATTTTAATAGTCTGATAAAGTCTCTAAAAGACAGCAATGCAAAAAATGTTGAAGAAGCATTGGCAGCAGTTTCCAAAAATTATCCTGAGTATTTAGAATTTCACACTTTGATGTACGATAGTTTTTCTCTTCATCAATCGAGCTTTCTAGAGCCTCGGGTTATAGTTTATGGGCCCAAAGCGGAGTTTATTCTCACATTCAATGGTGGAACTCATATGCGCGGGGGAAATGCCCTCGAGGTTATGCAATACGAGGCCTCCACTGGAGCTTTCCAATTCCGCGAGATTTCATTTAAAACTCCACTTAAAAATGAAACCGCAACTTTCTTAACAGAAGCTGATATTGAGTTCGAAAACTCGAACATGAAGTACACGAAAGCCAACCCAAATAAGTGTGCAACCTGCCATGGGCAATCTGCTAGACCGATTTGGGAAACTTACTTCTTATGGCCGGGCGCTTATGGTGGCAATGATGATACTTTGACCAGTCTTTTTAATAAGCAGGAAGTAAAATACAACGGCAATTATAGTTCGATGCTCAGGGAGGGGTCCAAGCCCGGAGATAGTCTAGGACGCCTTATTCAATTAAAACCTGGTGTGCAAGACAACGAACTCATAGGAATTCGAAAGTTTATTGCAGGAAAATCTCAGCACCCTCGTTACAAATATCTGCCCAATCGCGCCGTGGATATAGCTTTTGTTCGGATGAACGCGGGAGAAAATGCGGATGCCATCGATACGAGTGATGCAACTTCCAAGAGATACATAGATTTGGGTGTTTCAACCAATGGTGCGGCAATTTATTCACGGCCCAATTTTTCTTTGAATGAACTCTTTTATAGCTTGGTCACAAAAAGTTTTTTCATAAAAGCCTCCGCGAATCCAAATACAAAAAACTTACCTTTCAAAATAGCCTGGATTCAAAAATGCACGGATCAATTGAATACGCAAATTAATCAGCCAAAAGATGATAGTAATTTCAGAAATGAAAACCGCGATATCTTTCGGGACCTAAAAGATATACTCAGTTCCGCAGAAGAAGATCAGATCAAAAAACGATCCGGTCCTTGGAAAGAGTTTTACCAGAAATTCATGTTAGAAGAGCTCGATATGGAGGCGGAAAAAATTCAGCGCTTTGAAAGAACTTTTGGTGACAATTCCGTGCAGTTAACAAAGAGCTACCGACAGCATTTTTTTGCGGGACGAAGTCCCAAATATTACAAGTCTATCAATGGAAAAAATCTCACTCGGTTGGAAGAAATCGCCAGCCATGATGAAAGTGACGATTTTTATAAAGAGGCTGCTTCCGCCTACGTCGCCAAAGGAATGGGAATGGATTTGCAAGCTTTTGCCACCGATCTCAGAAGGGTGCCAACATTTCGCGAGAGCGGATGGAATTACCTTATCAAGGAGTTTGTTCAACGGAAGCTGATTTCGCCCTCAACCGAGTCCTATTCTCCGTTGCCTGACATGAAAGTCGCTTGCCCTGAAATACTGGCACAGGCACGTGGGAATTAATATCTTGGGGTGCCTTTAACATGAGTAAACAGAAAAACTGTCCAAAATGTCCTGGGGGCTTGATATCTTTCCAGTCAAAAACGGGAGCAAGCTATGACGGCTGCCCACTGTGTAAAGGGATCTGGCTCAGTGTCGAAGACGCTCCCAAGATTTTTTCTTCTGTGAAAGTTTTGGAATTTCTCGGGAAAGATAAACTGAGAAAGCAGATGAAGACAAAATTTTCCTGTCCGGAGTGCGCTCAGTTTTTACAATCAGGAAATGTCGGCGATTCGGACTTAACTCTGGAAGAATGCACTCACTGTCAAAGTTATTTTTTTGATAACAAAGAGATGAAGCTGCTCTATGACGAGATGACAAAGCCGGAGCTTCCCGTCGTTCCGCCGCTCAAAGTTGATTTCGATAAAATGATTCAATTAAACTCTCATTGCCCCATCTGCAAAGATCAGCGTCTGTGGAGCACTCAAGGCGAGGAAGAAAAATTTTCTTCGTGCCTGAAGTGTGGGGGAGTCTCTTCGAATGTCGCTGCTTTAAGTAAGATGGCGGGCCATTCGCTTTTTAGCCCCACCATGTTTGTCTTTCGCGATGGTCAAGGTGTCATGGCGATTTGCCGGTATTGCTCCGAAGCTCAAGACGGGACGAACAGCGCCTGTCGTAAGTGTGGGCGGGAGATCTTTCGGCCTCAGTGCATTTCTTGTTCGGGCCGAATGAGCGAATACATTTTAGGCTCGGTCGTCATCGACCGTTGCCAGATCTGTAACTCGGTTTGGCTGGATGAAAGCGAATTTGAAAAAGTCATGATCGCGATGCCCGATGTGCGAAGGCACTACGAAGCGGGGGTTCGACAGAGCGAACTTTTAGAGACGGAAGTCCTCGCAGCCTCCCATGTCTATGCGCATGGTTTAGAGCAGGCAACGCGAGTGATGGTCAATCGCTTTTGGGGCGTTTGGGGTTCGTTTAGCTTTTTTGATTAGGGTTTCCAAAATCTCGTTAGGATGATGTCATGGAAAAATTAAAGCGTGTGGGCGCACAGCTGGCGACAGTAGATGACATTGAGCAAGTCCTTACCATGATTCGTGATCTTTCGCAGTGGTTGAAGACAAAAGGTATACAACAATGGAGTGACGCTTTTCCTCGTGACGTCCTGGAAAGAGAAATATCACGTGATGAACTCTTTGTTTTGCGTGATGGAGATAAAGTTATAGCATCTGTTGCTTTAAGTACTAAGGCCGGAGAGCTTTGGAATTCTACAAACGACAATGCCCTCTATTTACATCGCCTTACTGTTCTGAGGAGTCGAGCTGGTGAAAAGATCGGGCAGGGTATGATGGCCTGGGCTGAAGACGAATCAAAGCGCAAAGGTGCGAGTTTATTGCGGCTCGTTTGCGATGCTAATAATCCATTTCTTTCTTCTTACTATAAGGTACTTTAGGGTAGGTATCGCAATGCTTCAGGGTAAACCGGAAGTGCTCCTGCTCTCTATTTTGAGGTATCGTTCATTTCATGAAGCGATTTTAAAATGGCTCCTAGGCTCGATCATGTGAAGATGAGAGCCGTGGCGATGCAGAAGCTGTTTAAATAGCTTCGCGTGGATTTAAGACTTACTCAGCACACTTCGCGATGTCTTTTTTGATTTCACACTTGAGAGTTTTGTCGCTCTCTAATTTTCCCGTCTCGTCGCTATATTTTTTAATTTGCACGGTCACGGTGTTTGCGTCTTTCCACTTCACTTCGTCGGAGCGTTCTTTGCGCTCGAACAGAGTTTTGCATTCCTCTTTATCGCATTTGCCGAGAATGAAAGTGCTTTCCGTGTAAGAGCTCTCGTCGTCATTGGCTGCCGCGAAATACTGTTGATTGCTATTCCAAACCGGAGTTTCGGGAAGGCTGACCTCTTTACCAGAGGCAAGAGAAATCAAACGATAGCTGCCGCCTTCGTAGTATTGCTGGCGAATTAAAACCACATTCAGATTTTTGTAGTAGTCCTTGATGGTGGTTTTAAGATAGGGCTCGCTATCTGTCAGGTTGTCGGTGAACGAAAGCACTTTGCCATTCTCGAGTTGGATGGTGAGAGTCTCTTTTTCTTTTTTAAAAATCTTTGGAAAGTCTTTTGTGTAGTCCTTCTCAGCGGCGAAAGCCCGGAGGTTGCAAACAAGCATCATGATGGATAAGATTGATTTCATAGTTTCATGATCGCGAACTTAAAATCCACAGTCAATAGATAGATCGGTCAGCTTGGCTAGGTATTGACAGCTCTGCCTGTATCGAGTGAGATATTTTCTATGACCATTCAACTCATCACCGAACTTCCCAATGATTTTTCAGTTCTCGAGTCTGAAAGTAAGCGAGATGGATTCAGATTTTTGGAAAAGATGAGACTTGAATGGGATTCGGGAAAAGACCGTTTTAATAAAACCGGTGAAGCACTTTATGGGATTTTTGCGGATGGCCGGTTAGTGGCCATTGGCGGAGTGAATTTAGATCCATACGCTACGGAGCCTTCGATCGGGCGTGTTCGTCATCTTTATGTTCTCAAAGAATATAGAAAGCAGGGGCTTGGTGCTACGCTGGTAAAGAAAATTCTTGAGAATGGTTCTAAATACTTTTCAAGAGTCCGATTGAGAACAGACACTGTCGCTGCTGCAAAATTTTACGAAAATTTTGGTTTTGAAACTGTGACTGATGAGTCGGCTTCTCATCAGTGGGTCTATTAGCTTTTTATCGACCGATTCTTCACCGAAAGGGTGAGCTCGTAAGTAGCGACTTTTTCAGTTTCGCTTTTCGATGGCACGGTTGAGTAAGCTTTGAAAGTTTCCTCGAGTCTTTCGCCGGTCTTCGTTGCTTTTTCAATCAGCGCGCGGACCTTATCCGCTTCGTCGCAAATAAACAGGACATCACCGTCGCAGCGTTTGAGAAAATTCGCTTTGAAATCCTTAAAGATGAAATCGATGCGCTGGCCGCTTTCATAGATCGAGGCCACCGCCGTGATCGCGATCGACAGCTCCGCGCCGATGCCGAGGGCGCCGAAGTACATGACGTTGAGGTGATTCTTGGTGCGGCGGCCGAGTTTGACTTTAATTACGCTGCGGGTGGGGGAGAGTTCTTCGCATTTGGGGCCTACATAGGCGAGCAAGGGAATCTTGAACAGGCCATAGGCTTTGAGGAATAAGTTTGCTTTGAAGCTGCTGATGGGTTTACGTGCTTCGGACATAAAAAAAGCCCTCCCGAAGGAGAGCTTTTTGGAAGTTCACTTAAAAACCAAGAATTAGTCTCTCACTTCTGTTAATGAAGTATAATTGTCTTGAAGTTTTTGTTGGCGGTCAACTTCTTTAGTCCAACGATTGACTTCAGCCTCGTAGCCTTTTTTCTTGTTCTTCCAGTCGTTCTCGGAAGTTGCTAAAGAGCGGGTACGTTGGTCGACCACAGCGCCTTGTTGCTTGATTTGCTCGCCACGAGAAGCCCAGATTTTCTTTTCTTCTTGGATCGAGCTCAATTGAGTCTCGTATTCCTGAAGATTGGCATCACGCTTCGCGATGTTTTCTTGCAACTTGGTCATGATCGCTTGAACTTCTTGAAGTCTCTTTTCCTCTTGAGCTTTCTTGTTCTTTTCGTCCGCGATCAAACCTTGGATCTCTTTCTCTTGAGAATCCACTTTAATCATGGATTTCTTGTTCTCTTCGTAAGAAGTTTGCACGGTCTTACGTTGTTCATCGACTTGGGTTTTCGCTTTTTGAATTTCACCGATGTTTTTATCAACGGTTTTCAAATTGCGTTGGTATTCACCCAGGTTGGCCTTCGAGTTGTCGACGTTGGTCTTAATCTTCGCCAAGCCTTCCTTCGCTGTGGTTTCAGCAGAAGCAGTGAAGCCCATTACTAAAGAGCCGCCAATCAGGAAGCTCGCGAGCATTTTTTTTGAGTTTAATACGTTCTTCATGGTCGTCTCCTTTTAATTTTGATCCAAGCTAGTTACTTTGTCGTCCTGAGGGCATACGTTCTTGAGAGAGGAGCGGTAGTGACCCACTTCGTCTTCCCAGATCTCACCCTGGAACTTCCAGTTGAGGCTCTTATTAGCCTCTACTTTCAATTCCGGACGTTCTTTCTCAGTGATCTCACCACCAGCCATTTGATAGCGGATGTGTTCACCAGCACCAGAGTAAAGTTCATAAGCAAGGACTTCGTTTTGCTCAAGCACGCGGTTCAAACCGCCAGCCAATTGAGCCATGCGATTTTTCAAAGCAGTGCCGGCTTCTAAGCGCAAGTCTGCTTTTTCTTTGTCCATACGAGCAATGCCCATTTCACGTAACTTCTTGATAGAAGTACGCGCCTTTTGAGCAATGAACTGTTGGATCTTGAAGCTCATCTGACGGCGTTCCGCTTTGACGAGAGATTCTTGTAATGAAGTCGACTTTTTATTGTCGATCAACTTTTTGCGGATCTCGCTGATTTCTTTGCCAGCTTCATTTGCCTTTTTCATCACAGACTTCTCGCGTTCAATGAGGCTCATAGTCACCTTATTGAAACGAGCAATTTCGTCTTCTGTGCTGTTAATTTCAGTTTGTGGAACCGTAAACGAAGGATGGCGAGCCATTTCCACGATGAACGCACGTGGGATGCCATCCACTTCTTTGCGGTCAACGTTCTTCATCCACGTTTTGATGGTGTCATAGTAATGCAGTGGCGCTTTATCGTTCGCGGCTTGGTAAGCAGAGAGTTTTGTTTTGAGTGGACCAAACTTCTTCTTCATCTCTGTCAATACTTGGATGCCGTCACCGTATTGGCAAAGATTCAAGTAACCCACTGTGCGAACAGTGTAAGACTCTGGCGCAAAGGCATTTTTAAAGAAATCTGTGTGCAGAGAGAACATATTCCCTGAAGCGCCTTCATAGTCTTCCGCCATGATTTGCGTCCAAGCTTGTTCAGTCATTGCCTGCAACCACATAGGGTTGGATTTTTCCACTTTCAAATAAGCTTGGAAAGAGTCTTTATAAGCGCCTTTTTGGAAGTACATACGACCCAACGTCAACGCACCGACATTGCGGATCGTGCCCTTGCGATCTTTGTCAGTGATTTCCAAAAGTCTATTCAAAGTCATGATTGCATCGTCCACTTTACCTTGGCGATACAAAGATAAGGCATTAATCATAGTAGCTTCTGGATAGCTTGTAGATTTTTCGCTGATGAACATCAACGCATCTTCTACTTGACCCAATTGACCTGCTTCAAGATAGAATTTCGCGCGATACATTTGATAAGTTTCGTTCTGAGTGGTGTCGATATCATACTTCGTGATCAAAGGGTCCACGTATTTCACGTCGGAAACTTTGAGGATGTTGATATTGTCCACCAACTGATGAACAGCTTTTTCTTGCCATTCTTTGGATTTGGCATCGGTTGCAACTTTGATCATACCCATGCGGAACTCGGAGTTGATTCCCAAGCCTTTTGCAGTCAGTGCATAATTGTACCATGCTTCTGTGCGATACTCAGGGTCTTCCATTAGCTCTGAGAACAAGCCCAAAGCCAGTTCATAGTTCTTTTGGTATTCAAGGAAGATCAGAGCTTGAAGCATTTTGTAATCGTTAGGCTTCATCTCGATCATTGGCTGCAAGTTTGGTTTTGCATCCACCATTTCAACATTAGGTTCGCCCACTTCGTTCAAAACTTTCAGTTCTGGAACGTTGGCGATGGCATTCTTACCGGTCACCGCTTTAGCAGCTGTCACAGGAAGAACCTTACCCAAATCAAAAGGAACTTGCAAAACTGCAGGAGATTGCTTTCTGTTGATTGGGTTCAAATTGACTTGGCCAGCCTCAGGAATATTCAACGCCTTGATATTGGCAGTGACTTCTTTTTCGCCGCCAATGTTCAAACGAGGAATCTCGTTGGTCTTTTTCGCCTTTGTCAGGTTGTAAGCAGGGACGTTGCTAGTTTTTATGTACGTCTTTGCTTTTTGCGCGTGAGCGCTCGTCCCTGCAGACACGCTCGCGGTGATCAAAGCTAGTACCAGTTTATTTGTCTTCATATACGTCCCCCTAAAACAGCTCTATTTATTCAATCAACGTTTATAGCTGTTTAGAACCAGTAAGTAAGACCTAACAACAATGAAGTGTCATTGGTCATTTTCTTTCCAAGGTCGCGATCTGTAACCGCGCCACCGCCGGCATTTGCTGGCAATGTCACGTAGTATTTATATCTTTGTTGGTTCGACCAAGTATTCGCAAGTTCCGCACGAAGAGCAAAATGCTCTGTGAAGAAAATCTGCTGGAAGATGCCAAGCTTCACAACGGGTGCGCTCTCGATAAGGTCACCGGTTTGTTGCTTGATTTTATAGCTTAAAGTACCAGCGCCCAAAGAGAAACCCATATCGAAGTAAATGATCGAAGTATCCATGAAGCTCATCTTTGCGTAGAACGGAACCAAAGTTCCAGACAAGATCATAGAAGACTGGAATACGTTGTGATCAGGATAAATACCATAGCGTTCGTTGAAGAGCTTAGTGCTATCGTTATCGCTGAGTGCGCCGGACTTGTATTCAACGTCGAAGCCCCAACGTTCATTAAAGAAATAACCTAAGTTGCCACTGTAAACAGTACCCGCGCTAAAAGCGTCATTGAAAGGTACGCCACCGTTGATACTTAAAAACAAACGGTTGGCTTTTGTATAACGACGGTTTTGCACAACTGCAAAGTCGTCGTCTTTTGCGGACCAATACTTTTGTTCAAGCTTCTTAATGTCGAGCTTGTCGTTACCAGAACTTGCAGGCGTCGCAGCTTTAGGGGCAGCGGGTGCCGGTGTGCTTGTCTGTGCGTATGCTAAGGAACTCCCTAATAGCATCAACGTGAGCGTGAGAGTTTTCATGATTTTAGTTCCTCCGTCTTAGTTAGTACTCTTGAATAAGAATGGATAAGTGACGAGCACTTTCGTCCCTCCGGCTGGGGCAGGGAACTTCCATTTAGCAACCTTATTCAAGATACATCCTTCGACGGTCGCGTTTTTAAGTGTAGTATCACCAATGGCTTGTGTTTCTACCGATCCAGTTCCAGCAATCGTAAATTTAACAGCTACCTTACCAAACAAGTCAGGGTGGGCGCTCAACTGACGCTCATAGCAGTACAAAATCTGACCCAATTGGGACTTGATGTACTGAGCGATCACTTCGCGATCGAGACCACCGACAATTTCACTTTCTTCTTCAATCAAACCAACACCGCCGTTACCAGTGTTGCCTGCACCGAGGCCACCGATACCAGATGTGTTCTTACCGCCGCCACGGCCTGCCGTAGAGATCATCACACCTTGAGCAGTGGAGTCTGTGCCATAGTCACGGCCAGAACGGTCGATGTTACCAACAGCAGCCAAAGCACGGCCGCTAGCACCAGCGCCAGCTTTCACGCCGTTAGAAACGATGACATTTCCACTTTTAGCAGCTTGAGCGGAAACTTTACCAATCAAGCGAGAGAGGCGTGGATCTGAAACCGCCTTCAACATGTTGGCAACTTTGCCATTACCTGCAGGCGCGCTAGAAACTTTTTGTTCTTTAGGAGCCGCTGGCGGTTGTTGAGGCTGGACAGGTTTAGCCTCAGCCACTTTCTTCTTTTTAATATCTGTTTTAACAATGACCTTCTGAGCAGGAGGAGGAATCACCACAGCAGCAACTTCATCCTTCTTCGGAGAGATGATTGTCAGACCACCGATCATCAAAGCAGCGATGCCGAGGATCATGAGGCCTTTTTTACTATCTTTATCCACCATTTGGCTGGCTGTGATGCGATTCATCGCTTCTTCAGCAGTCAAGAAGACGGTTTTTTGGCGAACAATGTATTGGTCCAACGTGTATTGAACCCAAGAACTCGAATCTTTTGCAGGAATAACTTTTTTAGTGATGGCCATTTCAGGAATGAAGCTTTGACCCATCGGTAAAACGCGGGTCTCAATAACTTTATCGTGCAACTTCACGAGGAAGAGCTGATAAGGTTTTTTAGTGCCATCATTTTCATGTGAAGCTCTTTCAAGGCGTTGGTATAAGTCGGCCTCTCTCTGCACGGGGGTTAATTGCAGAGTCGAATCGGCGATCTCAAGTGTTTTTTCTCCGTCAATCGCAACTTCACAGCTATCAGCCATGATGTTGTGCAAGTTCATATCGATATACCACCACTTACCGTCGCGACATTCGAAAGTACCTTGCATCCCTTGGGAAGTAGGGGAGATAGAGATCACATCAGCCTGTCTTGAAGCACCAAAAGTGTAGACAGACTGAGAAGAGCGAAGCTTCCAAGTCTTGGTCGTCCCATTCTTAAGACGTTGTTTAACGATTAAAGTGTTGTTCATACGTACCCCGTAAAGTCATTTCTCAAGTAATTGCTTACTATCTCAGGTAAAGGCTTGATTCGCGGATGCGACTATCCATATCTTTTTGGATGTCATACAAAGGAAGGAATTTAATCCCTTTCTTTTGTACCAGATAGGCACCGTCAGGATTTCGAATCGTACCTTTGAGGTTCATTTCACCGAAATTGACCTCTTGGACTTTACGAGTGACCTTTTGCTTGCCCTCTGCTGTAGTAACCATTCCTAAGACAACAATTAATCCTACGATTAATGTTTTCAAGTGTTCCTCCATAACAAGTCTTCGGAATTACTAGCAGAGCGACTTAATTTTGGTTCAACGTACAATATTAAATTTTAAATCCAGCTCAAAATTCATCAGTTGTGCTCCAGGGACGTCACCTTACCTTGGTTGGGTATCTGTCCCTTCAGGTTGGCTAATTTCTTAGCAACCCAGTCTTTTAAATCCATCTTCGTCGTGACTTTCGAAACTCTTTCGTAAACTTGTTTCGCCGTCCCGATATCAGACGATTTATAAACTTCAATCAAATGGGCCTGTTGCAACATGATGTCCACATTATCCTTTTTCTTAGCGGACAAATCAGTGATTAACTGTAGGCCTTTTTCTGCTTCACCTCTTTGTGCCCAGGCCTCACTGAACAAAGGTCCCATGTTGTAAGTATACACCTGGTCCTGAGTCAGACGGGAGAAATTCTCCGTAGAAGTGATGTAATCTTTTTCAGTGTATGCTTTTACTGCAGCGAAAGTTGAGATTTCTGGCGAACTCATGTTCATGTCTACAACTTTGGCGAAAAATGGAATCGCCGCATTGATATCTTCGACCTCATACATGAGACGGGCCTTCTGATACACGACCAGAGCATTCTCACTTTGGGTCTTCATCAGTTCATCAATGAGCCACAATGCCTTTTCGCGCTGTTCTCGAACGCCAGAAGCCAAGCTCAAATAATACAGACCTAATGTGCGTGTCTCTTTGAATTTAGCTAGCTCTAATGCGAGCTTCTCAGTGACGTCATATTGTTTTGAGACGTAGCAGTTGTTAGCCATATCTAAGATGGATTGGATCTTCGCGTCTTTAGTTGCGAACGAGCGTACACAAGTTTTTGCTTGCGCCTTTTGTACGCGTGCTGGACTCAAGTCGGTTTTCGCTGTCAAGTAAGCTTCAAACAGGCTTGCAGGAGGGTAAGACACCGCTGGGGCGATGGTCGATTCTGGATTCATTTCTGAGTAGTCGCGTTCTTTGCCATCGTTAGTAGCGCGAACCACAACGAGAGTTTTCAAACGTTGTTCGTTTTCTGCTTTTTTACCTTGGATCGGAGTGACGATCTTTGCCAATTCGCCTTTGAGAGTTTCTTTCTCTTCAGGAGTCAGGCCGCCGGGAAGTGGCATATTCAAAAGGCTATCAATATAGTTTGTATAGCAGCGATCCAGACCGGCAAGCGCTTTACGAACCACTTTCTCTTCTTTGCTGAGAGAAAGAACATTCAAATAAGCCTGCTGAGCTTTATCGAGTTTCTCGGTTTTCATGCCAAGAACCATCGCGAACTTATCCATTTTAGCTTTCACGCTTTGCTGTGCAAGCTCAGATTCAAGAACTTGAGCTTGGATCAAGCGGGCGGGGGCTCGGTCCTCGTTAGAAATACTGCGAGCCATGATTTTCTTAGCAGCATCGAAGGCCGCGGTCTTTTTGCCAGTGCTATAGAGTTTTTCTGCACGCTCCATAAGGATTTGCGTTGCATAAGGTTCCATGTTGATGGCCAAGATCTTCTCTTGAAGGTTTTGGTACTCAGGGTGGTTTGTTTTACCACCGTAAGTCGCCATGATTTTCAAAATCAAGCGAGCTTGGTTTTTCTTATCAGCGTCCTTCATCAGATTGTTGTACATATCGCGAGATTCTTTGATATGTCCTTCCAAACGGAGGAAGTCCGCCGCCAACTCGATGTTGGCTTTAGCTGTCTTCTTGTCCATATCTGCGATCATCTTTAGAGTTTCAGCCGCTTTATTCAACTGACCGATCTCTGCATAAGATCTTGCAGCGTCTTTCAAGCCATCCACAGTTTTCTTGTCTGTTGGATATTTCTTAGCATATTGCAAGCTCAACTCTGCCGCTTCAAACTGACGGCCGTTAGCGTACAACAAGCTGAGAGCCTGCCACAAAGCATCTTTCGCCATTGGCGAAGTTTCGTGATCTTTTGCAAAGTCGATTAATTTACGAGCTGCCAGAACAGGATCTGCGCCCTTAGCGACTTCTTGGATTTCCGCGAAGCTGGATTCTTCCATGATTTTATTCATGGACTTTTTGCGATCGTCATTGGCGCCAGAAGCGATGATTCTCTTAGAAAGCTTTTGCAGACCTGCATAGTCTTTCTTCATGTTGAGCATATCTAACATCAAGTCTTCAGATTTTTTCTTGAGCTCAGGATCTTTGTTGGAGGTCGCGATTTGCGTTAACCATTTTTCAGCTTCTGGGAAGTTGTTCTCTTCATAGGCGATATGGCCCATTTTAAAGCGAACGTTTTGCGCGTACTTACCATTTGGATGTTTGGTTAAATAGTTTGTAGCCAACTCTTTACGAGCGGCTTCCTTCGTAGGATCTTTTTCCTTGGATTTTTCTAAAGACTTCTCGATCGCATAAAGAGCACCATAGTTTGCATCATGTTGCAAAGTAGGTTCTTGAGCACGATCGCCCACGAATTTATATTCTTGGCTGGCTTCATCGTATTTTCCCAATTGGAAAAGAAGCTCTGCCAATGCAAAGTGAGTTTTTACATCAGGCTTTGTCGTATCTTCGTTTTCAAGGATCAAGCGGAAAGATTTCTGTGTGAGATCCGAGAACGCAACGTTTTGTTTGTTCTTCAACCAGATTTCCCACCATTTTTTCGCAATTTCCAGTGAGTTATGACGGAAATCTTTCTCGCAATACTCAGCGGCGTCTTCAGGCTTTTGCGTCGCTCTCCAGGCAGAATTTGCTTTACAGAGCTCGCTTGCAGCTTGCAGGTGAGTGATCACCTTGTCGCGTTGCTTGAGGTCTTCGTAAGAATCCACCAAGTATAGGTTGGCCTTTACTAAGTATGGATTGCTTGGGTTTTTATCGATGAACTCACCCAAGAAGACTCCCATTTCCTTTTGACGGCTATGGGATTCATATAGTTTTGCTAGATCGATCATTGAAGGACCGAGCTCGTTGTTCTGAGTGATTTTTTCAAAGAAGGAATACAATTTATCAGCAGGGTAGCTGTCGCCAACGAAAATCGTCAAGTCACGTAAGGCTTCCTTACGAAGGTTGTGACGATTTGTAGGTGTTTCACCTTCTTGCAAAGGTGGATTTGTTTTTACTACAGTCAGCAGGCGCTTGATACCGTTGTCAGAGTCTTTCAAATTGTAATAGGCCCAAGCAGCTTTATACATCCCATAAGAATAGACGCGGGATTTAGGCATTTTCTCAATTTTCAGGAATTGGTCCAACGCCGGTTGGAACTTTCCTTGGTCATAGAGTAATTCTCCGAGAGCCAAGGTTCCGTCAGCAATCAGCGGAGACTTAGGGAACTTGTCTACCAAACGGTTAAATAGAACGGACGCTTCCGTTCCTTTACCGATTTGCTGATGAGCAAAGGCGTTGTTGAAAAGAACTGCGTCCATGTCCTTAAAATTTGGATGTTCTTTTTCAAGCTTCGTATAAATAGCAACTGCGCGTTTGATAGCATCCGAGCCATGTTCATTTGGAATAGGGAAAGAGCTTTTTTGCAGTACCGGATTGTTTACATTCATATCGAAAAAACGACCGGATTTAGAGCGGCGCATGTAGAGCTCAGCAAGGCGGTACAGAAGGTCCGCATTTTCGGGGCTGCCTGGTTTTTTGCTTTTAATAAGTTTCTGCAAAGACTCAATAGCTTTGTTTTCAGAACGCGTGATGAGGATCTCGGAGGTTAAAGCTTTTTTGTCATTTTCAGTTTCGTTGCCGCCTTCGCCAATACGCACTTCAGGCAGGAGGCCTTTGCCATCTGCCTTTTTTGCGAATGAAGGCTGGGTTGCAACCAATCCAGCGATTAAGATCCAGAACATACGTGAGCTCATAAAAGTCTCCCCCGAAATATTTCCGAGCTAATTTCCGACGACGGTCACTAATTTCAGCTGCGGAAAACCGGCCATCGAAGCAGTGTACATAACCTTTCTCAAGGTTGAGTAAGGGAGTGATGCATCCGCTTGCAATAGAATACGTCCTTCTTTAACGGCTGGGTCATTTTTCAGCTTTTCGTCTTTAGCGATTTTATCGAGTTCATTAAAAATAGGCAGGATGAAGTTCGTGTCATTCGGGTCGATGTCTTTCGCCTCGAAGTTTGAATCCTTCATGTCTGCGATCTTCGTTTTATCCAACTTCACCAACTCTTTTGAGACCGTGAGTTTAATGGATTCAACAGGGTTCGTTGAAGTCGTTGATTGCGGAAGTCTCAGGCCATTTTCAGGAATGAGCTCCACATCGGAAGTTGAATAAGTTTGCAGGAGGAACACGAGCAGGATCGTGAACATATCCGTCATAGAGGTGATGTTCAAGCCGAACGTGTTCTTTTGTTTTGGGAGTTCGTATTTGCGTCTTCCCATGGCTTAGCCCTCCATTGTATTCGCGAAAGTAACCTCAGGAAACATATAGTCTGTTTGAGTTTCCTTGTTGGTTAGCTTGTCCATAATAGGGAAGCGAATATTGTTATCACGGCTGCGGCGAGCCTCATCCATCACACGAACGATGTCGTTGTATGAAACGTTGCCGTCCGGAGAAAGATCCACTTTGAAGACTTCTGGGTTTTGTTGTTTTACAGCCACAAGTCTTTCATGCAAGCGAGCATAGTCATAAGTGCCATCGGCTTTCTTAGGCACGATTTCGCTGCTCTCTTTGCCATCGTTCTTCTTTACAACGATTTTTACGCCCTCTTTCTCCTTCACTTCGATGGAGATGTGAGTGGCTTTCTCGTCCTTCTCATTTTTTTCGATCGCTTGCTGAACAACTTGAGGCAACTGAGTCTCAATCGTCATCATTTGAACGAAGGCAGAAGAAACGAGGAGAACTGGAACGAGCTTCACCATCACGGCGAGCAATGGTGCCAAGTCCAATTCGAATTCGTATTCATGATTAATTCTAACTTTTTTTCCACGTCTCATATAATTCTCCGCGTTTCAAGGACTCCAGCCCAGGGAGTCCTTGTCGAGATTGAACACAGACCTCTTAAGATGCTTTCACACCAGAAGATGGAGGCGTTGCAGTTGCTTTAGGAGCAGCAACTTGGTCTGGGAATACAGTTTGACGGTTCAAAGTAGGGATGTGTGAGCTTGTGAGCAACTCAGTTAACTTAGAGCACTTCTCAGAGATTTGCTCAATCAATTGGTTTTGGCGAGCAGTCAAGAATGAGAAGAACACCATCGCTGGGATCGCAACGGCGAGACCCAAAGCTGTTGTATACATCGATACGGAGATACCGTGCGCCAACAATTGTTGTTTCATTGCTGGATCGGCTTGAGCAACCGCTTGGAACGACAAGATCAGACCGTGGATAGTACCCAAGAGACCGAGCAATGTCGCTACGTTGGCAAGCATTGAAAGATAGTGCAAACGCTTTGTGTAGAGAGGAACGTTCTCAGACATCGCAATGTCATGAGCTTGGAAGATCGTTTCATCATCGCGATCCGCTTTTTCAAGGATCGTTTTGAAAGCGCGAGCCAATGGTTTTGATTCCATTTGCGCGCACATCAAAAGAGCTTCGTCCAACTTCTTAGCCAAAACCAAGTTCTGAGTCTTTGCCATGAAGTCATCGACATTCATACCATAAGAGAAGTAAAGAGTTTTAGCGCGCTCAAATACAAGCACGAGAGAACCCACACCTGTAAGAAGGATGACCCAACCTACGAAACCAGCATCATTGATAAAGTTTAAAAAGCCCTGCATATACGTTTCCTCCGATTACTTTTTTAAAATCATATTCTTAATCTGGTCTTGTCCGGTCTTTTGCACTTGGAGGAAACGAACAGCGTAATGCAAGCCGGATTTGACATTAATTCTTTGCTTAGTGAAGTTCTTTCTAATAACTTCGGCTTTTACGTTAAAACCTGAAGGGTTATTAGAGTTATTCCCGCGGAAATGGATCACGAGCTCCTGCCCTGGAAGCAGCAGGGGATCGTTTAAAAGCACCAACGCCCCATTGTCGCTGATAGATGTGCATTTTCCGTCGAAGAAGTTGGCATTATTGTGCGCATAAATATCAATATCTACATCAATCCGTGGAGAGCCACGTTTGATGAAAGCACCTGACAAATGGTCCTGTGTCTGGATGAGACGAGCGAGTCTGTCTTTCGAAAACTCTTGAATATCGCCTAACAACATCCAGCTTTCCATGTGCGGAGCCCATACGTAATTGTAATCATAGAGCTCGCCTGTTTGAATCATGTGAATGAGCGCACTGTACTCGTAGGGACCGTACTTCATTTCACCGCGCAAGATATACCATTCATGATGGCTAAAATTACTAGCTTGTTGTGTGCTCATTCATTACCCCTTAGTTTTTCACACCTTTTGGATCAAAGTTAATACGAACGTCATCGCCTGCTTTTGGAACAGAGGATCCGTTGAAAGTAAGGATCATTGTTGCAGCATCGTAAGTCCAACCGTTGACTGCATCTTGTGGAACAACAACGCCATTTACAGTCACCACGATACTTTCTGGGATTGGTTCACGAGTCAGTTGGAACTTGCCGGATACTTTGATGATGGCATCAGCCAGAGCAGATAAGCTATCTGCGAAGCTTGCGCACAAGCTTGTAGAGACACCGCCAGTGGCATCAACCAATTGCATATAGCGATTGCCGATTTTTTGCGCGCTGTTTTGCAATTGAGCTAAACAAGTGCTGTCTTTAATAGTAATCGCGTTCACTGAGAAGTTGTTGCCGGCGCCAGCCACAGCAGTATAGTTCTTCAGGTAGTCGACAAAGCTTTGAATAGAATACATGGATGGATCGTTGTAGTTTTCCATGAAACTGTATGTACTCATGCCGTTTGAAATATCGTTATGAGAGAAGTCATCTTCGTCAGATATAAGGATGATCGCCAAGAAAGCATCTGGACGGTGGAAAGCAGCGTTGCGTGCATCGTTCAAAGTTGCAACGAAGCTAGAGAACACACGCTCGTCACCAGAGCCTGCTGTCCCTTGCTTAATGTTTTTCATGAACACGTCGGTGAGATTAGGCGTTTGCGGATCCATAACAAAAACGCCGGTATGAACGCTGCCAGCTCCGTCGCGAATCAAAGAGAAATCCTTATAAGGGAATGAGTTTACATTCCCAGCAGCATGGTATGGGGCCAAGTAAGCATCTGATGTTGTAACTGCCATGCGGAAATCAGAGTTCTTTTCCAAGAACTTGCTTAAGAAGGATGGGAAGTTATTCGCCAAATTCGTTTGCGAAGTTTCCATCGAACCGGAGTTATCTACGACCCACAGGATATCGACTTTGCGTGGAACGTATTGTGCGCTCTGCTTAAAGCCGGATGAATCCGCCAGCAAAGAAAAAGAGTCAGCTGATTTACTGCAAGCTAAGAGAGTTAGTGCTGCAGCGGCGATTGAGATTTTAGCTATGCGAGAATTCATTGTGAACCTCCAGTTCAAAAGACCTATCGTCTAGATCTTTGGACAGTTTAATAGGCCCCGAGGACAAAATCGAAAAGGCCACGAAGTGTTTGAAACGACTCGGAGTTTGGTCCAGGAATCTCACTCTGGGATTTGCTAAGTGGTGGAAACTGTTTTGGAATCTCTAAAAATACAATTTTCAAAAAAATTTTCTGGCGTCGAACTGTTTGACAGTATTTTGCATCTTCTAATCTCGATGCAGAGGGCTTCCCAGTGAAAGTTTAATAAAGTGAAAAAAGATCTGACAGGTCTAGTCTCGATGCGGACATTTCTCATGTCGTGGCAAAGAGTTATTGCTGTCCAATCTTTTGCGAAACGGATTGAGAATGTTAGAAGTTGATCGATTTAGTCGGGCTTCGAACGTCGTTCGAAACAGCAAAAACTGTCTGGTCTGTAGAGAGTGGCTAACAAAATTCGGCAGGAGACCGCGGCTAAGTTGCTGAAATCCTTTTTACAAGCTTTGAACTGGCGAATTGCTTGCACTGAAAACCCCTAAGGATCTCAGACGAATAACTAGGAGAATGCTCTCGATGGAATTGCAAAAACACTCTCGATTTCAATGGGTGATGGGTTTGGTTTTAGCTCTTGGCCTTTCGTCGGGGGCTTCAAGTTATGCGCAGAATTCGTGTGATGGGATCTTCTTTGTTCCCAATGCGAAGGCGATGAACTTTAAGAACCCCTCCGATCAAAGAGAAGTTCTTAATGTGAAGGGCCGCATTCTTCTCAACGGCAAAGAAGTCGCGCGCAGTTTCAACGAGGCCCTTAAGCGCGAAGACGTGCGTGAAGAGATTGCTGCAAAAAAGAATATTCCCCACAGAGTTCTTTTAGAGGCAATGATTCCGGCGAGCGAGGGCGGCGGTCGGCTTCGTCTCGTGAGCTTGGATATTTCTGGAGGAAATCTTGCTTATAATCACTTGGACCTCATTGCCTTATTGAAAGTGAACCCCCTGCTTGCCAATGCTTTAGGGATGTATCGCGTAGAGGGATCAGACAACTTGGCCTGGGTTCCCGATGTGACGCAAATGAACTACCGTTTGAAAAAACTCGCTCAAGCTCGCGGCTTTGCAGAGCCTGTGTTCAGCTATGAAACTGTGGACGGCGTTATTGATACTCTCCCTTACCTCAATCTGCTCGCGAAGGGTAAATTTCCGTTTTCAAAGGACAACGATGTGAATCTCTCGGTCCATGATAGTATGCATGCCGTTGCATTTTCAGCTTTAAATGGCACGCCGAACTCGCGCAAGGTGATGGAAGCGGCTAAAACGCGAAATTTCATCGTTTTAAATATTTACCAGCGTATGCAAACTGAATTGGGGCCCAATGGATCGATGTTAGCGCAGCGATTTATTCAGAGTGAGGACGTAAAAAATATTTCGCCGGACAGCTTGGAGCGAACCATGCTTTTGAGTTTCCTTCTTGCCGGCAATTATCATTACTTTTCCGCATACAATGCGACCACTCAAGGTAAGTTCACTTCAAAGCAAAATATGCATCTTACACAGAAGAGAGTTTTGGAACTCTTGAAACTCTATAATTATGGCAATACCAGCTTCAAGAAAACTCTTGCGATGATGCAGGAGGGGCAAGATGCTCAAACTCAGCAGAAAATGGCTGAAATTTTTGAGCAAGAGTTAAAACATCTGAAAGCGGCTACGGAGACAGAGATGCAGCAGGCGAGCGCCGAGCTTCTGGATTTCTTTTCGATGAGAATTTTTTCTTCATCCGTCGCCAAAACGGGAGATGTATCTCCAGACCAGTATGTCAATGCTGCGGCTGCTGGAGAAAACTAGTTTTCGCTGGTTTTCTTCGCGACCTGCCAGAATTTTTCTTTATCATCGTTGCTAAGCGCGCCGAATTTTTTCAGAACATCATCCACGTCGGCGCTGGATTTTTCACTCGCACGATATCTTTGTATCATCTTTTCAAATCTTCCTAGGAAACGGGCGTTCGCTGTGCGGAGAACTTGCTCGGGGTCGAGTTCATAGTGACGTGCGAGTTGTGCGAGAGAAAACAACACATCGCCGAGTTCATGTTCAATCTCGGTCATGACGTCGTTGTCCATGGCTTCTTGCAGCTCTGCGATTTCTTCTTCGACTTTGAGCCATACGTCTTGCGGTCCTTGCCAGTCGAATTTTAATTTTTTAGTTTTCTCGCCAATCGCGAGGGCCCGTTGCAGGGCGGGGAGGCTTGGCGGCACCGAAATCAGTGGCGCAGTTTCACCGCGCGCAACCTTTTCGGCCTTCTTGATCTCTTCCCAATTTTTCCACACCTCATCGATGCCGCTAACATTCACGCCGCTGAAAACATGCGGATGACGTCGGACGAGTTTTTCCGAGAGGTTTTTGATAACATCATTGAAAGTGAAAGCATTTTCTTCGCTGGCTAGTTGTGAATGCAAAACCACTTGAAAGAGCACATCACCGAGCTCGTCTTTGAACTTTTGGCCGAGTGAAACAAACTGCTGTTTGTTGGAGTCAAGGTTTGCTCGCGAAGCTTCCCTTTCCTCTAGCACCTCGACCATTTCGAAGGTTTCTTCAATGGCGTAACGCGCCAAACTACTATGGTTTTGTTCCTTGTCCCAGGGGCATCCATTGGGTCCTCGCAGGTCTGCAACGATATCGACTAAAGCTTGGATTAGAGTGTCCGTTTCAGAGAGATTATCTTTGAGATTTCCTGGACCTTTTGGCATAGTAAGTGACCTCGACAAAGAAAGAGATTCCCTCGAGAATTAGCACATAAGCCTGCGGATTTCGACAAAAAATCCCGAAAAGCAGTATGATAATTCGAGGGCTAAAAGCTGATGCCGTTGCACAAGTTCGGACCTAAAAAAACAGACGCGCCTCATAAACGTGTCAACTACGAAGATCACAGTTTGAAATTCCGCGAGTGGGCAAGCCACCTGGGTTTCGAGAAAACTTATTTTGGCCGAATTCTTTCCTCTATTTACCAAGAACTCGAACGCCGCTTTTATTTGAAACGGGTGGGAACCATCTTTGCGTTCTGTTTGGTGCTTTCCTACTTGATCTTTTTCCAGTTGGAATTGCCTTACGATTTCCGCGTGGGGGATTTAGCAAAATACGACGTGGTGTCGCCATTTAGTTTTGAAATGACCGATGAAGTGACCACCGAAGAAAAACGCATGCGTGCCGAGATGACGGTGCCCGTGGTGTATGACTACGATACGTCGGTGTTTGAGCGCGTTTCCAGCGGCGTGTATCGTTCGTTCCGCACACAGCGTGCGTTCTTGCGAGAAGTCGCGTGGCCGAAATCTTTAAAGGGCCGCGAAGAAGCAATGCGCGATTTCTTCCAGCACAAATCACAGTTTGAAAAAGAGCTCGGCATCGGCGTTTCGGATTTCATGTACGAATGGCTGGTGGAAAATCGCTTCAACCCTCGGGTTGAAAGCGCCTTGGTTCGCAATCTCGAAAACTGGTACGAAAAGAAAATTGCAGAAGCGCCAGATCGCTTTATTCCATCGAATCAAAACACTGTCGTCGCAAGGGTGATTCACAAAAGCAATTTGGGCCGCGAGTTCAATCTGCCTAAAACGGAAATTCTGGATCTGCAAAATCCTGATCACTTCGAAGGTGACACCTCGCGCGGTATGGAGAAAATGAGCGAAAGCGATCGCGCGAATATTTTGTACTTGTCGCGCTCGCTCGTGGTGCCGAACCTGACTTTGAATAAGCAAGAAGCGACCTCGCGCAAACAAATCGCGCGCGAAGCGATTATTCCGGTGAATATCACGATCAAAAAGAATCAAGTGATTGTGCCTCAAGGCAGTATGGTGCAACCATTCCAAATGGCGATGATTCGTCAGATTCAGGCGATTCAAGCAGACCGCCGCGGAAATTTGATGACGATTTCTCTGGCGCTGTTCTTGACGTTGTTGATTGTGGTGTTTGCTTCTTATATCCGTCGTTTTACTTTGAACAAGGTCCGGGTGTTCCCGAAAGACTCGATGGTCATGATGTTGATCATTCTGTCGGTAATTTTGATTACCAAAATATATCTCTTTGTGACGGATGCGGCCTTTGCGTCGAAGCTCGGGCATATTTTGACTCCGAAAGTTTTCTTGTATGCGGCGCCGATGGCGGCAGCACCGATGATGATGGGTCTGTTGGTGACTTCGGGCGAGATCGTATGGCTGTTCACGGCGTTCACCGCATTCTGCGCCGGGATCATGACGGATTTCAGCTTCAACTACATGCTGGTTACAATGGTCGGTGGTATCGCTGCGGCTCGTGGCGTGTTTATGTGTAAAACCCGCAATGATATTTATTTTGCCGGCATTCGTACGGGTCTCGTGAACGCGCTTTTGGTGGCTTTCTTGATGACGGTCAGTAAGATCGAGCAAGAAGGCGCATTGAACGAGGTCTATGTCACTATTCCGGCGGCGTTCATTGGCGGGATCTTAAGTGCACTGGTGACGATGATGATGATTCCGCTATTGGAATCCGTTTTCAATTATACCACGGACGTTAAATTGCTTGAGCTCAGCAACTTGAATCATCCGCTTTTGAAAGAAATGATCGTGAAGGCGCCGGGTACTTATCATCATTCGATGATGGTGGGCTCGATGGTGGAAGCCGCCGCCGAAGAGATCGATGCGAATCCTCTCTTGGGTAAGGTGATGTGCTACTACCATGATATCGGTAAAACGGAGCACGCGAATTACTTCATTGAAAATCAAAAGCCGGGGCACAATCCTCACGATCACATTTCGCCCTTTATGAGTAAGACGTTGTTGATTGCCCACGTCAAAGACGGGGTCGAGCTCGGCGTTCAGTACAAACTCGGCAAGCCGATTATCGACGGCATTATTCAGCATCATGGGACGACGTTGATTTCCTTCTTCTTCAACAAGGCGCTGGATTTGAAAAAACCAGATGACTGCGAGATTTCAGAAGAAGATTTCCGTTATCCGGGGCCAAAGCCTCAGTTCCGCGAAGCTGCTTTGTGTATGCTCGCTGATAGTATCGAAGCGGCGGCTCGCTCGTTGGACGAGCCGACACCAACGCGTTTACAGAATATCGTTCGCAACGTCATTCAAAGAAAATTCCAAGACGGGCAGTTGGATGAGTGCAATCTGACTCTGAAAGATATTTCCCGGGTTGAAAATGCTTTCACGCGTATTTTGCTGGGAATCTATCACCAGCGGATTGATTACCCACGCTCCGCCGGCGGCGGTTTAGGCGAGAAAGTTTAATGAAAGTCCTCGTCATCAATCAAAGTTCGCTGAAAGTGCCTCGCAAGTTTATTCAAACTTGGTGCGATCAAGTCGAAAAAGAATTCTTAAAACGCAAAGTTTTTAATAAGACCGCAGCAAAAAAAGAGCTCACAGTGGTTTTCTTGGATCCCAAAGAAGCGCGCGCTATGAATAAGCAATTCCGCGGAAAAGACTACGCTACCGACGTGCTAAGCTTTGATAGCCTCTCGCCGGAGTCTTTGGGTGAGCTTGTGATGTGTCCTCAGGTTTTGGTTAAGCAAGCCGAAGAGCATGGCCTCAAAAAGCGAGAAGAGCTCGGATACATGTTGCTGCATGGGATTTTGCACCTCTTGGGGTACGATCACGAGACTTCAAGCCAAGATGCAGAAAAAATGTTTGGCATTCAGGACGAGGTTTTTGCTAAGCTTCTCTAAAGAGCGCTTTTGAGGGGGTTGCAATCATGTTGAGATCTATTGCTGAGGGTGTTTGGGTTGCGGAGGGAGTTTTGAAGGCTCCGATGGGAATGAAGATGACCATTCGTTCGACCATCCTCAAGTTAGACGCCAATAATCTGATGGTGATTTCTCCGATCGAGCCTACTCCCAAATTAGTTCAAGATATTAATGATATTGGCATGGTCCGATATATTGTTGCTCCGAATGGGATGCATCACTTGTATGTGAATAAGTTTGCCGCGAATTTTACCGATGCTGAAATCTGGGGGCCTGCGGATTTACATGCGAAAAGAAATGACATTCAGTTTACCGGCGTGTTGGATCCCGATGAGATCATGCCGTGGGATCGTTACGTGGAAACTCACGGAATCAAAGCGCGCGCGCCGATGTTTGAAGAGTTTATTTTTTTTCATTCGAAAACGCGGACTTTGATCGTCACGGATTTGATGTTTAACTTTCATCGCTTCGACAATTGGCTGATGACTTTGATCGCGAAGCTCAACGGCGGCTACAACCGCTTGGCGATGACTCGCCTTGGGAAGATGTATTTCAATAACATGGATTCTTTGCGATCCGCCATTCGCCAAATTTTGGATTGGAAGCCTGAGAATTTGATTGTTGCTCACGGCGATGTGATTCAGGGTGGGGCGACTCCCGAGTTGGAAGTCGCCACCGCCCGCATACTTACCTAATTTTTTCCAGAACAGTTTCTGAGGTCGAAGAGTGTGTAGCCGATGGATTGTTGTAATCCGACGGCTTCGCAGGCGATCAGGCCACCGAGTTTGAGGTTTTGCGTGGCCTTGTAGGCTTTTTCGACGACGTCTTCATTCATGAGGAGCGCATCGACTTTCAAATCCTGGCCTTTGCCAATCATCGCATAGAAACCGATTTTTCCCGAATAAGCGCCAAAGAGGATGGGCTCCCAAATTCTATTTTTAGCTGGCGCCGGCCGAGGCGTCGGTGGAGCTTCGAGCGGGGAGCCGTGGGTGGTTTTTTTCGCCGCCGGCGCGGGCACGCGAATGAGTTCGCAGCCCGGGCCGAACTCCATTCCTCTGGGTTTGATGCCGCAGTCAGCGGCCTGCGAATGGACGGAAAATAAAATCGTCAGAGTGAAAATTAGTTTATTCATAGGGGATTAGAGCCATGGCCTCACGTACTTCTTGAAGTGTTTGGGCGGCACGTGCGCGGGCTTTGTGGCTTCCTTTCATGCAAATGTTAAGGACTTCCTGGGGATCTCGGGCAAATTCTTCGCGGCGACGACGAATCGGCCCGATGAAATCCTCGAGGATTCCCGTCAGTCGTTGCTTGAGCGTACCATCCCCGAGGCCGCCCCGTCGATAGTGAGCTTTGAGTTCTTCGAGGGCTGTTTTGTCGTTGTCAAAGACATCGAGGAAACTGAACACAACGTTGCCTTCAACTTTGCCGGGGTCGGAGACTTTGAGGTGGTTCGGGTCGGTGTACATTTTTTGCACTTTGGCTTTGATGGTGTCAGCAGAGTCCGAGAGCAAAATCGCGTTGCCAGCGGACTTGCTCATTTTCGCTTTACCGTCGGTGCCGAGGAGGCGGCCGGTGGTGCCGATGAGGGATTTCACTTCTTTGAGCGCATTGGTTTTGTAGAGGTGATTGAACCGGCGAGCAATTTCGTTGGTCTGCTCGATCATGGGATTTTGATCTTCACCAACGGGCACGAGATCCGCTTTGAAGGCAAGAATGTCAGCGGCCTGACTGACGGGATAGACAAAGAAGCCAGCGGGGAGGCTTTCCTCCATATTTTTTTGCTTGATTTCTTCTTTGACGGTGGGGTTGCGCATAAGGCGGCTGACAGTGACAAGATTCATGAAGTGCATGCTGAGCTCGTAAAGCTCGGGAATCTGCGATTGAATGAAGAGCGTGTTTTTGTCGGGATCGAGGCCAATCGCGAGGTAGTCGAGCGCCACCTGTAAGATGTTATCGCGAATGCGCTGGGGCTGATCATAGTTGTCGGTGAGAGCTTGCGAGTCGGCAATGATAAGGTACTGATCGTAATCGTGTTGAAGCTGAATGCGATTGACGAGCGAGCCAACATAGTGGCCGATGTGAAGGGGCCCTGTCGGACGATCACCAGTAAGAATAACGGGTTTCATAAAAAATCCTTCGAATATAGAAAATGAGGTAGGAAGTTAAAATTGGTACGCAAAAGAGGCGGCTCCTACAGGGTCGCAGGAAATAGATAAAATTAGCGCAAGCAGCGCCAAAGCCCAGAAAAATTCGCAGAAAATGAAAAGCGAGAAGCCGATTTCATAAACCAAAGTATATCTCGAGCTGTGAAAGTCAGCAAGCGGAACGATGTAGTACGCTGCGCCGTCTGCGTCCTCTTAACCGTGCCAAAACATTGACTCCTCGGCGGCGCCAGTTACACTGGGGCCTGTAAGGAAAACACATGTCAATTGTTACGGAACTTTCGGATATCAAAAGAAAATTAGCAGACCTCGAGAAGTTCGGCGATGAACTTCGGGGGTATCTTTGACCTAGAGAAAAAGCAGAAGCGCCTCGCCGAGCTCGCGATGGCCGCCGAAAATCCTGCGATCTGGGAAAAGCCTGCAGAAATGCAGAAAATTAACAAAGAAAAAACAATTCTCGAAAAAGCCGTCAACGAATGGAAGTCCTACAGCGGCCGCCTCGATGATGCCAAAGTTCTTCTTGAAATGGCCGTCGAGGGCCACGACGAAGATTCTTTCAAAGAAGTTAAAACTGAAATCGAGGCCATCGAAAAAATCGGCCAAGAACTCGAACTCAGTCGTCTGCTGAACGGAGAGACCGACAGCAACAGCACCTATCTTTCCATCAACTCGGGAGCCGGCGGGACCGAGTCCTGCGATTGGGCCGAGATGCTGATGCGCATGTACACGCGCTACGCCGATCATCATGGTTACAAAGTCGAAATTCTCGACATGACCGAGGGTGAAGGTGCGGGGATCAAATCCTGCACGATGCTGATCGAAGGCCCCTACGCGTATGGTTACCTCAAAGCAGAATCCGGCGTGCATCGTCTGGTGAGAATTTCGCCGTTTGATTCCAATGCCCGCAGACACACGTCGTTTGCATCGGTGTTCGTGTGGCCCGAAGTCGACGATGATATCAATATCGAAATTCGCCCTGAAGATCTGAAAGTCGAAACCTTCCGCTCGAGCGGGGCCGGCGGTCAGCACGTCAATAAAACCGACTCAGCCGTGCGAATGTACCATCTTCCCTCAGGCATCATCGTCAGCTGTCAAACTCAGCGCAGTCAGATTCAAAACCGCGAGAAGGCCCTCAAGATGTTGAAGGCCGCGCTCTATGAAAAAGAACTCGAAAAGCGCAACGCTGAAAAAGATGCGATGAATGCGACGAAGAAAGCCAACGAGTGGGGCTCGCAAATTCGCTCGTACGTCATGCACCCGTATCAACTGGTGAAAGATCACCGCACGGATTTTGAAACCAACCAAGTCGACGACATCATGGACGGAGAGCTGGATGAGTTTATTATGGCCTATTTAAAATCCAACTTTGCAAATGCCGCAACCACGGCACTGGTGGCCCCCTAAATGAAACAACTCGTGTGGATTGCTTACCGCTTGCTCTTTTCAAAACGAACTCTGTTCGGGGGCTCGGCGGTTTTGTCGCTGGTGGGCCTCATTCTCGGAGTGGGCGCGCTGGTCGCATCCATGGCGGTGATGAGTGGTTTTGAATCCACTCTGCGTTCGGCGATGGCGGATGTCACGGGTCACGTGCAGCTAGTAAAACGCGCCACCTTTCAAGAACCGTGGCAAGAGCTCGAAGCAAAAATCCGCAAGCAAGAACCGACCTTGGTCTCTTCAGTGCGGTTCCTCAGAACCGAAGCGGTCCTCGCGCATCAAGGGGTGATTCAAGGAGTGATGATCCAAGGGATTGATGAAGAACGTGCCGGCGATGTTTTGAATTTTTCTTCGCGTTTGGTCGACGGTAGTTTGGATTTAAAACCAGAAGGCGATAAAACGCCGGTTCTGATCGGCAAACGGATTGCGCAAAAAGTGAATCTCAAAATTGGCGACACGTTCCGTGTAGTGATGCCGATTCCGGACGCGATTGATCCGGGCCGTTTTCAAAGACGCATCGTCGAATTCAAAGTCCGCGGTATCCTCGACATGGGGAAAACCGAGTGGAACGAGCGCATGATTATTTCGCCGTTGGCGGCGGCTCAGCAACTGGTGCAAATTGGCGACCGCTATAGCGGGCTACTTTTAAAATTCAAAGATATCAATTACGCGCGAACTGCGGCCTTCAATATCAGTCAAACTCTGGGGCCGAACTACTGGGTCAGTGACTGGCGCGATCTGAATGAAAATCTTTTTGAAGCGGTGAAAATTGAACGCGTAGTGATTTTCTTTGTCGTTTTGATTATCGTCGTGGTGGCGGCGTTCAACGTGTCGAGCACACTGTTTGTGAATGTGGTTCAGCGCTACGCTGACATTGCGATTCTCAAAGCGTTGGGCCTTCCGCAGAAAAGCATTTTGAAAATGTTCAGCGTGCAAGGTCTTTTGATGGGTGGCTTGGGCCTTACCTTGGGAACTATCTTTGGACTCTTCTTGTGTCTTGGCTTTACGGTGATTCAAAATTCCTTGGGCCTGCTGTCGGGTTCGGTCTATCGCATTGACTCCATTCAAGTGGAAGTGCGCTTCGTCGACTGGCTTTTCATTGCGATTGCGACGATGGTCATTTGTTTTGTGGCAACTTTGGCCCCGGCATTGAGAGGCTCCAAGCTCAACCCGGTGGAAGGATTGAAGTATGGTTAATTCGGCTCTGATTCGTGCGGACTCGATCGTCAAAGCCTATCCTCAGGGGGATGGGGGTGAGTTGCAAATTCTCCGCGGTATGTCTCTCGACATTCAAGATGGCGAGGCGGTTTGTATTTTGGGGGCCTCGGGAGCCGGCAAGAGCACGTTCTTACAAATTCTAGGAACGCTTGATCGCCCACAAAGTGGGCAGCTGTTTTTCCATGACCACAATTTGCTAGAGATGGGGGATGAGGAACTCGCACTTTTCCGCAACGAGAAGATGGGTTTCGTGTTTCAGTTCCACCATCTGCTTGCGGAATTTACGGCGCTTGAAAATGTCATGATTCCGAGCCGCATCGCCGGCGAATCTGTTCGTGACGCTAAAGACAAAGCTACTGAATTGCTTTATCAAATGGGCCTTGGTCCGCGCATTGAGCACTATCCGTCACAGTTGAGCGGCGGGGAGTTGCAGCGGGTGGCCATTGCGCGCGCTTTGGTTCGTCGTCCCAAAGTTTTGTTCGCCGATGAGCCCACGGGCAATTTGGACATGCAAAACAGTCAGCGCATTCAGGATCTATTTTTTGAGTTGAAAGAACGCATGGGATTGGCGCTGGTTGTGGTCACTCATGATCTGACTTTTGCTCAAAAATTCCCCAAAATTTTACGCATGAAAGATGGGCAGTGGATCTAGCTCAGCCGTGTTATGTTTGACAAGACTTAGGTCTTGGGCTAGGCTTTTCTTTTATTTTTGTAAGTATTCAAAATTTCTCGAGAATTTGGAATGCTCACCAAGAAGGAAGAAGACATTGCCATCACGATTTAAGCTTCAATGCACACTTCAAATTCTGCTGCCCATTCTGCTTTTGAGTGCGAATCTTGCGTGGGCGCAAAGCAAGCCAGCAAAAACCAGAAAAACTCCTGCTGCTCGGACAGCTACTACAAAGCCGACCGCGAAGCCTGCGTCGAAGAAAAACGGAACAGCGGCTCCTTTGACTCGCGAGTTGATGGTGAAAACCGTCGACGTGACCGGCATGAAGAAGTTGGAGAAAGATGCGATTCTCAATCGCATCGTCAGCAAGCCGGGCGAAGCCTACAGCGATGAAAAACTTCGCGATGATGTGAGGGCCTTGTTTAAGAGCGGCTACTTCGTGGATGTCGAAGTGGATCGGCAAATTTCCGGCAGCGATGTGACTCTGACTTATCGTGTGACCGAAAAGCCTTCGATTGTCGAGATCGTCTACGAAGGCAACTCCGAAGTGAAGAGCGAAGATTTGGCGGAAACTTCCGGGGTGAAGGCCTACGAAATTCTCAACATGAGCAAACTCAAAGAGGCCACGGATAAAATCCAGAAGCTCTATGAAGATAAAGGTTTCTTCCTCGCGAAGATCGACCCCGTTGTTGAAGACGTGAAAAAAGACGAGACCGTCCGCATCGTTTTCAAGATCAAAGAAAATGACAAAGTCAAAGTAAAGAAGATCACCATTCTGGGGGCGAAGAAGCTTTCTGAGAATACACTCAAAGGCAATATGATCACCAAAGAGGGTGGTTATTTCTCTTTCATCAGCGGCTCGGGCTCATACAAACAAGAAGCTTTCGATCGCGATACTCAAGCGCTTCGCTATGTTTACTATAATCAAGGTTATATTCAAGCCAAGGTGGACCGTCCTCAGGTGTACGTGACTCCGGATAAGAAGAGCATCTACATCACTATGCGCGTGGAAGAGGGCGAGCAGTACACGGTGGGTGAAATCGATTTCGGCGGCGATGTTTTGTTCGCCAAAGACGAGCTCTTTGAAACCATCAAGCTGACGCCAGGAAAGATTTTTGCTTACGATGTTTTGTACAAAGACCTGAGTGATTTGCAAGCGAAGTACGGGGACTTGGGTTATGCGTTTGCCAACGTCATCCCGCGCACGCGTATCAATGATAAAGATTTGAAAGTGGATTTGCTTTTTGAATTTGATAAGGGCAATAAAGTTTATCTCGGTAATATCAATGTCGTCGGAAATACCAAGACCCGCGATAAAGTCGTTCGTCGTGAGTTGAAAATCCGCGAAGGAGAGCTCTACAACGAAACTCGCCGTCGTCAGTCGCTGGAAAATGTCCAGCGTTTGGGTTTCTTCGAAGAAGTGAATTTTAAAACCACCACATCGCCTGATAAGCCGGATATCTTGAACATGGATATCATGGTGAAGGAGCGCAACACCGGTCAGATCCAATTGGGTGCGGGTTACGGAACAGCGACGGGCTTTACTCTGCAAGGGTCTGTGAATCAGACGAACTTCCTTGGAAAAGGTCAAAACCTCGGGGCGTCGTTGAATATCAGCGACACCGGCAGCTACTACAACTTCACCTTTACCGAACCTTATTTTAAAGACAGTTTGTGGTCTCTCGGTGGCGAGTTGTACCGCAGTTCTGATACGGGCCGTAACAGTTACGACGAATACAGAACGGGTGCTGCCGCGAGTATGGGGCATCCGCTGGGTGAGTGGTGGCGTGGTATTCTTCGCTATAAACTCGACAAGACAGAGTTGAAACCGAAAGAAGTCAATGGTGTGTCGGTGACAGACCCGGTGTTGTTCCCCTTGGAAACAGCGAATGGTTATACGAGCTCGCTGACGACAACTTTGCAGTATGATACGCGCAATGACCGCTTCATGACGAGCAAAGGGATTTTGACCAGCTTCTCTTATGAATACGCAGGCCTTGGCGGTGATTTGAAATACCAAAAGGGCACGGCCATTTTCCGTTACTTCAAAAACATTTTCTGGGATGTCATCTGGAGAAACTCCCTGACCTACGGAAAAATTGAGAGCTTAGACACGGCGAAAGAACCGCCATTCAACCAATTGTATCTCTTAGGGGGGCCATACTCTCTGCGTGGTTACCGTCCATATACCGTGGGTAAACAAGTATACTCGCAGAAAAAGTATGACGACTTGATAGCGTTGGGTGTGCCAGCAGATCAAGCGGCTGAGCAGGCGATGGTCTTCTTCGGGGGCCAACAACAATTGATGTACCAAACAGAATTGCAATTCCCTCTGGTGAACGAAGCCAAAATCATGGGTGTTGTATTCTACGATATCGGGGAAGCTGAAGATCAATTGAGTGATCGCAAGTTTTACGCGGATGTGGGTTTCGGGATTCGCTGGTTCTCGCCGATCGGGCCATTGCGCTTCGAATGGGGCTTCCCATTGAACCGCGACCCTGTATATCATAAAGACACGATGATTTTCGACTTCTCAATCGGAACGCCGTTCTAGTGAGTTTTTAAAAAAATTAAGGAAAAGATTTTAACAACAAGGATTTTTTGGAGGATTGATGAAAAAACAGGTCGCAATGATCGCAAGTTTGGTAATGGCAGCAGGCCTTGTGCACGCAGCAGATGCAAAAGTAGGCTTTGTGGATATGCAGAAAGCGATCCAGGCTACAGCGGCTGGTAAAAAAGCGAAGTCTGAGCTCGAGGGCGATTTCAATAAAAAGAAAAAAGAACTCGAGAAAAAAGAAGCTGATTTGAAAAAAATGGGCGAAGACCTTGAAAGAAAAAAAGCAGTTTTGTCTGAAGAAGTTTTGGGCAAGAAACAAGCTGAGTTCCAAGAAGAGATGATGAAATACCGTGACGTTGTTGGCAAAAGCCAGCTCGAGATCCAAAAGAAAGAGCGTGAATTGACAGCTCCGATCTTGGAAAAAATGAAAAAGATCATCGAAAAAGTGGCTAAAGAAAAAGGCTACTCTATGGTTCTTGAGAACAGCCAAATCGTATTGTACGCAACAGCGGATTCTGATTTGACGGACGAAGTTGTCAAAGCTTACGAAAAAGAAAAATAGTTTGATCTGATAAAAGTTCAGAGGAGTGTGCCGTGAAGATTCATCCTACGAGCGTGGTTTCACCCGATATTGAAATTGGTCCTGATGTTGAAATTGGTCCCTATTGCCTGATTCAAGGCAAAGGGAAGATCGGAAAAGGAACTTTCGTGGAAGGCCACGTGACCTTGGGTTACAAGCACGGAGTCATCCTCATCGGAGAGAACAATCATTTCTCTCCGGGGGCGGTGATCGGCGGTCCTCCTCAGGATGTCTCTTACAAAGGCGAAGAGACCACATTGATTGTTGGTAACAACAATACCTTCCGTGAATTTTCGACGGTGAATTTGCCGACATCCAAAGGCGAGAAAAAAACCATCATAGGTAATAACTGTTACATCATGGCTTATGCTCACGTGGGACACGATTGCAAACTCGGCAACAACGTGATCATGGCCAATAACACGGGCCTTGCTGGCCATTGTGAAATTGAAGACAACGTCGTTATCAGTGCGATGTGCGGTCTCAGTCAATTCACTCGTGTGGGCCGTGGCGCTTTCATCGGCGGCGGGTCCGTCATTAATAAAGATATTCCTCCGTTCGTTCGTGCAGAAGGTCACTGGGCCGTCGTGCGCGCAACGAATAAGATCGGCTTGATCCGCCGTGGTTCCAGCCGTGAAGAAGTGAACAATATCCATAAAGCCGTGCGAATCATGGTGATGGGCACGGGCACCATTGATGAAAATATCGAGCGCATCCGTACGGAATGCACCATGAGCGAAAACCTGGAGCACTTCATTCACTTCATTAAGAGTTCTAAAAAAGGCATCGCGATTTCTCGTGGCCAAAAAGAGGTAGCTGATGACTAAGCTTCGTGCAGCGGTGATCGGGGTCGGATACCTCGGTACCTTTCATGCTCAAAAATATACTAAGAACTCGAACGTCCAGTTGATGGGCGTTTGTGATTTTTCTCCCGCGCAAGCGGACAAAGTCGCGGCAGAACTCGGCGTCCCTGCAGTTCATAAAGCGCAGGATCTCGTGGGCCAAGTGGATTTGGTCACCATTGCGGCGAGCACGCAATCTCACTATGAGCTCGCAAAATTATTTTTGCAAAATGGCATCCACGTGAACGTGGAAAAGCCGATTGCGGCGACGATCCCTCAAGCCGAAGAGCTTGTGAACCTCGCTCAACAAAAAAATCTCAAACTCGCGGTCGGGCATATTGAAAGATTCAATCCCGCGATCGTCGAGCTTCAAAAACATCTCAAAGACACCAAAGCTCTCGAGCTTACGCGTTTGGCGACTTACAAAGCGCGTGGTGCGGATGTCAGCGTTCTGCATGATCTGATGATTCATGATATGGATTTGCTGTACTGGTTGACGGGGAGTGAAATCGAAAGTTTTCAGGCTTCCGGTTCTAAGTTGATTTCAAAAGAACTCGATACGGCCCAGGTCGCAGTGAAAATGAAAAACGGCGTTTTGGGTTACATTCACGTCAGCCGCGTGTCTTCGAATATGCAACGCTGGATTCGTGCGACTCAAAAAGCCAGCATTCTGTTTGCAAACACTGGAACTCTGGAGCTTGAGAAAAACGAGCCCGGCAGTGGTGAAACTCCTGTGAAGGTCACCTCATGGACCGTTACGAAAGAAGATGCTCTTCAAAAAGAAACAGATACGTTCATTGATTGCGTACTGAATAACAAACCTCTGGCCGTTACGGGCTTGGACGGTTTGAAGTCTCTCAAAGCCATCGAAGATATCAAAGTCGCTATTGAGGCAAAATTATGAATGAGGTCATGATCGTCGCAGCTGAAGCGTCGAGCGTGACCTATGCTCAGCGATTGCTTGAGTATTGGCAGAGTCAAAATAAAAACATCAAAGCCTTCGGTGTCGGCAGCCGCGAGATGGAAGCTCTCGGCTTTGAGCGTATTGGTAAGGCCGAAGAGATGGCCGTTGTCGGTGCTGCTGAAATTATCAGTGCCTACAGCCGCCTTAAAAAAGTTTTCGATGATCTCGTTGCCGCGGCGGCGGCACGAAGGCCTAAGGTCGTCATCGTCATGGACTATCCTGAGTTTAATCTGATGCTCTCAAAGAAGATGCATGTTCTGGGTATTCCGGTCGTTTATTATATTTCTCCGCAAGTATGGGCGTGGCGCAAAGGCCGCGTGAAGACGATCAAGAAGTACTGCAAAAAAGTTTTCGTGCTGTTTCCGTTCGAAGTGCCTTTTTACAAAGAACACAATGTTCCGTGCGAATTTGTCGGTCATCCGATTCTCGATGAGCTGGATGATAAACTGTACGACGAGGCCTATCGCAAAACTCACCGCAATCAGTGTGGCATTCGCGATGATGAAATCGTTTTGGGCCTCATGCCAGGCAGTCGCAATCTGGAGTTAAAGCAGCATTTCGATATTCAACTGGAAGTGGCGCGAAAGCTTTCTAAGAAGTATCAAAATCTCAAAATTTTAATTCTGGTCGCGCCGACCTTCGATAAAGAGAAGCTCGAGCCCTACCTTGAAGACTTCCGCTTGCCTTATGTCATCATGAAAGACGATCCAGCCCGCATGATTCACCTGGTGGATTATATGCTGGTGGCCTCGGGCACAGCGACATTGATGGTGGGACTTTTGCAGAAGCCCATGGTGATCATGTATCGCATGAAGTTCATGACCGGTCTTTTTGCAAAGATCTTTATCCGTGGTGTGAAATTCTTTGGCCTTGTGAATTTGATATTAGGCCGTGAGGTCTGTCCCGAGCGCTGGCAGTCCGGTGCAAATTCGGAAACTTTGTTTGAACTCATGGATCGCTATTTTCAGGACCCAGCATATACAGCCAAAGTGCGTGCAGAGCTCAGTGAGCTTCGTCAGCATCTTGGCAATAAGGGCGCCACAGAACGTGTGGCCGCTTCGTTGGAGGAGTTCTTTCAATCATGAGTGGATTAAAGCCGCTGAGTCGTCTCTACGAGAAAATGGCCGGTTTTAAAAACTATCTCTATGACAAAGACTACTTTCAGTCTTTGGAGTTGTCTGTTCCTGTTTTAAGTCTCGGAAATCTGACGATGGGTGGGACTGGTAAAACACCACTGACGGATTTTTGTTTGAAGTACTTTCAGCGCCGGAAAGTCAAAACAGCTGTGGTGAGCCGCAATTACAAAGCTCAAGTGCAAGATGCCGCGGAGGTGGACCTGAAGCACGAAAATGCCGCTGCCTATTTTGGCGACGAGCCTGTTCTGTTGGCGGAACGCAATCCTCACGTCCATTTTTTTGTTGGGCCGATCAAATATGAAACGGCCGTCTACGCGATGGAAAAACAAAATCCAGCGCTTGTGGTGATCGACGATGGTTTTCAGCATCGCAAACTTCATCGCGATGTCGATATCGTGATTTTAGATGCGACGGAATCTTTGGCGAACTACGCCTGCGTTCCCGTAGGACGGGCCCGCGAGCCTTGGGAAGCTCTGTCAAGAGCGACGGCGTTTGTGATCACGAAAGTGAATTTGGCGTCACCGAAACAAATGGACGCACTGATGGAAAAACTTCGTCCCTTCGGTAAACTCATTGTGCCGATGAGTTACGAAATTATGCGTTTGCATCCTCTTCAAGGTGGTCCCGAGAAGGCTTTAGAGAATATGAAAAATGCGAAGGTTTTGCTGATCTCGGGAATTGCTCAGCCGTCGTCGTTTGAAAAAAGCCTCGAGAAGTTTTCTGTTCAAATTCTCAAGCACGAAAGCTTCCGCGATCATCATCCTTATACCGCGGCAGATGTCGCCCGCCTCGTCGAAGTATGGAAATCCTTGGGTAAGCCCGAAATCATCACGACGGAAAAAGATTTTGTAAAGCTCAAGGCCTTATGGCCGAAGGAAGTGCCTTTGTGGTACAGTCCTCTGGAAGTAAAAATTCAAGCTGAGGAGGACGGATTTTATGAGATCCTTGATCAAGTCCTTCATTAGGTTTCTAAGTTATTTATTATTTTTGCTCCCGCGTTCGTTCGTGCGTTGGATCGGTGGAAGCGTTGGTTTTTTGTGGGTGGATTTCCTTCGATTCCGCCGCAAGGTGATCTTTGGAAATCTTGACATTGCATTCCCGCAATGGAGTGAAGAAAAAAAACATCAGGTGGGCCGCGAAAGTGTTTACAATATGGGCCGCGGTTTTTTTGAGTTCTTTACGGTTCCTCATCTCGATAAAAAATGGCTTGAGCAATCCGTCGTTTTTGAAGGCGAAGAAAACCTGAAGGCGGCCCTTGCAAAAGGAAAAGGGATCTTGGGTCTCAGTCTTCATCTCGGTAACGGCGATTTGGGTTCTTCGGCGATGGTCATGAAAGGTTATCCCGTCACCATCATCACGAAGATTTTTAAGAATGCTTTTTTCAATGACCTGTGGTTTTCATTCCGAGGGGCTCAAGGTGTGAAGTACATTGATGCCCATGGGGACAAAACGAGTTTTGATATCCTTAAAGCGCTGAAGCGGCAAGAAGTCGTGGTCTTTGTCTTAGATCAGTTCATGGGCAAGCCCTATGGCATTGCCACCACGTTTTTTGGCAAGAAGACCGGGACAGCATACGGTTTGTCCCTCTTTGCCATGCGGACCAAGGCCCCAGTCTTGCCGATTTACACCTACGAGGGCGACGACCATAAAATGCACGTGGTCTTTGACCCCGAAATTCCTGTCCAAGATCTGGTGGGTGAGGATAAAGACGCCAGCACTCTTGCCATAACCCAGCGATTTAATGATAAGATTGAAGACATCATTAAAGCACATCCGGAACAATGGATGTGGGTGCATCGTCGCTGGAAGGACTTTGAGTGAAGCACATAGGATATTTTTTCATCTGTTGGCTGCTCATCTCGTGTTCTTCGGCGCCATTGAAGTATGAAAAAGCCAAAGAGCTTGAAACCAATCCTGAGTTCGAAAAAGCAGTGAAGGTTGAGCAGGTGACTGAAGGCGAAACGACGAAATCCTCTCCAAAGAAAGAAGAACCTGTCGCAGTAGCTCCCAAAGCGACGCCGTCTGAACTCGAAAAGGATCTGATTCCGGAAAAGCCAGCGGAGACTCCGGCTCCAGCAAAGCCAGTCGCAAAAGCGCCAAAAAAAGAACCGATCAAGAAGTCAAAAAAAGGAAAGAAAGTGGAAGAGGTCGCCGCGGTTCCCACACGCCGTCAGCCCGAGATTGAAGACGATACAGGCTTTCAAGGCCGCCGTCCATTGAAAGATCCATTCCGTGTCGGCGAGGTGATCTCTCACGACGTGAGTTATCTGACTTTCACCGCGGGCTCATTGCACCTCAAGGTCGAACCTATGGTGAATGTAAATGGGCGCAAGGCTTACAGTTTTGTGACGGAGATCAAGACCTATCCGGTTTACTCGCGCATTTATAGCGTGAATGACCGCGTGGAAACTTTTGTCGACTTTGAGACTCTTGTGCCGCGAACCTATGCTTTGCACGTGAAAGAATCTGGTCAGCTTCGCGAAGCGCGCATGCTCTTTGACGAGCAAACCAGCCGGGCCACTTTCTGGGAAAAGAAGGTGACCGAAAAAAGCGGCGAAGAAGAGAAGAAGCAAGATTGGGATATTTTGCCCTACTCACAGAACGTCTTTAGCGCGATTTATTATATGCGCAATTTTCAGTGGGAACCTGGTAAAGAAATCGCTTTTCGCGTGGCTGATGACGAGCAGAATCTGATATTCAAGGGCAAATGCCTCCGCCGTGAAAAAATTGATACTGAGATCGGCGAGAAAACGGCTCTCGTGATTAAGCCTGAGATCATGCTCAAAGGAAAATTCAAACCGGTCGGGGATATTTACATTTGGCTCTCGGATGATGAGTACAAATATCCGCTCAGAATTGAGGCAAAAATCAAGATCGGCACCCTTGTTTCCGAGGTCACTTCGATCACTCCTGGACATAATTAAGCTCTAGGTCGAGTCCCAAGTTCACTTAAATCCATTTACAATGGAATGATGGTGATATCTTGTCGGCATTTCTCTGGTTATAGGCCCTGTGGTAAGAACTCTTTTTGCAATGAATCTTGCCCGCAAAAATCCACTCCTTCGACCTATCTTTTGATCGTGCATTTAGGGGCGATCGGCGCCGTTGTTCGTGCGACGAGCATCCTCAAATCCATGAAAAGAAAATATCCTGGCAGTCATATTACCTGGGTGACGGATGCGCCAAGCGATCAGTTGCTTCGCCATCATCCATGGATTGATCGCGTACTCACGACGAAGAGCGAAGATATGTTAACGCTTTCTGCTCTCGAATTTGATGCGGCTTTTGTGATCGATAAGTCTTTGAAAGCCGCGGGCGTTTTGCAACAAACTCGGACGACGCAGGTTTTTGGTTTCAGAGCTGAGGCCAAGAGCGGTGCGATTGTGCCGGCAACACCAGCCGCAGAAGAACTTTGGCAACTGGGGCTTGATAATCATCGCAAGTTTTTTGTGAATCAAAAGCCAGAAACACAGCTCATGGTGGAAGCTCTCGAGTTGGGTCCGTTTGAGCGTGATGAGTACAGTCTTGCAATGACGTTAGCGGAAGAGGCCGAAGCTCGTCGCCGTCACAATGAATGGCGCGAAGATAAAGAACTCGTGCTGGGAATAAACACCGGTTGTAGTGCGATGATTCCCTACAAGAAACTCACCGTGCGGTTTCAGCGCGAGATCATTCAAACAATCCAAAACGAGTTGAATGTCAGCATCGTTATTTTGGGTGGCCACGAAGACACCGAAAGAAATCAACAAATCGCTGCGGGCTTACCAGTGATTGTGAGCTCAACGAGCTCCGGCTTAAGAGATGGCCTTGTCAGCGTCGCCGCCTGCGATTTGGTGCTGACCGGAGACAGTCTCGGCATGCACATGGCGATTGCGCTTAAAAAACACGTCGTCGCATGGTTTGGTCCTACTTGCGCTCAAGAGATTGATCTTTACGAACGCGGCGAGAAAGTTCTGTCGGCGGCTCCTTGCGCTCCGTGCTGGAAGAGACTTTGCGATAAACAGACTCTGTGCTACGATCAGGTGTCGCTTGCCGATATTATCGGAGCTCTTAAGAGAGGATTCGTTCAGTGTCATTACCAAGTGCAGGTCCACGATCTGCCCATGTTCTCATCCAAACCGCCTTTCTCGGAGATTTGCTCCTAAGTATTCCCTTGATGAAAAAAATCAAAGCGCTATGGCCAGATCATGAATTGATTCTGGTCTGCCGCCGTGGCGTCGGTGAGTTCTTCGCAAAGACGGGACTAGTCGATCAGGTTTTGGAAATAAAAAAAGGGGATGGTGAATCCTATAAAAAAGTTTTGGCAGCGCTCGAACAGAAGACCATCGATAAAGTGATTTCTCCGCACGAATCTTTGCGCACGGCTTTTTTTGTCAGAAAAATGAAAGCAAAACAAAAAATCGCGTTTAAGAAGCCGTGGAATTTTCTGTTCTATGGAATGCGCATCGAAAAAAACTACAAACTCCCGGATGCCATTCGCCAATTGGCAATTCTCCAAAATTTCGACAACACTCTTAAGCAACAAGTAGAAACGTATGCGAACGAAGGTAAACCCTACGCGGTAGGTGCCGGTGGTCGACTTACAAAGATCCCGGCGTGGTCGTCGATGAGTCTTCGCAAGTTTTACGATCAACACAGCCAAGAAATCGAAGCTGTTCTTAAAAAACTTCAACTTGAAAAAGCAGTTCTCAAAAAATCCATCGCATTATTTCCAGGAAGTGTTTGGGCCACGAAGCGTTGGACAGAAGAGGGCTATGTGCAAGCGGGGCAAAAACTAGCGTCACAAGGTCTGAATGTCGTAGTTATGGGGGGCCCAGGAGAAGAGGAGCTTTGCGCTCGCGTTGCAAAGCAGATTCCTAACGCTAAGGACTTGTGCGCGAAGACAAGCATATTCGAATCAGCCCTAGTGATGTCTCAACTAGGCGCCGTGGTTGGCAATGACAGCGCCTCGATGCATTTAGCTGCGACGAGCGAAACGCCCTCCGTCGTCATATTTGGCCCGACGGTGCTTGAGTTTGGCTTCCGTCCTTGGCAGGATCATGTGTATGTGGTGGAAAAGCTGGGACTCGCTTGCCGCCCCTGTGGGAAGCACGGCCATCAAAAATGTCCGATTGGGACTCACATTTGTATGAAACAGATTTCAAAAGACGAAGTCATTGAGAAACTTCAAGGAGCTCTTCATGAAGCTTAATCATGTCATTCTAGTTTTAGGATTTTTACCGTTGGCTGCTTGTGTGACCGAAACCAAAGAGCAGGTTGACAACAAACCCTACGTTTCAACCGTGGCGACTTCCAAAGAAGCTCCTGCTAAAGCGAAATCGGCGGCCGCAGCAGCGAAAGACGAAATGGTCCCAGGCCACTTAGTCGTCAAGTGCCGCATCCAAAATAACAAAATCGGCAAAGTCACAACCTGCGGACCAACCACCGTGAAGCTCATCAACGAAGTCAGCAAGCACGTGATCGAGCAAGAATTTAAAGGCGACAAAACAGTGATCGCCGTAGCCAACGACGGCTCCTACACAGTCGAGCTCTCCACAAAAGGCTGCTCTGAAAACAGAAGGTTCTCAGGCCTCACAGGCGGCATGGGCTTCACAGCCCAATTCGAAGACTGCGGCACAAAATAAAAGGTACCAGCTCGCTATACGATCATCGCGCTCGTATAGCGAGCTTTGACCTGAAGGCCACAATAGTGGGAATAATGGCATCTAAGGCATCCGTACCGCTTGGTACTTGAATACGCGGAGAGATGCCTGTCATTTCATGAATAATACCATCTCTATATTTTGCATAGCTGGTTCCCATGGAGAAGCCAATTTTAGAGTTTGGTAGCTGCACGAATCCTACATTTCCATAGTGGATGGCTCCACTGGTATTCTCTCCCACCGTTATGACAAAAGGAAGAGATCGCAAAAAATCAGTTGTAGACTCGCACGAAGATGCACAAGAGCGGTCGATCAACAAAAAAATCTCTCCAGAAAAATGGTTTTTGCCGGGTTTCTCGATATCACTCTTAAAACTTTTAAGCTGCGTCGGCGGAATTTTTCCTTCAGAAGCTAAAATAGCCTTTTGCCTATAGTCTTCAATCATTTGAGTTTCGATGGAAGTATCTTCGTGAAGTCTTTCTTTTTTAATTTTGAAAATAGAAATTAAATTCTGCCAGCTTTCAAAAACTTCTCGACTGTTGCCATAAATTATTGATGCGTAGGGTGTAGGAGGATTTCCGTCATAGAGTACATTTGCAAGTTTTGCTCCCATGACGTCACTTCCGCCGCTATTTCCACGCATATCAATAACAAAGACGTGTTCGTGATCGCGGAGATTTTTTGCCGCTTCAAGAAAGCCATTCCAAGCAGTATCTTGGGGCTGTGAAAAATGATGAATGCTTAAGATAGGAATTCTTGTTCTTCCATTTTGAAAGTAATTAAGTTCCCACGTTGCATCCAACTTTTTTCCATAATTAGATCCTGCCAGTCCGACCGCACCCTTCTTATCCAGCCGTCCATTGCAGGCCATGTTTTCAGTAACAACAGCAAAATGTCCGTCATTGAAAAGAGAACTTTTCTGTTGCAATAAAGAACAGAATTCGATCGCGCTCATTCCTACGACCTGGGTCGTTTGCAGGGAATTAATGAATTGTTGGCCGCTTTTATCAGGTGAGAATTTGTAAAGTCCTGAAATGTTTTTAATCGCAAGCTCTAAGTACCATATGTCTTTTTGAACTTGCTCGGCAGTCAAACTCTTAGAAGCATCAAACGGAATATACCTGGAAAGAAAAGAGTTAGGTTCTGAGCTTGCTAAATTAACTTGTAGTGACTGAGCAAGAGCTATCTGTGAACCTAAAAATAAAAGTGATAAAAAATAGAGGAATCTTTTAATCATAGATTTAATGCAAATCAGCCTGACAAACCGCCAGCGAGTGCTTCACCCAAGCAGGTGTGCAGTAGTCCTTCCAAACGCCGGTATCGTAAAGCGAGTAAGCATAAAACCAGGTCACCGACTGCGTCGCTGTGGTTACTGGAACTTCATCGGGCATCTCGGCGGGCTGATTACCATCAATCTCCACGCACCAACCATAGGCGCGCATTTGCGTATCGGATAAAACCTCTAGAGCGTCGTCGCCGCGAGGGGAGTTGGCAATGGAGGAAATTCCGCTGCGGTCGCCGGTAAATGGAACTTTTAAAAGATTCAAAGTGCTTACGGTCAAATCACCCAGATTTGTCGCAGAGGTCACAGGAACTTGAGTTTGCGCGATGGGTTTCTGCGAGCACGGCCCGATCACGGTGAAGTCCAACGCCAGCGCCGATGAAGAAAACAATAGAAGTGGTAAAAGTAATTTCATTAATCTTCCGCCGTGTAGTCTTTTACGTTGATGCCGTACTTGCGAATTTTTCTGAGCAAAGTATTCTTCGGAATATTCGCCTGGGCCACGGTTTGATTGATACGGCCGTTGTTCGCTTTCAGTGCGCTGACGATAAAATCTTTTTCCATCTGGTCTTTGAAAGCATCGAAGTCCAGAGGGCCGTTGTAGCCGAGCGGAGTGGATTTCATCGCGTGGTCTTTGCCGCTCTCGCGCAGATTTTCTGGAAGGCTTGCGGCGGTGATTTGATTCGAGTTTTCAACGATGAACGCGCGCTCAATGACGTTTTCAAGCTCGCGGATATTGCCTGGCCAGCGATAGGATTTGAGAATCTCGAGAGCTTCAGGACTGATCGAAGTGATCGCGCTGGAGTGTTGCTTCGCAAATTTCTTAATGAAATGCGGAACCAATGCCGGAATATCATCCGTGCGATCGCGCAATGGTGGCAAGAAGATCGGCATGACGTTCAAGCGATAGAACAAATCTTCGCGGAACGAATTATCTTCCATCATCTTTTCGAGATTACGGTTAGTTGCCGCGATAATTCTCGTGGTCGTTTTCACTTCGCGATTGGAGCCAACAGGAGTGAATTTCTTCTCTTGCAACACGCGTAGCAATTTCACCTGCATGTCAGGGCGTAATTCACCGATCTCATCCAGGAACAAAGTCCCGTTGTTGGCGATTTGAAACTTACCGATTTTTCTCTCGACCGCACCGGTGAACGCGCCCTTTTCGTGACCGAAGAGTTCGCTCTCCATCAAGTTCTCAGGAATCGCACCGCAGTTGATCGCGGTAAATGGTCCGCTTTTTCGTGGAGAGTTGAAGTGAATGGCGCGCGCCACGAGTTCTTTACCAGTTCCGTTTTCACCACGAATGAGTACCGTTGTATCAACCTTGCAAAGGCGATAGATCAGGTTAAACACTTCCTTCATTTTCTGAGAGCTGCCGACGAATTCACTTTCGATATCGTCATCAAAAATCGGATTGGACAGAGCCAAACTTGAAACCAAGTCACGGGCTTCCAAACAAGTGCGCACGATTTCAGTCAAACGCTGTGGATTCACGGGTTTTTCGACGTAATCATAAGCGCCGTCTTTGATCGCAGTCACGGCGTCTTGCAAATTGCTATGCGCAGTCATCAACACCACAAAAGTGCGCGGATCATGTTCTTTGATCGCAGCAAGAGCTTCAAGCCCGTTCATCTCGGGCATCTTGACGTCCATCAAAACCAAGTCAAAATTCTGACTGCGAACTTTGTCGAGAGCCTCTCGGCCTGTGCTGGCTTCATCGATGACGAATTCGACATCGGGAATTGCCGCTTTCAAAATCGAAATCACTGAGCGGCGCAGTTCTGCTTCGTCATCGACTATCAGGGTGTTTAAGATGTTCGTCATAGGGTCACCTCTTGAGAGTTATCGTTTGTATCATCACTTAACGGCAGGGTAAATGACACCATGCTGCCTGAGCCCACTTTACTCTCCAGGTTCACTTTACCGCCATGGAGTTCTATAAAGTACTTCACCAAATACAGTCCCAAACCGGAACCTTTGGATTTCATGTCTTGATCTTTACCACGGGTGAATTTACCCCACACCGTATCGAGATCTTCGGGGCGGATCCCTTCGCCATTATCTTTGACTTTCACGAAAATCGAATCGTCGGATTCATTGGAAATGATCTCGATTTGCCCATTACGAGGCGTGTACTTGATCGCATTGTCGATCAAATTGACCATCACTTCTTTGATGAGAGTCGTATCAAACTCCGCCGAGAACATGGGCTCGAGTTCGGTTTGAATGCGGATGTTTTTCTCCGCCGCCAGCGGGCGCAGCTGATTAATGGCTTCTTCAATCACTTCGTTAATATCCGCGACTTCTTTGTGAACTTTGAAGTCCCGGGATTCGACACGCAAAACTTTGAGAACGGATTGCACATAGCGATTGAGTTCATCGCCACTGGCGCGGAGCGAGCGCAAGTCTTCTTGCAGTTCGGGGCTTTCGTGCTGGGTGAGTAGGCGATCGACGATGGCTTGAATTTTGGCAATCGGCGTTTTGAGATCATGACTGATCAAACTCACGAAATTGTTTTTGAGTTGCTCGAGCTCTTGCAGATATTTTTGCTCTTGCTGCAGGCGGAAGTTCAAGCGCTCAATGCGGTTCGCCTGATAGCCGATGAAAATCACCCACGTCGCTAGCAACAAAATCGCTGGCGAGTAAGCCGGAAGCCAAATGTAGAAGGTATCAAAAACCCACGCAGACAAGGCGGCAATGGACATTCCCAGCCACAACATAAACACCAACGCCACCGATTGAGGATATTGAGTAATCAAAAACACTGCAATCAGTGTCAGGCCTGCCATCAACAGTGCGTAGAGGCTAAAATGCCATTGGCGAATCCACTTATTGCCAAGCAAGTCGTCGGTGATATGAGCCAAAGTTTCTGTCCGTGAGAGCGAGCCCACTGGAGTCAAATACTGCGGTCCTGAGTTGGTCTCAGCGCCGACGAGAATGATTTTATTTTTAAACGCGTTCTCGGGAATTTCATCATTGAGAACTTCGGCCAAGCTGTACTGAGTGAACACACGGCTGGAGCCGCGATAGTTGATGGTCACACCCGTACGAGTCGCCGGAAATTTCTTATGCGTGACTTTTTCGACCAAGTGAGGAATCGCATCGTTTTGTTCAAAGATATGGCGGATGACGCCGTCTTCATCGCGGCGCAAATCATTGGTCGCGATGTTGTCATGTTTGTCGTTGGTGAACAGCGGCTCGTAAAGGCGCTCAAAGTTATTGGTACTCGTGGACCACACAATGCGCGGATCTTTAAAAATTTTTTCTTCCGTGCGGCTGATGTGAACTTCGCCGACGTTGATACCGAAGTACAAAGTGACACCCACGGATTTTGGATTTTGCTCAAGCACCTTCTTCAGCATGCCGAGCCAGATCTCTTTGTTCCAGAAAAAGCTGTCCGTGATGTCGGTGAGCTCACTCACATTCTGCATCGAGTTCGTGCGCTTCTCGTAGATATGCGCGAAGTCCGATTGCTTGATTGTAATCAGCACAATTTCTGGCGAGGCATTTTGGTCGCCGCGCAAATTGAAGCGTTGATCGTAGGAATTTCCCTCGTCACTGGACAGAGCCATGACTCCAATCACCCAGCAAAGCAGAGTGCGGAGCCAAAAACCACGACGCCGGAACACGAGCTTCGTGAGGGTTTGAATGCGACTTAAAACAAGGTCTAATTTCACGCGATGCAACATAGCAAATTCTGCGAAAAATTCAAGAATTAAAGGCGTTTATGAGTTATTATCGCCGCATGCAGATTTTTCAGGGTGTTGAGGAGCTCCCCCAGGACTGGAGTGCCTCTGTAGTGAGCATTGGAAACTTTGATGGGGTCCACCTCGGCCATCAAAAGCTATTACGTCGAGCGGTGCAAGAGGGGAAAGCCCTCGGACTGCCCATCACGGTCTTTACTTTTTACCCACATCCCGTCACGGTCCTCTATCCCGAGCGGCGAATTCAGCGTCTTTTTGACCAGCGCGATCAGCGCGAACAGCTCGATCATCTGGGGATCACCCATATGGTCGAGCAAGAATTCACTCGCGGTTTTGCCAAACTTTCCGCTGCGGATTTCGTGCAATTTTACCTGATCGATAAATTGAAAGTGAAAACCCTCGTTGTGGGTTATGACTTTACTTTCGGAGCCAATCGTCAGGGCGATATCTCTTTCCTCGAAAAAATCTGCCAGCAGAAAAATATCAAGCTGATCGTAGTCGCAGCACATGAAGAAGACAGTCTGATCGTGTCATCGTCGAAGGTGCGCGATGAATTGAAGCTCGGCAATCTCGAAAGAGTGTATACTTTTTTGGGCAGAAATTATTATCTGCGCGGGATCGTTCATCACGGCGATGCGCGCGGGCGCACGATCGGTGTGCCGACAGCGAATGTAACACCGACGGTGGACTTTGTTCCTCGGCGAGGCGTTTACATCACGCAAACTCATTACAGAAATAAAACTTATCAATCGATCACGAACATCGGTTTTAATCCAACTTTTCATGGCGAAAAAGATCCACCGATCAAGACAGAAACTCACTTGTTTGATTTTGACGAGGACATTTACGGTCAAGAAATTCAAGTGGATCTCTTGCAGTACTTGCGAGACGAGAAAAAGTTTTCTGGTGTTCAGGAATTGCTGACGCAGATTCGCGCCGATATTCAGCAGGCAAAGGATTTCTTCCATGGCAGAAAATAAGCCGACCGGAAAGATTTTTGAAATCGGCGAAAAACTGTCTCTGGCTGGTCTTCACATGAATCTGTATTTTAAAAACCGAAATTGGCACGCGGAGTGTGTCGCCCTCAAAGAGCGCGAGCTGACAGATTTAAAAAAATGGCTACCCTATGTGCAAGACGGAGCTTTGATGCTGAAAATTCCCACCGAAGAATCTCCGGTGGTGCTCGAGCATTTTCCGCAGTTGCCAACTGCCGTGCGCTGGCTTGAAACGGCAGACTCGCTGATTTTAGAAAACGGCCAGTGGTGGCCACGCCTTTATTCGTATGAAACTTTGCGGAATTTAGTTATCACGCGCTTTCGCGATCTAGATATTAGTTTGGATGCTTATGTCATTGGCGCCAATCACATGGGTCGAGTGGCGGCGGCGGTCACCGCCTTACTGGGCTTTTCGCGAATCCATTTAGTCGATGAAGATATGAACAAACTGGCGAAAGAGGCCGAGGTATTACGTCGCTATTTATTTGGTGTAAAGATTGAAACCATTCCAGCTCAGGCCTTGACGGTCCAGGAGCGGCCGGGTTCGTTGATGCTAAATACCCTAAAGCTTCAGGACGATAGTGCAGTGCTGGGCGATCTTTCTTATTTTAATTTCATGAAAACCGGCGGGGTCGTGGTGGATTTTTCGGAATGCACGATGCACAACCGTTTGTTGGAAGAGGCCCAGCGCGCGGACCTTAAAACCCTCTCCGGGCTTGAAGTCCAGGCTCATCTCGATGCGAGTATTTTGATGAAACTGTTCCCGGGCGAATATATCACTTACGAAGACTACTTCGAAAGCTTCAGTGACAATTTGCAGGGGCTGAAAAACTCATCTTCCGTCTAGTTACAAAAAATGTCACCCCAAGCTAGAATGTTTCCATGTCGTCACTTAAGATTGGTGAGATTCTAGTTAAGCAGGGGTTGTTGAGGCCGGATCAGTTGAATCAGGCTCACGAAGAACAGAAAAAATCTGGCGGGGCTCGTCTCAGTCAGATCATCATAAGTCTCGGCTTTCTAAAAGATAATCAAATACTTCGCGCTGTCGAGAAGTACTATCAAGTTCCCGGCGTCGAGGTGAATACTTTTGAAATTGAACCGAGTGTCGTAAGTCTTGTTCCGCGCGAGATTTGCGACAAACATACTTTGATCCCGATTCAAAAAGCTGGACAGACTCTAGTCATAGCGTTCGCGGACCCGAGCAATATCGTTGTTAAAGAAGATTTACGCTTCATCACTCGTCATCGTATCCAGGCCGTTGTTGGTACCGAGACTGCGATCGCCGCTGCGATTGATAAAAACTACGGTGGTTTGATCAGCTCCAAAGCGCTGAACTCCATGAGTCAAGAAACTCAAGATGAAGAGTTCGGTGTGAACGCCGGCGCGAATGTTGAGATCATCGACGAAGGCGGAGGCGGCGAGGATGCTCCGATCATTAAATTCGTGAATGCGATCTTAGCCGATGCGATCAAACGTCGCGTATCGGACATTCATTTTGAACCCTACGAAAAACGTTATCGTGTGCGCTTCCGGATTGATGGCGGCTTGATCGAAGCAACGGCGCCACCTTCGGGCTCCGCGTCCGCGATTGCTTCGCGTATCAAGATCATGTCGAAACTCGATATCGCCGAAAAGCGTCGGCCGCAAGACGGACGGTTGAAAGTTCGTACCAACAAGGGCAAAGAGATGGATTTTCGTGTGAGCGTTTTGCCAACCCTCTTTGGTGAGAAAGTGGTTTTGCGGCTTCTGGACAAATCGAACTTGCAGCTCGATATGACGAAGCTCGGTTTTGAAGAAGACGATTTGAAGCTCTTTAAGCATATGATCAATCTCCCTCAGGGGATGGTTTTGATCACGGGTCCTACTGGTTCCGGTAAGACGACGACCATCTACTCGGCCCTGTATGAGCTCAATAAAGCCGATGTGAATATCAGCACCGCCGAAGATCCCGTGGAGTTCAATCTCGAAGGGATTAATCAGGTTCAGATGAATCCGGATTTAAATCCTCCACTCGATTTTTCGAATGCCTTGAAGTCTTTCCTTCGTCAAGATCCGGACATCATTATGGTGGGGGAGATGCGTGACCTTGAAACGGCCGAAATCGGTTTCAAAGCGGCCTCCACAGGTCACTTAGTCGTAAGCACCTTGCATACGAATGATGCGCCTGCGACGATCGTGCGTCTGACTGAAATGGGAATGGCGCCGTATATCATTACCGCAACAGTGAATTTGATCGTAGCTCAGCGTCTGGTGGGTAAGATTTGTGAAAACTGTAAAATGCAAATCGAAGTTCCGCCGCAGACATTGGTGAACTTGGGTATCCATCCGGATGAAGTTCCAGAATATCAATTGTTCAAAGGCCGCGGTTGTGCGACTTGCAACGGGTCCGGCATTAAGGGGCGTGCGGCGATCTATGAGCTCATGCCGATGACTGAGAAATTGAAAGAGGCCATTCTGAAAGGCGCCTCCGCCGGTCAACTGCGCTTTTTGGCGCGTGAACAAGGTATGCGCACTCTGCGCCGAAGTGCTTTGTTAAAACTAAAACGTGGAGTCACCACGATTGAAGAAGTCTTAAATTCATCTGTGAAGGACGTCTAATGGCCGCGATGAACTACTTTGCTGAGGCAAGGAAACGTAAGTCCCAGGAGTTGTTGTTGGTATTGGGGAGCGAGGCCAAGTGCCGCATTCAACAAAACTGGGTCAGCCTGGGGGACGCTCCGGTTTTGCTGAGCGAGTGGAATCAAGTTTTAAAGGCATTACTGAAATCAGACCAGCTACAAAAGCTCGAGCGCGATGGAACCATCGAAGGCTGCGCGCAGATGTCTGACGGCGTTCGCACATCCTACAATATTTTTCAGAGTCATGACTGCTTTAAGGCACACTTTTGTTTTGAACCTTTGAACGTTTTTGAATCTGAACTCAGTTTACCGACGGTATTTTTAGAAACCATCAGTCGCCGTCAAGGTTTGATTCTATTGGCGGGGCCGGTTCATCCTTTTAAGACAAATACTCTGGCGCAGACTCTTTTCCGCTTGAACAAAGATCAAGCTTTTCATGGTGCGGTTTTCTCGAAACAAGCTTTTCCTGGGATTCCAGAGGAGAAGGCCACGTTCGTTTATCAAAGTGCGGCTGTCAGTGATGCCGCTGAAACGGGTTTCTTTGCCGGCGCGGATGTGGTCGTTTTGCATGAAACCGTAACTGCAAAGATTCTTTCCCAAGCCATGGATTTGTGTGACGAGGGAAAGATGGTCGTCATGACGATTGCCTCCAGCAATTTGATGGGTGCCTATCATAAATGCTTGGAGCTTTTGTCGCAGACGCCGAATCCGTACGCCTTGTGGCGCTTTGCCGATCATTTAAAGCTTGCGATTTCTCAGCATCCGATGACTTCGCTGAATGAAGAAACCATTCTTGGTTTTGAAATGGTGCTAAATACGCCAGAAGTGAAGTCGGCTTTAAGCCACGGAAAACTCACTCCTGTCGAGAATCTCCTGCATACTCATCAAGAGAACAGCGGAGTCTTGAGCCTCAATCAATCCATTTTACAATTATTAATTCGTCGTCGTATCGATATGAAGCAAGCTTTTGTGGTGACTCACGACCCGGATGGACTTGACCAACTTTTAAAAAAGGTAGGCATCTAGTATGGCTCGTTATTCTTATACCGCCAAGAATATGGCCGGCCAAACTCTCACTGGAGAGCTTGAAGCCAACAATGAAAATGAAGCGCGCGTCCGTTTGCGTGCACAGCAGCTTATTCCGCTTCGCTTAGCGAAGAGTGGTGCTGCGGGCGCTCGTCCAGGAGCCGCAAAAGGGGCTGGTGGCGGTGGCTTGGGGTTGTTCGCGCCGAAAGTAAAAACCAAAGACTTGCAAATCTTCACACGTCAGTTCGCCACCCTGATCAATGCAGGTATTCCGGTGGTGGATGCGTTGAAAATTCTTTCTGAAGGTTTGCGCCCTGGTTTGCTCCGAGATGCCTCTGCGAAAGTAAAGACCTCGATTGAAAATGGGAAGCGTTTGGCGGATTCCATGGCAGGGACGAAAGGTGTCTTTGATAAGCTGTACGTGAATATGATTCAGGCAGGGGAAGAAGCCGGTATCTTGGACTCCATTCTTAACCGTTTGGCTCTTTACATGGAGAAGTCCGAGAAAATTAAAGGCCAAGTCAAAGGAGCCATGGTTTATCCTGCGGTGATTTTGGTTGTCGCGGCCTTGGTGATCTCGGGTATTCTTGTGTTTATTATTCCGAAGTTCAATGAATTCTATTCTTCTGCAGGGAAGGCGCCACCGGCACTGACGCAAATGGTGGTGGCTCTCAGTAATTCTCTTGTGCAGAAATGGTATATGTATATCGGCGCGGCGATCGCGATTCCTTATGGAATTATTTATTACTTGGATACGGCGGAAGGGCGTCAGGCGTTCGACTCTTACGTGCTAAAGATCCCGGTCATTGGTGAAGTGGCGTTGAAATCCGCGATCGCTCGTCTGAGCCGCACGCTTTCAACCTTGTTGTCTTCCGGTGTGGGCTTGATCGATGCGATCGATATCGCCGCTCGTACGTCTGGGAACGGTGTCATCGAAGGAATTTTGATTAAGAGTAAAGAATCCGTGGTGCAAGGTCGTAGCTTCTCGGCGCCTCTTGCGAAAGAGAAGGTTATCCCCGAGATGGTGGTGCAAATGATCGCCATCGGCGAGCAATCCGGTACGATGGACGTGATGTTGGGTAAAATTGCTGACTTCTATGAAGATGAAGTGGAAACCGCAGTAAAAGCGATGACGTCGTTGATCGAACCCCTGATGATGGTGTTCCTTGGGGGTATTATCGCGGTTTTGGTTATCGCCATGTATCTGCCTATCTTCAGCATGGGAGATATCGTTGGCGGCGGAGGATAGATCGCAATGATCGCCGCCGTTGGCTCCCACAGAAATTACAATCAAAGATTGATCGTCGCGTTCTCGCGCATCAGTCTTTATCTGTTGATCCTGATGGTCAGCCAAGTTTCGTTTCTTCTGCAGAAAAGCTTTATCAATTGGTCTCTGGTGGCGCCATTTTATGCCGTCATCTGTCTGGCACTGGGATTTCATGTTCTCTACGTGCATTTCATGGATTGGTTGGCTGAAAAGCGCTGGCTTTATTTTGCAGGCTTCGTTCTTGATTCTTTGTTTTTGTCAGCGCTGATTACCTTTAGTGGTTTGAATCAGTCGTTGTTTCTATTTTTGCACTTGGTGAACATCTTGCTTGCCGGGTTGATGTTTCAGTCTCGTGGCGCTTTTGCGATTGCGCTGTTTAGCAGTATCTTTTTTACGTTTGCGAGCGTCTTTGGGCCCGAGATGAAGGCCATGAATTATGTTTTCTTGTTAGCGCTCAACAACATCGCTTTCTTTTCCGTGGCGGGATTGTCGGGCTATCTCAGTGAACAGTTGCAGTTCATGGGCGTGGAGCTCACAAAGACCGGCCTCACATTGCGTGAGATTCAAGAGCTCAATAGAGCCATCGTCGGTCATATGCCTTCGGGATTAGTGACCTTCAATCGCCAGGGAATGGTTTTGCAGGATAATTTGTCGGCGCAAAAAATTTTTGCGGGAAGAGCCCTCCAAGATCTGAATATTTTTGAATTTCTGCCGGAATTCCCTCAGGGGGTCACGGGCAAGAAAGATATTTATTGGAAAAACTCTGAAGAAACCAAGATCCTTCAGGTGAGTGTTTCCTCTGTATTTAGTCCGGTCATCGAGGGGGATCTGTTTATCGCGCAGATTGAGGACCTCACGCGTGTGAAGCAGTTGGAGTACTCTGTTCGTCAGAATGAAAAAATGGCGGCAATCGGTGGCTTGGCTGCGGGGATTGCGCATGAGATCCGCAATCCGTTGGCGGGCATCAGCGGCAGTGTTGAGTTGCTTTCGCAAACAACGTCGAATGATGACGACAAAAAACTGATGAGGATCATTCTGCGCGAGATTGATCGCTTGAATAATCTCATTACGGAATTTTTGGACTATTCGCGCCCCGAAGAGCCGCCGACAGATCCTGTGGACCTTGTGAGTCTCGCAAAAGAAATCATGGATCATATGAAGACCACTCACAATGTTCGCCAGGATGTGATCACGAATATGGATCTGCCCGAAAAAGCTGTGATCTTGGGTCGTCGCGATAAACTGAAACAAGCATTTTTGAATATTGTTATTAACGCCTATCAAGCGATGGACGGCGTCCCTGTGGCCCGTTTTGAAGTGCTTGTGAAGTATGAAAACAAATCGTGGAAGGTGACGCTGAAAGATTCTGGTTGTGGGATGAGTGAGGCCACTCGTCGCCGCATGTTTGAGCCTTTTCACACAACGAAGAGCAAAGGTACGGGCCTTGGTCTGGCTGTGACCCACAAAATTCTCGAGGGGCACGGCGCACAGATCTTCGTCGAGAGTCAGCAGGGTGTTGGGACGAGCTTCACTCTGATTTTCCCTGCGGTAAATGCTTAGATTGAATAAAAGATTTTGAATTTCTCACGATACCAAGTGAGAATAATGTCACTAGGAGTATTCATGAAATCCCGTATCTTGGTAGTAGACGACGAAGAATCAATCCGCGAGTTTCTTGAGATCATGCTCAAAAAAGAGGGTTATGAAGTAACTCTTGCTGAGGATGGCCAGAAAGCGAAAGATCTTCTCGCGAAGAAGAGCTTCGACATGATCATCTCGGACTTGCAGATGCCGCATGTGACGGGGATTGAGCTTCTCAAGCATGTGAAAGAAACGGCTCCTGAGATCGTTTTCATGATGATCACCGCTTTCGGTACGACCGAGACCGCGGTCGAAGCCATGAAGATGGGCGCTTACGATTACATCACGAAACCTTTCAAGATCGACGAAGTTCGTTTGAACATTCAGAACGCTCTTCGCTCTCGCAATTTGGAAGTTGAGAACAGATCTCTTAAGAAAGAACTGGTTAAGGAATATAGTTTCCAAAACATGGTGGGAAATTCCCCGGCCATGCACTCGATTTTTGATTTAGTGAAGCGCGTATCACAGACACCGACCAACGTTCTTGTGACGGGGGAATCCGGTACAGGTAAAGAGGTTGTGGCGAAAGCGATTCACTACAACGGTCCCCTCAAAGACAAACCCTTTGTGACAATCAACTGCGGTGCGATTCCTGAGAACTTGATGGAATCGGAAATGTTCGGTCATAAGAAAGGTTCCTTCACGGGAGCAGTAACGGATAAAGCGGGTCTTTTCGAAGTGGCTGACTCTGGAACCTTGTTCCTGGATGAAGTCGGTGAGTTGCCGCTGACCATTCAAGTAAAACTTCTGCGTGCGATCCAAGAGCGTGTTATTCGTCGCGTGGGTGCGACGGATGATATGAAGGTAGAAGTGCGGATCATTGCTGCGACGAATAGAAATCTGGAAGAGATGGTTCAAAAAGGTACTTTCCGTCAAGATTTGTTCTATCGCTTGAACGTGATCAATATTAGAACTCCAGGTCTGCGTGAGCGCCGCGATGATATTCCGCTCTTGGCGAATCATTTCTTGAAGAAATATAACGAGCGCCTCAACAAAAACATCGGCGGTATTTCTACCGAAGCGATGGAAATCCTCAAAAAGTACGACTACCCAGGAAACGTGCGTGAGCTCGAGAATTTGATCGAGCGCACCGTCGCTCTCGAGGGCGGCGCGATGATCTTGCCAGAGAGCTTGCCACCGATGGTGAACACAAGCTCTGGTCGTAAGATGGCCTCTTCGAACGAAATCGAAATCGGCGACGACGGTGTCGATCTCGATAAGGTGATGGGTCAAATCGAGAAGGAGTTGCTTGTGAAAGCAATCCACGCTGCCGGCGGCGTCAAGAAGCGCGCGGCGAAGTTGCTACACATCTCGTTCCGCTCGATGCGCTATCGTATCGAGAAGTACAATCTCGGTATTGTCGGTGATGATGAGCTTTCGGACGAGGATTAGGATTGAAGCTCGAGATTGAGTGCTAATTCAAAACCGCGGGAGAACCCTGCGGTTTTTTTGTTCCATTTTCAATCGCGATGAGACTCGCGTACACGCCCAGTTAGGGGCACAGCGGAGTGCATCCGTCCATGAGAACGGGGCTTCCTGGCCATCGTGGCCAGGAAGGCGACGAATTCTAGGACAAGTGCTTGGCCCTTTTGCCATGCTTGCTATCGCAGATGTGAAGTTGATTTAGTAACTATCTACTAAGAACGCATTCCTATACGGCGGACTGACGGCCACGATGGCCGGCAGTAAGGGGAGCTCGAGGGCGATATAGCCCTCGATTCACATGGACGGACACACCAGTGCGGAGCCACCGACAAATACTACTTCGAAGAAACCACCGCCGCGGCATTCACAAAGCGATACGTATACTCGATATGTGAATTCTTCGTCTGTGCCTTCATCGCGTCGCTGAAGTTCCACTCCGCAAGCGATTTCAACACACACTCTTGAATCTCTTTGCTAGCGACATCCGTTGCTTTCACGACGGGGTGCTGGACTTTTCCAGAAGGTTCCACTTCCCAGGCGAGGGTCATGGCGGTGCCTTTAAACTCGACGCCGGCTTTTTTCTGCTGCACGATGCACGCGCGAACCTGTTGGCCGTTCAAAGCGATTTTCTTGAGGATCTGCACGCGTTTTTCATCGACGACGACGCCTTCTTTTTTACTCATCAGTGCTGGAGCCGTCGTCGAGATTTCCGTCTTTACTGTGGAATCCGTTTGTTTGAGTTTTTCGAGATTTTCGGCAGCGAGTTTGGCTTGATAAGCTTTATCCAACTCATCTTCATCCAATGCTAAATTCAAAGATTGGAAGAATTGGTAGTCCGTATCTAAATAGATGCGTTCTTCTTGGGCCTTTTTCTCAGCCTCTTCCTTCGCCTTTATTTCAGCGAGCTGTTCTTCGGCTTCGGTTTTATCCGAAGTGCCGGCTTCGACCACTTTGTTTTCCGGCATTTTTTCGAAGTTAAGAGGTGACTGAGTATCGTATTGTTCTTTGAGCTCTGTGAGGCTTTGTGCCTTGGCGATACTTGCTAAAAAGAGACCGGCAAATAGGACAGCGAAAATCCGTTTCATATATTCCCCCTGCATGAAACACGTTAATTTCCCACGACGTCCTGATTGATAGATTCAGTTTATCACGGGGAAAATTGCATTTTCTAGAGGGGAATGCAAAAATAACTTGTCGATGTTCTTGTCATCCCCCCGAAAAAGCCCAGGAGTTTGACATGGGGACAAGTTGGACTGTCGATGTTTTAGCTATTTTCCCTTCGCGGCCTCATAGAGTGGCATAACTTTAGGCAGTAGGGAGGAGATGTGCTCTAAACGAGTCGAATCCGTCGGATGCGTGCTCAAGATTTCCGGTGGCTTAGAACCGCCTTGGGCGCCCATTTTCTTCCACAGGTTTAAGGCCTCTCGGGGGTCGTACCCGGCGCGAGCCATCAGCTCGACACCCATTGTATCAGCTTCGGATTCTTGTGTACGGCTGTGCGGAAGCGACAGAACGATACTTGTAATCAGAGACGTACCCACGGCTGCAACGCCTGCATACTTAGGATCTACAACGCCCGTCATGACGAGCACGCCGAGGCCCACCTGCGTTCCCATTTGGGTGGCCATTTGCTCAGCCATACGTTCGCGGCCGTGCTCACGCAGAGCATGGGACATCTCGTGGCCCATAATCGCAGCGATTTCTCCATCGGTGAGTTGCAGCTTTTCGATAATCCCAGAGTAGAACATCATCTTTCCGCCAGGCATACAGTAGGCATTAAGCTCAGCACTGGTGATAACATGCACTTCCCAAGGCCAATTCAGAGCATCCTTTCGGAAGACCGGTACAAATGGAATAAGCTTCTTTGCAATGGTTTGAACGCGTTGAACCTGTGCCGAGTTCTTATCGAGAAGACCCTTTTGCTGAGCTTCTGCTTTGGTCTGCGCGTAGCCCTTTTCAGACTCCGACATGATTTGTTCAGAAGAGACACCTGAGAGGTATTGCTTACGAGAAACTCCCGTAGCGCCTTCTTCAGTTGTTGTTGCGCAAGACACAGTCAAAAACATCGCGGTCAAAATAAGGATCAGATTCTTTTTCATATCTCTTTTTTAACTCCACTTATTTCATCTTTCAAGCGCTGTTTGACCCACATGATCAAAGGCCTCTTTGACTTCTTCTTTGCGTGATCCTGTTTTGCGGAAACGATCCAAAAGAGAGTAAACGATAGGCACCACATAGAGAGTTAACAATGTCGAAACCAGCACTCCACCGATCAAGGTGATCGCCATGGGACGAAATGTTTCAGAACCCGCTCCGCTTGCCACGGCCGAGGGAATTGCCGCCGCAATTGTGGCAAATGACGTCATGATGATAGGGCGCAAACGAATCGGGCAGGCCTCCAACAGGGCCGCATGTGCATCTGTTTTCTGATCGCGGTCGCGGACCGCATTGGTGAAATCAATCAGCAAAATCGAATTCTTTTTAACAATCCCCATAAGAAGTAGCAAGCCGATCATCGAATACATATTGATCGTTTGTCCCGTCAGCAAGAGAGCAAAAAAAGCACCGCTAAAACTAAACGGCAACGCCATTAGAATCGTCATTGGATCCAGAAAAGAATTGAACTGACTTGCAAGCACCATGTACGCGACGAAGAGACCCAGAAAAAATGCCAAGATCAAACTCTGAAAAGATTCTTGGAAGGTTTTCGCCGCCCCCGTTTGCTCGACGAAATAAGTCGGAGGCAGCTCTTTGGCTTTCTGTTTAATAAAATCCAGAGCCGCTTGTTGTGAAGCCCCGGGGACTAAGTTCGCATAAAGAGTGACGGCCCGCTGACGGTTGACCCGGGAAATTTGCTGCAAACTGGTTTTTTGCTGAATGCTCGTCACGCGCGAAATGGGGATGAGGTTATTGCGATCATTGCCGATCAGAAGGCGATCGATCTCTTTGCGGGGGTTTTGTTCTTTCTCGAGCTGCACGTAAATATCATAGCGGTGACCATTCTTGGTGTATTGACCATTTTTAACACCGCCAATGAGGGCATTCACGGTGCTGCCGATGGCTTCGATACTCACGCCATGAAGAGCCGCCATCACGCGATTGGGAAGAATTTGAATTTCAGGCATGCCTTCGAGGTAATCCGAATCGATATCCACCATCAGTTTGGAATCTTGCATGGCTTTCTTCATCCATACGTTGAGCTCCGCAAGCTTGTCCCAATCAGGACCTTGAAGTGAAAATTCAATCGGATATCCACGGCCCGTTGAAAAACCGCGCGAAGAAAGATCCAGCATAAAAACGCGCAGGTCGGGAATTTTTGCGAGCTCGTTGCGAGCGAGTCCCATGAATTGTTGTTGGCTCAATTCTTTTCCGGTCTCGGGGGCTAAGCCGCGCTCACCTTTGTCTTTCATCGTAATAAACATAAAGCCGGTGTTGGTGTCGCCGGCGCTGCCGGTCCCTCCGACGGCGACATAAGCGTGCGCGATTTCGCTGCGGCCTTTGAGCCACCTCTCAACTTGCTGAGCACGTATATTTGTAAACTCGAGGGAGGACCCAATCGGTGTCATCAAGCGCATGATGAACAAACTTTGATCCTGCGCGGGAGTCAGTTCTTTATTCAACAAACTCACGGAGTAAAAGGACGCCACCACAAAAACCATGGAGCTTACAAGAATTTTCCAGCGATGCCGTAAAGTAAAATCGAGACTCTTGCCATAGAGGACTTTTCCATGCTCCATCATTTTTTCAAATGCACGGCCAAGAAACGTGGTCCTCTCGCCCGTATGGACGAAGCTCGAACATCGCATGGGTGTGATGGTCAAGGATTCCAGCAGTGATAATGAAACGGCGAGAGAAATTGTCACGCCATATTGCAAGAAGAACTTGCCGATGACTCCTTTCATAAAGGCCACCGGCAAAAAGATCGCAATGATCGCCAGAGTCGCGGCAATCGCCGCAAAAGTGATCTCGCGTGAGCCCACGATGGCGGACTCGATCCGACCCATGCCTTTCTCGTTATAGCGAAAAATATTTTCTAGCACCATGATGGCGTCGTCGACGACGATACCGATTGCCAGTGTCAGGCCCAAGAGGGTGAACGTGTTCAATGTAAAACCGGCAAAATAGAGTCCTACGAAAGCCCCCATAATCGAAGTCGGAATTGCCAAAAGCACATTCAATGTCGCTGTCCAACTTCCGAGAAAGACCCAGCAGACGAAGGAGGTCAACAAAACGGCGAGCATCAAGTGTTTCACAAGCTCATGCACGGCTTGTTCAATGAAGCGGCTGGAATCGAAGTTCACTTGTATTTTCATTCCGGGCGGCAGCTGATCTTGAATCGCTTTGATTTGATCTTTCACGCCGCGAGCAACGGCGACGGCATTAGACCCGAGTTGCTTTTTAATCCCAAGCCCCAGCGCTTGCACACCATCAAAGCGAGAAATGCGATAAACCTCTGCCAGGTTTTCTTCAACCCGCGCCACTTGTCCCATGCGGATGATGTTGGTGGGATCTTGGGTGACCAGGCCGGTGCGACTTGAAATCACGAGCTGATTGAACTCGGGCACCGTCGTCGCTTCCCCCAGGGTGCGGACGTTGAATGCTTTTTGCGGCGTCTGCACAAACCCGCCGGGCACTTCCGAGTGCTGACTCTTAATCGTCATGAGCACATCGTTCACAGAAATATGATAGCGAGTGAGGGCACTCGGCTTCACCCAAACCCGCAAGGCCGGATCGGTATAGCCACCGAGCAAAATATCACCCACGCCAGGGACCAGCGTGAAGCGATCTTTCAAATAGTCCTTGGCATAACTCATCATGAAATACGGATCATCTTTGTCGTAAGTCAGAGCGAGCCAGATAATTGGCTGATCATCGGGATTGGTTTTAGAAATGACGGGCGGGTCCACATTGTCGGGCAGGAGCCGCTGCGCCTGGGCCACCTTGGTCTGCACCTCTTGCAGAGCCGCATCGACATTACGATCCAAATCAAACTCAATAGTAATATTGGCAATCCCGGTCTTACTGACAGAAGTGATGCGTGTCACACTCTCCACAGAAGAAAGCGCATCCTCCACGGGGTCCACGACAGTGGTCTCCATAATCTCAGGAGCCGCCCCTTCCAAAGTCAAAGCCACATTAATAACCGGAAAATCCACATCAGGCAGCTGACTGATCCCCATCCGCGAAAACGAAATCAGACCAAACACAATAAATGCAAAAAACAGCATCCAAGCGAACACGGAATTTTTAATAGAAATATCCGAAAGCCGCATCGAAAAATTTTAAACAAAAAAGATGTAACAAATGACAAAAAGAAAAGAAAAAAAGGAGAAGAAACTCCGAAAAAAACAAAACTTCAAACCAACCTCAGGAGAAGCGGCGAACTGACGGGCACGATGCCCGTCAGTCAGGGGAGCTCGAGGGCGACCCGAAGGGCAGCGAAGCTCAAGCCCTCGATTGTCAGGACGCAGGAAGACCTGCGGAGCCAAAACTAAATTACTCCCCAATCTCCACCGGCACCTCAATCGCCAGCGCTTCCCCAGCAAAATCAAACCCCAACTTCACAACCCATTGGCCAGCCATAATAAACTGCGCATTGCTAACAAGATAATGATTGTGCCCCATATCCTGCAAAGTCACCGGCGCAGAACCATGTCCCATCGCAGGCATCCAAAGAACGACACTCAGATTCGTATAAGCCTCCCCATTCGGAGTCATGATGTCCACGATGAACTCACTAGCCTCCCCAGCTTTCAAATCCTTATGAATCCCTAAATGCGCACAAACAGCAGGGTTTTTAGTAGAGCAGTAGTCAGGTGTATGAGTGTGGCCACCATCGGCGAAGGCAGAAAGGCTGAATAAGAGGGCTGTAGAAACGAAAAGAGACTTAAACATTTTTTCTCCTAGAGTGAATTTCATGGTCAAAAACAACCGAATTTGTTAAAAACACATCCCATGAAAGCATTACGAAGTCTAATTTTTTTGGTTATTGCAAGCTTAATAGCATGCGCTCAGCCCAAGGATGCGGATCCGACCCGTGACCCTGCGTACACTTTAAGCAATTGTGAATTTCAATTTACGACCTCCAATGTCTGCGCCCATTTGATTTGGGAGAAGAGGCCCACAGATCAAGAGAACGGTATGTTCGTTCTTGAGTTTAAGAATCCTGATGATGGCCAATTTATCGACCCGCGCGATCAAGTTGCCGCGGATCTCTTTATGCCAAGTATGGGGCATGGTTCCTCGGCGGTAAACGTTGTAAAGTTGTCTCCGGGGCAGTATCGTGTTTCCGATGTTCACTTTATCATGCGCGGCGATTGGGAAATTCGAGTTCAACTTAAAAATGGAAGCACAGTTCTTGAGCAAGCGACTATGCCATATCGTTACTAGAGGATTTTTTGTCCTCATGGCAGCCGTGTTGCCTGCCAAAGTTTGGGCCTCGGCCTGTTGTGGTGGGGCCTTTTCGATTCCCGCGATCATTACCGGCGACGATGCCGGCCAGCTCTCAACATCTTTCTCTCAATCCAAAATTCAAGCCGATGTGACGGCCAACGGTGTTTGGTTGCCACGCGATGCTTCTGATGTTTCGCAAATTCTAAAAATCGACGGAGCTCACATTATCGGCGATCGCTTTCAAGCGGGCTTTTCCATTCCCGTGCAAACGCGAACACGCGAAGGGGCGATGGGCGGGACGTCTTCGGGCTTTGGTGATATCGCCCTTCAAGGGGCTTATGAGTATTTGCCGGATTGGGATTACAATCCCTATCGTCCCAAAGGTGTGGGCTTTTTGACGCTGACTTTGCCCACGGGAAAAACTTTGGAAGAGTCTTTGCCGGAAGACGGCGGATTGAGCGCACGAGGCCGCGGTTATTGGGCGGTTGGTGCTGGAACGGTGCTCACGAAAAGTTTCCAAGCTTGGGATTTCAATAGCACCTTCGAAGTGCATCACTCCTTCGCACGCACCGTCGGTGAGAAGACATACACTCCAGGTTACGGCGGCAGCTTCTCGGCGGGAGCCGGGTGGAATACAGCGACCTGGCGCCTCGGCGGCGCAGTGGCTTGGAATCAAGAAGAAGGTGTGAAGGTGAGTGGTGAGACTCAAGCCAGCGCCCAACGATATGCCACAGGTACTTTGCTCGCCTCGTACCTGATGCCGGACAGCTGGACGGCGATTGTGAGCTATTCCGATCAAACTCTTTTTGGCAATCCGACGACGACAACACTCTCGAAGAGCGCCATGGTCTTGCTGCAAAAGCGCTGGGCCCGCTAGCAGCGTTGACAGAGGCGAGCGCTAATTCTAAAAATAAAATCAGCGTGACCTCATAGCTCAAGTGGATAGAGCTACGGTTTCCTAAACCGTCGATCCCCGTTCAACTCGGGGTGAGGTCACCAAATAACTTCCCATCGTCCTAGGCGATGGGGCCCGACTTATCCCTCCAAATACTCGGACAGTCCTCGCTCATTGATTCTCGGTAATGGCTTCGCACTCTCTTGTGGTTCGCTGTGGAACTCGCATTTGGAGGGATATAAATTTGAGCGCGTCTGGAGTTCAGCGTTTTGTTCGTGCTGGTCTTGTGGGTAATGTTTTTAAGTTGGTGTTTGAATTGGGAGATCAGGTGATTTGTATAATTTGATTTAGGAGGCGGAGGGGAAAGTAGGGGCGCATTCCAGGTTTAGTTCAGTGCATTTCGCAGTTAACTGAAAGCCGAGGACCATTAGGAATATTTAAGTCAGTAAAATTCTCAGGGTGGTTGTCGGTGGGTACGCGAGCCGTAGTCGCTAAAATGCGGCTGCCATTTTTTTCTATACAAACATAGAAAGTCGTAAGTTCTCTATTCCAATCGACTTTAAAATCATAACCGTGATTATTTACCCTGAAAACTGTATTGCCGGCTGTCTCAGACTCGATTTTCATCCGTGCCTTTTCCAAAGACTGCCCGGCCTCTTGATACCAACCTTCGCAAAATATTTCAGAGGCATGAACCGAACTTACATATATTGAAACTAAGAAGAAATATAAAAACTTATACATAAAACACCTCTAGTCGTACTTACCAAGTGAAAATTCTGATGTCTAGAAGCCAAATCCATCTTAGCTCTGCTGCGTTCAGTGGCGCGCTAGCTTATGAGCCGAACGAAATGGCTCTGCGCTACAGAAGGCGTGAGTTTGATTCAGACTGGTTTTTTAGTTCTATGTGGGGTTTGTTGGCCAGAAATTTCTACCGGGCAACAAAAGGCAGCAATCCCTCTAAAATCAACAAAGCGTATCAGTCTTAAACAAAATTCACCCCCTTCTCTTGACAGTAGTTTTTAAGCACTTTAATATACACTGTATATTAAAGTGCTTAAAAGAGGAGGCATCATGATCACAGGGCACGTATTTATCGCCACTAGTCTTGACGGCTATATTGCTAGAGAAGACGGTGATATCGATTGGCTCTTAAGTCGCGACAATCAAAATGAAGACCACGGTTACAACGAGTTTATCAAAGACATCGATATAATACTTATGGGGCGAAATTCTTACGAGAAGGTGCTAACACTGGGCCCTTGGGGATACACAAAGCCAGTTGTAGTCCTCTCAAAAACGCTTGCAGGTAAATCTGTTCCAAAAGAATTAGAGGGCCGAGTACGCTTCATGAATCAGCCTCCCAAAGAAATCATGGCTTTTCTATCTAGAGAAGGTGTAAAGCGAGTCTATATCGATGGCGGGCAAGTGATTCAGTCCTTTCTTAGCGATCAGTTGATTGATGACATAGTGATCACTCTAGTGCCAGTGTTAATAGGAACGGGCCGTCCTCTTTTCGGCGAAGTGAAAGACGACATTTCATTGAGCCACGTGAAAACAAAGTCTTTCCCGTCTGGTTTGGTTCAGTCTCACTATCGAGTGAGTAAATGAAAAAACGGGGGCGGCCAAAAGGCAAAGCACTATTAACGACAGAAGATATTTGTACTGCGGCCCTTCAGCTACTTGACGAATCGGGTTCAAAAGGGCTTTCGATGAGAGCCCTTGCGGACACCTTAAGCGTAACGCCGATGGCGCTCTATAATCATTTTGAAGATCGCGTTTCCTTGTTGCGCGCTATTTCTGATTACGTTTACCGAGAAGTTTCCCAGAAGTTTGAACAAAGCACCGGAAATCCGCGAAAACGAACCGAGCTTCTGTTGGTAAACTATTACGAGGCGGTACTAAAGCATCCAAATTTATCTCTGAGCATTTTTGAGACACCGGATGCATTTTCAATTGAAGCTGCGCGAATTACGAATTATCTCGAAGCTCTGTTGAAAGACGCAGGGTTCTCCTTTGCAAAGAGAAAGCTTTGGCTTGAAATCTTAGTCGACTTTACCCACGGGAGTTCCATTGCCACCGCAGCACATCAGGTAAAGAAAAAGGCTGATAGGGCCTATATCCAAAGTCAGTCGCAAAAATATGAAAGAGCACTGATAGAACTCCTTAATTTTGTCTTTCGATAGGCTGATTTCAAACCGCTGGATTTTAAATTAGCTTATGTTCATTCGACTGTTGAAAACAAAATATTTCCAATGATTCACTTCTTGCCAGCAGTTAAAATCATAGAAATATAGTTCATAAGTTTGGGCACATTGACGTTAGGGGATCCCACTGCTGAAGCCGCTTGGCCATACCCGGCAAATACAGGTTTTTTGGCTTCACGAATTCACTCCGGGTTATTAGTATATTCATGAGTCCCGATTTTAATGACACTTGATTGGAGAATGTATGAGCCGTCTGCGTGTTGAGAGTTTTTCGTTGTCCCTGGATGGATATGGAGCGGGTTTAAGTCAAGATCTTGAGAATCCGCTGGGTGTCGGTGGTAAGATCGTTCATGAATGGTTTTTTCCGACACTTACGTTCAAAAAAATGATCGGGCAGCCCGGTGGCACGACGGGGGTTGATAATCAATTTGCTTCGCGGGGGTTTGAAGGAATTGGTGCGAATATCATGGGCCGCAATATGTTCTGCCCCCTGCGCGGGCCGTGGAAAGATGAAGAGTGGAAGGGATGGTGGGGACCCAATCCCCCTTACCATTCGCCGGTGTTTGTCCTAACTCATCACGAGCGTAAGCCCATTGAAATGGAAGGCGGAACTCTATTTTATTTCGTTACGGACGGAATTGAATCCGCACTCAAACAAGCGCAAAAGGCCGCGGGCGGAAAAGATATTCGCCTTAACGGCGGTGTCTCGGTGATTCGGCAATATTTATCTAAAGGTTTGGTAGATTACATGCATCTCGCGGTTTCTCCAAAGCTGCTCGGTGAGGGTGAAAATCTTTTTGCCGGCCTTGATCTCGTAAAGTTAGGCTATTCTGTAAAGCAAAGTGTCAGCGGAGAAAACGCAACTCACGTCATTATCGAAAAATCCTAGTAATTTGATCTTCAGCATGTAAGGTTCACATAGAATTCATCCTGAGAAGAAAATTAAATATTTTTCGAACAAAACTTCATCTCATTCCAAATTTTCTTTGGGCATACTTCCTCCATCAATAACCAAAAAAGGAGAACGTATGAATAAATTTATAACTTTGTTAATTTCTGCTTCATTCTTGACAGCAGCGCCACTAATGGCTTTTGAAAATCCAGTTAGAACCGAAACCGATCAGTACATCAGTGAAAGCCCCGATGAGTTTGAGGTCCAGCTTGACGATGCGGACTATATTTCTCAAGGTGAAGCTCCAGATGCCATAGTAAGAGTTTGTCCCCCAGGGTATGATCGTAAACCAATTTATCGATACGACCGTAGAACGCGTCATTGGGTGATTGTTGGTTTCAAATGCCGTCGCCATCCAATGCCACATCCAACTCCAAATCCAAAGCCAACCCCAAAACCAACCCCAAAACCAACTCCTAAGCCGACTCCTAAACCTTCACCTACACCAATGCCTTCACCTACGCCAATGCCTAGTCCTACTCCACATCAATAAAGTTCAGAAAGAATGAACTTGCCATTAGGAGAGATCATTGACGGTCTCTCCTTTTCTAAATGTAGGCTGCAAAGGCTTTTGAAATCCTAAAAACTTTAATGTTCGAGGTTATTTTTCTAAACCGTCGGTGACGAACCGAACTCCTGTCAAAGCATAGGTATGTTCCTCTCCGTCGGAGGAAAAAAGGCTTTTTCCCAGGGATCCGTATAAAAAGAAGTGCTTATTAATCGTGGCCACAAGTCCTAAATTAGTTTTCACCAATTGCTCCCGTATATCGTCTGAGTTTTTTTCCATAGCTTGCTCGGTGGAAAATTCAGCCATCATGGAGATCTTCTTCGACAAAGGCATTCCGATACCTGTCAATAAGAAGACTGAGTTTTTGGTGTCAGCTCTTGATGATACATTATAACCAACGTTGGTGGTCAACATAACATCGCCTTTTTTTGTTTCGCCAATTTTTGCTGAAAGTAAGAAAGGTAGAGTGACGATGTTTCCAGAGCTTTCTGGGTCCTTGTTTGTATCTTTGGGGCCCGGAGTGGCAAAATCCATTTGTGGATAAAAAGCCAATTGCAGTTTGCTCTCTTCATCTTCGAAGAACATGTATTTGAAGCCAACTTTGGAATTGCCCACGTTTGAATGCGAAGAATCCGCGGCTTGAGTCTTTTCCATCGGAACTTCGTATTTTAATTGAAGGTTGTCACCTATACCATAATTGATATCCAAGAGCGGTAACTCAAACTTGTTTTCTGCTCTGGTAAAATCACCATTTGTCAGCAGATTGATTTCCCACTTGTTGCAACCAGGAGTTCCGGGATCATCTACATCGAGGGGAGGAGATTGTGGTGAGGTCTCAAGGGAGTCCCCCGCCTCAGATTCACATTTCATACTCAACAGATGAAACCTGCTTTCCATGGATTCGCTAGCTGCAAATGCTGATGTTATGGAAAAAAACACTCCTAAGATAACTAGTGATTTCATTGATAACCCCTCGCGAATATAGTGAGAATGTTGCTATCATGATTAAATGCTTTATGTATCTTCCTTTTACAGAGATATGTAGATGTAATTTTCAAGTCATGCGCATGTAATGATTTGACGGCTTCCTGATTTGACTGAAGTGAGCTCCAAATGGGATACGATGTTGGGTACAACTGTGCAACAATAACATTGAGAGGATAAGCATGAAAAATATTAATAACAAGCTCCCGCTAATCACCGCTGGATTTTGGATCATGAAAATCACGGCAACGACTCTTGGTGAAACGGGTGGAGACTGGTTATCAATGACGATGAATGTGGGCTATTTGCTAAGCACGCTGATCTTTTTTGCGTTATTTGCTTTTGCGCTTGGTGGACAGCTTCTTTCAAAAAAGCATCATCCTTATTTGTATTGGCTTGTCATTATTGCCACCAGTACTGCAGGGACCACGATGTCCGACTATATGGATCGAACTTTAGAATTAGGCTACGCTAAGGGGGCCGCCATTCTTGTCACCATTCTTTTTTGCTTGCTTGCCGCTTGGCGCTTCAGCGTTGGCAATGTTGAAGTGAATAATATTCGGACAAGAAAAGCGGAGATCTTTTATTGGGTCACAATTCTTTTCTCGAATACTTTGGGAACCGCATTGGGCGATTTTTTAGCTGATGACTCAGGGCTTGGATTTTTTGGAAGTTGGCTTTTGATTACCGGTATTTTGACGGTTATTTTGGCAGCGACTTACTTTACGCGAATCAATAAGGTTCTTCTGTTTTGGATTGCGTTTATTTTGACTCGACCGTTTGGCGCGACTTTTGGCGACGTTCTCACGAAAGCCCACGACAAAGGCGGTCTGGATTTCGGCAGAGGATATTCCTCACTGATTCTTTTGGGAATTCTCCTTGTATCAATCAATGTGTGTTACCGTAAAAAAGCCAATGATAATGTCGCCGCCTTACCTGCCATAGGAGGCTAAGGAGGTGTGAAGCCAAAAGCTAGTGAGCAGCCTCACTAGCTGTCGTATTGGTAATTTTCGGACTCTTTGTCTTTCAACCAATTAGCCTATTTCTTTTGGGGACCCTCCCCCTCTCCATATACGTTGTAATTAGTAGAGTGAGAGATACGATGAAACATCAATAGTAATTCTTTCTGATTTTGTGCTCGGGAAAATACGAATATGCGTCTATATTTTATGATTGCAGTACTTTCTACTTGCTGTTTGCGAGCACGCGCAAGCACGCCTCTGGCGCTAAAATGCTTATGGTCGACTTACAAGTCATTTAAAATATCGGCCGATAGAAAAGACGTCATTTTCCCTAATGGACAAGTTTTGCCTTTTAAAAATCGTCATCCCGAGAACAATAAAATAGACAGAAAAAATCTTACGAGCATTGATCAGATGTTCATTGCTCCGTACACTCCAGGTTTCAGCGCCGATGTTCATGGAAAGAAAACTTTTCCGATCCCGACGTTTCATGACGAGCTTCGCGGAAGCAGGTATCAAAAATTATTTTTAAGTCTGTATGGAAGTCATCAAAAAGCCATCGAAAATAATCTAGTTTGGGTTCGCTGGGTCGATGGGTCCCATGTCGAGTTCAGTAAAAAATATGGCGCATCTCTTGCGCTTCAGAAAGTCGTTAAAGGACTTTCTCGATTGCTTGAAACTCACCCCGAATTTAGACCGTATCTTCGTCAACCATTGGGAGGTGCCTACGAGTGGCGACGTATTGCGGATCAGAACAATTTGAGTATGCACGCCTTTGGAGTTGCCATTGATATCAACACAAAATACTCAGATTATTGGCTCTGGGATGCGGGGCCTGACCACATCCCCCACTATAGAAACCGCATTCCCCCAGAGATCGTAGAGGTCTTTGAAAGAAATGGTTTTATTTGGGGAGGCAAATGGTACCACTACGATACGATGCACTTTGAGTTTAGACCCGAGCTCATCCTCTCCCATGCAACTTGCGAGAAAGAATTTGAAAAATACCGCGACTAAATGATTGAAGACGGCTCTTATAGTAGAGGCGCGAGAATCCACCATTTGTCAATAAAGGCGAACTCCGATTTGCTTACTTTTTTACCGTTTCAACGGAAATGGCCAAAGCCTCGTTATAGGTCGCTTCGATTTGATCGCCTTTTTTAAGCTTATCGAAAATGTCTTTTTGCTGAACATGAAGCTCGACCGAACGATTCGGTCCCTGCACCATCACGGTCTGACGCTTTTTATCCACCTTGGTAATGGTTCCGGTAGCAGTCTGTGTTTCAGTCGCATTGATGCTTGGCTTTTGCCCCGGTTGAGCGCGCTGAACGTCACTGGTGGTGTTCTCCGCAAGGGGAGCCTTGCCGCCTTTTTTCAGGGTCAAAACTAATGACTCAAAATAGCGAACTTTCAAGCGATCGCCTTTTTTGATTTGATCGAAGTTCTTGATCTCATCTCCCGCAATCATCGCGACCTCTTCGCCACTATCGGATCGAAGCACGATTTCTCTCGTTTTTTTATTCACCGAAGTGACGCTGGCTTCAACTTGCACTTCGTTAGTTGCTTTCATGGCATTTTCGCCGACCTTTTCCTTCTTGAATGAGGACGACTCTGCCGCCTGCGAAGCCGTTGCCAAAGAGAGTGCCGAAACTACGATGAATCCAATAACGTTCAATTTTTTCATGATGACCTCTGTTGTGGTTAAGATCCTAAGACCTCAACCTCAACAAGGTTCTATTTCGGGGTCAAATGATGGAGATAAGATATGTTATTATAAATTATTTTTCTTGGAGTGCTGGAGAGCAAAGGACGAGGTTTTTCATCTTGGCTAAAGATCGGGACCGCTTTTTTGATTTGAGGTGGGCCATTTCAATCGATAATATGGGTTATGGTCGCCGTGATGATGATAGTCAAACATTCCGCATTGCAGTTCTTGGGAGGCTTTGGGGTTTTGTTCTTTTCTGGTCTTATTCTGACCTGGATCTCGCGATGGACAAACAATACCTTTCGCCAGTCTGTGCTGCCTAAATTGGGTCTGTATGTCTTTGGTATTGTCGGCATTCCCTTGCATGAATTCTGCCACGCTCTTTTTGCCAAAATATTTTTTCATGATATTGGCTCTGTCAAATGGTTTGACCCGAATGCCAAGGGCGGCTCCTATGGAAACGTGGTTCATCATTACAATGAACATAATATTTATCATCGCATCGGGTTGTTTTTTATTGGCATGGGCCCCGTTCTGTTAGCACCCGTGTTTCTGTTCGCGCTTTATTCGTTTCTTCTGCCTCATCCTGTGCCATTTTCTTTTCATCTGAGCGACTTGGGTTATCTTGCAAATGGTTTTTCAAAATCACTTTTAGGCAAAGCCAATTGGAGTTCAGGGGGCTTCTATGTCTTTCTTTATTTTGCTATCTGCTTGACCTCTCAGATGGAGCTTTCCCCAGAAGATTTTAAAATTGCACGTGATGGGATCTTACCAGTTTTGCTGTTACTGCTGGTGGTGAATGTCATAGCCTACTTCTGTCATTGGAACGTGCATGGCCGGCTCGTCGAGTTCTTTAGTACGGGTCTTCTGTGGTGGAGCGCATTTTTCGCTGTCGCGATTTTTATTTCGCTCATGAATTTTGTTTTCTGTGTGATCGCCTTCAATCTGCTCAATAAGATTTGTGGCAAAGACACGATCAATCCGTTTCAGGATTAGTTCTCATCGGAGCCAAGCAAGCGACATAGTGTATTTTTTGGCAAAGTTTTCTGGTCTTTTAATTTATCAATAAAATCAATATATTGAGAGCATATGCACAGTACTGCAAAATAGTCGTGACCATTTTGCAGTACTGTGCAATAATAGATTTATGGAAAGACTGCTTAAAAATGCCATTCAGCGGGATTTAGAAAAGAAGATTGTTCTCGTTTCTGGGCCTAGGCAAGTAGGAAAAACAACTCTTTCTAAACAGCTCTACAAAAAATTTGAATATTTAAATTTCGACTCTTCAGAGGACCGCAAGATCATCGCCAATCAGAGCTGGGATCGGAGTCAGGAGCTTGTTATTTTTGATGAACTTCATAAAAAACCTAAGTGGAAATCCTGGATCAAGGGAATTTATGATACTGAGGGCGTCCGCCCAAGATTGCTAGTGACTGGTTCTGCACGCATGGATGTTTTTAAAAAAGGCGGGGACTCGTTGGCGGGGCGACATTTTCATTTTCGGTTACATCCTTTTAGTGTGGCGGAGCTGAAAGAGCAGATTTCGCCGGAGGACTGTTTGAACCGTCTCCTTAAAGTGGGAGGCTTTCCTGAGCCTTTTCTCGATGGTTCTGAAGATTTCGCCAAAAGATGGCGCTCATCACACCTGGAGAGAGTTCTTAAAGAAGATCTTTTGGAACTGGAACAAGTCCGCAATATTAAACTTGTCGAAGTTCTCACGGACCTATTGGCAGACCGAGTGGGCTCCACGGTCAGTTATAATTCTTTAGCACGGGATTTAGAAATTTCTCCGCATACAGTTAAAAAGTGGATAGGAATTTTAGAATCGCTTTATGTGGTTTTTGTGGTTCCGCCTTATTCAAAGAATTTGGCTCGAGCGATTTTAAAAGAACCGAAGATTTATTTCTATGATACGGGCAGAGTCAAAAATGATCCCGCAGCTCGGCTCGAAAATGTGGTGGCGTTGAGCCTTCTTAAGAAGCTTCATCACGGGCAGGATCTTCGCGGCGAGAAATCACAGCTTTACTATGTCCGTGACAAGGAAAAGCGAGAGGTGGATTTTTTGACCGTTGTTGATGGGAAGATTCAAGACCTTGTTGAAGTGAAGCTTTCAGATGAAAACTTATCACCCCATCTTTCCTACTTTTCCGAGCGTTTAAAGCCGCGCTTGGCGGTTCAAGTGGTATTCAATTTGAAAAAAGAACTCTCCGTCAAAAAAATTCCTATAAGAAAAGCTGTTCACTGGCTGATCGAACAGGGGTGAGATCAAGCACGGTGCAAGGAAATTTAATTCAGTCTATTACGGCTCCTGCAACACAATCACCATTGTCTTATTCAGAGTCTTATCTTGGAAGATCGGTGTTCGTGCGACCGTCACAAGCGGCGTCCCATTCGGGAAGAGAATTTCTTGTTCGTGGGAGTGCTGGAAGGCAAAGAACGAAACAGGGCGGCCCGTTTTACCCAAGATGACTTGGACAATGGCGATTTTGCCGTCGTCACCGGGATCACCATTGACTGCAGGATCAGCGAATTTCAACGCCGTTGAGGGTTCAATCGATGAAGACACGAAGGCCAGTTCTGAAGCGGGCTTGCCTTTTGGATAGTACTTGTCAATGCGATCTGCTGTCAGGCGAGTTCCGCGAAAGCTTGTGCCCTCAAAGCGAGGCAAATGCCAAAGCGCTTGGCGCATTTTTGTGGTCCAATCGGTGACGTTCTTTGGATCTGGTTTTGGATCGCGGAGCTCGCGATTGACCGTGACGTAAATTTGCTCATCGTCACTGTCGTTACCATAGGTGTATTGGAAAATGGGGCTCATCCACTCATTGCCTTTCAGCTCCAAGAAATCAAAAAATTCTTTATTTGGATCGTAGAGTTTTTTAGGGTCGACAGCCTGAATGACGTTCTTCGTGATCACGGCTTCGACATCGGATTTTGTCACGGCGGCTTCAAAGGCACGAATCAACTCAAGGGCTTTGGCGCCATCTTGGATCGATTGCTGTAATTGAGTATTAAAGTTTTGATAAAGAGACGCCGCCTGCATTTGGCTGACATTCAGCGGCTGGCCCGCTGTCTTCAGCATAAAAGTCATTTGGCCCGTCGGCGTGGCTTCTGCCAAAGCAAGTAAAGGGAAGAGAGCCACAGTCACGATCATTTTTTTTAAGAAAGACTTTAATGTTTTCATAGAGACCTCATTCAGAATGAGGCCTTCAATCGGCGTGCTCAGCGGAGGCCAATATAGTGCTCATGGGTGGAGTCGACTGTCTATAAACTGAACACTCCGGCGTTTTAGGGACTTTTTGGGTTGGCGTCTGTACCGTTGTATTGTCAAATATATAATCTTACTAGGCTTTTATCTAGAGATCTATACGTGGAATTTTAGTCTTGTATGCCTATAGCATACAATTGTATGCTATAGGCATACATATGAATATTCTTGCACAGCTCTTATCAAGCCAGGTTCGCGCGGAAATTTTTCGATTGCTTTTTAGTGGCAAGAGAGCCTCGATTCATTTGCGTGATATACAGAGGAAGTCTCGACTGTCTATCGGGACCATTCAAAAAGAGATAGCCCATCTTAAAGATCTGGATCTTGTCACCAGTGAACGTGACGGCAATCGGCTTTATTACGCTGCCAATTTTAACCATCCTCTTTACAGAGAAATATGTGGACTCGTCGAAAAAACTTCTGGTGTGAATGAAAAGCTGAAGGAAACTCTCAGTTCCATTAAAGGCATCGAATGCGCTTTTGTTTTTGGATCTTTCGCGAAAGGAGAGGAAAAGTCCCATAGCGATATTG
>Ga0255338_1000715_pt1 | contig 86709 bp, 84 predicted proteins | sample MeOH1_35cm_T4_19_FD_203715 | JGI IMG/M metagenome (GOLD analysis project Ga0255338, IMG submission 203715) | Sandy soil microbial communities from University of British Columbia, Vancouver, Canada - MeOH1_35cm_T4_195 | ecosystem: Engineered > Artificial ecosystem > Sand microcosm > Unclassified ... | reverse complement strand
GACGACCGTCACGGCCAGCATCGGCGGCCTCACCGGCCAAGTCCAGCAGATCGCGCTCGTGCAGGGCGAGACCTCGGGCAAGGTCGCGAGCATCGAGGCGAAGTGGGGCGTGTCGATCGGGCTCTCGGGGGCGCCGAACAACGCCGCGTTCTTCCTCGGGATGAAGCGGATCGGCGACGACTTCGTGCGCGAGATGATCTTCCTCGTCGACAAATTCACGGTGTGGGACGGGAAGAAGTCGAACAAGCCGTTCGTCATCATCAACGGCAAGGTCTACATCGGTAGCGATCTGATCATTCCAGGCTCGATCACAGCCGGCGCACTCGCCGCCGGTGCCGTCACGACGGACCACCTCGCCGCCAACGCGGTCAGCCGGTTTCTCCGCACCAAAACCGGATCGCCGTCGAACATCGCCAAGAACAAGTGGGTCAAGCTGATCTCGCGATCGATGAACGCGGTCGAAGGCGGAACGATCATCGCGGAGTTCGAGCTGAACGCCCGCTACGCAAGTACAGACACGAGGTCGCAGCAGGACGTGAAGCTCGAGTTCGAGATGCGGCGTCGCCTGTCGACGCAAGGTGGCAATGCGGGCGTCGCCGTCGATGATGCAAAATCGTACCTGAAGCTCACTTACGCTCGATCATCTCAATCTGGTCAGGCGATGGTTCTCGAATATCGCGGCGATATTCACAAGACATTCTTCGACGACAATCCGCCGGTCGGCGTGACAGTCGTTTATGAAATCTGGGCGCAACTGGTGACGGCATATCAGGGCAGCAATCTCCGAACCGTCACCACGTCCGACGCTTCCCTCATCTGCATGTCCATCCGAAACTAGCCGAGGCGAGAGATGCTCTACACGGCAGGCACGGTCTCGATCGAGACCGGGTCGACGGCGGTCGTCGGCCTCGGCACCTCCTGGGGCGCCTTCGAGGGTGACCGGCTCTATTTCGGCGCCGATCGCACGACGCCCTATTGGGTGGCGGCGGTGAACAGCGCCACCTCGATCACCCTCGACCGGCCTTTCGCCGACGCGACGATCGAAGGTGGGGCCTATGCGCTCGAGCCGACCTCGCCGCTGCGCAGCAGCGGCGCGACGGTGAGCGCGAAGGTGATCGAGCTCCTCGCCCGCTTCGGCGCCATCTTCGGGCTCGACGCCTCGAAGATCCTGACGCTCGAAATGGAGGACGACGGGAACTTCTCGGCGATCGTGATGCGCACGGCCGCCGGCGCCCGCTGGCGCTTCGGCATGCTCGGCAGCGGCGACTTCACCCTCGAGCGCTCGGCGAACGGCGAGACCTACGCGACCTCCCTCCTGATCAACCGGGCGACCGGCGTGTGGACGGTCAACGGCCAGTCGGGCTTCGGCGAGCAGGGGCCGGCGGGCGCGAAGGGCGACAAAGGGGACAAGGGCGACCGCGGCGACGACTTCGTGCCGAGCGCGCAGGGGACGCTCGAAGGGCGGGCAGCCTACGATGCGACGCCGCCGCCGTTCTCCTACCTCGTGCTCGCCTCCAACACAGTCTATTTCCGCGAGGAAGCCGAGGGCGAATGGTCGGCTGGCCTCAACTTCGGCGTCGGGCCGAAGGGCGACAAAGGCGACACCGGCGACGCCGGCGCGAAGGGCGACACCGGCGACCAAGGCCCGCGCGGCTACACCGGCTTGCAGGGCCTGAAGGGCGACAAGGGGGACAAGGGCGACACCGGCGAGCGCGGCCTCGACTTCTGGCCGAGCGCGGTGGGGCCGCTCGCCGGCCGTGACGCCTACGATGCCGAGGACCCGCCCTTCGCCTATCTCGCGGCCGATACCAACCAGGTGTCGTTCCGGGAGGGCGCCCCCGGCGGTTGGTCCGCGCACATCAATTTCGGCAAGGGCGTGAAGGGCGACCCGGGCGACACTGGGCCCCAGGGCGACAAAGGCGACACCGGCGACGCCGGCGCGAAGGGCGACACCGGCGACCAAGGCCCGCAGGGCGAACCCGGCGAGAAGGGCGACAAGGGGGACAAGGGCGACACCGGCGACACCGGCCCACAGGGCGAGAAGGGCGACCCGGCCTCGCCCTACGCGCCCGATGCCGTTGGACCGGAGGCCGATCGCGGCGCGCATGATGCCGCGGCCCCGCCCTTCAGCTATCTCGCGAACGACACCGGCAAGACCTATTGGAAGCTCTCCGCGGCCGCGGGCGACTGGTCTCCCGGCGTCATCCTCCTGCAGGGGCCGGAGGGGCCGGAAGGGCCGCCCGGCGAGGCGCCGCTCGAGTCGCCGGCGTTCACCGGCGAACCGACCGCGCCGACACAGCCGGACGGTGACACTTCGACCAAGCTCGCGACGACGGCGTTCGCGAAGACGGCCGCGTCCTACGCCAAGGCCTGCACCGGGGTCGCCTTCGACCACGTCCTCTCCGCCCGCACGTCGACGACGTTGGGGCATATGTGCGATGCGCTTTACTACACAAAGCAGTGCCCCGGCGAATCCGTTCTTCAGGTTCACATGGATGTCTATGGCTACACCAACAGCTCCGACGGCGGAAATGACACGAGAGGTTCCGTCATATGCGAATTTCTTCTTGGGTCAACCTGGACGACTTATGGACTGGCGCGCGGCGTCGGCGGCCTCCGACTCCACAATGCCACAGCTGCCGCACAGGGGTTCTATTTTGACCGTCATTTCACGATGACGTTGACGGCCGATCACATGGTCGATGCCAACACCTGGGCCGTCGCCATTCAGGGGTGCGTACTCGTCAATGGAGCAACAATCTCCATTCAGGCCGTTGTCGTCGCTTTCACGGAAATTCCGATATGATCGACATGCTGGCGGTCGCCCACCACCTCGGGCATGACCTGTTCACTGTCCGTGGCGACTCCCTCATCGTTCTCGATGACGGCGCGTCCGGAACGATCCCAACCCCGGAGGAAATCGCCGCTGCCCGTGCGGCCCTCGATGCGGCCGTCGCGGCGACCGTGCCCGACCGCGTCTCGGCCCGGCAGGCGCGCCTGGCGCTCATCGGCGCGGGACTTCTCGTTGCCGTCGAGAACGCGATCGCGGGGCTCTCGGTCTACGACCAGACCGAGTGGGAGTACGCGACCGAGATCCGGCGCGACCACCCGATGATCGCCTCGCTCGGCGCCGCGCTGTCGCTTTCGGCGGGCGACATCGACGAGCTCTTCCGGATCGCGGGGAATATCGTGTGAGGAGACATTGATGCCCGACGTGCCGATGACGGATGCGGGACCGGCGGCGCAGTCGATCTCCGCTCTAACCTAGCGCCCCTGTCTGGACTGCCTCTGCGCTCGCCGCTCTGCAACTCCTATCATCTCCAGACCGAGCGGCTTCTGGGAGCGCATGTCCAGTTCAGCGAAGCCCGGCGGGATATCGAATAGAGCTTCAGCCTGGGAGATGGTCTCAGGGAGAAACAGCTGCGGCCTCGCCATGCGAACCCAAGCCTCGAATGCCGCGATTACGGGCGAGACCTGGCCGAAATGATAGAATTGAATTACGGCCGGTAACAGTGCCCAAAGCGTCGCCTCTTCATCGAAATCCAATTTCTCATCCGGATCATTATTCGCGTGCTTGAAGAAGTTCTGAGGGAGGTTGATCGTCTTAATGAGTCCCTTTCTTTGATTCTCCGGAACCATTGTCAGGAGCTGACTCCTGAATGAGGAATAACCGCGCGCTATGCTTATGGAATCCAGAACCTCCCATGCAGCTGAGGCTAACGTATGTGCAGATATGGGATCGCTGCCGGAGAAGAATAGACGAATCGACGTCTCAAGCTGAGACCGTGCTGCCTCAATTTTTGTAACAAGCATATGTTTTCTCCTGGGCGCAAAGGTCAGCTTTCAATGTTGGCCAGCCTGTCCATGACGTGATTGCCACTACCCTCCTCTCGCGAATTTCAATCCGCCCGCTCTTCCAGCACCTACGTCGTCAGTTGATGGTATCAGCAGTCATAGGTGCGCCATCGCTTCCGCCTCCGCTCGCGCCACTTCGATGAGATAGGCGAGCAGCTCAAGCCCCTCGTGCTCGCGCGCGACCGCCTCGAGGTCCGCCAGTATCCGCCCGATGAGTGCCGCCGCGCCGCGCGCGGGCTCCGCCTTGTCCATCCCGGCCACCCTCCGCCCCCGACGCGCGATCGTCGGGCCACCGGGGCGCGGCCGTCAACCCGGCCCGCGGGAGCGGGCGAACACCGAGAGCAAAGGAGCGTGGGGAGGCGGAGGCCGGGCGAACCCGGCAGCGGGGGCGATGCTTGGCGGCGTGTCCCCGCCCGACGAGAGACAGGCTCAGTCGTCGCCCCGCCACGGCCCGAAGGCCGCGGCGCCAAGGTCGACGAAACGGAGCGACCAATCAATGCAGGATTTCGAGATGCGCCGCGTCGCGCCGACGCGGCCGGTGGCGAGCTATATCGGCGGGAAGCGGAACCTTGCCGGCCGGATCGTCGCCGCGATCGAGGCGGAGCGGCACAGAGCCTATGTCGAGCCGTTCGTCGGAATGGGCGGCGTCTTCCTCCGGCGGGCGATCGTGCCCCCGATCGAGGTGATCAACGACCTCTCGCAGGACGTGGCAACCCTCTTCCGCGTGCTGCAGCGCCACTACCAGGCCCTGATGGACCTGCTGAAGTGGCAACTCACCTCGCGCGCCGAGTTCGACCGCCTGCTCGCGCAGGACGGCGCGGCCCTGACCGACCTCGAGCGGGCGGCCCGCTTCCTCTACGTGCAGCGCCTGTCGTTCGGCGGGAGGGTGGTGGGGCGGACCTTCGGCGTCTCGACGACGGCGCCCGGCCGCTTCGACGTGACGAAGCTCGGCGCCCTGCTCGAGGCGGTGCACGCGCGGCTCGCCGGCGTGTGGATCGAGTGCCTGCCCTGGGCGGACTGCATCGCCAGATGGGACCGGCCTGAGACGCTGTTCTATCTCGACCCGCCCTATTGGGGCAGCGAGCACTTCTACGGCCGCGAGGCCTTCCGCCCGGCGGACTTCGAGCGCTTGGCGGAGGTGCTGCGGGCGATCAAGGGCCGCTTCGTGCTCTCGATCAACGATGTGCCGGAGATCCGCCGGATGTTCGCCTGGGCGCGGATCGAGGCGGCGGACGTCACCTATCACGTGAGCGGTGCGCCGACCGAGGCGCACGAGCTGATCATCCACCCGCCCGGCGAGCCCGGGCTGGAAGGCCTGCTGCCGCTCATTTGAGCGGCGGCGGCCGTCAACCTGGCCCGCGGGAGCGGGCGATCACCGAGAGGACATCGACATGCAGACCTCGCCAGCGGGGCGGGCCTTCATCGGCCTGCTCGAGGGGCTACGCCTCGACGCCTATCGCGACGCCGTGGGCGTCTGGACGATCGGCTACGGCCACACCGCCGCGGCCGGCGCGCCGGCGCCCGCGGCGGGCATGCGGATCACCGCCGGCGAGGCGGACGCGATCCTCGCGCGCGACCTCGCCAAGTTCGACGCGGCGGTCGACCGGCTCGTGACGGTCGACCTGCAGCAGCACGAGTTCGACGCGCTCGCCTCGTTCACCTTCAACCTCGGCGAGGGCAACCTCGCCGCCTCGACGCTGCTGCGCAAGCTGAACGCCGGCGACCGCGCCGGCGCGGCGGCCGAGTTCGCGCGCTGGAACAAGGCGGGCGGCAAGGTGCTCTCCGGGCTGACGCGGCGGCGGGCGCAAGAGCGCGCGCTGTTCACCTCCGGCACCTATGCCGGCGTGCCCGCGAGCGTGCCGCGCGTCGCCGGGGCGCCGGCCGACATTCCCGAGGCGCTGTCGGCCGAGGCGCCGGTGATCGGCGAGAACGGGCGAACGATCGCCCGGCTCAACCTGCGCAAGGCGCCGATCGACGGCACCGTGCAGCTGACCCTCGAGGACGACTGGCCGGTCGAGGTCGTCGGCACCTGGCACCGCGTCAAGGCGATCGTCGACGGCGATCTCGTCGAGGGCTGGGTGTCGGGCGTCTACGTCGACCTCGCCGCCGGATGAGCCCCTGGCGCGTCGCGGCGGTGGCCGCGGCGATCCTTCTCGGCGCGGCCGCCGTCTGGCGGCTGGCCGCACCACCGATCCCCCATGGCATCATTGAAAGGAACGCGCCATGACCAAGCGCCAGCAGCGCCTCGCCGCCGCCGTCGAAAGCTCGATCGAGACGGCGGCGCTCCGGCGCGACGTGCCGATCGACGACGATGTCGCCGGGATCGTCGCCGAGAAGGTGGCGCCGGCCGTGCTCGCCTCGCCCGAGCTGCAGCACGCCATGAACGCCGAGCCGTGGATCCAGAGCCGCGTGACCATCGGCGCCGTCGTCGCGATCATCGCTGGCGGCTACGGCTTGGCGCTCGACTTCACGGACGGGACGCTGCCGACCGTCGACGCGCTCGTGTCGCAGCTCGGCACGATCGGCGGCGCGGCGATGGTGCTCTACGGCCGGTGGGTCGCCACCAAGCCGCTCGGCCGGTAGAGCGGCCGGCTGGCGGAGCGGGCACGATGCAGCAGGTCATCACGATCGAGTTCGCCCTGATCCTCATCACGATCATCGGCGCGATCGCCGGCGCTTGGTGGCGAATCGAGAACCGCGTCGAGGCGGCGAAGCGCGAAGCGCTCGCCGCCGCCGCTCTCGCCTCCGGGCAAGCCGCGTTGGCGCACGAGCAGTTGCACGAGTTCAGGCTGCACGTTGCCGAGACCTACGCATCGAAGGGCGGTGTGAAGGATCTCGGCGACCGGGTGATGCAGGGACAGGACCGCGTGCTCGACGAGATCACCCGCCTGCATGAGCGAATGGATCGGATCATCGAGGGGCGGGAGCCGGCGCGGGGTGGGAGGGGGGCGACGTGAGGACGTCAGCGCCGTAGAGTTTGGCCCGGAGCCCCCCAAGCGATGGGTGCCAAGCGTTGCGGCAGGACGCGCTACACTCAAGGGATCCGCGCTCGAACGAAAGCTGTCGCGGTGAACCATCGCGCCCCTCGAAGGAGCTCAATTGCGCTCAGAGCCCTGGTCACCGGTACCTTGTCGAGCATCGCAGAGTGCCCCCTCCTCCCCGAGAGCACAAGCATCTCGCGGTCGTGAGCGGCCGCAAAATGCGCTACACAGGCCCAGGCCCACTTGATCGGATGGAACAGGGATGTCGGACCACGAGAAGGAGATCCGGGACGCGCGAGCGGCACAATCTGCCACACGCCGGCCGACGGTTGCCTCTTTGGAGGAGGTGCTTTTCACGCCTCACCCGGTCCTAGACCACGGATTTGTCCGCGTTGTCGACTACATGGGCGATGACGCTGCTGTCGTTCAAGCAGCACGCGTGTCCTACGGCCGCGGAACCCGAAAAGTGCACGAGGACCGCGGCCTCATTCGCTACCTCATGCAGCACTGGCACACGACTCCCTTCGAAATGCCAGTCATCAAGATGCACGTGAAGCTCCCAATCTTCGTCGCTCGCCAATGGATTCGCCATCGGACAGCCTCTGTCAATGAGTATTCTGCTCGGTACTCGCTCCTCGATCGCGAATACTATCTCCCGTCCCCGGACCACCTCGCTACCCAATCTACACAGAATAGGCAAGGGCGCGGAGCCGTCCTAGAACCAGCGGAAGCACGCATGGTTCTTGACATATTGCGAGACGACGCTGAGCGCTGTTACGATCACTACGCATGGATGCTGAATGAAGGTGAGGCAGGAGATCTTCCCGACCCGAAGCGGCAGGGTCTCGCACGAGAGCTCGCTCGAATGAACCTGACGTTGAATACCTATACGCAGTGGTACTGGAAGACAGATCTCCATAATCTCTTTAATTTTCTGCGCCTTCGCGCAGACCCTCACGCGCAATACGAAATCAGAGCCTACGCGGACGTTATTCTTGGCCTCGTTGAGAAATGGGCCCCCCTCAGTTACGAGGCGTTCTTGGAGTACCGCCTCGGCGCAGTTACAGTGTCGCGCTCCGCGGTCGCCGTTTTGAAGCGAGCTCTTGCGGGTGAGGCTATCAATCAGGAATCGTCCGGGTTGTCACCGAGAGAATGGCGCGAGGTACGGGATGCCTTCGCGCTTCAGGCCAGCTCAAGCGATGCAGTTTCAACCCCATCTTCAGTCAAAGAAGATCCGTAAGCGGCAATATGAACAAATCTTTTCCAGGCTTCGAATACGCCTCCTCGTTATAAGATCCAACCGGCGCATAGCATATTTGGACCTGCTTATTTCTCTGCGCATACAACCCGGCTCCGATCGTTGATAGCTTCGTATTCAGCGGAGCTATTATTATGTTGGCGCTACCATCAAATTTGATTGCATTATCGATCTCCGTAGCCACTTTTATCGGATCCCTCGCCGAAAATTCGAAAGTTAAATCAATATTATCGTACTGCCTCTCCAAATCACGAAAGAATTCGTCATTCCGCTTGAATAGGTTTTGTGTAATCGATTCACTACGGCTGCCTCTCCCCAGGATCAGTGAAGACGGCTCGTAGTTCTCAATGATGGCGCGGGCGCGCTCGCTCTCAAACCCCAATAGCACCACGAGGCGCGTCGGGCGTGAAGGCCATATTTCTCCAGCATACCCGATGACAGACCGAAATCCTGTGACTCCGGTCGAGATCCAATCCGCCATGGCGCTGGCGCCCACGTAGACGACTTCGCAATTCGTCGCAGCGGGCACCCCGACAAGCCTCAAAATGGCGATTAGCATCAATAGCTCCTCGCGACGAAATGAGGTCACGTCAATGACCGTGTCCTGCAAGCCCGTCGCTGCCACCTCGGCCTTAATCGCTTCAAAGAGGCTCGCTGCTACGGCGAGCGGATCGGCGGTATCAAGCAGTTGCGGTGTGCAATCCGGAAACTGGGCACGAAAAGCACGGTGGCTCCGCTCAGCGGCGTCGCCGCGTACAGACGATGCGAACGCAAGCACCGACTCGAATGCGTCTGCGCCGAGGGCCTCCGCAACAGCCATCGAGCGAGCCTCGAAGCTAATCCGGCAAATTAGCCGTAGTTTGCGATCGGACCAGCGCCCTCGTAGCGCGCTAATCGGAAGCTGTTGAACCATTGTCCGTCCGATCGAAATCAAGAGTGAACTGCGGTTCGTCCTGGACCGCTGCCTTTAACCGCGCCCGCACAAACGCTCGCGGGTCGCCGAGTGCAATCAAAAGATCGCTCGACATCACGGACAGATGCGCTGCGTGCCCGGATACATCCAAATTATAGTGGGGTCCAAGCCGCCGCGCCAGTATGTACCTGGGGCGGCGGCCGCCCAGAGCCTCCTTCGCGGCATTGTCCGAACGCTGAAAGTACCCGAGGCGAATCCCCATCGCGAGCACGTCGTCGAGGTCTTTGCTGGGGCGATCACGAAGGACGACGGAAAACACGCGCTGCTCGCTGGTGTTCGGATCCAAAAGTCGCTGCCGGAACAACAGTCCGAGTCCTTCGATCAAATTACGAAGTTGTTCATAGAGCTCAGTCTCGTGTCCCCGCGCATGAAGACTCGATAATGTCACAGGAAGACTGTCGCCATCACTCACCGTATCGATGCTCTGCGATGATCTCTGGGAAAGCAGGTCCAAGAACTCCGTCGACCACTCGCGAATGACCCGATCCTGAACGGCGACCGGAATCGAAGTCACCGGCCCGGAGTCCTCACTAACCATCCGATCATACATTCTACTAGCGGGCTCAAGGAACCAACGCACGACCCCAGATGATAGGTCGACGAGCGACTTGAATCCAGCATAGCTGTACGTGTGAGCAGAGCGCGATGACCCCGCCAGATCTCGCATTAGGCGTGGGACGGCGTAGCGAAGCCGCTCGTCCCGAACCCGCGCCGAGCCGCGCCTCTGGCCATCCGGATTCATAGCCCGCTCGGCATGTTCAGCCTCAATCTCCCCCGCGATCTTCGCCAGTCGACGCGCCTGATCCTCGTCTTTCGGGAAGAATGCTTCAACATCCCCACCTAGACCAGCATTATTCAGTCGCTTTGCGATAATTTGACGAACTCTATTGTTATAGCTGGCGTTCTCGGATGTATAAACCGCATTGAGATTCACCTCTATGAAGTCGTGTGGGCTTTCAATTATCCGATTGTCAATCGTCCTCCAGGTCGCATAGCCGAGCTGAGTCGTGATCTTTAGACAAACCGCGTATGTGCTGCGCGTCGAAACCCAGCTGTTAAGAACCCGCTGCATATCGAATGGTAGATTATCAGCATCATCTAGCATGACAAACAGCGGAACCTTCGGTATCCCGCGCATTTGACTTATCGCTAGCGCCAGCGGCACAAGGAAGTCTAGAAATCCCGTAAGAGCTCCGCTATAGTCGTTCCCCGCCGTCTGAAACGGAGCTCGCGTGTAATACTGCCGGACTCCTATGATATCCTTCTCGCACACACGCGCAATGCGCGAAAAAACTTCGACAGGGCCATCGTTCACGTGGACGTCCGCGGCGGCGGCTGCCTTTCCTCCGCACTCCCGATAGATCTCGCTGAACCTCGCTGCGAACGCATCTGCCGAAGCACGGTCCGTGCTCCCTGCAAGGCTGCATAGGAGCCCAGCTACGCGGAACATAATCTGCATGACGAGGAGATGTTCGCCTAGCGAGGTCGATACAAAGCCTCGATATCGCGCGAGCTCCGGAGCGGCGAACTCGGCCATCTTCAGAGGCACGTGGACCGCAAGGAACGGTAGGTCCATGAGCCTCGCGCCTTCGCCGCCCCTTAACAGCGACACACCTGGCTCGAGGCTCCGCAATAGCATGCTCTTGCCCGTTCCTCGTGCGCCATGGATGAACGTGTTTCCTGGCTCCCGAAGGCGCGGGAACTCGGTAAACACATCAACGAAGTTCTTTGCGATGTAAGCCGCATCAACGAGCTCCGGATTCTGCACACCGAACGGATTGTCCATCATGCGGTTTCCACCGAGCTAACTACGCCATGGGTTGCAAGAATCACTTGGCCATCGAAACGCGGCTGAAGGGAGATCACAGACGGCTCTTCCGCGGGATAACCTGCCTCTTCGAAATCAAGAGCGATCTCCTCCAACAGAGTGTCGCCGTCTCGGATGCAAAGCCTGACCCGAACTCGCTCATACCCGGCAAAGTTGGCAAGAAATCTTTGGCAGTAACGCCGCTCCATCTCACATTTCTCAATTCGCTTGCGAATATAATCTATGAGAAGAACCTGCTCCTCACCGCCACCCTCGATCAGCGGGTACTTCCTATCAAGCAGGCGTCGATCAACATCAAAATCCAAAGAAATTTGGTGTGCCCTATAGTCAACATGTATGTTAACCACCTGGCAGAACAAATTATGCACGACGGAATGCGGAGGATTCCCCTGCTCTAACACAATCTCATCAGCCCGCCTCGGGTTCTCGCTGAGTTCATCTGCAAGCCTGACAAGCGCTGCAAGCAGCCGCGCGCGAACCGCAATCGAGCCAATGTGGGCGATGGGAGGGCGAATCTCCGCAATCGTATCCTTGCTCCCGGACAGCGTACGACCGCCGTGCGCGTTTGCGATGGATGCGACGAGGCGCTTCTCGAAGCTGTCCATATCAACAAGGCTGCCGAGATCCTCAAGAATTGCCCCTGCGCGCTTCTCGTGACCTTCCCGCCCTACAGCATTGCCGGCATCATGCAGTAGGATCGCCAGAAGAAGAACAAATACTTCATACGGGTGCAAACTCTCAAGCGCAGGTGATTTTGCTTCACTTCCATAGCCGAGCAAATCGCCAGCCGTCTTTATTACATCGTCAACGTGCCCGATGTCATGCCGAGTGAACCTGTCGCCGCCTTGCGCCAAGCCAGAACCTGCTACGTCATAGTATTTTGATGCAAGACGCCTCTTGATGACTGAGTATAGGCTGAAGTATTCGCCCGAACGATTCGGAAACTCTGCGGCGCGCGATTCCGAAAGCGCTTTAAGGTGAAGCTCAAGCGGTAGGTTAAGCTGCACGTTCGTCGCCACGTTTCGATGCTCCAGTCCCTTTCGCCGCCGCCACGATGCGCTCGAAGACGGCACGAGCGAGGATTGGTGGCACGGCGTTGCCTACCTGCTGCTGCTGGAGCCCGATGGACCCATGGAAGACGTAGTTGTCCGGGAATGTCTGCAGCCGCGCCGCCTCCCTGACGGACAAGCCACGATCTTGCGTTGGGTGGATTAGCATGTTCTTCCGGAAGTTGCCAATAACGACCGATGGAATGTCGTTCCTCAGTCGATGGTAGATCCCCGAGTGGTAGCGCCTCCGGTCATCGCGCCCCTCTCGCATCATTCCGGGGATATCGCGCCAGTTCCCGCCCTGAGGAATGTGTGAATATCGCGCGACGATCGTCTCCGCATTGCGAGAAACGAGATGTCCAGAGCACTCAGAAAGCCCCCCTCGGAGAGCGGCAGCGTACTTTGATACTGGCGGCGCAGCATAGGGTAGCACGTTGACGGAAGCGCCATTTTCGAGTGCCGGCAGATCGCCCACCGCCTCCCATAGCGTTGGTGGCCTCTCCCCTGGCGGCGTGGGAAGCGAAGGCGGGATCTGGTCGCGCGCAGCAATAGTAAAAAACCGCGTGCGACGTTGCGGGCACCCAAATTCAGAGGCATCAAGCAGCCCGTATGATGTCCGATACCCCAGGCATTTTAGCCTATTAGTAAAATTCTCTACGAATAGGCCGCCTTCTGTTTGCAGTATCCCTGCAACATTCTCGAATACTACCCATTCAGGCTTTAAATCTTCCACATGGCGCAGAAATTGCTGATATAGCCAGTTCTTCTGATTCTCTCTGTTGCGAGTGCGCTGGTTCGACGTCGAAAATCCTTGGCATGGGGGCCCACCAAACAACACTAGTTCATCATCGCGTTTGCCCACGTCGACGGTACTGACCGTCGTCAGATCGGCGGCGACCAGAGTGACGTTCGGATGATTGTGCCGGTAAGTCTGGCAAGCGGCAGGGTGCATCTCGACGGCAGCCCTAACCGAAATTCCGGCCTTTGCCGCCCCAAGAGACAGGCCGCCGGATCCGGCAAACAGATCGACCCCCAACATTCACGCACCCACAACTCGCATCTGACGGCGCATCGTAGCCGATCGTGTCTGCCACGGCCAAGCCCGCCCGGCACAACGGCCGACACCATTCAGCACAAGCCGACCACGTGGCGAGTTGGCGGCTGTGGCTGCTCGACTGATGGCTGTGCTGATGTCCATCTCGATGCCGAGCGGCTCCTCGAAGACAGCAGCCCAACCCTTCGCCTTGGACAACTCGGCCTCGATCTCGTCCTACTCCATGGCCGACCTTGCTGGCAGGTGCACATTTGGTGCGCCCGCGGCAAGGCGACCGCGCAAGAAATGAAGGGTGTCGAATTGGCGCGAGCTCGAGGTCGAGATGCTGCTCTGCACGCTGGGGCGGGGATTCCCACTCCGCCGCCTCGCGAGCGGATGCGCCGCCGCCGCTGAAACAGCGGCCAGGTGGCAATCATCTACGCCCCGCCGGCGTGGGCAGAAGCGAGCGTTTAGAAGCGACCGGTAAGTGATTGATTTCTAGGCTGCGACACACCGAAGCAAACTTCGAAAGGCGACCTAGAAAACTTTGGTGAATCCGGCCGATTTGCAGTCCGCTGCGTAACCACTCCGCCACGTCACCATCCGGGGCGGATGTCTAAAGGGTTCCAAGGTGCTCGGCAAGGACGAAGCAGGGCCGCGGCGTGAGGGCAGGCAGCCGCTCCTCCGCACGCCGGCGATCGGCGTCGACCGCCTGCGCCGGACCGGCCCGCAGACCGCCGGCGCGCACTCCCGCGGCGCGTGGCGAGCCGCTGCGCCGTGGAGCGCTATGCCATCGCCACGATGGCGAGGCCGAGGCCCACCGCGAGTGCCAGCGCGACGGCCATCGAGATCCAGGCGGCGGTCATCCGGCGTCCCTTCTGCGGTTCACGACGGCCGCCGCGGCGGCGGCCGGCTGGACGGGCGCGGGCTCATGCCGGGCGCACGGTGGCGGCGAGGGCGACGAGGAAGGCGAGGGCAGCGACGGCGAACAGCATGGCGCGGTCTCCTGCGAAGGCCGTTTCGTCAACGCCGGGAGCGCGCCCATCGTTCCCGCATCACCAGAGAACGGACACGCCGGACGGGCGGAGCGCGGCGGCCTGTCAAAGATGGCCGCCGCTCCCGCACGGCCCTTGCGGGCGGTCGCTCCTCCACTCGGCGAGAAGCACCCGGCGAGTTGGGGCGGTCGGGGCCTGGAGAGACGAGGGAAGGGACGGCGCTGGCCGTGCCGTGCCCCGGCGAGATTCGTCCCGGCGAACACCGAGCGACCGTCGCCGCAGCCGCGCGGGCGGCGGTCGCGGCTGGTCCGCCCCGCGGTGATCCGCGGGCGGTCAGGCCGGCGGCTCAGGCGAAGAGCGCGAAGCTCAGCACGAGGCCGGCGACGGCGAGCAGTCCACCGATATCGATCAATTGGCGCATGGCGATCGGCCTCCTTTGGCGGCAAGAACCGGCAGGAGAGACGGCACTCGACAGGAGTGCAACGCAAACGCGAACCCAAGCAATCTGCACGTTAGCACCGCCACGGCGCCCCGTCGACTCGGCCGCGCCTGCCCAGTGCACGGCCACATCGCCCCTGCGCGGCGTCCTCATCCGATCCCGCCCTCCTCGCCGACCATCCGGAGCACGAAGCGCACCCGCGCCTCGACGGCCACGCGCGGGATTTCGACCAGGTCGTAGCCGGCGGCGCAGTAGGCCGCGACCATCGCCTCGTAGGTGCGCTCCGCCTCGGCGAGGTCCTGCCGGCGCTCCCCGTCCTGGCGGAAGATCTCCGGCCACGGCGGAGCGATGAAGACGCGCTGGTGGTAGCGGAAGCGCTCGACCGCGCGGACGACGTGCGCCGGCACCGGCAGCCCCTCGAGCGCGAGGTAGCCGGCGACGTCGGGCACGCCGCGATCGAAGAACACCGGCCCGCCGGATCTCGACGCGGCGGCGCGCGCGAGATGGTGGCTGCGCATCTCCCAACCGAGCATCAGCTCGGCGAAGGCCGCCTTGTCGCCCCACGGCAGGGTGCCGCCGCCGATCGCCACCTGGTCCTGGATGACGCCGCGCCCGGCCTCGACGGAGGTCGCGTAGCCCGCCCGCGCGAGCGCCTCGATCAACGTGCTCTTGCCCGCGCCGGGGCCGCCGGTCACGACGAAGAGGCGGGCGGCGTCGGTCGTCTCGTCGGTCATGAATGGGTGGCTCCGGTTGACGGGAAGCCCGCCGCCGGGGTGCGCTTCAGAGCCCGGCGGTGCGCAGCATCGGGTCGGCGACGTCGAGGACGCGCAGCACCACCTTCTCGTTGCCGCCCCAGGAATCGACGGCGAGGGTGCCGGCGACGTGCAGCGCGGCGCCGCGCGCGGCGAGCAGCGCGCGGCCGTGCGCCCGGTCGGCGGCGCGGTAGGCGATCGCCTCGAGGCGCTGGCCGTCGCCGGCGGCGAGCACCGCCTTGACGTGGCCGTTGCCGACCGTGACGGCCTCGACCACCCGGTGCGCCGGGAAGGCGAACACCGGCTCCGGGTGGCCGGCGCCGTAGGGGCCGACCTGCTCGAGCAGCTTCAGGAGCGCCACGGAGGCGCCGCCGGCGGTCATCGGCGCGTCGACGAGGAGGCCGCTGCGCCCCTGCGCGGCGGCGACCGAGCCGGCGAGGCGCTCCTCGAGGAAGGTCGCCAGCCGGTCGATGCGCTCGGCCGGCAAGGTGAGCCCGGCCGCCATCGCATGGCCGCCGCCCTTGTCGGCGAGGCCGGCCTCGACGGCGGCGCGGATCGCCGCGCCGAGGTCGACGCCTGGCAGCGAGCGGCACGATCCGGTGGCGAGGCCGACTTCCCCGAGTGCGAGCGCCACCGAGGGCCGGCCGGTGCGCTCGACGAGGCGGGCGGCGACGAGGCCGACGACGCCGGGGTGCCAGTCGCCGGCCACCACCGTCACCGCGCCCTCGCGGCCGAAGGCCATCGCCTCGGCTTCGGCGAGGGCGGCGGCCTCGATGTCCTGGCGCTCGCGGTTGAGCGCGTCGAGCCGCTCGGCGATGACGCGCGCCGTGGCCGGCTCGTCACAGGCGAGGAGCCGCGCGCCGAGGCCGGAATCGCCGATGCGGCCGCCGGCGTTGATGCGCGGGCCGAGCAGGAAGCCGAGGTGGTAGGCTGCGGGCGGTCCCTTGAGGCGCGCCGCGTCGGCGAGCGCGGCGAGCCCGACGTTGCCGCGCCGGCGCATCACCTGCAGCCCGCGCGCGACATAGGCGCGGTTGAGCCCGGTGAGCGGAACGACATCACAGACCGTGCCGAGCGCGACGAGATCGAGGAGGCCGAGGAGGTCCGGCTCGCCGCCCTCGGCGAAGCGGCCGCGCCGGCGCAGCTCGCGGTTGAGCGCGACGACGAGGAGGAAGGTGACGCCGGCCGCCGCGAGCGCGCCGCAGCCGGAGACGTCGTCCTGGCGGTTCGGGTTGACGATGGCGAAGGCCGGCGGCAGCGCCTCGCCGGCCGGGTGGTGGTCGACGACGATCGCCGGCAGGCGGTGCGCGGCCGCCCGTTCGAGCGGGGCGAGGCTCGAGGTGCCGCAGTCGAGGGTGACGAGGAGCCGCGCGCCCTCGGCGGCCAGCGTATCGACCGCGGCGACGCTCGGGCCGTAGCCCTCTGAGAGGCGGTCGGGCACGTAGACCCGCGGTGGCCGGCCGACGAGGGCGAGGTAGCGGCCGAGGATCGCCGCCGAGGTGGCGCCGTCGACGTCGTAGTCGGCGATGACGGCGATCGCCTCGCCGGCCTCGACCGCATCGGCGAGCCGGCCCGCCGCCGCGTCCATGTCGACGAGGCGGGAGGGGTCGGGCATCAACGCCTTGAGGCTCGGCTCCAGGAAGGCCGGCACGGCGTCGGCGGCGATGCCGCGGCCGGCGAGCACCCGGGAGACGAGGTCCGGCAGGCCGTGCCGCTGGGCGATGGCGAGCGCGCTCGCCTGGGCGGCGGCGTCGAGGCGCGCGTGCCACGGCCGCCCGAGCGCCGAGCGGCCGACCGCGAGCAGCGGCTCGGCGCCCGCCTCGCGGGTGGCGGCAGGGGCCGGCGGGATCGATGCCTCGAGGACGTCGGCGCGCACGTCAGATCTCCCTCGCGGGTCCGAGAGGGGGCGATTCGAGAGGCCGGGTCAACGGCGGCGTCGCACGATCCACCCTCCCCTCGAGGGGCGGGTGGATCTCCCGGGCGACCGCGGAGCGGGTCAGTGCGGGTCGAACTTGCCGCCGCGGCGGTGGGCCGTCTTCACCCAGCGGATGGTGCCGGTGGCCGAGCGCATCACCGCGGTGTGGGTGATGATCGCCTTGCGGCCGAAGCGCACGCCGTGCAGGAAGTTTCCGTCGGTGACGCCCGTCGCGGCGAACAGCACGTCGCCGGAGGCCATCTCCTCCATGACGTACTTCTTGGCCGGGTCGAGGATGCCCATGTTCTTGGCGCGGGCGCGCTTCTCGTCGGTGTCGAGGATCAGCCGGCCCTGCATCTGGCCGCCGATGCACCGCAGCGCCGCGGCCGCCAGCACGCCCTCCGGCGCGCCGCCGATGCCGAGATAGATGTCGATGCCGGTCTCGTCCGGGTCGGTGGTGTGGATGACGCCGGCGACGTCGCCGTCGCCGATCAGCCGGATCGCCGCGCCGGTCGCCCGCACCGCCTCGATCAGCGCCGTGTGGCGCGGCCGGTCCATGATGCAGGCGGTGATCTCGCCCACCGGCACGCCCTTCGCCTTGGCGAGCGCCGTCAGATTCTCCTGCGGCGAGGCATCGAGGTCGACGAGCCCGGCCGGGTAGCCGGGGCCGATGGCGATCTTGTCCATGTAGACGTCGGGGGCGTTGAGGAGGCAGCCGCCCTCGGCGAGCGCCAGCACGGCCAGCGAGTTCGGCTGGTCCTTGGCGCAGATCGTCGTGCCCTCGAGCGGGTCGAGGGCGATGTCGACCTTCGGGCCCTTGCCGGTGCCGACGCGCTCGCCGATGTAGAGCATCGGCGCCTCGTCGCGCTCGCCTTCGCCGATCACCACGGTGCCGTCGATGGCGACGTGGTTCAGTTCGGTGCGCATCGCGTCGACGGCGGCCTGGTCGGCGGCCTTCTCGTCGCCGGAGCCGCGCAGCCGGGCGGCCGCGACGGCGGCGCGCTCGGTGACGCGCACCACCTCGAGCGAGAGCACGCGGTCGAGCACCCGGCCCGTCGTCTTCGTCTCCGCCTTCGCCATCGTCGTTCCCCTGGGCTATCTCACGGTTTCTTGGAATTGCGCGGCCAGGTGGGCCGCTCAGGCGAGCTTCTCGATGCGGATCATCCGCGGTGTGCCGGCCACCACCGCCTCGGCGGCGATCGCCGCCAGCGCGTCGCGGATCGCCTGCTCGGTCGTCTCATAGGTGATCAGGATCGCCGGCTGCGCGTCGGAGGGCTCCATCGCCCCCGGCGCGTCGGCGCGCGGGGCACGGCGGCGCTGCACGATCGATTCGAGCGAGATGCCGTGCTCGGCCATCCGTGCCGCGACGGTCGCGAAGGCGCCCGGCCGGTCGCGCACCATCAGGCGCACGTAGTAGCCGCCGGCGTGCCGGCGCATGCGGGCGGGCTTGTAGGGCGAGAGCCGCGCCGCCGGCCGGCCGAAGGTCGGCAGGCTGCGCCCGGCGGCGACGTCGGCGAGGTCGCCGATCACCGAGGACGCCGTCGCCTCGCCGCCGGCGCCCGGCCCGACGAGCACGATCTCGCCGACCGCGTCGGCGTCGACCGCGACCGCGTTGAGCACGCCGTCGATGCGGGCGATCGCCGAGGACTTCGGGACCATGGTCGGGTGGACCCGCTGCTCGATGCCGCTCTCGGTGCGGCTCGCGACGCCGAGCAGCTTGATCCGGTAGCCGAGCTCGTCGGCCGCCTCGATGTCGGCCGGCGTGATCGCGCTGATGCCCTCGATGTGGATCTGGTCGGCGTCGACCTCGGTCGAGAAGGCGAGCGCGGTGAGGAGCGACAGCTTGTGCGCGGTGTCGAAGCCCTCGACGTCGAAGGTCGGGTCGGCTTCGGCGTAGCCGAGCCGCTGCGCCTCGGCGAGGCAGGTGGCGAAGTCGAGGCCCTCGCGCTCCATGCGCGTCAGGATGTAGTTGCAGGTGCCGTTGAGGATGCCGTAGACGCGGCTCACGGTGTTGCCGACGAGCGCCTCGCGCAGGGTGCGGACGATCGGGATGCCGCCGGCGACCGCCGCCTCGAAGCCGATCGCGACGCCCTTCTCGTCGGCGAGGCGGGCGAGCGCCACGCCGTCGCGCGCGAGCAGCGCCTTGTTGGCGGTGACCACCGGCAGCCCGCGGACGAGCGCGGCGCGCACCGCCTCCGCGGCCGGGCCGCGGTCGCCGCCGATCACCTCGACAAAGACGTCGATGTCGGCGTCGCGGGCGAGCGCGACCGGGTCGTCGTACCAGGCGAGGCCCGAGAGATCGATGCCGCGGTCGCGGCTGCGGTCGCGGGCCGAGACGGCGGTGATGACGATCGCGCGTCCGCAGCGGTCGGCCAGCTCGTTGGAATGGCGGTCGACGAGGCGAAGGACGGACGCCCCGACGGTGCCGAGCCCGGCGAGGCCAACTTTGAGCGGCTGTTCCATTTGGACGGCTCGACGATCCGACGGGTTGCGCGACAGCGGCGGCCGGCGACGCGTCGGCGGGAGATCCGCGCGGCTCCGACCGGCCGTGCGGCCAGCGAGGGTCAGCGCCGGGCGCTGATGGGGATGACGTTGTGCAATGTTTCCGGCGCCGTTTCAAGGAACCGGCGGACGCCGCGGGCGGCCTGGCGGATGCGCTGCTCGTTCTCGACCAAGGCGATGCGCACGTAGGAATCGCCGTGCTCGCCGAAGCCGAGGCCCGGCGCCACGGCGACGTCGGCCTTCTCGAGCAGCAGCTTGGAGAATTCCAGGCTGCCGAGCGCGCGGTAGGCCTCCGGGATCGGCGCCCAGGCGAACATCGAAGCCTCCGGGGAGGGAATGTCCCAGCCCGCCTTGTGGAAGCTCTCGACGAGCGCGTCGCGGCGCTTGCGGTAGACCTCGCGCACCTCGGCGACCGGCGCGTCGCCGGCGTTGAGGGCGGCGGTGGCGGCGACCTGGATCGGCGTGAAGGCGCCGTAGTCGAGATAGGACTTCACCCGGGCGAGCGCCGCGATCAGCCGCTCGTTGCCGACCGCGAAGCCCATCCGCCAGCCCGGCATCGAGAACGTCTTCGACATCGAGGTGAACTCGACGGCGACGTCGATGGCGCCCGGCACCTGCAGGATCGACGGCGGCGGCGTCGCGCCGAAATAGATCTCGGCGTAGGCGAGGTCGGAGAGGACGAAGATGCCGTGCTTCTTCGCGAAGGCGACGACGTCCTTGTAGAAGTCGAGGTCGGCGACCGTCGCCGTCGGGTTCGACGGGTAGCAGAGCACCACGGCGATCGGCTTCGGGATCGAGTGGACGATGGCCCGCTCGAGCGCCTGGAACAGCTCCGGCCCCGGATCGGACGGGATCGAGCGGATCGAGCCGCCGGCCATCAGGAAGCCGAAGGCGTGGATCGGATAGCTCGGGTTCGGCACCAGCACCACGTCGCCCGGGGCGGTGATCGCCTGGGCCATGTTGGCGAAGCCCTCCTTGGAGCCGAGGGTCGCCACCACCTGGGTGTCCGGGTTGAGCGCGACGCCGAAGCGGCGCTCGTAGTAGGCGGCCTGGGCGCGGCGCAGGCCCGGAATGCCCTTCGAGGAGGAGTAGCGGTGGGTGCGCGGGCGCTGCACCGCCTCGCACAGCTTGTCGACGACGAACTGCGGGGTCGGCAGGTCCGGGTTGCCCATGCCGAGATCGACGATGTCGGCGCCGGCGGCTCGGGCGGTGGCCTTCAGCCGGTTGACCTGTTCGAACACATAGGGCGGCAGCCGCCGCGTCTTGTGGAACTCGTCCATCGTCGTCGATCCCGTGCCATCGGCGGTCGTCCGCCGTGCCGCGGGTCATAGCACCGTTCGCCCGGCGGCGCGACTACGGGTCGCTACGTGCCGTCGATGGCGGCGCGTGCGTTCCCGACGTGGGCGGCGCCGATCGCCTCGAGCTGAGCGGGCGTGCTCTGCATCGGCGGCGGGCGGCGCACACCGCCGACGGCGGCGAGGCTCTTCTCGTCGGCGGCGACGACCGCCGGCTCGAGCGGCGTGCCGGCGACGACGACCGGCGTCGCGACGACGTTCGGGTAGCCGTCGCTGGTGGTCGCCGGCACCTCGGCGGGCGACGCCGCGACCGGGCGCTCCGGCAATGGAATGAGCACGGCGCCCGGATCGTTGGTGCAGCCGGCGAGCACGGCGAGCGACGCGGCCGCGGCGAACGCCGCAAGGCGCCGGCCCGGAGCGAAACGAAGGATTCGGCGAAGCGTCTGCATGGGCCCGGCGGCGGCTCTCGGTGCGGCGAAGCGGTCACGGTGGCGCATCGTCATGCTTAGGGCGCCAGCCTGCCGTTGTCACGGCCTCGTTCGCCCTCTTAAGTAGGGCGCATGCCACGGTCGACAGGCGCGACCCGCGCGCGGCGACAGGAGAAGCGACAGCCGATGGCCGACGAGAGCGATCACCCGATTCTGAAGCACATGATCCAGAATCCGGAGGCGTTCGCCCAGAACCTCGCCCGCCTCATCGAGGAGAGCGGCAAGGCGGCCGCCGCCTACCTCGCCCCGCGCGAGACGGGCGAGAAGAAGAGCGAGTTGCCCGACGAGATCGCCGACGTCGTCAAGACCCTCGCCCACGTCGGTGAGTACTGGCTGTCCGACCCGCAGCGCACCGTCGAGGCACAGAAGCGGCTGTGGTCCGGCTACCTCGAGCTGTGGGACCAGTCGATGCGGCGGATGCTCGGCGAGCCGTCGCAGCCGGCGGCGGAGCCGGAGGCGCGCGACCGCCGCTTCCGCGATCCCGACTGGTCGGAGAACCAGTTCTTCGACTTCCTGAAGCAGATCTACCTGATCACCACCCGCTGGGCGGACGACATGGTCAAGGACGCCCAAGGCGTCGACGACCACACCCGCCACAAGGCCGAGTTCTACGTGCGCCAGATCGCCAACGCGATCTCGCCGTCGAACTTCGTGCTGACCAACCCCGAGCTCCTGCGCACCACGCTCACGACCAACGCCGAGAACCTGGTGCGCGGCATGCGCATGCTCGCCGAGGACATCCGCGAGGGTGGCGGCGACCTGAAGCTGCGCCAGACCGACCAGGCGAAGTTCGCGGTCGGCCAGAACCTGGCGCTCACCCCCGGCAAGGTGATCGCCGAGAACGCGCTGCGGCAGGTGATCCAGTACGCCCCGTCGACGCCCACCGTCCGCCGCCGGCCGATCCTCGTCGTGCCGCCGTGGATCAACAAGTTCTACATCCTCGACCTCAACCCCGAGAAGTCGCTGATCAAGTGGCTGGTCGACCAGGGCCACACGGTGTTCGTGATTTCCTGGGTCAACCCGGACACCGCGCTCGCCCGCAAATCGTTCGTCGACTACATGCACGAGGGCGTGCTCTCGGCGCTCGACATCGTGCTCGAGATCACCGGCGAGCCGAAGGCCGACACCGTCGGCTACTGCGTCGGCGGCACGCTGCTCGCCGTCACCCTCGCCTACCTCGCCGCCAAGGGCGACGATCGCATCGCCTCGGCGACCTTCCTCACGACGCAGGTCGACTTCACCCACGCCGGCGACCTCAAGGTGTTCGTCGACGAGGACCAGCTCGCGGTGATCGAGCGGCGGATGTCCGAGAAGGGTTACCTTGAGGGCTCGCGCATGGCGACCGCCTTCAACATGCTGCGCTCGAACGACCTCATCTGGCCCTACGTCGTCTCGAACTACATGATGGGCAAGGAGCCGTTCCCGTTCGACCTGCTCTACTGGAACGCCGACTGCACGCGGATGCCGGCGGCCAACCATTCCTTCTACTTGCGCAAATTCTACCATGAGAACGCCTTCGCCCGCGGCGCGCTCGAGGTCGACGGCGTCGGCCTCGACCTCGGCAAGGTGACGGTGCCGGTCTACAACCTCGCGACGCGCGAGGACCACATCGCCCCGGCCCGCTCGGTGTTCGTCGGCTCGGGCCTCTTCGGCGGCCCGGTCCGCTACGTCGTCGCCGGCTCCGGCCACATCGCCGGCGTCTGCAACGCCCCGGCGCTCGGCAAGTACCAGCACTGGGTCGGCGGCCCGGCGGAGGGCGAGCTCGACGCTTGGCTCGCGGCGGCCGAGGAACGGCCGGGCTCGTGGTGGCCCGACTGGGACCGCTGGCTGAAGGCGATGGACGACCGCACCCGCAAGGCGAGGAAGCCCGGCAGCCGCAAGTACAAGCCGATCGAGGACGCCCCCGGCCGCTACGTCACCATGAAGGCGTGAGGAATTCCTCGTCCTCCCCTGCCAGAGGGGGCGGCCGTCGCCGGTGGTGCCGGCGCGGAGGCGATCGAACCACACTCTGGATTTTATGGATTTTATGGATATCATAGCGCTCGAAGGGGGAGCCCGATGCGCGAATTCTCCACGGCCGATCTGAATAAGCAGGTCGGCGAGGTCACCAACGCCGCCAGCCAGGGGCCGGTCGTCATCACCCGGCACCAGAAGCCGCGCTTCGTGCTGATGAGCGTCGAGCACTACGAGCGGCTGACGGGCGCCGCCGACCCCCGCCGCGCCCACGGCCCCGGCGAGACGCCGGCCGACATCGCCGCCCTCTTCGCCGACGAGCTCGACCGGCTCGCGCGCGGGGAAGGCTACGACGATGAACCGTGAGCTGCTGCGGCCCGGAACGATCGTCCGCTATCCCTATCTCTGGAAGTGGCAGGACGCCCGCGGCGAGACCGAGGGTCGAAGGGACCGCCCGACCTGCGTGCTCGTCGCCGCGCGCCGGCCCGCGCCCGACGTCACCCACCTCGCCCTGCTGGCGATCTCAAGCCAGCCGCCGAACGACGGTGAGGTCGCCCTCGAGGTGCCCGAGATCGAATGCCGCCGCGGCGGCCTCGCCGACTGGCGCCAGGCGTGGATCACCGTCAGCGAGTACAACTACGACATCGCCGAGCGCTCGTACTACCTGGAGCTCGACCAGCGCCCGCTCGGCCGCTTCGGCAAGCCGTTCGTGATGCGCGTCGCCGCGGCGTTCCTGCCGGTCTTCGCCGACCGGCAGGCGCGCGTCGACCGCACAGAGTGATCGCGTCCGCTCAGGGGAACAGCGCGATCTGCTTCAGGCCGGTCGTCTCGTCGAGGCCCATGACGAGGTTCATGTTCTGCACCGCCTGGCCGGAGGCGCCCTTCACCAGGTTGTCGAGGGTCGCGATGACGATCGTCCGCCCCGGCAGCCGGTCCGGCACGACGCCGATCTGGACGTGGTTCGAGCCCTTCACGTGGCGCGACTGCGGCACCTGGCCGAGCGGCAGCACGGTGACGAACGGCTCCGCCGCGTAGGCCTTCGCGAGCAGGGCGTGCAGGTCGGCGCCCGCCGCGCCGCCGATGCCGCGCACGTAGATCGTCGCGTAGATGCCGCGGATCATCGGGGTCAGGTGCGGCGTGAAGCTCGGGACCACCGGCCGGCCGGCGGCGAGCGACATCTCCTGGTCGAGCTCGGCGGTGTGCCGGTGGGCGGCGACGCCGTAGGCATGGATGCCCTCGGCCACCTCGGAGAACAGCATGCCCTCCTTGGCGGCCCGGCCGGCGCCGGACATGCCGGTCTTGGCGTCGACGACGATCTCGTCCGGATCGATCGCCCCGGCCTTCAGCAGCGGGATCGTCGGCAGGAGCGACGCCGTCGTGAAGCAGCCCGGGTTGGCGACGAGCCGGGCCGGCCGGATCGCCGCGCGGTGCACCTCGACGAGGCCGTAGACCGCCTCCGTCTGCAGCGCCGTCGCCTGGTGCTCGTGGCCGTACCACTTGGCGTAGGCGGCCGGGTCGGAGAGCCGGAAGTCGGCCGAGAGGTCGACGATCTTGAGGTCGCCGCGCCGGGCGAGGAGGTCCTTCAGCACCACCTGGGTGGTGGCGTGCGGCAGGGCGCAGAAGACGACGTCGACCGCCGCCGGGTCGAGGTCCTCGATCCGGGTGAGGCGCGGCAGGTCGGCGTGGGCGAACTGCGGGAACACCTCGGCCATCGTCTTGCCGGCCTTCGAGTCGGCGGTGAGCGCGACGAGGACGGCGTTCGGGTGGCCGAGGAGCAGGCGAACGAGCTCCGAGCCGGTGTAGCCGGAGGCGCCGAGGACGGCGATCTTGATCGGGGCGATGTCGGTCGTGGCGGTCATGGGATTGGCCTGACGAGAGAGGTCGGTCGGACGGGTTCGGAAAGGCTCAGCGTCCGGCCCGTCGTCGCTCGGCGAGGAGGCCGAGATAGGTCAGCGCCACGCTCGAGGCGGCGATCGCGGTGATCTCGGCGTGGTCGTAGGCCGGCGCCACCTCGACCACGTCGGCGCCGACGATGTCGAGCCCGGCGAGGCCGCGCAGCATCATCAGCGCCTCGCGGCTCGTCAGCCCGCCGGAGACCGGGGTGCCGGTGCCGGGCGCGAACGCCGGGTCGAGGCAGTCGATGTCGAAGGTGACGTAGACCGGCGCATCGCCGATCCGCCGGCGGATGCGCTCGAGCACGCCGGCGACGCCGAGCGTCTCGACCTCGTGGCCGTAGAGGATCTCGATGCCGCAGTCGTCCGGCGCGTGGGTGCGGATGCCGACCTGGATCGAGCTCGCCGGATCGACGATGCCGGCCTTCACCGCCCGCCCGACGAAGCTGCCGTGGTCAATGCGGCCGCCGTCGTCGTACCAGGTGTCCTGGTGGGCGTCGAACTGCAGCAGCGCCATCGGCCCGTGCCGCTCGGCGTGCGCCTCGAGCAGCGGCCAGGTGACGAAGTGGTCGCCGCCGAGGGTGACGAGGAAGGCGCCGGAGGCGAGGATCGCGCCGGCCTGGGCGCGGATCTCGGCCGGGGCGTCCATCGGCCGGCCGTAGTCGAGCGAGCAGTCGCCCCAGTCGACGACGGCGAGCGTCTCGTAGGGGTCGAAGCCGAACGGGTACTGCGGGTCGCCCTCGAAGATCGCCGAGGCCCGCCGGATCGCCTGCGGCCCGAAGCGGGCGCCGGGCCGGTTGGTCACCGCCGAATCGAACGGGATGCCCCACACGACGGCGTCGACGCCCGTGAGGTCATGGGTGTAGCGCCGCCGCATGAACGACAGCGCGCCGGCGTAGGCCGCCTCCTTCGAGCCGCCGTAGAGGCCCTTGGAGAGGAAGGCGTTGTCGATCTGGCGCGGCAGCTTGGACCAGGGCATCTCGGGCTCTTCTGTTCCGACCGTACGGCTGGCGGGCACTCTATCCGGGCGGGCATGCCAAGAAAACGACGGCTGAAGCGACGGCCCGAAACGCAAGCGGGGCGGGCCGATCCGGCCCGCCCCGCGAAGGATTCGCTCGGAGTGCGGCGATCAGCGCTTCGAGAACTGGAAGCTGCGGCGGGCCTTGGCGCGGCCGTACTTCTTACGCTCGACGACGCGCGAGTCGCGGGTCAGGAAGCCGCCCTTCTTGAGCACGCCGCGCAGGTCCGGCTCGTAGTGCGTCAGCGCCTTCGAGATGCCGTGCCGGAGCGCGCCGGCCTGGCCCGACAGGCCGCCGCCGGAGACGGTCGCCCGCACGTCGTACTGGTCGGCGCGGCTCGCCGCCGAGATCGGCTGGCGGATCACCATCTGCAGCACCGGACGGGCGAAGTACTCGGTGAAATCCTTGTCGTTGACGAGGATCTTGCCGGTGCCGCGGGTCACCCAGACGCGGGCGACGGCGTTCTTGCGCTTGCCGGTGGCATAGGCGCGGCCGAGGCTGTCGAGCTTCTGCACGTGGACCGGCGCGGCCGGCTCGGCGGACTCGACGGTGCCGAGGGCGTTGCCCAGGCCTTCGAGGGAGTGGAGGTCCGCGGTCATCAACCGATCCTCACGTTCTTGGTGTTCATCGCGGCGATGTCGAGCGTCGCGGGCTGCTGGGCCTCGTGCGGATGCTCGGCGCCGGCATAGATGCGCAGGTTCTTGAGCTGGCGGCGGGTCAGCGGGCCGCCCGGCATCATCCGGCGCACAGCGGCCTCGAGCACGCGCTCGGGGAAACGGCCCTCGAGCAGCGCACGCGCGGTGCGCTCCTTGATGCCGCCCGGATGGCCGGTGTGCCAGTAGTACTTCTTGTCGGCGTACTTCTGGCCGGTCAGGACCACCTTGCCGGCGTTGATCACGACGACGTTGTCGCCGCAGTCGACGTGCGGGGTGAAGGTGGGCAGGTGCTTGCCGCGCAGCCGCATGGCGATCAAGGAAGCGAGCCGACCGACGACGAGATTCTCGGCGTCGATCAGGATCCACTTCTTCTCGACCTCGGCCGGCTTCGCCGTGAAGGTCTTCATCTGGGTTCTCTCCCGGAGGGGAACGGAGCCGTCCGGATGACGGCGCGCGCGACCGGCCGGACGGGCCGTCGCTGGTCGGGCGCTTCCCTAGACCGTCGGACGGGGCGCCGTCAAGTGCCCCGACCGAGAACGGGCGAGAATTTCTGGTTTGCTGTCAGTGATTTGCGGATGCGGTATCATATTACCTCCGTCCGCTCGGGTGGAATCGAATAGGTGGTGACCGCATGCGCGACGACGTCGCCGCCCTCCGCCGGAGTGATCGCGACGTCGACGACGGCGAGCCGGCGGCCGAGCTTCAGGAGGCGCGCCTCGGCGACGAGCGCGCCTGGAGGCGGCCGACGTAGAAAATTGATGGTGAGATTCGTCGTCACCGCCAGCGCGACCGGGCCGATGTGGGCGAGGATCGCGGCGTAGGCGGCGAGGTCGGCGAGCGCCATCAGCGTCGGCCCCGAAACCGTGCCGCCCGGCCGGAGGTGGCGCTCGCCCGCGACGAGGCGCATCTCCGCCCGCCCCGGCCCGACCGCGCCGATCGTGTAGGCGCGGCCGCCCTCGAGAAGCTGCGGGAACTCGCGGTCGAGGAAGACCGTGATCTCCTCCGCCGTCATGACCGGACGGTGCCCGACCGTCGTTCGCTCGCCCGCCATCGCCGACCTCCTCGCCACGCGGCCGTCGATAGCATTCTCCCGCAGCCGGGCAAGACCGAACCGCGGAAGGCAAATCTGGGAAGCCGTGATGCCCCGGCGCGCGCCGATGGTATAAGGTGGCCGCCGATCCCACGTGAGGCCCCCATGCCGCCGCTTCAGCACCGCATCTCGACGTCGCACCTGATCGCCTCGCTGCTGGCGGTCGCGCTGATCACCCTGGTGCTGTTCGCCGGCGCCGCGCCGGCGCCGGCGCAGGACGCGACCCCGGTCCCGCCCGGCGTCCTCGATGGCGGCACAACCGTCCCGGCACCGGTGCCTCAGGTGGCGCTCACCGCCGCGATGGTGGAGAAATTCGTCAAGAGCTGGCCCGACCTGCAGGCGCTCGGCGACGAATTCGCCGAGACCTACGGCGTCGACGACGACGTGACCGACCCGATCACCGCCTTCGCCGCCTGGTCGCGCACCGCCGTCGCCAAGGCGCGCATCGACGCCGTGCTGGCGAAGCACGGCTTCGCCGACCTCGACGAATGGTCGACGATCGCCAACAGCGTGATGCTCGCCTACACCTACGATCCCGAGCAGCTCTCCGAGGCGAACCTCGCGGCGGCGATCGCCGAGATCAAGGGCGACGCCGGCATTCCCGACGACCAGAAGTCGGCGATCGTCGAGGCGATGCGCGCGCAGTTCGCCGCCGCCCGCGACATGGTTCCCCCGCCGGGCAACGTCGAGGCGGTCAAGCCGTTCATGGCCGAGATCGCCGAGATCATCGGCGACAGCGGCCCGGAGGGAGAGATGGTCGAGCCGGCGTCGGACGGCGCCGAGCCGGGCGTCTCGGGCGAGCCGGAGCCGGGCGCCGTCGTTCCCGACACCTCGCCGACGGACCCGAACGCGCCGCCCGACATGACGCCCGACAACCGTGCGCCCGAGCCGCCCTCCGGCACCGGCGCACCCCAGGCGCAGTAGCGGCCGGCCGAACCGGCATGGCGCCGCCCGACCCACCCGTTTCGGCCTGCCGGATCGACCTCGACCGGCTCGCCTGGACGAGCTCGTTGCCGAACATGCGCGCCAAGGCCATCGAGCACGGCGACGCGCGCTTCCGCATCGTCGAGTTCGCGGCCGGGTTCGTCGAGCCCGAGTGGTGCGCCAGGGCACATCGCGGCCTCATGCTCGACGGCGCGCTCGTCGTCGATTTCGACGGCGGGAGCCTCGAGATCGAGGCGGGCGCCGCCCTCGACATCCCCGCCGGCGAGGCCCACCGGCACCGCGCCCGGCCGGCCGGCGCGCTCGTCCGGCTGTTCCTCGTCGATCCGCTCTGACCGGTCCCCGCCCCAGCCTGGATGCCGCCGTGGCCTATCACCCGCCGACCGATTCCGAGATCGCCGACATCTTCGCCGGCGTCCGCACCATCGCCCTCGTCGGGGCGAGCCAGAACCCGGCGCGCCCGTCGAACGAGGTGATGCGCTTCCTCGCCCGACTCGGCCACCGCGTCATCCCGGTCAATCCCGGCCTCGCCGGCGGCACCATCGCCGGCCTCGCGGTCGCCGGGCGGCTCGCCGACATCGCCGAGCCGATCGACATCGTCGACGTGTTCCGCAACTCGGAGGCGGCGGCCGGCGTCGTGGACGAGGCGCTGGCGCTCTCTCCCCTGCCGAAGGTGGTTTGGATGCAGCTCGGCGTCGTGAACCACGCCGCCGCCGAGAAGGCGGAGGCCGCCGGCGTCCGCGTCGTAATGGACCGCTGCCCGGCCATCGAATACGCGCGTCTCGGCCTCGCGCCGCCGCGCCGCTGACGAGAGACCCCGTTCAACCCAAGAAGGAAGAAACCATGTCCGAGGAACACAAGCCCGGCTTCGACACCCTGGCCGTCCACGCCGGCGCGAAGCCGGACCCGACCACCGGCGCGCGCGCGACGCCGATCTACCAGACGACCTCGTTCGTGTTCGAGGACGTCGACCACGCCGCCTCGCTGTTTGGCCTGCAGGCCTTCGGCAACATCTACACCCGCATCACCAACCCGACGACCGCCGTGCTCGAGGAGCGCGTCGCCGCCCTAGAGGGCGGCACCGCGGCGCTCGGCGTCGCCTCCGGCCACGCCGCCCAGGTGCTGGTGTTCCAGACCCTGATGCGGCCGGGCGAGGAGTTCGTCGCCTCGAAGAAGCTCTACGGCGGCTCGATCAACCAGTTCAGCCACGCCTTCCAGAGCTTCGGCTGGAACGTCGTGTGGGCCGATGCCGACGATCCGGCCTCGTTCGAGCGGGCGATCACCCCGAAGACCAAGGCGATCTTCATCGAATCGATCGCCAATCCCGGCGGCGTCGTCACCGACATCGCCGCCATCGCGGCGATCGCCAAGAAGGCGGGCGTGCCGCTCGTCGTCGACAACACGCTGGCGACGCCCTACCTGATCCGGCCGTTCGAGCACGGCGCCGACCTCGTCGTCCACTCGGCGACGAAGTTCCTCGGCGGCCACGGCAACTCCATCGGCGGCGTCATCGTCGACGGCGGCACCTTCGACTGGTCGGCGAGCGGCCGCTACCCGATGCTGTCGGAGCCGCGGCCGGAATACGCCGGCATGGTGATCCACCAGACCTTCGGCAACTTCGCCTTCGCCATCGCCGCCCGCGTGCTCGGGCTGCGCGACCTCGGTCCGGCGCTCTCGCCGTTCAACGCCTTCCTGATCCTCACCGGCATCGAGACGCTGGCGCTCCGGATGCAGCGGCATTCCGACAACGCGCTCGCGGTGGCGAAATACCTCTCGGCCCACCCGAAGGTGGCGTCGGTCAGCTACGCCGGCCTGCCGGGCGACCGCTACCACGCCTTGGCCGAGCGCTACTGCCCGAAGGGCGCCGGCGCGGTGATGACGTTCTCGCTGAAGGGCGGCAACGACGCCGGCATCGCCCTCGTCTCGTCGGTGAAGCTGTTCTCGCACCTCGCCAACATCGGCGACACGCGCTCGCTGATCATCCACCCGGCCTCGACGACGCACCGCCAGCTCGCCGACGCTCAGAAGATCGCCGCCGGCGCCGGGCCGGACGTGGTGCGCCTGTCGGTCGGCATCGAGTCGGTCGAGGACATCATCGCCGACCTCGACCAGGCGCTCGCCCAGGTCGCCTGACCGGCGATTCCGCCTGACGGGCGGAGTCGCCTGAGGTCGCGACGCGAGGACGGCTGATCGGCCCGCGCGGCCGGTCAGCCGAGCCGGCGCCGGTGGGCGACCACCGTCCACAGCAGGACGGCGGCGCCGAGCTGGTGGGCGAGGCCGAGCGACAGCGGCACCACGAGAACGAGGGCGGCGATGCCAATCGTCGCCTGCACCAGGACGAGCAGCACGAGAAGCCAAGCCCGCCCGGCCGCCTCGCTCTTCGGCGCCAGCCGGGCGACGGCGATCGCGTGCAGGACGACGAGGACCAGGAGCCCGTAGGCGACGAGGCGGTGGTCGAACTGCACCGTCTTCGGGTTCTCGAAGACGTTGATCCACCAGGGCGCCTGGATCAGCAGCCCGGCCGGCACCAGCGACCCGTCGAGCAACGGCCAGGTGTTGAAGGTCCAGCCGGCCTTGAGGCCGGCGACGAGGCCGCCGAGGAAGATCTGCACGAAGACAACCGCGACGAGGACGGCCGCGCCACGCTTAAGCCGGTCGGGCACGGCGGGCCCGGCGGGCCTCAGCCCATCGGCGACCCAGACGATCGCCGCCAGGATGATGCAGGCGAGCGTCAGGTGGATGGCGAGGCGGTACTGGCTGACGTCGACCCGGTCGACGAGCCCGGAGGCGACCATCCACCAGCCGACCGCCCCCTGCAGCCCGCCGAGCGCCAGGATGCCGAGGAGGCGCGGCTTCAGCGCCGGCGTCAGCCGCCCGGCGATCCAGAACACGGCGAGCGGCAGCGCGAAGGCGACGCCGATGAAGCGGCCGAGGAAGCGGTGCGCCCACTCCCACCAGAAGATCGCCTTGAAGGCGTCGAGGCTCATGCCCTCGTTGATCAGCTTGTATTCGGGGATCTCGCGGTACTTCGCGAACTCCTCCTGCCACTCGGCGTCGCTGAGGGGCGGAATGGTGCCGTGGATCGGCTGCCATTCGGTGATCGAGAGGCCGGAATCGGTGAGCCGCGTCGCGCCGCCGACGAGGATCATCGCGACGACCAGCACGGCCACGGCGTAGAGCCAGATCCGCACGGCGCCGGTGCCGCGCGGGCGGGCGGCGCGGCGGGGGGCGGGATCGGACGTCGCGAGATCGGACGTCAGGGGATCGGACGTCAGAGGATCGGTCATGGGCGGGCCCTCGGCCGGTTCGCCGCGCTCGGCGCGGGCGGAATGGCGAACCGGCTTGTGAGGCGCGGCACGGCGGGGATATAGGCTGGGCCGCGCCGGACGCGACGGGCGCGGTGTGCCGCGCGACACCGCGTCGCGATCCGGTCCGCGCCGCGCGATGCGCCGCGGGGCCGCCGGGGCGGCACGGGACGGGAAGGCGACGAGATGAGCGAACTGCGCCTGCGCAAGCTGATCGGCACGATCCTGCTCGTCGCCTTCGTGTGCGTCTACTCGCTCGCCGCGATGCTCGTCGCCACCGCCGTGCTGCCGGGCACCAGCGGCCTCGTGCAGCTCTCCTACTACGCCGTCGCCGGGCTCCTGTGGGTGCTGCCGGCGGGGGCGATCATCTACTGGATGGCGCGCCCGAAGCCGCAGTAGCCGGCCGCGGACTTTTCCGCTCTACGCCGCCTCGGCGAGGCGGGAGGCGGCGCGCGCCATCGGTGCCGGCGCATAGGACCCCTCGACGGCGACCACCACCACCGGCAGGCCAGCGCGGGCGGCGAGCGCCTCGTAGGCGGCGTCCGCCTCCGGGCCGCAGCCGGCGCGGTCGACCGCCAGGACGAAGCCGTCGGCGTGGCCGCGCAGCGCCTCGATGATGCCGCGGGCGAACGGATCGGCGTGGATCACGACGTGGTCGTAGGTCAGCACCAGCGCCTCGATCACCGCCGCGAAGCGCTCGCGGCGCACCGCCGGCTCGAGCACCAGCGGCGCGTCCGAGGCGGTGATGACGTGGACGCGCTGGCCGGCGCCGCGCTGGATCACCTCGCCGAACGAGGCCGCGCCATCGAGCACGTCGCCGAAGCCGAGGTGGGCGGGCGAGCCGTCCGGCGAGGGATCGGAGACGAGATCGACGAGCACGGTCGGGCCGTCGCCGTCGAGGGTCTCACCGGCGAGGAGCGCGGCCGCGAGGCGCGCCCGCTCCGTTTCGCCGGCGCCGCATACGACGAGGCAGCGCGGCCGGTCCTCGCCGCCGCCGACGGCCTGCCAGACGGCGTCGACCGCCGCCTCGCCGTCCTCGGCCGCGAGCCGGAGGTCGACCGGCAGCGAGCCGGCGACCGGCGGGGCGTGCGGCTCCTCGTCCGCGGCCTCGCGGCGGCGGGCCCGGCGATGCAGCGACCAGAGCCCGGCGGCGAGCGCCGCGAGCAGGCCGCCGGCGATCGCCAGGAGGTCGATGCCGGGCGCGGCGGCGACGTCGGCGGCGACGCCGCCCATGATGCGCGCGCCGCGGTCGGCGCCGGTCGAATCGGCGGTGATGTAGGCGCCGGCGACCGCCTCGGCGGCTGCGGCGGCGAGCTTGGCGTCGTCAGCGTCGACGGTGATGGCGATGATCGGGCCGGCGGCGAGCCGCTCGACCGAGAGCGCCTTCGACAGCGCCGAGACGCGGCGCTCCTCGGCCGTCGTGGTGCCGGCGAAGGAGAACACGGTCGGCAGCCGGTCGGCCATGTCGCGCGGCGCGAGGCCCTCTTCGAGCCGGGCGGCTTCGCCGGCGGGCATCGCCTGCACGGCGGAGCGCAGGAAGGTGGGGGAGGCGGCGAGGCGCACGGCGGCATCGGCCGCGGCGTCGACGCCGTCGGTGGCCGACGGCAGCACGAGGAGGCGAACCTCAGCGCGCTGGACGGTGAGGAAGATTTGTCCGGCGAGGAGGAAGACGGCGAAGACGGCAAGCCCGGCGAGCGCGGCCCCTGCGAGGATCCGCGCGGTAGCGCCGAACCGGGCGGCGAGCGCCTCGATGTCCGACGTCCAGATCATGACGCAACACTCCAACTGAGTCGGAACGACATGATCGAGCAACACGGTAAGCGGAGTGTTAACGCGCGATCGGGCCGCGGCGACCGGCCCGAGACCCGCCTTGCGGCCGGGCGAATCGGCCGCGGCGGCGACTTCACGCACTTTCGCATTCCGGCCGGGCCGTCCTTCGGATAGGACTCGGTGCTTGCCAGGAGCCGCCGACCCGATGCGCCGCCCATCCGTCTTCGCCGCCCTGATCGCCCTGCCGCTCGCCGCCGGCTGCACCACCACGCCGACCCCGGCCGACAAGCAGGCCGACAACACCTGCCACGAGTTCGGCGGGCCGACCGGCTCGACCGACTACGCCGAGTGCCGCAAGCTCCTCTCGGCACAGCAGCAGCGCGACGACATGCTGGTTCACCGGGCCGATTCGATCACCCGCTGATCCGCCGTCGCGGCCACCCCCCTTCCTCCGGACCGCCGTCGCTGCGCCGCACGCCCGTCGCATTCGCGTGGGATCGAAGCCGCGGCGCTCCGCCGCCGACGGCGGGCGACCGCAGCAAGGAGAGGTTGCGATGTTCACCCGTCTCGCCGTTCTCGGCCTCGCCGCCGCCGTCCTCGTCGCCCCCGCGCGGGCGGCCGAGGAGAGCACCATCACCGTCGAGGGCTCGGCCATCGTCTCGGCCGCGCCGGACACCGCCCTCCTCTCGCTCGGCGTCGTCTCGGAGGGCGCCACCGCCGGCGAGGCGATGGCGGCCGCCTCGGCGGCGGCGACGAAGACCATCGCGGCGATCAAGGGCGCCGGTGTCGAGCCGCGCGATATCCAGACGAGCGACTTCTCGCTGCAGCCCGTCTATTCCGACGGCGATGACAACGTCGCCCCGCGCATCGACGGCTATTCCGTGCGCAACACGGTGACGGTGCGCGTGCGGGCGCTCGACAAGATCGGCGCGATCGTCGACACCGCCGTCGCCTCCGGCGCCAACCAGGTCCAGGGCCTCACCTTCGCCGTCGCCGACGCCGCCCGCCGGCGCGACGAGGCGCGCGCCGGCGCCTTCCAGGACGCCAAGCGCCGCGCCGAGCTCTACGCCGCGGCCGCGGGCGTGACGCTCGGCCCGGTGCGCTCGATCGCCGAGCAGACCGGCGGCTATTCCGGCCCGCGCCCGATGATGAAGATGATGGCGGCGGAGGCGGCGCCGATGCCGGTCGAGACCGGCGAGGTCGAGCTCTCGGTCGACGTCACGGTCGTCTTCACCCTGCTGCCGAAGGCGCCCTGACGCCGAAAACGAAACGGGGGAGGCGCGGCGAGCCGCCCCTCCCCCAGCGCCGTTCCCCATCTTTTCGGCGTCGCGGTCGTTCGCGGTGAGCTTTGCAAGCGCCGGGCCAGATCAGGCCGGCCGCTCCGCCAGCGCCAGTCGGAGGCCGAAGCCGACGAGGATCGAGGCGAACAGCCAGCGCTGCAGCCGCTGCACCAGCGGGCGCCCGGCGAGCCAGCGCCCGAGCCCGGCGCCGGCGAGCCCGTAGACGGCGTCGAAGACGAGCCCGACGGCGACGAGGACCGCGCCGAGCAGGGCGAACTGCATCGCCACCGGCCCGCCGTCCGGCTGCACGAACTGCGGCAGCAGCACCGAGCAGAACAGCAGTGCCTTCGGATTGAGCAGATTGGTGAGGAGCCCGCGCCGCGCCGGCGCGAAAAGCGTGCGGCCGCCCTCCGGCACGGCCCCACTCGCTCCGGCAGCGGCCATCGCCGCCCCGAAGCCCGGCGAGCGCAGCACCTGAACGCCGAGCCAGACGAGATAGGCCGCGCCGGCGACGCGCACCACGTCGAAGGCCCACGGCGCCGCGCGCAGCAGCGCCGCAAGGCCGAGGCCGGCGAGGGCGACGTGCGCCGCGCGCGCCGCCGCGAGCCCGCCCGCCGTCGCGAGCGCCGGCGCCCGGCCGCGCACCAGCCCGGTTTCGAGCACCAGGATCATGTCGGGCCCCGGCACCAGGTAGGCGACGGCGAGGGCGCCGACGAACAGCCAGAGTTCGGTCATCTCGTCTCCTCCGCGACCCGCCGCACGGGCGGTGCCGAGGGCGACGCTAGCCCGACCCGCCGAGGCGTGTCCTTGCGAAGTGTGCCGCCGATCTCCTCAATCTTGGTGTATCATGCCAAGAGATCGCCGATTGGAAGCACGTCATGCCGAGACCGAAGCTCGACGCCATCGACTGCCGCATCCTCGCCGCCCTGCAGCGCGACGCGCGGCTGACCAACGTCGAGCTCGCCGCCGAGGTCGGGCTGTCGCCGTCGCCGTGCCTGCGCCGGGTGCGCATGCTCGAGGAGGCGGGGGTGATCGCCGGCTACCACGCCGCCCTCGACCGCGGCGGCATCGGGCTCGGCCTCACGGTGTTCGTCGGCGTCAAGGTCGAGCGCCACCACGAGGCCGAGGCGACCGCCTTCCGCGAGGCGGTGAAGGCGCTGCCGGAGGTCGTCTCCTGCCACCTCGTCTCCGGCGAGGCCGACTTCCTGCTCGAGGTGGTGGTGCCGGACCTCGCCGGCTACGAGCGCTTCCTGCTCGGCACGCTGCTGCGCCTGCCCGGCGTCAGCGACATCCGCAGCAACTTCGCCATCCAGCAGGTCAAGGGCCGCAGCCCGCTGCCGCTCGACCACCTGCCGGACCGCACCGCATAGCGCGGAGCCGCCGCTGTCAGCAGCCGTCCAGACCGGCTGCTAACACCTTATGATTCATGGAGAATTTACCACTCCTGGCTTGTCGATTGCATGGGGGCCTGCGACACTTCCGTGTCCAACCGACGAGGGACTCATGACAGACCGCACCAGCTTCGGCCGAAAGGAACCCGCTCCCCTCGACGCCGTCCGCGACGGCGCCCGCACCGTCGATTCGGCATTCGCCCGCCAGCTCGAGGGCTACGGGCTGACGACGGCGCGCATCCTCTACCGCATGCCGGACCACCCGGCGCTGCTGCAGACCTTCGTCTGGCAGGACTACGACGTGGCGCCGGATTACCCCGCCCTCGGCGGCTTCCTGGCGTTCTGGCGCAGCACCCTCGACGGCGCGCTGCACTCGGTCGAGGTGGCGCACCGCCGGCTGATCGGCGCCACCGAGTGGCGCCGCGTCGACGGGCTCCTGCAGCTGCACTGAGGCGGCTCAGGCGTCGCGCTTCATCCGCACCGGCGGCGCCGCGAGCGGATCCTCCGGCCAGGCGTGCTTCGGGTAGCGGCCGCGCAGCGCGGCGCGAACCTCGCTCCACGAGCCGCGCCAGAAGCCCGGCAGGTCGGCTGTGACCTGGATCGGCCGGTTGGCCGGCGACAGCAGTTCGAGCACGACCGGCACCCGTCCGCCGGCGACCGACGGATGGCGGTCGAGGCCGAACAGGTCCTGCACGCGCACCGCCGCCGCGGGCGCCGCGCCGCCATAGTCGATCGGCACCTCGCGGCCGCCCGGCGTCGCCAGCCGGTCGGGCGCGAGGCGGTCGAGGTCGTGCCGCCGCTCCCACGGCACCAGCGCGTCGAGCGCCGCGGCGAGGTCGTCCGGCCGGATCGCGTCGAGCCGCGCCCGGCCGGGCACGAACGGCGCGAGCCACGTCTCGAGCCCGGCGAGGAGCGCCGCGTCGGAGACGTCGGGCCACGCGCTCTCCCCGTCCCCGGTCCCTGCCCCCGCCCCGTCCGCCTCGAAGCCGTGCAGGAAGGCGAGCCGCGCGCGCTGGCGGGCGAGCGCCGGCGTCCACGGCAGGGCGGCGAGGCCGAGCCCGCGCAGGCCCTCCATCAGGGCGGCGGCCACCGCCGTGCCGTCCGGCTCCGGCAGCGCCTCGGAGGCGAGCACGATCCGGCCGAGGCGGCGGATGCGGCGCGCCCGCACCGCCCGCGCCGCCGGGTCGAAGGCGACCTCCGCGACGGTCTCGATGCGGTCGGCGAAGTCCGCCTCGATCTCCTCGCGGCGGATCGGTGCGGCGGCGAGGATGCGCGCCGCCTCCGCCGCACCCTGGATCTCGGCGACGACGAGGAACGGCTCGCGGGCGAGCGGGTCGGCGGCGTCGAGGACGCCGCCGCGGCCGTTCGCCAGGAGGAAGCGGCCGGGCGCCCCGCGCGCCGCCGCCACGCGGTCGGGATAGGCGAAGGCGAGCACCGCGCCGGCCGCCTCGACGTCGCGCTCGCCGGCGTGGCGGGCGACGAGACCGGCGATGCGGCGGGCGAGCCGGCGCGCCTCCTCGGCGCGCGGCGCGCGGTCGGCGGCGAGGCGGCGCAGCCGCTCGCGCAGGTCCGTGTCGCTGCCGCCGAGCCCGCGTTCCGAGAGGAGGACGGCGATCTCCGCGGCGAGCCCGGCGCGGCCCGCCGGCCCGGCCCGGCGCACCATGTGGCCGAGCCGCGGGTGCAGCGGCAGCGTGCGCAGCGCCTCGCCCTCGGTGGTGATCCGCCCGGCCGCGTCGAGCGCCCCGAGGCTCGCCGCGAGCGCCACCGCCTCGCGCCAGGCGGCGGCCGGCGGCGGGTCGAGGAAGGCGAGGCGCGCCGGGTCGTCGACGCCGCAGGCGGCGAGGTCGAGCACCAGGCCGGCGAGGTCGGCGGCGAGGATCTCCGGCCGATCGTGCGCGGAAAGCGCCGCCGTCTGCGCCGCCTCCCACAGCCGGTAGCAGACGCCCGGCCCGGTGCGCCCGGCGCGGCCGCGGCGCTGGTCGGCCGCCGCGCGCGACACCTTCACCGTCTCGAGGGCGGTCAACCCGGTCGCCGGATCGTAGGCCGGCCGCCGCGACAGCCCGCAGTCGACGACGACGCGGACGCCGTCGATGGTGAGCGAGGTCTCGGCGATCGCGGTCGCCAGCACCACCTTGCGCCGGCCCGCAGGCGCCGGCCGGATCGCCCGGTCCTGCTCGCGCCCGTCGAGGCCGCCGTGCAGGGAAACGACGTCGACCGTCTCCGGCAGCCGGCCGGCGAGCCGCTCGGCGGTGCGGCGGATCTCCGCCTGCCCCGGCAGGAAGGCGAGCACCGAGCCCTCCTCCTCGGCGACGGCGCGGCGCACCGCGTCGGCGACGGCGTCCTCGACGCGGGTCGCCCGGTCACGCGCGAGGTGCCGCGTCTCGACCGGGAAGCTCCGCCCGGCGCTCTCGATCACCGGCGCGCCGCCGAGGAGGCGCGCGAAGCGGGCGCCGTCGATCGTCGCCGACATCACGAGGAGGCGCAGCTCGGGCCGAAGCGCCGTCTGCGTCTCGACGGCGAGGGCGAGGCCGAGGTCGCCGTCGAGGCTGCGCTCGTGCGCTTCGTCGAAGAGCACCGCGGCGACGCCGTCGAGCGCCGGGTCGTCGACAATCATGCGGGTGAAGACGCCGTCGGTGACGACCTCGACGCGGGTCGCCGCCGACACCGCGGCGTCCATGCGGACGCGGTAGCCGACCCGTCCGCCGACCGCCTCGCCGAGCGTCTCGGCCATCCGCCGCGCCGCGGCTCGGGCGGCGAGCCGGCGCGGCTCGAGCACCAGGATGCGCCCGTCGCCGCGCCAGCCGGCGTCGAGGAGGGCGAGCGGCACCCGCGTCGTCTTGCCGGCGCCGGGCGGGGCGACGAGCACCCCCCCGGCGCCCCGCTCGAGCGCCGCCAGCAGCTCCGGCAGCGCCTCCTCGATCGGAAGGGTGGTCGGCGCCACGGCGGCGGCGTCAGGCGGTCGCCGGGCGGCGGCGGAACAGCATGTCCTTGGCGGCGATCAGCCCGCCGCCGGAGATCAGCAGGCAGGCGACCCCGACCGGCCAGGAGAAGGCGCTGAAGCCGAAGCCGATCAGGAACAGCGTCGAGAGCAGCGGCGCGGCGTAGGAGGCGGCGCCGAGCACCTGGATGTCGCCCTTCTTGACGCCGATGTCCCAGACGAAGAAGGCGAGCCCGACCGGGAAGAGCCCGAGCATCACGACGGCGAGCCACTCGACGCCGCCGGACGGCCAGACCGTCTCCTCGAGCGCGACGTGGCAGATCGCCGACAGCACGGCGGTGGCGAGGCAGAAGCCGACGACCGCGTCGGACGGCACGTCGCCGAAGCGCCGCGAGACGACCGAGTAGACCGCCCAGATCACCGCCGCGACGAGCGCCGCGCCGTAGCCGAGCGCATAGGCGGCCGAGAAGTCGAGGCCGCCGCCGCGGGTGACGATCAATCCGGCGCCGACGAGGCCGAGCACGGCGCCGACGAGGTGGTGCGGCTTCAGCCGCTCGCCCGGCAGGAGGCCCGAGAGCACGACGATGAGGAGCGGCCAGAGATAGCAGATGAGCCCGGCCTCGACCGGCGGCGCCGCCTTCAAGGCCGTGAAGTAGAAGAAGTGGTAGCCGAACAGCCCGCCGACGCCGAGGAGCCACACCGGCCACGGCTGCAGGAGGACGGCGAGCGATCCCGAGCGGGCGAACACGATCGCCGCCCCAACGACGCCGGAGATGCCGAAGCAGAGCGCCGTCATCAGGAACGGCGGCACCGCCCCGGAGGCGGCGGTGAAGAGCGCGAGCGTCGACCACATCAGGATGGCGGCGAGCCCGACGAGAGTGGCGAGGCGGCGGTCCATGGCGAGGCTACTCCGAGCCGGGCCGCCAGCCCGGCGGTGCGAGCTCGAAGCCGGCGAACTCGAAGCCGGGCGACACCGTGCAGCCGACGAGCGTCCAGGCGCCTTGCGGCTCGGCCGCCTGCCAGACGCCGGCCGGCACGACGACCTGCGGCCGCTCGCCGGCCGCGAGGTCGGGGCCGAGGATCGCCGTCTCGGCGCTCCGGCCATCGGCGCTCTGCGACAGGGCGAGCGGGCCGCCGGCGTGCCAGTGCCAGATCTCGGTCGCGTCGACCCGATGCCAGTGCGAGCGCTCGCCGGCGGCGAGCAGGTAGTAGATCGCCGTGCCGTGCGAGCGGCCGCCCGCCGGCGCCGGGTCGCGGAAGGTCTCGACGAAGTGGCCGCCCTCCGGATGCGGCTTCAACCCGAGGAGGGCGATCACGTCGGCGGCCGAGAGCGCCCCCGGGGTCATCTGAAGTTGTCCTTGCGGGTGCGCAACTCGGCGAACACCTCGGCGGGCGCGGCGCCGACCATGCCGAGGCGGGCGGCGACCGCGGGGTCGTCGGCGCGCAGGAAGGGGTTGGTCGCCGCCTCGCTCGCCATGTCGGTCGGCAGCGTCGGCCGCCCGGCGGCACGCGCCGCCTCGGTGGCGGCGAGGCGGGCGGCGAGCCCGGCATTGTCCGGATCGACGCTGACGGCGAAGCGGGCGTTCGCGAGGGTGTACTCGTGGCCGCAATAGACGCGCGTCACCGGCGGCAGCAGCGTGCGGAGCTTCAGGAGCGAGCCCCACATGTCGGCCATCGTGCCCTCGAACACCCGGCCGCAGCCGAGCGCGAACAGGGTATCGCCGGTGAAGGCGACGTCCGCTTCCGGCAGGTGGTAGCAGAGCGGCGCCGCGGTGTGGCCGGGCGTCTCGATCGCCACCACCGCGATGCGGCCGAGCAGGAAGCGCTCGCCGTCCCGCATCGTCCGGTCGAGCCCCGTGATGCGCCGCGCCTCGCCGGCCGGACCGATGGCCTCGGCGCCGGTCGCCGCCTTGATGGCGGCGAGCCCTTCGACGTGATCGGCGTGGTGGTGGGTGATGAGCACGTGGCTCAGTCGCCAGCCGGTCTCGTCGAGATCGGCCATGACCGGCTCGACCGCCGGCGCATCGACGAGAACGGTGGTGTCGTTGGCGTCGTCGCGGACGAGCACCGCGTAGTTGTCGGACCGGCAGGCGATCAGCCGGAACATCAAGCCGCTCATGCGTATCCTCCCCGCATGGGTATCCTCCCCGGTAGTGCCGCGGACCTTTTCGCCCTTTCGACGGGCCGGCGCCACCCCCATTTTCCGGACAGCCGCACGGGTGGTTGCCCGGCGGCCGGGGCGGCGGGTTAGACTGCGCGCCGCCTCGGCCGGCGTCGTCCGTGCGGGGAACAGTGGATGGGCGTCCGCCGCGATGGATCTCGATATCGCCGACCTGATGGCCTTCTACGAGGCGCCGCTCGGCCGCATCGCCCGCCATCTCGTCGGCGCCCGGCTGCGCACGCTGTGGCCGTCGGTCGCCGGCGAGCGGGTGATGGGGCTCGGCTATGCCAGCCCCTATCTGCGGCCGCTGCTCGGCGAGGCCGAGCGCGTCTCGGCGATGATGCCGGGCCCGCTCGGCGTCGTCGGATGGCCGGCCGAGGGGCCGGTGCGCACGGCGCTGGTGCTCGAGGACAGCCTGCCCTTGTCCGATTCCTCGGTCGACCGCGTGCTGGTGGTGCACGGGCTCGAGCACGTCGACAGCCCGCAGCGCGTGCTGCGCGAGATCTGGCGGGTGCTGACGCCCGGCGGACGAGCGGTGATCGTGGTGCCGAACCGCACCGGGCTGTGGACCCGCGCCGAGACGACGCCGTTCGGCTCCGGCCGCTCCTATTCGCGCCGGCAGATCGACCAGTTGCTCAGCGCCTCGCTGTTCACCCCGATCGCCTGGGAGGCGGCGCTGTTCGTGCCGCCGTGGCCGCGCCGCTTCCTGATGAGCTCGGCGCACGCCTGGGAGCGCGCGGGCTCCAGGCTCTGGCCGGCGGTCGCCGGCGTCGTCCTCGTCGAGGCCGAGAAGCGGCTCTACCAAGGCCTCGTCGCGAAGGAGAAGGGCGCCCGTGGCCGGCTGCTGGTGCCGGCCGCCGCCGTGCAGCGCGGCAGCGCCCGCGGCGGCCCGCTCAGCGCCGCAGCAGGAACACCGCCTGCTGGCCGAACAGGTTCCAGAACCCCCACGGCATCTTGAACGGCACCGGCTGGCCGTTGCGATGCAGCGCCACCGCCTCCTCGACCTTCGCCTCGAGCCGTTCGGTCAGGTCGAGGAAGTCGCGGATGGTGCAGAAGTGGATGTTGGGCGTGTCGTACCAGGAGTAGGGCAGGTTGTCGGTTACCGGCATGCGGCCGCCGAAGACGAGACTGGCGCGGACGCGCCAGTGGCCGAAGTTCGGGAACGAGACGATCGCCCGCCGGCCGATCCTGAGGAGGTGGGCGAGCACGGCGCGCGGATCGCGCGTCGCCTGCAGCGTCTGGCTCAGCACCACGTAGTCGAAGGAATCGTCCGGGTAGTCGGCGAGGTCGGTGTCGGCGTCGCCCTGGATGACGGCGAGCCCGCGCGCCACGCACTCGTTGACGCCCTCCTGCGACAGCTCGATGCCGCGCCCGTCGACCTGCCGCTCGGCGGCGAGCAGCTCGAGCAGCGCCCCGTCGCCGCAGCCGACGTCGAGCACCCGGCTGCCGGGCGCGACGAGCCGGCTGACGAACTTCAGGTCGATGCGCGGTTCGGGAAGGGAGGCGAAGGCCATCGGGTGTCGTTCTTCTCGGCGGGGCGCCGTCAGGCGGCCGAACTCAGCGTCGGCACGCCCGAGACGTCTGTTTCTCGCTCGGCCTTCCACACGTCGTGTGCGGCCTGCATGCGCATCCACAGCCCGGCGCCGTTGCCGAAGAGCTTGCCGAGCCGCACCGCCGTCGACGGCGAGACCGGCTTGCGCTCGCGCAGGATGTCGTACAGGTGCTGGCGCGAAATGCCGAGCAGAATCGCGATCTCGGTCTTCGTGCGGCCGGTCGCCGGAATGACCACCTCGCGCAGCAACGCGCCTGGGTGCGTCGGGCACCGGTCGGGGCTTCGAGCCACCGTCTCGTCCATCATCGTCGCCTCCGCTCGTCGTCCGTCCGGCCGCTCCAACGTCAGTGGTACTGCTCGAGGTCGATGCGCCAGGCGTCGCCGTCGGCGAATTCGAACGTGATGCACCACGGCCCGTTGACATGCACGCTGTAGCGCACGGGCGAGTGTCCGCGCAGCGCATGGAAGTCGAAGCCGGGCAGGTTCACGTCCTCGACCCGCGTCGCCTGCTCGAGCGCATCGAGGCGGATCAGGATGCGCGCCTGCATCCGGGCGTCGATCTTCGCCGATCGGCCGCCCGACCACAGCTCCCGAAGGCCCTTGTGCACGAACGTCCGCAGCATCGCCAAGGACGTAAGCGATCAGCAGACAAACGTCAACCGATCGCTGACGCTCAGGCCGCTCCCGTCGGCGGGGCGATGCCGCGCTCGCGGGCGGCGCCGGCGAGGAAGCCGCGCACCGTGCGGAAGAGCTCCGGCTCGTCGAGCAGGAAGGCGTCGTGGCCGCGGTCGGTCTCCACCTCGACGAACGACACCCTCGCCGCGGCGGCGTTGAGGGCGTGCACCACGGCCCGGCTCTCGCGCGTCGGGAACAGCCAATCGCTGGTGAACGAGACGACGCAGAAGCGCGTCTTCGTGCCCGCGAAGGCCTTCGCCAGCACGCCGCCGTGGTCGGCCGCGAGGTCGAAATAGTCCATCGCCCGCGTCAGGTAGAGATAGGAGTTGGCGTCGAAGCGGTCGACGAAGCTCATCCCCTGGTGGCGCAGGTAGCTCTCGATCTGGAAGTCGGCGTCGAAGCCGAAGCTGATCGCCGGCCGGTCCTGCAGGTTGCGCCCGAACTTGCGGTGCAGCGCCTGCTCCGAGAGGTAGGTGATGTGCGCCGCCATGCGGGCGACGGCGAGGCCCTTGCCGGGCCGCGTGCCGGCCTCGACGTAGCGGCCGCCGCGCCAGTCCGGATCGGCCATCACCGCCTGGCGGCCGACCTCGTGGAAGGCGATGTTCTGCGAGGAGTGGCGCGCGCCGCTGGCGAGCGGCACCGCGGCGAAGACGCGGTCCGGCCGGCTCGCCGCCCACTCGAGCACCTGCATGCCGCCCATCGAGCCGCCGACCACGGCGAACAGCGTCTCGATGCCGAGCCGGTCGATCAGGCGCGCCTGCGCCCGCACCATGTCGGCGATGGTCACGACCGGCAGGTCGAGGCCATAGGGCCGCCCGGTGGCGACGTTGGTCGAGGCCGGCCCGGTGGTGCCCATGCAGCCGCCGAGCACGTTGGCGCAGATGACGAAGAAGCGGTCGGTGTCGACCGGCCGGCCCGGCCCGACGAGGGTCGACCACCAGCCCGGCTTGCCGGTGATCGGGCTCACGTTGGCGGCGTGCTGGTCGCCGGTCAGGGCGTGGCAGACGAGGATCGCGTTGGTGCGGTCGGCGTTGAGGGTGCCGTAGGCCTGGTAGGCGATCTGCCAGGGGCCGACGGAGGTGCCGGCGTCGAGCGGCAGCGGCTCGTCGGCGCCGAAGCGCTCGACGAGGCTCGTCGGCGCGTCGATCTCGCGAAACCGCGCCTGGTCCGCCTCGGCCTCGTTCAGTCCGACGCCCATCGGCTCTCTCGCCCGCCGCGCCGGCCTGGCCGGCGACGGTCCCGCTGACTGTCGTGCGTGTTTGTCGGGTGTCCGACGAACACTCGACAAACAGACAGATGCGGGTAGGAGCGACCCATCGCCCTGTCAACGTTTTCTTTGATTTCCGGCGGTTGGCCGGCTAGAGGAGGGGCCGCGAAAAGGCCGGCGGTTTCGCATCGAGACCATGCCCAGAATGCGAGCCGGCGCAGGGACCGACGGCGCCGCAGCCGGCGCCATCCCGTCCTCGACGCCGAGCCGAACGCCATGCCCGACGACGCCAATCGTGCCGCCGTGACGCCGAACCCGGCGCGCCTCGCCGAGCTGCGCGCGCGGATCGACGTGATCGACGCCGAGATGCACCGGCTGCTGATGGAGCGGGCGAGCGTGATCGACGCCCTGATCGCCGCCAAGGGCACCAGCCTCTCGGCCGGCGCCTTCCGCCCGGGCCGCGAGGCCGACATGATGCGCCGCATCGCCGCCCGCCACGGCGGCACGCTGCCGCTCGCCACCGTCGAGCACCTGTGGCGCGAGATCATCGGCACCTTCACCTACCTGCAGGCGCCCTATCGCGCCCACGTCGCCGGCCTCGCCGATGCCGACGGCGGGATGCGCGACCTCGCCCGCTACTCCGTCGGCTTCTCGGTGCCGCTCGTCGCCCAGCCGGACGCCGCAGCCGCGGTGGCGGCGGTCGTCGCCGACCCGCGCGACCTCGCCCTTGTGCCGCTCGTCGCCACCGTCGCGCGGCCGTGGTGGGACGGGCTCTCGGCCGACGGCGCGCGGGTCATGGCGCGCCTGCCGTTCCTCGTCCTCGCCGACCGGCCGGCCGCGACGCCGGCCGTCGTCGTCTCGGCGGCGGTCGCCGACGAGGGCCGGCCCGACGTCGCCTGCCTCACCGCCGTCTTCCCGAGCGGCCTCGACGCCGCCCTCCTCGCGGCGCGCGGCATCGAGGTGCTGTCGGCGACCGAGGCGCCGCGCCCGGCCGCCCTCGTCGCGGCCGCCGGCGCGTCCGAGGACGCCGCCACCGCGCTCGCCGCCCTCGGCGCCGTCGACATCCGCGCGGCCGGCGGCTATGCCGCGCCGCTGATCCTCTCCACCTCCGACCGTCCCTCCACCGACGAGCAGCAGCCATGACCACCGCCCGCCCGACCCCGCGCGCCAGCGTCCTGTCGATCGCCCCCTACGTTCCGGGGAAGTCGCACGCGGCCGGCGGCAAGGCGCTGCACAAGCTGTCGTCGAACGAGACGCCGATCGGGCCGAGCCCGGTGGCGGCCGCCGCCTTCCGCGATGCCGCGTCGATGCTCGAGCTCTATCCGGACGGCTCGGCCGCCGTGCTGCGCGAGGCGATCGCCAGGCGGTTCGGCCTCGACGCCGACCGCATCGTCTGCGGCGCGGGCTCGGACGAGCTCCTCTCGCTCCTCTGCCAAGCCTATCTCGAGCCGGGCGACGAGATCGTGCAGAGCCGGCACGGCTTCCTGATGTACTCGATCTCGGCGAAGGCCTGCGGCGCCGCGACGATCTTCGCGCCGGAGCGCGACCACACCGCCGACGTCGACCAGCTCCTCGCGGCGGTGACGCCGAAGACGAAGCTCGTGTTCCTGGCCAACCCGAACAACCCGACCGGCACCTACCTGCCGTTCGCCGAGGTGAAGCGGCTCGCGGAATCGCTGCCGCCGACGGTGCTCCTGGTGCTCGACGCGGCCTATGCCGAGTACGTGCGCCGCAACGACTACACCTCCGGGCTCGAGCTCGCCGCGACGATGGAGAACGTCGTCATGGCGCGCACGTTCTCGAAGATCTTCGGGCTCGCGGGCCTGCGCGTCGGCTGGCTCTACGGGCCGGCGGCGGTCATCGACGCCGTCAACCGCGTACGCGGGCCGTTCAACGTCTCCGCCCCGGCGATCGCCGCGGCGGCGGCGGCGATCGCCGACACCACCCACCTCGACGCCGCGATCGAGCACAACGAGCGCTGGCTGCCCTGGCTCGCCGAGGCGCTGACCGGCCTCGGCCTCGTGGTGACGCCGAGCGTCGGCAACTTCCTCCTCGTCCACCTGCCCGACGAGGACGGCCGGCGCGCCCCCGACGCCGACGCGCACCTGCTGGCGAGCGGCATCGTCGTGCGCCGCATGGAGGCGTACGGCCTGCCGAACACGCTCAGGATCACCGTCGGCTCCGAGGACGCCAACCGCGCCGTCGTCGAGGCCTTCACGCGCTTCCTCGACGCCACGAAGAGCCCGCGATGACCGATCCCCTGTTCGGCCGGATCGCCATCGTCGGCATCGGCCTCATCGGCTCGTCGATCGCCCGGGCGGCGCGGGCGCGCGGCCTCGCCGGCGAGATCGCAATCGCCGACAGCGACCCGGTGGCGCTGGAGCGGGCGCGCGAGCTCGGCCTCGGCACCAGCTACCACGCGACGGCCGGCGACGCGGCCGAGGGCGCCGGGCTCGTCATCGCCTGCGTGCCGGTCGGCGCCTGCGGCGCGGTGGCCGGCGAGATCGCCCCGCGCCTCGGCCCGGCGGCGATCGTCTCCGACACCGGCTCGGTCAAGGGCGCCGTGATCCGCCAGATGCGGCCGCACCTACCGAACCCGGCCCGCCTCGTGCCGGCCCACCCGGTCGCCGGCACCGAGCATTCGGGACCGGACGCCGGCTTCGTCGAGCTCTTCGACGGCCGCTGGTGCATCCTGACGCCGGCCGAGGACGCCGACGCCGACGCGGTCGCAGCGCTCTCCGCCTTCTGGCGCGGCCTCGGCGCCAACGTCGAGGCGATGACGGCCGAGCACCACGACCTCGTGCTCGCCATCACCAGCCACATCCCGCACCTCATCGCCTACAACATCGTCGGCACCGCCGACGACCTCGAGCAGGTGACGAAGTCCGAGGTGATCAAGTTCTCGGCCGGCGGCTTCCGCGACTTCACCCGCATCGCCGCCTCCGACCCGACGATGTGGCGCGACGTCTTCCTCAACAACAAGGACGCGGTGCTCGAGGTGCTCGGCCGCTTCTCCGAGGACCTCGCGGCGCTGCAGCGGGCGATCCGCTGGGGCGACGGCGACACGCTGTTCGACCTCTTCACCCGCACCCGGGCGATCCGCCGCGGCATCATCGACGCCGGCCAGGAGACCGCCGCGCCCGACTTCGGCCGCCAGGCCCGCCCCGGCGCCTGAGCGCCCTCAGCGCCCCGGCAGCGGCAGCGGCGGGATCCGGCCGAGCGGCACGAAGCCGATCGATACGCGGCCGGCGTCGAGCGTCAGCGGCAACCGGCGCCCGCGGCCGTCCCTGCCCGGCCCGCCGAGCGCCTGCGCCGCGCTCGCGATCGCCTGCGGCAGAGGGTCGCCTTCGGGCAGGAAGCGGGCGAGGAACGGCGCGAGCGCCGCCGGATCGTCGATGCCCGCCTCGATGGCGCCGTCGAGCCGCCCGTCGGACCGGAGCGTCACCGCGCCGGTGACGTCGAGCGTCACCGCCCCGTCGCCGAACCGCGCCCCGACGATGGTGATCGGCAGGCCGTCCTCCGGCACCTCGCCGGCGAGGAGCCCGCGCCCGGCGAGGATCGCGCCGCCGTCCGCCAGGGTGGCGACGACGGCCACGTCGAGCGGCGGCAGCGACCGTCCGGCGACGACGGCGTCGGTGGCGACCGCGCCCTCGATCGTCACGGCGACGTCGGAGCCCGCGCCCGGCTGCGGGTCGCGGCGGGCGTGCACCTCGACGAGCCGCGCCGACCCGGCCGCCGTTCCGTCGAGGGCGAGCGCCGGCGCGGCGACCGAGACGTCGAGCGCCTGGAGGGCGGGCGAGGCGAGCCGCACGCTCGCGCGCGCGGTTTCCCAGCTGAGCCCGACCGCCGGCTCGCCGGGCGCCGCGGCGGCGAGCGGGCCGTCGAGCTCGAAGATCATCCGGCGCGGATCGTAGGCGAGGGCGACGGCGACGAGGCCCGGCGCCGACAGCGTCTGGCCGCCGGCGAGCGCCAGGCCGGCGTCGCCGCAGCGCACCTCGATGCGGAACGGGTAGCCGGCGATCGACCGCGGCGCGCAGCGGACCGCGACCCCGCCGGCCGCCGCGCGGGTGATCCCGGCGGCGATCTCCCGCTCGGCCCGGTCGGCCAGCCACCACCACGCCGCCGACCAGCCGGCGACGGCGAGGGCGGCGACCACCGCGAGGGCGGCGAAGCGGCGGCTGAGGGATTTCGGCCGGCGGCCGGCGGCACTCGTCATCTTACGGACCTCGTTCGGCGTTTTTCCCCGTCACGGCTCGTCTTGCGGCCCGTCGGGGCCCCTCTTATATACCGCCCAGCAACGTGTCCGGCGTACCGGGCGCGAAATCTCATGCTGTCGCGGGGACCGGCCGGGGATCGCCCCGATCCCTCAATCGGATGCCTCTCCGAGGGTCCGACCGGTCTGCCGAAAGGAGTGGAAGATGGGAAAGGTCATCGGCATCGACCTCGGCACGACCAACTCGTGCGTCGCGGTGATGGACGGTAAGAACGCCAAGGTGATCGAGAACGCCGAGGGCATGCGCACCACGCCCTCGATGGTGGCGTTCACCGACGACGGCGAGCGCCTCGTCGGCCAGCCGGCCAAGCGCCAGGCGGTCACCAACCCGGAGCGGACCTTCTTCGCGGTCAAGCGGCTGATCGGCCGCCGCTACGACGACCCGATGGTCGCCAAGGACAAGGATCTCGTCCCCTACAAGATCGTGCGCGCCGACAACGGCGACGCGTGGGTCGAGGCGGACGGCAAGAAGTACTCCCCCTCGCAGATTTCCGCCTTCATCCTGCAGAAGATGAAGGAGACGGCCGAGGCCTATCTCGGCCAGCCGGTGACCCAGGCGGTCATCACGGTTCCGGCCTACTTCAACGACGCCCAGCGCCAGGCCACCAAGGACGCCGGCAAGATCGCCGGCCTCGAGGTGCTGCGCATCATCAACGAGCCGACGGCGGCCGCTCTCTCCTACGGCCTCGACAAGACCGACAAGGCGAAGACGATCGCCGTCTACGACCTCGGCGGCGGCACCTTCGACGTCTCGGTGCTGGAGATCGGCGACGGCGTGTTCGAGGTGAAGTCGACGAACGGCGACACGTTCCTCGGCGGCGAGGACTTCGACATGCGGCTCGTCAACTACCTCGCCGACGAGTTCAAGAAGGACCAGGGCATCAACCTGCGCAGCGACAAGCTCGCCCTGCAGCGGCTGAAGGAAGCCGCCGAGAAGGCGAAGATCGAGCTGTCGTCGGCGACGCAGACCGAGATCAACCTGCCCTTCATCACCGCCGACCAGACCGGCCCGAAGCACCTGACGATGAAGCTGACCCGCGCCAAGTTCGAGGCGCTGGTCGACGACCTCGTGCAGAAGACCGTCGAGCCGTGCCGGGCGGCCCTCAAGGATGCCGGCCTGTCGGCCGGCCAGATCGACGAGGTGGTCCTCGTCGGCGGCATGACGCGCATGCCGAAGATCCAGGAGGTGGTGAAGCAGTTCTTCGGCAAGGAGCCGCACAAGGGCGTCAACCCGGACGAGGTCGTCGCCATCGGCGCCGCGATCCAGGCCGGCGTGCTGCAGGGCGACGTCAAGGACGTGCTGCTGCTCGACGTGACGCCGCTGTCGCTCGGCATCGAGACGCTGGGCGGCGTGTTCACGCGCCTGATCGACCGCAACACCACGATCCCGACCAAGAAGTCCCAGGTCTTCTCGACCGCCGACGACAACCAGACGGCGGTGACCATCCGGGTCTTCCAGGGCGAGCGCGAGATGGCGGCCGACAACAAGGTGCTGGGCCAGTTCGACCTCGTCGGGCTGCCGCCGGCGCCGCGCGGCGTGCCGCAGATCGAGGTGACGTTCGACATCGACGCCAACGGCATCGTCAACGTCTCGGCCAAGGACAAGGGCACCGGCAAGGAGCAGCAGATCCGCATCCAGGCCTCCGGTGGCCTCTCGGACACCGAGATCGAGAAGATGGTCAAGGACGCCGAGGCGCACGCGAGCGAGGACAAGCAGCGGCGCGAGCTCGCCGAGGCCCGCAACCAGGGCGAGGCGCTCGTCCACTCGACCGAGAAGTCGCTGACGGAGTTCGGCGACAAGGTCTCGGCCGCCGACAAGTCGGTGATCGAGAACGCGCTCGCCGACCTCAAGGGCGCGCTCACCGGCGAGGACCCGGCGTCGATCAAGGCGAAGGCCGACACGCTGGCCCAGGCCTCGATGAAGCTCGGCGAGGCGATGTACCAGGCGAGCCAGGCCGGCGCCCAGCCGGGCGGCGACGAGCCGCCGAAGGACGACGTGGTCGACGCCGACTTCGAGGAAGTCGACGACGACAAGAAGAAGTCGGCCTGACCTTCGACACCCGACGGCCCCGCCGCGATCCACGGCGGGGCCGTTTTCGTTGACCTCCGAGACCCGACGGCGGGAACGCTCGGTCCGCCGAAACTGCACGTGATGTCGATCGGCGGGCTCTTCACCCGTGACGGAAACGCAGCGATCCGAGGTTTCCAGGCGGCGTTGGAACCGCGTCTTCGCGGGCCTCGCCATCCTCGTCACGCTGACGGCGCCGGCGACGATCATGACGGGGATCTTCTATTGGCAGCATGAGCACCGCCAGCAGGTCGAGGTTCTTCGTCTGACGCCGACGTGCGCGGTCGTGTCCTCTCGGCAATTCAAGGCACTCGGCAGCGCAACATATGTCAGCTGTGACCAGGCGGCGGCGGTAAGAGAGAGAATCAAGGCGAGTTCCTCGGCGCGCAGCCCCGTAAGGGCAGCAATCGTTCGAGCGGCCGAGTTGACGGTCGCCGTGCCCATCGACGGAAGGCTCTACGAGCGGACCGTCGGCGTCTACGGAGACGACTATGCGATCGCCGCGAGGGAAAGACGGATCTGGATCAACCCGGTCAGCCGGCCGAAGCAGGCGATCGTGGTCGCCAACGACACGTCCCGGCTATTTGAACCGATCGAAGTGATCCTGTATTTCGCAGCAGCCATCCTCCTCGGACCGTTCTCTCTCGGTCTCCTGGAACTGCTGCGAACGCCACCGAAGGCGACCACTGGCAAGAACGACGAGGCGCCGTGAGCAAACGCGACTACTACGAGGTCCTCGAGGTCTCCCGGACCGCCGACGAGAAGGAGCTCAAGAGCTCCTTCCGCAAGCTCGCCATGCGCTACCACCCGGACCGCAACCCGGGCGACCACCAGGCCGAGGCGCAGTTCAAGGAGCTGAACGAGGCCTACGAGGCCCTGAAGGATCCCGACAAGCGCGCCGCCTACGACCGCTACGGCCACGCCGCCTTCGAGCAGGCCGGCGCCGGCGGCGGCGGCCCGGGCTTCGGCAACGACTTCGCCTCGACGATGTCGGACATCTTCGACGAGTTCTTCGGCATGGGCGGCCGGCGCGGCGGCCGCGCCGCCGGCGGCCGCGAGCGCGGGGCGGACCTGCGCTACAACCTCGAGGTCGACCTCGAGGAGGCGTTCTCCGGCCGCACGGTCGAAATCCGCATCCCGACGCCGATCGCCTGCGAGGTGTGCTCCGGCACCGGCGCCAAGCCAGGCACCAAGCCGGTGCAGTGCAAGACCTGCGGCGGCTCCGGGCGCGTGCGCGCCACCCAGGGCTTCTTCACGATGGAGCGCACCTGCCCCACCTGCCAGGGCCGCGGCGAGACCATCGAGGACCCCTGCACCGCCTGCGGCGGCGCCGGCCGCGTCACCCGCGAGCGGACCCTCTCGGTCAACATCCCGGCCGGCATCGAGGACGGCACCCGCATCCGCCTCGCCGGCGAGGGCGAGGCCGGCTCGCGCGGCGGGCCGGCGGGCGACCTCTACATCTTCCTGTCGATCCGCCCGCACACCTTCTTCCAGCGCGACGGCGCCGACATCTACTGCCGCGTGCCGCTGGCGCTGACGACCGCCGCCCTCGGCGGCGAGTTCGAGGTGCCGGCGATCGACGGCTCGCTCAGCCGCGTGCGCGTGCCGGAAGGCACCCAGACCGGCCGGCAGTTCCGGCTGCGCGGCAAGGGCATGCCGGTGCTGCGCTCCAACCAGCACGGCGACATGTACATCCAGGTGGTGGTCGAGACGCCGCGCAACCTCACCCGCCGGCAGCGCGAGCTGCTCGAGGAGTTCCAGCGCGAGAGCTCGACCGAGAACCAGCCCGACGCGCACGGCTTCTTCGCCCGCGTGAAGGATTTCTTCGATGGGCTCGGCAGTTGAGTGACTGCCGGCTAACGTAACGCCATCGTCACGCGGCGACCGGATACTCGCGCCCTCGCCTCCGTCCCCGCCGATTCGCCGTCGCACCCGTCTTCGATCGGACCTTCCATGAAGAGCAACGCCCGCAAGCTGTCCCACCTCGTCGGCGACGAGGTGCGGTTCTTCCGCGCCTGGATGGAAAAGCCGCTGGTGATGGGTGCCGTCGCGCCGTCCGGCCCGATCCTGGCGCGCGAGATCGCCCGCCATGTCGAGCCGGAGCGGCCGGGCCGCGTCGTCGAGCTCGGACCCGGCACCGGCACGGTCACCGCGGCGATCCTGGCCCGCGGCGTCGCGCCGGAGCGGCTGACGGTGATCGAGTACAACGCCGAGTTCTGCACGCTGCTGCGCGAGCGCTTCCCCGGCGTCACCGTCATCCAGGGCGACGCCTACGCGATGAACCAGGTGCTCGGCGACCCCGAGCCCGGCTCGCTCGCGAGCATCGTCTCGTGCCTGCCGCTGTTCACCAAGCCCTTGGCGACGCGCCAGTCGCTGTTCGACCAGGCGTTCAAGTCGCTGCCGGCCGGCGCACCGCTGATCCAGTTCTCCTACGCGCTGGTGCCGCCGGTGCCGGTCGACGGCACGCGGCTCAAGATGTGGACGAGCCCGTGGGTGCTGCGCAACGTGCCGCCCGCCCGCGCCTGGGTCTACCGCTCCGGCGCCGCGGCGTAGGGGGCGCTCGCGGGCGGCGACGGGGCCCCTCCCCGCCCGCGATTTGCATCGCCGGCCGGGCGGCCTACATAAGCGGGCGTCGCTTCCCTCGCCCGGACATCCGCTCATGTACAGTTCATCCGATCCCGCCCCCGGGCCCACCGGCGCCGTGGGGCCGGGCTGGCACGGCACCACCATCGTCACCGTCCGCAAGGGCGGCAAGGTGGTGATCGCCGGCGACGGCCAGGTCACGCTCGGGGCCACCGTCATCAAGGCGACCGCGCGCAAGGTCCGCCGCCTCACGAAGGGCGACGTGATCGCCGGCTTCGCGGGCGCCACCGCCGACGCCTTCACCCTCATCGAGCGCCTCGAATCGAAGCTCGAGCAGTATCCCGGCCAGCTCGTCCGCGCCTGCGTCGAGCTCGCCAAGGACTGGCGCACCGACCGCTACCTGCGCCGTCTCGAGGCGATGATGATCGTCGCCGACAAGACGAAGACCCTGGTCCTCACCGGCACCGGCGACGTGCTCGAGCCGGAGGACGGCGCGATGGGCATCGGCTCGGGCGGCCTCTACGCGCTCTCCGCCGCCCGCGCCCTGCTCGACACCGACCTCGACGCCGAGACGATCGCCCGCCGCGCGATGGCGATCGCCGCCGACATCTGCGTCTACACGAACGCCAACGTCGTGGTGGAGAGCCTCGTTGCACAGCCGTGAGGACTGGGACGCGGCGGTGGAGGCCGGCCTCGTCGGGCGCGCCGAGGCGGAGGCGCTCGCCGCCTTCCTCGCCGCCCGCGCGGCCCGCCCGCACGACGCCGAGGAGGTGCGCTTCGCGCGCGGCTTCCACGACGTGTTCCTGACCATCGGCGTCGTGATCCTGCTCGCCGGCGCGACCTTCGGCGGCCTCCTGGCGGCCGGCATCCCGTTCGGGCTGATCCTGCCGGCGGCGCTCGCCTGGGCGCTCGCCGAGGTGTTCGCGCGGCGCCGCCGCCTGGTGCTGCCGAGCATCGCGCTCGCGACCGCCTTCGCCGTTCTCTGCGGCGCGGCGGTGACGAGCGTCTATGCGATCGCGACCGACCTCGCCGCCACCGGCGCCAGCGATCTTCCGATCGGCTGGACGGAGCGGACGATGGGCCTCGTCGGCGTCGGCGGCGGCATCCTCGCCGCCCTCGCCTTCTACGGCCGCTTCCGGCTGCCCTTCTCGCTCGGGCTCATCGCCCTCGGGTTCGTCGTCGGCACCGCCGTCGTCGACCTCTGGACCAATGCCGGCAGCGCCGCCGCGAGCCTCGACTTCCTCGTCGTCGGGCTCCTGATCTTCGCCGCCGCGATGGCCTTCGACATGCGCGACCCGGCCCGCCAAACCCTCGACACCGACAAGGCGTTCTGGCTGCACCTCGTCGCGGCGCCGGTGATCGTCCACTCGATGATCGGGCTCCTCGGCGTCGAGAGCCGGTTCACCCTCGATGCCCGCGGCGCGGCGATCGTCTTCGCCGTCGTCGTCGTCCTCGCGGTCGTCGCGCTCGCCGTCGACCGGCGCGCCCTCCTCGTCGCCGGGCTCGGCTATCTCGGCTTCGCCATCGCCGTCCTGCTGGAAGGGGCGACGGTGTCGAGCGACGCGGTGATCGCCGTCAGCCTGCTGCTGCTCGGCCTCGTCGTCGTCGCCCTCGGCGCCGGCTGGCGCCAGGCGCGCCGCGGCGTGCTGGCGCTCATTCCCTCGGCCGCGCTCAAGGCGCGGCTGCCGGCCGCGAGCTGAGGCCGGTCCGTGGCGACCGGCGTCTACCGGTTCACGCCGCTGACGGCGGCCGGCCTCGACCTGGTCGCGACCTGGTTCGAGGCGCCGCACGTCACGGATTGGTGGCCGGGCGACGGCGTCGGCGAGATCGCCCGGGGTCTCGCAGAACCCGGGTTCGATGCCTATCTTGTCGTCTTCGACGGGCGGCCGTTCGCCTACCTCCAGGTCTACGACCCGTTCGCCGAGCCCGACCACCCCTACCAGGACCAGCCGCCGGGCAGCCGCGGCGTCGACCTGTTCATCGGCGAAGCCTCGATGCTCGGCTGCGGACACGGATCGGCGCTCCTCCGCGAGATGTCCGACCGGCTGCTCGAAGCCCACCATCCCCGGGTTCTGATCGATCCGGACCCGACCAACGGACGCGCGATCCGGGCCTATGAGAAGGCCGGATTTCGCCACCTCGGCCTCCGCAGCGTGGAGTTCCCGGGGGAAGGCGCCGTCGCGGTGGCCCTAATGGCCCGCGACCGCAAGGAAAGTTGAGACGATGACCGACTTCTCTCCCCGCGAGATCGTTTCCGAGCTCGACCGCTACATCGTCGGCCAGCACGCCGCGAAGCGCGCCGTCGCGATCGCCCTCAGGAACCGCTGGCGCCGCCAGCAGCTCGAGGGGCAGATGCGCGAGGAGGTGCTGCCGAAGAACATCCTGATGATCGGCCCGACCGGCGTCGGCAAGACCGAGATCGCCCGCCGCCTCGCCAAGCTCGCCGGCGCGCCGTTCATCAAGGTCGAGGCGACCAAGTTCACCGAGGTCGGCTACGTCGGCCGCGACGTCGAGAGCATGGTGCGCGACCTCGTCGAGATCGGCATCGGCCTCGTCCGCGAGCGCCGCCGCAAGGACGTCGAGGCGAAGGCCCACCTCGCCGCCGAGGAGCGGGTGCTCGATGCCCTCGTCGGCAAGTCGGCGAGCCCGGCGACGCGCGATTCCTTCCGCAAGAAGCTGCGCGACGGCGAGCTCGACGACAAGGAGATCGAGATCGAGACCATGCAGGCGCCGCAGATGCCGAGCTTCGAGATGCCCGGCATGCCGGGCGCCAACATCGGCGTGATGAACCTCTCCGACGTGCTCGGCAAGGCCTTCGGCGGCGTGCGCAAGGCGCGCAAGATCGGCGTGCGCGATTCCTATCCGATCCTGATCGCCGAGGAGTCCGACAAGCTGCTCGACCAGGAGGCGCTGACCCAGGAGGCCGTGCGGGCGGTCGAGAACGACGGCATCGTCTTCCTCGACGAGATCGACAAGATCTGCGCCCGCGACGGCCGCATCGGCGGCGACGTCTCGCGCGAGGGCGTGCAGCGCGACCTGCTGCCGCTGATCGAGGGCACCACAGTGGCGACGAAGTACGGGCCGGTGAAGACCGACCACGTGCTGTTCATCGCCTCGGGCGCCTTCCACGTCGCCACCCCGGCCGACCTGCTGCCGGAGCTGCAGGGCCGCCTGCCGATCCGCGTCGAGCTGAAGCCGCTCGACAAGGACGACTTCAAGCGCATCCTGACCGAGACCGAGGCGAGCCTGATCAAGCAGTCGGTGGCGCTTATGGCGACCGAGGGGCTGACGCTCGCCTTCACCGACGACGCGATCGACGCCATCGCCGAGCTCGCGGTCGAGATCAACGCCTCGGTCGAGAACATCGGCGCGCGGCGGCTGCAGACGGTGATCGAGCGCGTGCTCGACGAGATCTCCTTCACCGCCACAGACCGCGGCGGTGAGACGGTGACCATCGACGCAGCCTACATCCAGTCGACGATCGGCGACCTCGCCAAGAACGCCGACCTCAGCCGCTTCATCCTGTAGGGCGCTTTCCGACCAGATGAAATCATCTGGTCGACCAGAAATCGCTCCAGAATCATAACCCTGGGCGCCCGCCACCCGCCCGTCGGCCACCACGCGGCCGGCAGGGCTGCTATAAGGATGGCGGGCAGGCCCGCCGCTTCCTCGGCGTCGGCCGGCGCGGGAGGCGGTCGATGGACGCGCAGTCGGTGGACGTGCTGGAGCTCTTTCAGCGGCTCGCCGTGGCGCTCGCGATCGGCCTCCTCGTCGGCCTCGAGCGCGGCTGGAAGACCCGCGAGGAGGCCGAGGGCGAGCGCGCCGCCGGCCTCAGGACCTTCGCCCTCGCCGGCCTCCTCGGCGGCGTCTCGGCGGCGCTCGCGAGCCTCACGGCGCCGGTGACGCTCGGCCTCTTCGCGCTCGCCTTCACCGCCGTCTTCATCGTCTTCCACTGGCTGCAGGCCGAGCGCGAGAAGGATCTCAGCGCCACCGGCGTCGTCGCCGGCATCCTCACCTTCGCCCTCGGCGCCTACGCGATGCTGGGCTCGCTCGTCGTCGCCGCCGCCGCGGCGGTGACGATGACGCTGCTGCTCGCCCTCAAGCAGCCGCTGCACCGTTGGATCGCCAAGCTGACCTGGGCCGAGCTGCGGGCGGCGCTGACGCTGCTCGCGATGACCTTCCTGCTCCTGCCGATCCTGCCCGACAAGCCGGTCGACCCGTGGGGCGTGCTGGTGCCCTCGCAGATTTGGCTCTACGCGATCCTCGTCGCCGCGGTGTCGTTCGCCGGCTACGTCGCGATCCGGGTCGCCGGCGAGCGGACCGGGGTAATGCTCGCCGCCGTCGCCGGCGGGCTCGCCTCCTCGACCGCGACGACGCTCACCCTCGCCCGCCTCGGCCGAGGCGAGGCCGGCGAGGCGTCGATCCTCGCCGGCGGCATCCTCCTCGCGTGCGCCGTGATGGCGGCCCGCATCGTCGTCATCGCCGCGATCGTCAACCCCGCCATCCTGCCGCCGCTCGGCATCCCGCTCGCCGCCGCGACGCTCGCCTTCGCCCTCGTCGGCTACCTGCTCGCCCGGCGCGGCGCCGGCAAGGAGGCGCCGACGATCGCGCTCGACAACCCCTTCGACCTCGGCACCGCCCTGAAGCTCGCGGCGCTGATCGCCGCGGTGATGCTCGTCGCGGCCGTGGTGACCCGCTTCGCCGGCGACGCCGGGCTGTGGGTGGTCGCCGCGGTGTCCGGCCTCGCCGACGTCGACGCCATCACCCTGTCGCTCGCCCGCATGGCGCAGACCGACATCACGCCGCAGGTGGCGGCCCTCGGCATCGCCATCGCCGCCGCCGTCAACAGCCTCGTCAAGGTCGGCCTCGTCTTCGCCACCGGCACGATGGCGACGGGGCGCCTCGTCGCGCTCGGAACGGCCGCCGCCTTCGTCGCCGCGGGGGCGGCGTTCGCCGTCGTCGTGCCGCTCCTCGCCGGCTGACGCTCAGCCGCGGCCGACGAACGGCATCTTGGTCGCCATCACCGTCATCGACAGCACGTTGGCGTCGAGCGGCAGGCTCGCCATGTAGACGACGGCGCGGGCGACGTGGGCGACGTCCATCGTCGGCTCGGGGGCGATGGTGCCGTTCGCCTGCGCGACGCCGACCGACATGCGCGCCGTCATGTCGGTCGCGGCGTTGCCGATGTCGATCTGGCCGCAGGCGATGTCGAAGGGCCGGCCGTCGAGCGCCGTCGCCTTGGTGAGGCCGGTGATCGCGTGCTTCGCCGCCGTGTAGGGCGCCGAGTTCGGCCTCGGCGCGTGCGCCGAGATCGAGCCGTTGTTGATGATCCGGCCGCCCATCGGCGTCTGCGCCTTCATCATCCGGACCGCCTCCTGCGTGCAGAGGAAGGCGCCGGTGACGGAGGTGTCGAGCACCGCCCGCCAGTCGGCGAAGGAGAGCTCCTCCAGCGGCACCGCCGGCGCGAACACTCCGGCGTTGTTGAACAGCACGTCGATCCGCCCGAATTCCGCCTGGACGGCGGCGAACAGGAGCGCGACCGAGTCGGGATCGGTCACGTCGGCGACCACCGGCAGCGTCCGCGCCCCGCCCGCCACCGCGACGACCTCGTCGAGCCGGTCGCGCCGGCGGCCGGCGAGCACCACCGCCCAGCCCTCGGCGGCGAGGGCGAGCGCGACCGCCCGGCCGACGCCGGACCCCGCCCCCGTGACGACCGCGACCTTGCCGGCTGCCGTTCCGTCCGCCATCGCGCTTCCTCGCTCCCGCCGTCGTTGCTTGTCGTTGTGGCGGCGCATCCTTCGCCAAGGCCGGGCGGATGTCCACCTCCCGCCCGGCCGCGGCGGGCGGTCGCACGCCGCCGCGCCGCATCGCGCTTCGTTTTGACAGCCGTTCAAAACTGGCGTCCCGTAGAGGGAATACCGCGCCCCGATTCACGCGCGCGCGGACGGGAGGACGCGCATGCCCTTCGACGCCAAGAAAGGCACGATGGTGAAGCTCCGCAGCCAGCTGTGGTTCGATAACCCGGACGATCCGGACATGACCGCGCTCTACATCGAGCGCTACATGAACTGGGGGCTGACGCGCGAGGAGCTGCAGTCGGGCAAGCCGCTGATCGGCATCGCCCAGACCGGCTCCGACCTCGCCCCGTGCAACCGCCACCACATCGTGCTGGCGCAGCGGGTGCGCGAGGGCATCCGCGAGGCCGGCGGCATCGCCTTCGAGTTCCCGGTCCACCCGATCCAGGAGACCGGCAAGCGGCCGACGGCGATGCTCGACCGCAACCTCGCCTATCTCGGCCTCGTCGAGACCCTGTTCGGCTACCCGCTCGACGGCGTGGTGCTGACGACCGGCTGCGACAAGACCACCCCGGCGCTCCTGATGGCGGCGGCGACCGTCAACATCCCGGCGATCGCCCTTTCGGTCGGGCCGATGCTGAACGGCTGGTACAAGGGCCGCCGCACCGGCTCCGGCACCATCAAGTGGGAGGCGAAGAAGCTGAAGTCTGCCGGCGAGATCGGCTGGAAGGAATATGTCGACCTCGTCGCCTCGGCGGCGCCCTCGCCCGGCTTCTGCAACACCATGGGCACGGCGACGACGATGAACTCGCTCGCCGAGGCGCTCGGCATGATGCTGCCCGGCTCGGCGGTCGTCCCCGCCGTCCACCGCGAGCGCGCCGAGATGGCCTACCTCACCGGCAAGCGCATCGTCGACATGGTGTGGGAGGACCTGAAGCCCTCCGACGTGATGACCCGCGCCGCCTTCGAGAACGCCATCGTCGTCAACTCGGCGATCGGCGGCTCGACCAACGCGCCGATCCACCTCAACGCCATCGCCCGCCACCTCGGCGTCGAGCTCTCGAACGACGACTGGGAGCGCCTCGGCCACGCCGTGCCGCTGCTGCTCGACCTGCAGCCGGCCGGCCGCTTCCTCGGCGAGGACTATTTCCGCGCCGGCGGCGTGCCGGCGGTCGTCGCCGAGCTGATCGCCGCCGGCCGCCTGCCGAACCCCGGCGCGATCACCGTCAACGGCAAGTCGATGGGCGAGAACTGCGAGGGCCGGTTCAGCGGCGACCGCGAGGTCATCCGCCCGTTCGCCAAGCCGATGCTGGAGAATGCCGGCTTCCTCAACCTCAAGGGCAACCTGTTCACATCGGCGATCATGAAGACGAGCGTGATCTCGCCGGAGTTCCGCGCCCGCTACCTGTCGAACCCCGACGACCCGGAGGCCTTCGAGGGCCGCGCGGTGGTGTTCGACGGCCGCGAGGACTACCACGCCCGCATCAACGACCCGGCGCTCGCCATCGACGAGCACTCGATCCTGGTCATCCGCGGCGCCGGCCCGATCGGCCATCCGGGCGGCGCCGAGGTGGTCAACATGCAGCCGCCGGACGCGCTCCTAAAGAAGGGCATCAGCGAGCTGCCGTGCATCGGCGACGGCCGCCAGTCGGGGACGTCGGGCTCGCCGTCGATCCTCAACGCCGCGCCCGAGGCGGCGGCGGGCGGCGGCCTCGCCCTCGTCGAGACCGGCGACCGGCTGCGCATCGACCTCAACACCCGCACGGCCGACATCCTGATTCCCGACGAGGAGCTCGCCCGCCGGCGCGAGGCGCTCGCCGCATCGCTGGCGGTGCGCCCGCTCTCCTACGTGCCGGAGAGCCAGACGCCCTGGCAGGAGATCCAGCGCGGGATCGTGGCGCAGTTCGACGAGGGCATGGTGCTGAAGCCGGCGACCAAGTACCGGGACGTCGCCCACCGCTTCCGGCCCCGCGACAACCACTGACGACAGGGGCGGCCGCGGGGGCTACCGCCCGGGGCGATGGTGCCTTACACAGGGCACCGTCCGCCTCGACGAGAGGGGCCGTCGCGGAGAACCTCCCCATGCCCATGACCGACGTCGGATGGCTCATCGATCCGATCCCGGCGCCACAGGTCATCGCGGTCGACATGGTGACCGCGATCGACAACGCCGACATTCGCGGTGCGCTCACCTGCGTCGAGCTCGCCCCGGCGATCTGGCTCTATCTCGGCGAGGCCGACGTCTTCGCCCCGTGCGCCATCGAGCCGACGGGCACGCTGACCGGCACCTGGATCGACTTCATGCTGATGCCGGTCGGCCAGGCGATCGTCGAGACGCCGGACGGCGTGCGCGGCCAGATCGACGGCCGCGCCGGCATCGCCTTTCGCCTCGTCGAGCGGCGTGCCCGCTACTACCTGCCGGTGGTCGGCAAAGCGATCACCCTCAACGTCGCCCTCGGCGCCGACCGGCTCGCCGACGTCCTCGGCGACGAGATGCCCGACCCGGTGGCGCCGCTGCTGCAGACGGGCGCCAACCGCAGCGACGTGCTGCCCTACCGTGTCACCGCGGCGCTGCGGAAGCTCGCCAAGAGCTTCTTCGAGGCGCGCGTGCCGGGGGCGCTGAAGCGGCTTTATCTCGAAGGCTGCGCGCTGCAGTTCGTGGCGCTGGTGCTGGCCGAGCTGCCGGCCGGCGATCCCGCCGGAACGGCGCGGCCGCTGACCCAGCGCGAGGCGGCGATGGTGGCCGCGGCGCACGACCGCCTGATCGCCGACCTGCGCAGCCCGCCCACCATCGCCGAGGTCGCCGCCGAACTCGGATTGAGCGCCAGCCGGCTGAGCGAGGGCCTCAAGGCGGCGTACGGGGCGACGGCCTTCGACATCGTCCGTAACGCCCGCCTGGAGCACGCCCGCATCGTGCTCGAGACCACCGAGATGCCCCTGAAGGTGCTCGCCTACCGCGTCGGCTATTCCGACGTGTCGAACTTCATCCACGCCTTCAAGGCGCGCTTCGGCAGCCCGCCGCGCCGCTTCCTGCGCGCCCGCGGCGGTGCCGACGGCGGCGAAGGCGGCGACGACTGAGGCGCTACGCCGCGTCGTCGACCACCACGCCGTAGGCGGCGCCCGCCATGACGAACGCCTCGATGAAGCTCTCGGCGTAGCTCGCCGACACCGTCGCCTCGAAGCGGTCGTCGCCGGGAAGGCGGCGGATCTGCACCGACAGCGTGTGCATCTCGGTCTGGGCGACGGCGCCGGGCGGGAAGGCCGCCGCGTCGAGGTCGATCGAGACGAGCTTGCCCAGCATGTCGCGCACCTTCGGTCCGGCGAGCCGCACCACCGCGAAGCCGTAGGAGATGTCGATCACCGCCGCGCGCCCGGCGAGCGCCGCGGCGAGCCGGCCGGCGAGGCCGGGATCGGCCTTCGTCGCCACCGCGTGCCAGCGGCCGGGGGCGACGCCGAAGATCGCGATCTCGTCCGTCGCCGCCGTCGTCGGCCCCGCCGGCGGGGCGACGCCGATCGCCGCCTCGAGGATCGCGGCGGCCTCGGCCACGCGGCTCCGGTAGGCCTCGATCAGCACGCGCGTGCCGAGGCCGGCGATCGACACGACGACGCCGGGCGGCGCCACCGGCGCCCCATGCGGGCCGCGGGCGGCGTGGGCGAGCGGCGCGACCGGCACGAGGCCGGCGGCGGAGGCGGGGTCAGTCGACATTGAACTTCGCCCTCTCGGGATCGACGAACGGCAGCGCGACGATCTCCACCGCGACGTCGCCGCCGCGCACCGGGTCGACCGCCCGGACGCGCTCGCCGATCCGCTCCGGCCCGTGCGAGACGAGGGCGAGCGCGATCCACGAGGCGATCGTCGGCGAGTAGGCGGCCGAGGTGACGAAGCCCTGCGCCGGGCCGGACCCGTCGGCGGCGACGATCTGCGCGCCGCCGCGCAGCCGGTCGGCCGGGTCGAGCGGCTTCAGCCCGACGATGCGCTGCCGCGACGGATCGACGAGCGCCGGGCGCGCCGACATCACCCGCCCGACGTGGTCCTTGACCTTTTCCTTGTCCTTAGCCACCGCCCAGCCGAAGTCGAGGTCGTAGGCGGTGGTCTGGCCGTTGATCTCGGCGCCGGCCGGGTGGCCCTTCTCGATGCGCATCACGCCCATCGCCTCGGTGCCGTAGGGCACGATGCCGTAGGGCGCGCCGACGTCCATGATCCGCCGGATCAGCGCGTCGCCGTAGGCCGCCGGCACGCCGATCTCGAAGGCGCGCTCGCCGGAGAACGACAGCGCGCAGACCCGCGCCGGCACGCCCGAGATCGTCACCTCGCGGGCGGAGACCGGCGGGAACTCCTTGCGCGAGATCACCGTCGGCGCATCGACCAGCGCCTGCACCACCGCGCTCGAGCGCGGCCCGGCGACGGCGACCTGCGCCCAGGCGTCGGACACCGCGGCGAGCGCCACGTCGAGGGTCGGGCACAGCACCTGCCGGCAGAACTGCATGTGGCGGTAGACCGGCGCGGCGTGCGCCGTCGACACGAAGACGACGAAGCGGTCCTCGGCGAAGCGGACGACCATGCCGTCGTCCATCAGGAAGCCGTCCTCGCGCAGCATCACGAGGTAGCCGCAGCGGCCGACGCGGATCAGCGAGGGGTGGGAGGCGCAGACCCGGTCGAGATAGGCCGCAGCGTCCGGCCCGACCACCTCGACCTTGCCGAGGGTCGAGACGTCGGTGACGCCGACGCCGGAGCGCACCGCGTTGACCTCGCGGTTGACGGTCTCGAGCCAGTCGGTCTCGCCGTCCTTCGGGAAATATTGTGGCCGCTTCCACACGCCGGTGTCGACGAACACCGCCCCCTGCTCGCGCGCCCAGGCGTCGATCGGGATGCGGCGCTCCGGCTTGTAGGTCGCGCCGCGCCACGGGCCGGCGACGGCACCGATGGCGAGCGGCACCACCGGCGGGCGGGCCAGGATCACCCCGCTGTCGGCGATCGGCCGCTCGATCAGCCCGGCCATGATGGCGAGGCCGTCGACGTTGGCGGCGCGGCCCTGGTCGGTCGCCATGCCGAGGGTGGTGTAGCGCTTGAGGTGCTCGACCGAGCGGAAGCCCTCGCGGTGGGCGAGCGCGACGTCGGAGGCGGTGACGTCGTGCTGCAGGTCGACGAAGGCCTTGCCGCCGCGGTCGCCGGGCGCCGGGCGCCACCACGCCGCGGCGACGCCGGTCGGTTCCTCGGCGACCGCCGGCGGGGCGACCGGCCGGCCGGAAAAGCCGATGTCGGCGGCGGCGGCGAGGCCGGCGCGGGCGCCGTCGGCGAGGTCGTCGGCGAGCGCGTAGCGGCCGGCGGCGGCGCCGCAGGCGCTCATCCACGGCGGCAGCGCGGCGGCGCGGAAGCCCGCGATCGCCTCGTCCCACACCGGCCGCTGGCCGAGGTGGGCGGCGAGCTGGATCGCCGGGTTGAAGCCGCCGGAGACGGCGAGCGCGTCGGCCTCGACGGTGGCGCGCCGGCCGCCGGCGGCGACCTCGACGGCCGCCAGGCCCTGGCGACCGCGGGTGCCGACGACGCGGGCGCCGGCGAACACCGGCACCGCCTTCGCGACGTCGGCGTAGCCCGCCGGGGCCGCCGCGCGCGCCTCGACGACCGCGGCGACGCCGACGCCGGCGGCGATCAGGTCGCGCGCGGTGCGCCAGCCGTCGTCGGTGGTGGTGTGGATCGCGACGCGCCGGCCGGCGGCGACCGCCCAGCGGTTGGCGTAGGCGCGCACCGCGGTCGACAGCATGACGCCCGGCCGGTCGTTGCCCGGAAACACCAGCGGCCGCTCCTCGGCGCCGGTGGCGAGCACCGCGCGCCTGGCGACGATCGTCCAGAAGCGCTGGCGCGGCGTGAACGGCGGCGGCACGGCGAGGTGCTCGGAGACCCGCTCGAGCGCCGCGTAGGTGCCGCCGTCGTAGCCACCGACGACGCTCGTCCGCGTCATCACGCGGACGCGCGGCAAGCCGGAGAGCTCGGCCGCCACCCGCTCGGCCCACGCCGCGGCGGGCGCGCCGTCGATCTCGGCGCGCTCGGCGAGGAGGCGGCCGCCGAGCCGGTGGTCGCCGTCGCAGACGACGACGCGGGCGCCAGCGCGGGCGGCGGCGAGCGCCGCCATCAGCCCGGCCGGCCCGCCGCCGACGACGAGCACGTCGCAGTGGAGGTGGGCGTGCTCGTAGGCGTCGGGATCGGGCAGCCCGCTCGCCCGGCCGAGGCCGGCGGCGCGGCGGATCATCGGCTCGTAGACCTTCTCCCAGAAGGCCGCCGGCCACATGAAGGTCTTGTAGTAGAAGCCAGCGGCGAAGAACGGCTTCAGGACGCCGTTCACCGCCATCAGGTCGAGGCCGAGCGACGGCCAGCGGTTCTGGCTCGCGGCCTCGAGGCCCTCGAAGAGCTCGACGGTCGTCGCCTTGGTGTTCGGCTCGCGGCGGGCGCCGGTCCGGAGCTCGACGAGGGCGCAGGGCTCCTCCGGTCCCGCCCCGTGCACGCCGCGTGGCCGGTGGTACTTGAACGACCGCCCGACGAGGCGGACGCCGTCGCCGAGCAGCGCCGAGGCGAGGGTGTCGCCGGCGAAGCCCGCGTGCGGCGCGCCGTCGAAGCGGAAGGCGAGCTCGCGTGCCCGGTCGACGAGGCCGCCGGCGGCGAGGCGATAGGGCCCGGCGACGCCGCTCACGATCCCTGCTCCCGAGAATCCTGCCCTGAAGCGCCCTGTTCTTCGGTCCGCGCCACAGAGACGATCGCGTGGCTGCGGCGGTCGCGCGTCACGAGAAGCCAGCTCTGGCAGCCGGCGGCGTGGAACCAGTGCTCGCGCTCCACGCCGGCCGGGTTGTCGCGCAGGTAGACGTAGTCGGCGAAGGCGGCGCGCGTCGCCGCGCCGTCGAGGCCGTCCGGCCCGATGGCCGGCCGCACCGGCTCGGCCGAGCCGAGGACGGAAAATTCGGCGAGGTCGCGCTCGCCGCAGAAGGGGCAGGAGATGCGCATGGTGCCGGGCTGCTTCCTACCGCGTCAGTGCAGATTGGGCGTCGCCCCGACGCCCTTCTCGTCGATCACCGCGCCGGAAGCGAAGCGATCGAGGCGGAAGGCGGCGGCGGTCGGGTGCGGCTCGCCGCGGGCGATCAGGTGGGCGAAGACGAGGCCGGCGCCGGGCGTCGCCTTGAAGCCGCCGTAGCACCAGCCGCCGTTGAGGAGGAGGCCGGGCACCGGCGTCCGGTCGATGATCGGCGAGCCGTCCATCGACATGTCGAGGAGGCCGCCCCAGATCCTGAGGATCCTGAGCCGGCCGAGCGCCGGCATCAGGGCCGTGGCGCTGACCGCCACGTCCTCGACCACCGGCAGGCTGCCGCGCTGGGCGTAGGTCGGATAGGGGTCGATGTCGCCGCCGAAGACGAGGCCGCCCTTGTCGGACTGGCTGATGTAGCAGTGGCCGGCGCCGAAGGTGACGACGGTGTCGAGCAGCGGCTTCACCGCCTCGGTGACGAAGGCCTGCAGGGCGTAGGCCTCGATCGGCAGCCGCAGGCCGGCCATGGCGGCGAGGCGCGAGGTCGAGCCGGCGACCGAGAGCGCCACGGTGCCGGCGCCGATGGTGCCGCGCGTCGTCTCGACGCCGACGGCTCGGCCGCCCTCGATCCTGAGGCCCGTGACCTCGCAGTTCTCTACAATGTCGACGCCGAGGCGGTCGGCGGCGCGCGCGTAGCCCCAGACCACCGCGTCGTGCCGGGCGGTGCCGCCGCGCGGCTGGAAGAGCCCGCCCTGGATCGGGAAGCGGGCGTTGTCGAAGTCGAGGATCGGCACCATCCGCCGCACCGCCTCGCGGTCGAGCAGCTCGGCGTCGATGCCGTTGAGGCGCATGTGGTTGCCGCGCCGCGCGTAGCCGTCGCGCTGGGCGTCAGAGTGGAACAGGTTGAGGACGCCGCGCTGCGACACCATGGTGTTGTAGTTGAGGTCCTGCTCGAGGCCCTCCCACAGCTTCATGGCGAGCTCGTAGAACGGCACGTTGCCGGGCAGCAGGTAGTTCGAGCGGATGATCGTGGTGTTGCGGCCGGCGTTGCCCGAGCCGATCCACCCCTTCTCCACCACCGCGACGTTGCGGACGCCGTAGGTCTTGGCGAGGTAGTAGGCGGTGGCGAGGCCATGGCCGCCGCCGCCCACGACAACGACGTCGTAGGCGGGCTTCGGCGCCGCCTTGCGCCAGTGCGGCGTCCAGCCGGCGTTGCCGCCGAGGCCGTTCTTCAGGAGGCCGAGGGCGGAGAAGCGCATCGGATCACGCCGCTCCCGCCGGGCCGCGCAGGGAAGCGGTGGCCGCGCGGATCGCTCGGGGATGGACGTGGCTCGGCATCATCGCGACGGCACGCTCCGGGGTGGTTGTCGTCTCGGGCCGGGGAGGCCACCCGCTTCGCTGACGCTCAGCGGCCCTCATCCGGCCTTCGGCCACCTTCTCCCGCCACCGCGGGAGAAGGAAGAAATGCGGCGTCCGCCCTCAGCAGTCGAGCGTCGTCTGCCGCTCCCAGTCGGTGAGGTGGCGGGTGTAGGCGTTCCACTCCTCGTGCTTCAGCTTCGCGTAGGCCGAGACGAAGGCGGCGCCGAGGCGTTCCTTGAGCACCGGCGAGGCCTCGAACACCCGCAGCGCGTCGAGCAGGTTGAGCGGCAGCTTCGGCACCTCCGGCACGGTGTGCGCCATCGTGTACATGTCGATGTCGAGCCGCTTGCCGGGGTCGCGGGCGTTCTTGATGCCGTCGAGGCCGGTCGCCAGGATCGCCGCCTGCAGCAGGTAGGGGTTGGCCGCGCCGTCGGCGAGGCGGACCTCGAAGCGGCCGCCGTCCGGGATGCGGATCATGTGGGTGCGGTTGTTGCCGGTGTAGCTGATCGAGTTGGGCGACCAGGTGGCGCCCGAGGTGGTGCGCGGCGCGTTAAGGCGCTTGTAGGAATTGACCGTCGGGTTGGTGAGCGCGCAGATGGCGTCGGCCCCGGCCAGGATGCCGGCGAGGAACTGGTAGCCGAGCGCCGAGACGCCGAGCTCGCCCGCGTCGTCGGCGAACACGTTCTCCGAGCCCTTCCACAGCGACACGTGCGAGTGGCAGCCCGAGCCCGTGAGGTTGACGAACGGCTTCGGCATGAAGGTCGCGCGGAGCCCATGTTTCTCCGCGATCGCCTTGACCATGTACTTGAAGAAGACGTGGCGGTCGGCGGTGAGCAGCGCCTCGTCGTAGGCCCAGTTCATCTCGAACTGGCCGTTCGCGTCCTCGTGGTCGTTCTGATAGGGCGCCCAGCCGAGCGACAGCATGGCGTCGCAGATCTCGGTGATCACGTCATAGCGCCGCATCAGCGCCGACTGGTCGTAGCAGGGCTTCACCTGGTTGTCGGCGCCGTCGGCGACGGCGGTGCCGTCCGGCGAGATCAGGAAGAACTCGCACTCGACGCCGGACTTCATCACGTAGCCGAGCTCGGCCGCCTCGGCGATCGAGCGCTTCAGCACGTTGCGCGGCGCCTGCTCGACGGGCTTGCCCTCCATCACGAGGTCGGCGGCGAGCCAGCCGACCTCGGGCTTCCACGGCAGCTGGATCAGGCTCGCCGGGTCGGGCACGGCGAAGAGGTCCGGATCGGCCGGCGACATGTCGAGCCAGGTGGCGAAGCCGGCGAAGCCGGCGCCGTTCTTCGCCATCTCGTCGATCGCCACCGCCGGCACGAGCTTCGCCCGGAGGCCGCCGAACAGGTCGGTGTAGGAGATGAGGAAGTACTTGATGCCGCGCTCGCGAGCGGCCTCCGACAGCACGATGGTCATGCAAGAGCCCCTCTGATCGCTGCTCTGGTGTTTCTTGTGAGTCTGGTCGTGAAGGTCAAAGCCCGGCCGCCCGGCCGGGAATCCAGTCGGTGCCGGCGAGCGGAACGCCGGCCATGGCCGCCGCCTCGACGGTGAGCGCCACGAGGTCCTCGGGCTCCAGGTTGTGGACGTGGCTCTTGCCGCAGGCGCGGGCGATGGTCTGCGCCTCGAGCGTCAGCACCGCCAGGTAGTTGGCGAGGCGCCGGCCGGCCGCGACGGGGTCGAGCCTTGCTGCGAGCGACGGGTCCTGGGTGGTGATGCCGGCCGGGTCGCGGCCCTCGTGCCAGTCGTCGTAGGCGCCGGCGGTGGTGCCGAGCGCCTGGTACTCGGCCTCGAGGTGCGGGTCGTTGTCGCCGAGCGCGACGAGCGCGGCGGTGCCGATCGACACCGCGTCGGCCCCGAGCGCCAGCGCCTTCGCCACGTCGGCGCCGTTGCGGATGCCGCCGGAGACGATGAGCTGCACCTTGCGGTGCATGCCGAGGTCCTGCAGCGCCTTGACCGCCGGGCGGATGGCGCCGAGCGTCGGGATGCCGACGTGCTCGATGAACACCTCCTGCGTCGCCGCCGTGCCGCCCTGCATGCCGTCGAGCACGATCACGTCGGCGCCGGACTTCACCGCGAGCGCGGTGTCGTAGTAGGGCCGCGAGGCGCCGACCTTGACGTAGATCGGCTTCTCCCAGTCGGTGATCTCGCGCAGCTCCTCGATCTTGATCTCGAGGTCGTCCGGGCCGGTCCAGTCGGGATGCCGGCAGGCCGAGCGCTGGTCGATGCCTTCCGGCAGGGTGCGCATCGCGGCGACGCGCTTGGAGATCTTCTGGCCGAGCAGCATGCCGCCGCCGCCGGGCTTCGCGCCCTGGCCGATGACGACCTCGATGGCGTCGGCTTTGCGGAGGTCGTCCGGGTTCATGCCGTAGCGCGACGGCAGATACTGGTAGACGAGGATCGAGGAGTGGCCGCGCTCCTCCTGCGTCATGCCGCCGTCGCCGGTCGTCGTCGAGGTGCCCATCGCCGAGGCGCCGCGGCCGAGGGCCTCCTTCGCCTGCGCCGACAGGGAGCCGAAGCTCATGCCGGCGATGGTGACCGGGATCTTGAGGGTGATCGGCTTCTTGGCGAAGCGGGTGCCGAGCACCACCTCGGTGCCGCAGCGCTCGCGGTAGCCCTCGAGCGGGTAGCGGCTGATCGAGGCGCCGAGGAACAGGAGGTCGTCGAAGTGCGGAACCTTCCGCTTCGCGCCGCCGCCGCGGATGTCGTAGATGCCGGTCGCCGCGGCGCGGCGGATCTCCGACAGGGTGGCGGGATCGAAGGTCGCCGAGAAGCGCGGCAGGGTCATCGGGCGGGCGGGCTCGCTCATCAGTAGGCCCCGGCGTTGTCGACGTGGAAATGATAGAGGGTGCGGCCCGAGCCGTAACGCCGGAACTCGCCGACGTCGACCTCGTGGGCGATGCCCGCGGCCTCGAGCTTGGCATGGAGCTCGGCCCGGTGGAGATCGGTCATCTCCTTCTCGATGCAGTCGGCGCCGAGGCTCTTCACCGCGCCGCGGATGTAGAGGTGCGCCTCGTAGATCGAATCGCCGAGTGCCTCGCCGGCCTCGCCGAGCACGGTGAGGGTGCCGGCCTGGGCCATGAAGGCCGACATCGGCCCGACCGAGCCCTTCACCACGATGTCGATGCCCTTCATCGAGATGCCGCAGCGCGCCGAGGCGTTGCCGTCGATCACGAGGGTGCCGCCGTGCGCGGTGGCGCCGGCCGCCTGGCTGGCGTCGCCCTTCACGTGGACGAAGCCCGACATCATGTTCTCGGCGACGCCGACGCCGGCCGAGCCGTTGACGACGACCGTCGCCGCCTTGTTCATGCCGGCGCAGTAGTAGCCGGCGTTGCCGTCGATCTCGACGGTGATCGGCAGCGCCAGGCCGGCGGCGAGCGCGTGCAGCCCCTGCGGGTTGACGACGCGCCAGTGGGCAAGGTTGGTGCCGGGCGTCAGGGCGTGCAGCGCCTGGTTCAGCTCGCGGACGGTGCCGCTCTTCAGATCGACGACGTGCGGCGCAAGGCTCATGCCGCGCGCTCCCAGAAATAGACGGTGGCGGGTTCGGGCTCGAACACCCGGGCGGTCTCGATGCCCGGCAGCACCGCGAGCGCGCGGAACTCCGAGCCGAAGGCGACGTAGTCGTCGGTCTCGGCCATCACCGCCGGCTTGCAGGCGATCGGGTCGCGCAGCACGCCGAAGCCGGATTCAGTGCCGACGACGAAGGTGTAGAAGCCGTCGAGGTCCTTGAGCGAGGCCTCGAGCGCCTCGCCGAGGCTCGCCCCCTGGGCCAGCCGCCAGGTGAGGTAGCCGGCGGCGACCTCGGTGTCGTTGTCGGTGGCGAAGCTGATGCCCTCGCGGGCGAGGCGGCGGCGGACCTGATTGTGGTTCGACAGCGAGCCGTTGTGCACGAGGCACTGGTCCGGCCCGGTCGAGAACGGGTGGGCGCCGGCCGTCGTCACCGCCGACTCGGTCGCCATGCGGGTGTGGCCGATGCCGTGGCTACCCGACATGCCGGCGAGGTCGAAGGCGCGCGCCACGTCGGCCGGCAGCCCGACCTCCTTGTAGACCTCCATGCGGTTGCCCGCCGAGACGATGCGCGCCGCCGGCTCCGCCTCGACGATCGCCGTGGTGGCCGCCTCGACGAGGCCGGCCGGCACCGAGACGACGGCGTGGGTGCCGCGCCGCCGCACCGTCACGCGACCGTCGAGCGCCGCGGCGATCGCCGCGTCGAAGGCCTCGGCGGCATGGCCGGCCGGCAGCCGGACGGTGAGCTTCACCCGGTCGGCCTCGCCGCCGCCGTAGACGGCGAAGCCGGCGCTGTCCGGACCGCGGTCCGACATCACCGCGAGCATCGCCGCCAGGTGGCCGCCGAGTTGGGGCTCAAGCGCGGGGTCCTTCAGAAACAGGCCGACAATGCCGCACATGGCGCACCTCCGGGGGAGCGAACGTTCCTCCGGGGGAAATAGCCCGTCTTCGGAAGAAACCTCAAGGGTGAGGAAATGAAACTTCCCCAGAGGAAACTGCGGCATCCCGCCGCACCGGCCGGGCGGCCCCGCGCGGGACCCTCAGGCGGCGGGCGTCAGCCAGTTGTCCGGCGACCAGCGGGCGGCGCCGTCGACGGCGTGCAGCGCGTAGGCGTAGCGCGAGCGCGGCGAGCGGTTGGGGCCGGAGCGGTGCGGCACGAGGCCGTGCAGAACGACGAGGGTGCCGGCCGGCGCCGGCAGCGCCACCGCCTCGCCGTCGAACGGCGTCTCATCCATTACCGAGGTCACGAGCGCGTCGCCGTCGTAGTGGAAGCGGCTGCGCAGCGGCCCGCGGTGGGCGCCGGGCACGGCGAACAGGCAGCCGTTGTCGGCATTGGCGTCCTCGAGAGCGACCCACAGCCCGGTGACGCTCGTCGGCTCGGTGTGGAGGTAGGTCGCGTCCTGGTGCAGCCCGACCTCGCCGCCGATGTGCGGCGGCTTCAGGATCGCCATCGACTGCACCGGCCTGGGCGCCGCCAGCCCGAGGCCCGTCAGGAGCCGGCCGAGGCGCGGGTCGGTGGAGAACGGCCGGAACACCGGGTCGAGGGCGTGCAGGGCGTGGCCGATCTTGTTGATCGCCCCCGCCTTCGGCCGCACCAGGCGGCCCTCGGCGTCGAACGCCTCGCTCTCGAAGAACAGCCGCACCTTGTCGCCCGACTCGCGGAAGTAGGCGTCGCGGGCGTGCGCCTGGTCGGCGGCGGAGAACACCGTGCGGACGCTCTCCGGCTCGAAGTCGGCGATCAGCGCGTCGATGCGGGACCGCAGCGCCGCGCAGGTGGCGGCGTCGGCGAAGCCCTCGAGGACCAGGAAGCCGTCCTCGGCGTAGGCGGCGCGGATCGCCGCGTCGGGCGTGCCGTCGGCGGGAAAGCGGAAGCTGCGCGCGGCGGTCACGAGGCCCTCATCTCTGATGGCGTGCCGGCGGCCGGCACGAGGAAGCTCTTGCCGTGCCGGCCGTGCGCCAGGCCGAGCCACTGGGCGGCGGTCTCGCCGATGTCGGCGAAGCCGCGGGCGCCGAGCGCCTGCTCGCGCACGTGGCGGCCGGCGACGAGGATCGGCACGTGCTCGCGGGTGTGGTCGCTGCCGGGAGAGGTCGGGTCGCAGCCGTGGTCGGCGGTGAGGATCACGAGGTCGTCCGGCCCGAGCCGCGCCAGGAGCTCGGGCAGCCGGCGGTCGAAGGCCTCGAGCGCGGCGGCGTAGCCGGCCGGGTCGCGCCGGTGACCGTAGAGGCTGTCGAAGTCGACGAAGTTGGTGACGATCAGCGCGCCGGAGGGCGCCCGTGCCGCGGCGGCGAGCGTCGCGTCGAAGAGGGCGGCGTTGCCGGATGCCTTCACCGTCTCGGTGACGCCCTGGTGGGCGTAGATGTCGGCGATCTTGCCGATCGCGATCACCGCCCGGCCGGCCGCCTTCGCCCGGTCGAGCAGCGTCGGCTCCGGCGGCGGCACGGCGTAGTCGCGGCGGTTGCCGGTGCGCACGAAGGAGGCCGCGTCGGCGCCGACGAACGGCCGGGCGATCACCCGGCCGATGCCGAGCGGGTCGACCAGCCGGCGGGCGATCAGGCACACCTCGTAGAGCCGGTCGAGGCCGAACGCCTCCTCGTGCGCGGCGATCTGGAACACCGAGTCGGCCGAGGTGTAGCAGATCGGCTTGCCGGTCCGGACGTGCTCCTCGCCGAGCTCGGCGATGATCTCGGTACCGGAGGCGTGGCGGTCGCCGAGGATGCCCGGCAGCCCCGCCTCGCGCACGAGCGCCGCCACGAGGTCGGGCGGAAAGGTCGGCACGGTGTGCGGGAAGTAGCCCCAGTCGAAGGGCACCGGCACGCCGGCGATTTCCCAGTGGCCGGAGGGCGTGTCCTTGCCGTTCGAGACCTCGACGCCGTAGCCCCAGGCGCCGGCCGGCACCGGCGCGGCGAGCCCGGGCGGCACGCGGCCGGTCGAAGCCATCAGCGCGCGGCCGAGGCCGAGCCGGTCGAGGTTCGGCACGGCGAGCGGCCCGGCGCGCAGCCCCGCCCGGTCGGCCCGGCCGGCGGCGCACGCCTCGGCGATGTGGCCGACGGTGTCGGACCCGACGTCGCCATACCTGGCGGCATCCTCCGCCGCGCCGATGCCGACGGAATCGAGGATCAGAAGCAGCACGCGGCCCATGGCGGGACCTCCATCCCTCTTTCTTGGTGCCGCCGGGCGGACGGGTCAAGGCGGGGCCCGGCTGGGCTTCCGCGAGCGGGGGTTCGAGCCTTTCGGACGCCGCTCGCCGCAGGGGTCCGAGTTTGAAGTTTCGAATTAGAATTCACAGAGCGATCGCCCGTCCGCGCGGCGAGGCGCGGAGGCCACCCGTCTCGCCGCCACCCCCTCCTCCGCCGTTGACCCGGACGGCGGCGTTGCCCTAACTCGCGGGCGTGACACAGACCGCCGCCCCCCTCGCCCTGCCCCGCCCGCTCGGCGTCGTCGCCGCCGCCGGATGGCCCGACTATGCGCTCCTCGATTCCGGCCACGGCCGCAAGCTCGAGCGCTACGGCCGGGTCACCGTGGTGCGCCCCGAGGAGCAGGCGATGTGGCGGCCCTCGCTCTCCGAGGCGGCGTGGGAGAAGGCCGACGCCGTCTTCTCCGGCGACACCGACGAGGATGGCCCCGGCCGCTGGCGCACCCGCGGGCCGTTGTCGGAGTCCTGGGAGATGGGCTACGGCCCCGCCAAGGCGATCTGCCGCTTCACGAGCTTCCGCCACGTCGGCATCTTTCCCGAGCAGCGCGCCCACTGGGACTGGGCGGACGACCGCATCCGCGCCGCCGGGCGGCCGCTCAAGGTGTTGAACCTCTTCGGCTACACCGGCCTCGCCTCGCTCCTCGCCGCCGCCGCCGGCGCCCGCGTCACCCACGTCGACGCCTCGAAGAAGGCGGTCGCCTGGGCGCGCGAGAACCAGGCGGCATCCGGCCTCGGCGAGCTGCCGATCCGCTGGATCGTCGACGACGCGATGAAGTTCACGGCGCGCGAGGCGCGCCGCGACAGCCTCTACGACGGCGTCATCCTCGACCCGCCGAAGTTCGGCCGCGGCCCGAACAACGAGCCGTGGCACCTGTTCGAGGCGCTGCCGGAGATGATGCGGCTCGTCCGCGCCGTGCTGGCGCCCGAGGCCTCGTTCGTGATCCTGACCGCCTACGCGATCCGCGCCTCGGCGCTCGCCTTCGAACGGCTCGCCGCGGAAGCGCTCGACGGGCTCGGCGGCACCTTGGAGGCGGGCGAGCTCGCCCTCGTCGAGGACAACGGCCGCCTGTTGCCGACCTCGCACTATGTGCGCTGGGCCGGCCGATGAGCGGGCGCGACCGGCCGCAGACCGGCACCATCAAGCAGGTCTCGAGCCTCTCGAACCAGACGATCAAGGACGTTCGGGCGCTCGCCATGCGCAAGCGGCGGGTCGAGACCGGCCTGTTCGTCGCCGAGGGGCTGAAGCTCGTCCTCGACGCGCTCGAAGCCGGCTGGCCGCCGCAGATCCTGCTCGTCGCGACCGACACGCTGAGCCACCCGGCGACCGCCCGCGCGGCGGTGGCGGCGCGCGCCGCCGGCGCCGAGGTGCTGGAGGTGAGCGAGGCCGTCATGGGCTCGGTCACCCGGCGCGACAACCCGCAGGCGGTGGTCGGCGTGTTCGAGCAGCGCATCGGCGACCTCGCCGCGATCGACCCGGCGCGGACGACCGTGTGGGTGGCGCTCGAGCAGGTGCGCGACCCCGGCAACCTCGGCACCATCGTGCGGACGGCGGACGCCGCCGGCGCCTCGGGCGTGCTGCTGATCGGCGAAACCACCGACCCTTTCGGCATCGAAGCGGTGCGCGCCTCGATGGGCTCCTTGTTCCACCTGCCGCTCGCCAAGGCGAGCCGCGAGGCCTTCCTCGCCTGGCGGCCGAGCTTTCCCGGGCCGGTGATCGGCACCCACCTCGCCGGCGACGAGGACCTGCGCGCCCTCACCTACCCGGAGCCGGCGATGCTGCTGATGGGCGGCGAGCAGGCCGGACTGAGCGACGCGATCGCCGCCGCCTGCGACCGGCTGGTCAAGATCCCGATGGCCGGCAAGGCGGATTCGCTCAACCTCGCCGTCTCGACCGGCATCGCCCTCTTCGAGATGCGCCGCAGCCGGCTGTCGCTCTGAGCGTCAGGGTGCCGCGATCCGCCCCTCCGTCGCGCCGAGCGAGGCGATGAGGTCGACGAAGCGGGCGCCCTGCACGACGATGTGGGCGCGCAGCGCCGCGTCGGCCGCCTCGCCGTCGCCCTCGGCGATCGCCGCAACGATGCGCTCGTGCTCGCCGAGCGACGCGGCCATGCGGTCGCCGACGCGCAGCTGCAGCCGGCGATAGGGCTTCAGCCGGCGGCCGAGGGCGAGGCACTGCTCCTCCAGGAAGGCGGATCGGCTCGCCGCGTAGATCGCGTGGTGGAAGCGCTCGTTCTCGTAGTAGTAGCCGTCGGCGTCGCCCGCCGCGGCGGCCCGCCCGCAGGCGGCGTGCGCGACGAGGATGCGCTCGAGCTCGCCCGGCGAATGCCGCCGCGCGGCGAGCCGGCCGGCCAGGCCCTCGAGCTCGCCCATCACCTCGAACATCTCGACCACGCGCTCGGTCGTCACCGCGGCGACGACGGCGCCGTGGCGCGGCCGCCAATCGACGATGTTGGCGGCGGCGAGCTGCAGCAGCGCCTCGCGGATCGGCGTGCGCGACACGCCGTAGCGGGCGGCGAGCGTCGCCTCGTCGAGACGCCGGCCCGGCGGCAGGGCGCCGGTCAGGATCTCGTTCTCGATCGCGTCGCGCAGCCGCTGGCCGGCGCTGAGGCCGTTGCCGGGATCGTCCATGGCCTTCTTTGCATACATGCCGCATTGACAGATATACACGGGCGCCGTTCTCTGTCGAGACCGGGGCGACCTCGGCGCCGGTTCCAGTCAATGCGAACGGATGCGCAGCCGGCGATGAGCAGCACCAGCTTCCTGTCCGACCTCCTGCAGACGATCGCCGACCGCGGCCGCGCCCTGCTCGGCCGCGGCGAGGGCAACGGCGAGGCGAACGGCGATCCGGCGCCGCTGCTCGAGGCCCTGCTGTCGGGCCGCGGCGAGGCCTCCGGCGTCGCCCTCGCGCACGCCGTCCTCGCCCGCTTCGAGCGGCTCGACCCGGCCGGCCGGCGGGCGTTCCTGAAGCTCCTCGCCGACGGCTTCGGGCCGGACCGCGCCCGCCTCGAGAGGGCACTCGCCCCCTTCCGCGCGCTCGACGCAGACGCCGCCATCGACGCCGCGGCGCTCGCCGAGCTGCACGCCGCCGCCGAGCCGCGCCGGCAGGAGCTGATCCGCCGGCTGAACCTCGCCCCCGGCGGCGTCGCCGCCCTCGTCCGGATGCGCGAGCACCTCCTCGCCGAGATCGGCGACGACCCGGCCCTGAAGAGCCTCGACACCGATTTCGTCCACCTGTTCGCCTCGTGGTTCAACCGCGGCTTCCTGGTGCTCCGGCGGATCGACTGGACGACCTCGGCGAACGTGCTCGAGAAGATCATCGAATACGAGGCGGTGCACGAGATCGGCAGTTGGGACGAGCTGCGCCGGCGCCTCGCGCCGCCCGACCGCCGCCTCTACGCCTTCTTCCACCCGCAGCTCGCCGACGACCCGCTGATCTTCGTCGAGGTGGCGCTCACCGACGACATTCCGGCGACGATCGACGAGCTGCTCGGCGCCGACCGCGAGCCGATCGCCGCCGACACGGCGACGACGGCGGTGTTCTACTCGATCTCCAACTGCCAGGCCGGGCTCAAGGGCATCTCGTTCGGCAACTTCCTGATCAAGCAGGTGGTCGAGGAGCTGCGCCGGGAACTGCCGAAGCTCGACACCTTCGTGACGCTGTCGCCGGTGCCGGGCTTCGCCGCCTGGCTCGCCCGCGAGCGCCGCGCCGAGGTGCCCTCGCTGCTCGACGCCGACACGCTCGCGGCGCTCGCCTTCCTCGACGAGCCCGGCTGGCAGACAGACCCGAACCACGCCGCGACGGCACGCCAGCTGCTGCCGCCGGTGGCCGCCGCCTATCTCGTGCGCGCCAAGTCGCCGTCGGGCCGGCCGGTCGACCCGGTCGCCCGCTTCCACCTCGGCAACGGGGCGCGCCTCGAACGCATCGACCCGCTCGCCGACCTGTCGCCGCGCGGCCTCGCCGAGGCGCATGGGGTGATGGTCAACTACCTCTACCGCCTCGCCGACATCGAGAAGAACCATGAAGCCTTCGCGAGCCGCGGCGACGTCGTCGCCGGCTCGGCCGTCACCCGCCTGCTCGGCCGCGAGAAGCCGAAGCGCGGGCTGGTGCCGGTGAAGACGAAGGACGCCCCCAAGGAAGCCGCCCGATGAGCAACCACCTGTTCGACCTCGTCCGCGCGCGCATCGCCGCGCCCGACGCGACCTTCCTCGAGACGCCGGACGGCCGCCGGATCTCCTACGCCGACCTCGTCGCGATGACCGGCCGCTACGCCAACGCCCTCGCCGGCTTCGGCGTCGTCGTCGGCGACCGGGTGGCGGTGCAGGTGGAGAAGAGCCCGGAGGCGCTGGCGCTCTACCTCGCCTGCGTGCGGGCCGGGGCGATCTTCCTGCCGCTCAACACCGCCTACACGGCGGCCGAGCTCGAGCACTTCCTGACCGACGCCGAGCCGCGCCTGTTCGTCGTCGCGCCCGATCGCGCGGCGGCCCTCGCCGCGCTCGCCGCCGGCCGCGGCGCGCGCCTCGAGACCCTCGGCACCACCGGCGACGGCACACTGGCGGCGGCCGCCGACGCGGCGCCCGACGCCTTCGCCGACGCCGCGCGCGGCCCGGACGACATCGCCGCGATCCTCTACACCTCCGGCACCACCGGGCGGCCGAAGGGGGCGATGCTGTCGCACGACAACCTCGCCTCGAACGCGCTCGTGCTCGTCCGAGAGTGGCGCTTCACGAGCCGCGACGTGCTGCTGCACGCGCTGCCGATCTTCCACACCCACGGCCTCTTCGTGGCGACCAACGTGGTGCTGCTCGCGGGCGCCGCGATGCTGTTCCTGCCGCGCTTCGACGCCGACGAGGTGATGCGGCTGATGCCGCGGGCGACCGCGATGATGGGGGTGCCGACCTTCTACGTGCGCCTGCTCCAGCACCCGGCGCTCGACCGGGCGGCGACGGCGGGCATGCGCCTCTTCGTCTCCGGCTCGGCGCCGCTCCTCGCCGAGACGCACCGCGACTGGCAGGCCCGCACCGGCCACGCCATCCTCGAGCGCTACGGCATGACCGAGACCAACATGAACACCTCCAACCCCTACGACGGCGAGCGCCGCCCCGGCACGGTGGGGCCGGCGCTGCCGGGGGTGGCGCTCAGGGTCGTCTCGCCCGAGAGCGGCGAGCCGCTGCCCGCGGGCGAGATCGGCATGATCGAGGTGAAGGGCCCGAACGTCTTCAAGGGCTACTGGCGGATGCCGGAGAAGACGGCGACGGAGTTCCGCCGCGACGGCTTCTTCATCACCGGCGACCTCGGCCTCGTCGACGCCGACGGCTACGTCCACATCGTCGGCCGCGGCAAGGACCTCGTCATCTCCGGCGGCTTCAACGTCTATCCGAAGGAGGTCGAGGGCGAGATCGATGCGCTCGCCGGCGTCGTCGAGAGCGCCGTCATCGGCGTGCCGCACCCGGACTTCGGCGAGGGCGTCACCGCCGTCGTGGTGGCGCGCGACGCGGGCCTCGACGAGGCGGCGGTGCTCGCCGCCCTCGACGGCCGCCTCGCCCGCTTCAAGCAGCCGAAGCGCGTCCTGTTCGTCCCCGAGCTGCCGCGCAACACCATGGGCAAGGTGCAGAAGGCGGCCCTGCGCGAGACCTACCGGGAGCTCTACGCGCGGTAGGGGCTCCTCGTCGGATCCCCCTCCCCTGGAGGGGGAGGGTGCGCGCCTGACGGCGCGCGATCCTCAGACCGCGAAGCCCTCCTGGCGGACGACGTCGGCGAGGCTCCGCTGCGGGCGCGGGCCGACGTGGCCGATCACCTCGGCGGCGGAGAGGCCGCCGATCGTCGCGCAGTCGGCGAGCGGCAGGCCGCGCGAGAGGCCGAACAGGAACCCGGCGGCGTAGAGGTCGCCGGCGCCGGTGACGTCGACGACCTGCTCGATCGGGTGCGCGCGGACGTGGTGCGTCTCCTCGCGGGTGACGGCGAGCGAGCCCTCGGCGCCGAGCGTCACCGCTGCGAGGGCGCAATCGCCGCGCAGGCTCGCGACGGCGGTGTCGAGGTCGGAGGTCTCGTAGAGCGCCTTCAGCTCGTGCTCGTTGGCGAACACGATGTCGACGGTGCCGGTGCGGACGAGCTCCAGGAACTCGCCGCGGTGGCGGTCGACGCAGAAGGAGTCCGACAGCGTGATCGCCACCTGCCGGCCGGCCGCGTGGGCGATGCGGGCGGCGGTGCGGAACGCCTCCTTGGCCGCCGGCGGATCCCACAGGTAGCCTTCGAGATAGGTGATCGCGGCGGCCTCGACGATCGCCGGGTCGACGTCGTCCGGCCCGAGCGCCAGGCAGGCGCCGAGGTGGGTGTTCATCGTCCGCTCGCCGTCCGGCGTGATCAGGATGATGCTGGTCGCGGTCGGCTGGGCGTTTGCGAGCGGCGCGGTGGCGAAATGGATGCCGACCGAGCGCATGTCGTGGCCGTAGGCGGCGCCGAGGGGATCGGCGGCCACCTTGCCGATGAAGGCGGCGCGGCCGCCGAGCGAGGCGACGCCGGCCACCGTGTTGCCGGCCGAGCCGCCGGAGGCCAGCGTCGTCGGGCCGATGCCGGCGTAGATCGCGGCCGAGCGCTCGGCGTCGACGAGGCGCATCTCGCCCTTGACGAGGCCTTCGCGGACGATGAGGTCGTCCTCGACCTGGCCGAGCACGTCCATGATCGCGTTGCCGATGCCGAGCACGTCGAAGCGGGTGGTCATGACGGGAAGGGTCCTGCTGTGGAAAGGGATCCGGCGAGAAGGGCGGCGACGTCGAAGGTCGAGCGCCGCCCGAGGTCGTCGAAATGGCCGTCGAGGAAGGCCTGGGCGGCGGCGCGGCCGGCGTCGCGCAGGTGAACGATGAAGTCCCACTCGGCGTTGAGCTTGGAGGAATCCGACATCGCGGCGACCTCCGGCTCGGCCGAGATGCGGTGCATCCAGACCTGGCGGAAGTGCTTGCCGTCGAGGCGGCCGGAGGCGAGCTGGCGGTCGATGAAGTCGATCATCCCGAGCTCGCGCATCAGCGTCGAGTTGAAGGTGATCTCGTTCACCCGGTTGGCGATCTCGCGCGCCGTCCGCGGCGTCTCGTGCCGCTCGATCGGGCTCGTCTGGATGAGCACGAGGTCGGTGGTCCGCGCGTCCTTGAAGAGCGGGAAGAGCGGCGGGTTGCCCATGTAGCCGCCGTCCCAATAGGGCGCGCCGTCGATCTCCACCGCATGGAACATCTGCGGCAGGCAGGCCGACGCCATCACCGCGTCGAGGGTGATCTCGGCGCCGGAGAAGACGCGCACCTTGCCGGTGTGGACGTTGGTCGCCGAGACGAACAGGCGGACCTCCCGGAACTCCCGCACCGCCTCGAAGTCGACCGCGTCGGCGACGAGGTCGCGCAGCGGGTTGTAGTTGAGCGGGTTGAGCTCGTAGGGCGAGGCGAAGCGGGTCAGCACGTCGAAGAAGAAGAAGGCGGGCGACCGGTCGAAGCTCCACGGATCGCCGCTGAGGAAGCCGGCCATGCGGTCGAGCGGCGAGCGTTGCAGCGGGCTCGCGGCGCCAGCGTCGGAGAGGGCGCGCCAGAAGCGGCCGAGGGCGGCGCGGGCGCCGGCCGGGCCGGCCTCGGCGAGGCCGGTGATCATCACCGCCGCGTTCATCGCCCCGGCGCTGGTGCCGGAGATGCCGTCGACGCCGATCCGTCCGTCCTCGAGCATCCGGTCGAGCACGCCCCAGGTGAAGGCGCCGTGCGCGCCGCCGCCCTGCAAGGCGAGGTTGACGAGCTTCACGCCGGCCGAGGCGCGCGCGCCGGCGGCTTCGTCGTCACGGCCGCGAGCCCCGGCGCGCGCACGCGCCGTCCGGGTGGAGATCGATGGCACCTGGGGTCACCTCGACGAGAGCGGCCCGCACGCCCGGCCGGAGGGCCGGGCACGGGACCGCCCGTCGCCTCGCACGACGGCGCCCCGGCGTCAACCGGTCCGGCCGCCGCGCCCGCGCTCACTCGGCGGCGTGGCTGACCGGGCGGACGGCCGGGCGGGCCGGCGGATGGACCGGCTCGGCCGGATGGTGGTCCTCCTCCTTCGGGCCGATGAAGCGGCCGAAGATCCAGGCGAACAGTCGCGAGACGTCGTCCATCACGGTGTAGAACGACGGCACGAAGACGAGCGACAGCACCGTCGAGACGAGCAGGCCGCCGATGACGGCGATCGCCATCGGCGCGCGGAACTCGCCGCCGTCGCCGAGGCCGAGCGCGCTCGGCAGCATGCCGGCGGCCATGGCGATGGTCGTCATGATGATCGGCCGGGCGCGCTTGCGGCCCGCGTCGATGATCGCCTCGACGCGCGGCACGCCGCGATGCACCGCCTCGATGGCGAAGTCGACCAGCATGATGGCGTTCTTCGTGACGATGCCCATCAGCATCAGGATGCCGATGACGACCGGCATCGACACCGCGTTGTTGGTGACGACGAGGGCGAGGATGACGCCGCCGATGGAGAGCGGCAGCGACAACAGGATGGTGATCGGCTGGAAGACGTTGGCGAACAGGAGGATGAGAACGCCGAGCACCATCATCAGGCCGGCGCCCATCGCCACGGCGAAGCCGGCGAACACCTCGCCCATGATCTCGGCGTCGCCGCTCGTCTGCGCGCGCACGCCGGCCGGCAGGTCACGCATCGCCGGCAGGGCGTAGACGGTCTCGAGCGCCTGGCCGAGCTCGAGCTTCGGGGCGAGGTCGGCGCCGATGACGACGCGGCGCTCGCGGTCGTAGCGCTCGATCGACGACGGGCCCTGGCCGAAGCCGACGTCGGCGACCGCCTCGAGCGGCACCGTGCGCCCGGTGGCGCCGGTGATCGGCAGCGCCTTGACGAGGGCGAGGTCGCCGCGGGCGCGGATGTCGAACTGCACGCGGATCGGGATCAGCCGGTCGCCGGCGTTGAACTTCGGCAGCGCCGCGTCGACGTCGCCGATGGTGGCGACGCGCACCGCCTCGGAGATCTGCTCGGTGGTGATGCCGTAGCGCGCGGCGTCGTCCATGCGCGGGCGGATCAGGATCTCCGGCCGGTCGACGCCGGCGTTGGCGGCGACGTTGGAGAAGCCCGGCGTGCGGCGCACCGCGGCCTCGGCCGCCGCCACGGCCTCGTCGAGCGCCGCGGGATTGTTGGAGAGGAGCGACACCGAGAGCTGCCGCTCGCCGCGGTCGTTGACGTACCACGCGCGGATGTCGGCGACGTCGGCGAGGCGGTCGGTGATCTCTGTCTCGACGGCCTTCTGGTTGCGCTCGCGCTCGGCCTTCGGCAGCAGGCGGATGTAGACGGCGGCCTTGCGCAGCTCGATCTGGCCGGTCGGCGAGGCGCCGCCGAGCACGAACACCTGGGCGACCTCGGGGATCGTCTCGATGGCGCGGACGACCTCGTCGGTCTTGTTGCGCATCTCCTCGAGCGTCGCCCCCGGCGGCATCTCCACGGCGACGACGACGCGGCCGGCGTCCTCGGCCGGAATGAAGCCGGTCGGCAGCAGCTGCGTCGCCCAGATCGACACCGCGAACAGGGCGACGCCGACGAGGAGGGTGAGGAAGCGGAAGCGGATGGTCGCCGTGAGGAAGCGCGCATACCACCGCATCAGCCACCCGTCCTTGCGGTCGGGATCGTGCTTGTGCGGCCGCATCAGGTAGGCGGCCATCATCGGCGTGATGAGGCGGGCGACGGCGAGCGAGAACAGCACGGCGACGGCGACGGTGAGGCCGAACTGCTTGAAGTACTGGCCGGCGACGCCGCCCATGAAGCTGACCGGCGCGAACACCGCGACGATCGTCATCGAGATGGCGATGACGGCGAGGCCGATCTCGTCGGCCGCCTCCATCGCCGCCCTGTAGGGCGACTTCCCCATCCGCATGTGGCGGACGATGTTCTCGATCTCGACGATGGCGTCGTCGACGAGGATGCCGGTGACGAGGGTGACGGCGAGGAGCGAGACGAGGTTGAGCGAGAAGCCCATCAGGTCCATCGCCCAGAACGCCGGGATGACCGACAGGGGCAGCGCCGTGGCGGCGACCAGCGTCGCCCGCCAGTCGCGCAGGAAGATGAACACCACGACGATGGCGAGGACGGCGCCCTCGATCAGCGTGCTCATCGCCGATTCGTAGTTGCCGTAGGTGTAGGTGACGGAATCGTCGATCAGCGAGTAGCTGGTGTCCGGATAGGCCTTGCCGAGCTCGGCGACGGCGTTCGACACCACCTCGGCGACCTCGGTGTCGCTCGCCCCCTTGGCGCGGAACACGCTGAAGGCGACGACCGGCGTGGTGCCGGAGAGACGGGCGAAGGTGCGCGGCTCCTCGTAGCCGTCGGTGACGGTGCCGAGATCGGCGAGGCGCACCTCGCGCCCGTCGCCGAGCACGATCTTCATCGCCGCGAGGTCCTCGACCTTGCGGGCCCCGGCGAGGGTGCGGATCGACTGCTCGCGGCCGCCGACCTCGCCGCGCCCGCCGGCGAGGTCGACGTTGGTGGCGCGGAGCTGGCGGCTGACCTCGGCGGCGGTGATGCCGAGCGCCATCAGCCGCGCCGGCTTCAGGGAGACCACGATCTCGCGATCGACGCCGCCGAAGCGGTCGACCTGGCCGACGCCCGCGAGGCCCTGGATCTTGCGCATGGCGACGTCGTCGACGAACCAGGAGAGCTGCTCCAGCGTCATGCCCGGCGCCGACACGGCGTAGGTGAGGATCGGCAGCCCCTCGATGTCGATCTTCTCGACGATCGGCTCCTCGATGTCGGCCGGCAGGTCGGAGCGGATCTTGTCGATCGCGTCCTTGACCTCGGTGAGGGCCGCGTCGGGGTCGACCTCGAGGCGGAACTCGATCGAGGTCACCGACTGGCCGTCGGTGATCGTCGACATCACATGCTTGACGCCGGAGATGTTGGCGACGGCGTCCTCGACCTCGCGCGTCACCTGCGTCTCGAGCTCGGACGGGGCCGAGCCCGACTGCACGACGGTGACCGCGACGAGCGGGATGTCGATGTTCGGGAAGCGGGTGATCGGCAGCGACTGGAAGGTGAAGATGCCGAGCAGCATCAGCACCACGAACAGCACGATCGACGGCACCGGCTTGCGGATCGACCAGGCTGAGACGTTGAGGGCCATCGCTCCGCTCCCGCGGCTGAATGTGCGGTCAGCGCTCGGCGAGGACCGGGTTCACCCGGTCGCCGCCGCGCAGGAAGGTGCCGGCGATCGAGACGACCTGCTCGCCCGCCGCGACCCCCTGCTTGATCTCGGCGCGGCCCTCGGAGACGAGCCCGACCGTGACGGTGCGCGTCTCCACCGTGCCGTCGACGACGACCATCACCTCGGCGTGGTCGCCCTCGTAGAGCACCGCCGACAACGGCACGAGCACGCCTTCGTCGCGCGCCGTCTCGATGACGCCGTAGGCGAAGGCGCCGATGGTGAGGCCGGCGTCGGCGGCAAGCGCGATCCGCACCTGGCCGAGCCGGGTCGTCGCGTCGATCTCGGGCGAGATCAGGCGGATGGTGCCGGCGACCGGTCGATCCCGGCCCGCCGGGACGACGCGCGCGGTCTGGCCGATCGCGAGGTTGGTCATCGTCGTCTCGGCCACGTCGGCCTCGAGTTCGACGGCGCCGTCCTCGATGATGCGGAACAGCGCGTCGCCGGCGGTCGAGGCGACGGCGCCGAGCCGCGCCGTGCGGCGGCTGACGACGCCGCTCGCCGGCGCCTTGATCTCGGTGCGGCGCAGCC
>Ga0255338_1000714_pt1 | contig 86714 bp, 76 predicted proteins | sample MeOH1_35cm_T4_19_FD_203715 | JGI IMG/M metagenome (GOLD analysis project Ga0255338, IMG submission 203715) | Sandy soil microbial communities from University of British Columbia, Vancouver, Canada - MeOH1_35cm_T4_195 | ecosystem: Engineered > Artificial ecosystem > Sand microcosm > Unclassified ... | reverse complement strand
CCCCTGACCCAGGAACCCGAGATCCAGCGCCGCTGGCTCGAGTCCGGCGCCTTCCGCGCCAAGCGGTCCGGGGAGCTGCTGCCGGGCTCCAAGACCTTCTACATGCTGGTGATGCTGCCCTACCCCAGCGGCCGCATCCACATGGGGCATGTGCGCAACTACACCCTGGGCGATGTGACGGCGCGGTTCCGCCGGATGCGGGGCTGCGAGGTCATGCATCCGCTCGGCTGGGACAGCTTCGGCCTGCCGGCGGAGAACGCCGCCATCAAGCACGGCATCCACCCCGCCATCTGGACCCGCGCCAACATCGAAGAGATGAAGGGCCAGATCCAGAAGATGGGCATCAGCTACGACTGGGATCGCGAGATCGCCAGCTTCCAGGACGACTACTACCGCTGGAACCAGTGGCTCTTCCTCAAGATGTGGGAGGCGGGCGACGTGTTCCGCGCCATGCGCACCGTGAACTGGTGCGAGGAGCTGGGTACCGTGCTGGCCAACGAGCAGGTGGTGGACGGCAAGGACGAGCGCACCGGCTTCCCGGTCACCCAGAAACCCCTGGAGCAGTACTTCTTCAAGACCACCAAGTACGCCGACGAGCTGCTCGAGTGTCTCGACGGGCTGGACTGGCCCGAGAACGTGAAGACCATGCAGCGCAACTGGATCGGCCGCTCCGAGGGCGCGCGCCTGGCGTTCGACCTCGAGGGCGGCGGCCAGGTGGAGGTTTTCACCACGCGCCTGGACACGCTCTTCGGCGTCACCTTCATGGCGCTGAGCACGGAGCACCCCGTCATCGAGAAGGCCGCTGAGACCGACACGGCCCTGAAGGCCTTCTGCGATCAGGTGGCCTCGGTCAGCCGCGAGGAGCGCCTCACCAGCGACGTGAAGCTGGGCCACCGCACGGTGCTTTCCGTCATCCACCCCTTCACGGGCGAGAAGGTGCCCGTCTTCGCCGCCAACTACGTGCTCATGGACTACGGCACCGGCGCGGTCATGGGCGTGCCCGCCCACGACGAGCGCGACCACGAGTTCGCGGAAAAGTACGGCCTGCCCATCCCACAGGTCATCGAGGCCGAGAGCGAGTGGGACCTCGGCACCCTGGTGAACAGCGGCGAGTTCACGGGGATGAAGAGCGAGGAGGCCGTCACCGCCATGGTGGCGAAGCTCGACGGCCGCGCCGAGAAGACCACCACCTACAAGCTCAAGGACTGGGGCCTCAGCCGCCAGCGCTACTGGGGCACCCCCATCCCCACGGTGCATTGCGATGCCTGCGGGGTCGTGCCCGAGAAGCCTGAGAACCTGCCCGTGCGCCTGCCCGAGGATGTGGCCTTCACCGGTCACGGCCCTTCGCCTTTGACGACGTCTTCTTCTTTCTTGGACACGAAGTGTCCAAGTTGTGGCAAGCCCGCCAAGCGCGAAACCGACACCATGGACACCTTCGTGGACAGCAGCTGGTACTGGCTGCGCTACCTCGACCCCAAGAACGCCGAGCTCCCCTTCGCCAAAGCCGAGAGCGACGCCTGGATGCCCGTGGACCTCTACGTGGGCGGCATCGAGCACGCCACCATGCACCTGATCTACGCCCGCTTCTTCTACAAGGTGCTGCGCGACCTGGGCCTGGCCAGCGGTCCCGAGCCCTTCCAGAAGCTCATCTGCCAGGGCATGGTGCTGAAGGACGGCTCGAAGATGAGCAAGTCGAAGGGCAACATCGTGGACCCCGACGAGGTCATCTCGAAGTACGGCGCCGATGCGCTGCGGCTCTTCATGATCTTCGCCGCGCCCATCGAGAAGGAGATCGACTGGACGGGCTTCGAGGGCATCGAGGGCGCCAGCCGCTTCCTCAAGCGTGTCACCCGCATGGTCGAAGATCACGGGGTCACTGCGGATCTGCTGCCCGCCAAGGACCAGCTCAGTGCCGAGGAGAAGGCCCTCCTCATCAAGCTCAACCAGACCATCGCCCGGCTCACCGACGATCTGGAGCGCCGCTACCAGTTCAACACCGTGGTCTCTGGCCTCATGGAGCTCTCCAACACGCTGGGTGATCTCCCGGCGGATGCGCCGCATCGCAGCGCGGTCATGCAGCACGCGCTCGATGCCTTCGTGCGAATGATGTCGCCGGTGGCGCCCCACCTGGCCGAGCAGCTCTGGAGCCAGCTCGGGAAAGCGGGCCTCTGCATGCAGGCTGCCTGGCCCGAGGCGGACCCCGCCTTCCTGGAGGCCGACGAGGTGCTGGTGGTGGTGCAGGTGAACGGCAAGGTGCGCGGCCGCATCACCGTGCCGGCCCACGCGGGCGATGAGCAGCGTCGCACAGCCGCCCTGGCTTGCGCGGAGGCCCAGCCCCACCTGGCGGGCAAGGAGATCGTGAAAGTGGTCCTCCCTCCGGGCGGCAAGCTCGTGAGCATCGTGGTGAAAGGCTGATCCCGTGGCAAATTCGCTTCCTCCCGTCGTCGATTCCGTCCTGGACCTGGTGGGGAACACCCCGCTGCTGCGCCTGACCCGCTTCGCGCCGGGCCTCCAGCTCTTCTCCAAGCTCGAGTACCTCAACCCCGGCGGCAGCGTGAAGGACCGCATCGGCGTGGGCATGATCCGCGCCGCAGAGGCGCTCGGCCAGATCAAGCCGGGCCTCAGCACCATCATCGAGCCCACCGCCGGCAACACGGGCGTGGGCCTGGCCATCGCGGCCAAGGCGCTCGGCTACCGCTGCATCCTCTGCGTGCCCACCAAGTACAGCCGCGAGAAGATGATGCTCATGAAGGCCCTGGGCGCCGAACTGGTGCTCATCCCCAAAGAACAGGGCATGAAGGGCGCCATCGCCAAGTGCCAGGAGCTGGCCGCGAGCATCCCCCACGCCTTCGTGCCCCAGCAGTTCGACAACCCGAGCAACCCCGACAGCCACTACGCCACCACGGGCCCCGAGATCTGGCAGCAGATGGAGGGCCGCGTGGACGCCGTGGTGCTGGGCGCCGGCAGCGGCGGCACCTTCACGGGCATCGCCCGCTACCTGAAGGAGCAGAACCCGAAGATCCAGGCCGTGGTGGTGCAGCCTGTGGGCTCCGTCTACTGCGGGGCGCCCCTGGGCGAGTGGGTGGTGGAGGGCGTGGGCAACGGCTTCATTCCCGCCAGCCTCGACCTGGCCATCGCGGACCGCATCATCGACGTGGCCGATGCCGACAGCCTGGCCACGGCCCGGGAGCTCATCGCCACCGAGGGCTGCCTGGTGGGCGCCTCCAGCGGCGCCAACGCCTGGGCCGCCCGCGAGACCGCCAAGGCCCTGCCTGCGGGTGCCCGCGTGGTGACGCTCTTCCCCGACGGGGCCGAGCGCTACATGTCCAAGCAGCCCGTGGCCGACCTGGAGCTGTGATGCCCCTCTCGCCCCGCGACCTCGCCGCCTGCCTGCTTGATGCGGGCGCTGTGCGGCTGCAGCCCCTGGACCCCTTCACCTGGGCCAGCGGGCTGAAGGCCCCCATCTACTGCGACAACCGCCAGCTGCTGGGCTTCCCCGAGGCGCGCGGCCTGATCGTGGAGGCCCTGGTGGCTCGGACCGCCTCCTTCGCTCCCACCCTCATCGCCGGGGCGGCCACGGCTGGCGTCCCCTGGGCGGCCATGGTGGCGGATCGCATGGGCCTGCCCATGGCCTACGTGCGGCCCACGCCCAAGAACCACGGCATGGGCCGCCAGGTGGAGGGCCCGCTGGCCAAGGGCCACCGCGCCGTGCTCATCGAGGACCTCATCTCCACGGGCATGTCCAGCCTCAAGTGCGCGGACGCCCTCAGGGCCGAGGGCGCCGAGCTCCCGGCGGTGCTCGCCCTCTTCAGCTACGGCCTGCCCCAGGCGGAGAAGGCCTTCGCCGCGGCCCGGATCGCTTTCGAAGTGCTGGGCTCGTTCCAGGTGCTGGCCGAGGAGGCGGAGCGCCGCGGGATCCTGGATGCCGCCGGGCTGGCTGCCCTGAAGGACTGGCGCACCGACACCGTGGCCTGGAGCCGCGCCCGCGGCGGGGCGTAGGCGCCGACCCACACCGGCGAAAGGCGTGGACAGGATTAACAGGATGAAAAGCTGGATTAACAGGATGAAAGAAGAAACAGTTCTGGATTTGCTTCCGTCCTTTGTTTTTGAATCCTGTTAATCCTTCAAAATCCTGTTAATCCTGTCTCTGTTTCTCGAGGTCCGACCATGAAGCTCTACACGCGCACCGGCGACGACGGCTCCTCGGGGCTCTTCGGGGGGGACCGGGTGAGCAAGTCGCACCTGCGGCTGGTGGCCTACGGCACCCTGGACGAGCTGAACAGCGTCATGGGCCTGCTCTGCCTGCATGCCACGGATCCCTGTGCGACCCGGGAGGCCCTGCAGCGCATCCAGCACGACCTCTTCGTGCTCGGGGCCATCCTCGCCACGCCCGCATCCCGCCAGGAGCTCCTGGGGGCCCGCATGAGCACGCCCACCTGGGCCCTGGGGGACATGGAGGCCGACATCGACCGCCTCACGGCCCTGGCCCCGCCCATGACGGCCTTCGTGCTGCCTGGGGGCACGGCCGCCTCCGCGTACGCCCACCTGGCCCGGACGGTCTGCCGCCGGGCCGAGCGCGAGGTGGTGGCCCTCACCCATGAGGAGCCCTTGAACCCCGCCGTCCTGACCTACCTGAACCGCCTCAGCGACTGGCTCTTCGCCCTCGCCCGTGCCGAGAACGCCACGGCCGGCACGGCCGATGTGCAGTGGGTGCCGAAGGACTGACCTGATCGCCAGAGAAGAACAGAGGGCCCGAGGGCCCTCTGTTCTTGGTGGTGATGCCTCAGCCTAGAACTTCAGGCGGAAACCCACCTGGTAGCGCCGAGGCGCCTGGAATTGGTACGGCGTGCCAGCCACGGCCGCGTTGTAGATGGTCGTGATCCCAGAACGGACATTGAGTCCTTCCGAAATACCCGTTGGTTCCTGGCGGTTGGTCAGGTTGATGATGTCGAGGTAGACCTCGGAGCGGAGCTTCTGGTTCCACTTCCAGGCGTACTGGACGCGGATGTCGCTCTGCCAGAAGTTGGGCGTCCGGTATTTCCCGGCCTGCTCGGTGAACACATCATTGATATCGGTCGGGGCGGAATTCAAGATGCGGGTGCCGACCTTTTCGCTGGCGCTGTAGTGGTAGCCGGAATTGGCGTTGAAGTTCATGGCCACTTGCAGGCCCATGTCCCAGTGGTAGAACACATTGAACTTCGCCATCCAGTCCACGGAACCATCCAGCTTGCCGTTCATGTAAGGCAGGCGGGGATCCCACTGGGCCACATCGCCCTGGTAGTCGGCATTGCCGAGGCTGAAGCTGTTGCCCTGCCCGTCCACCAGGCTGACGGAGGCGAAGCCGCCCCAGTTGTTGGCTTCGCGGCGAGTGACGCTCACATCGAGGGTCTTGTACTTGCGGACACCGCCGGGCAGGTTGGCGAGGGCGAAGTTGAGCTGGCCAGCCTGGGCCCGGGCGAGGTTCTGGGCCCCAGTGAAACCGCCGCCGGCGAAATACTCCACCGGCATGGCGAGTCCGCGGAAGTAGTCCACCACACGCTTCTGTTGGGTGCTCAGGCTGGCGTACGGATTGGTGACGGCGGAGCCCATGTTGTAGAGGCCCCGTGCCTCGCCTTCAAGGTTATCGGCACTGGAATAGAGGCCGATATCCCAGTCCTCCACAATGTCGAAGTCGCGGCGCAGGGTGCCGACCACCTCGAAGGAGTAGATGCTGGCGAAATCCGTGGCGTAACCGAGGCGGAATTCATCGGTCTTGGGGAGTTTGAACTTGTTCACGAATACGGCATCCACCGAGCCCTTGGTCCCGCGGTTGATGGCGGTGATCCAGGTATTGAACATCCGCACATCTTCGGTGGTGGCTGAGGCCTGGAGGCTGCCGGTGAATCGCACCATGTCCAGGCGGATGGGGTCGATGTAGCGGCCCCAGTAGGCATAGATCTTGGAATGGCCGTCACCCTTGACATCGTAGGTTGCGCCGATGCGTGGGGCGAAGTTGTAGTCGGTCTTGAACAGGGATTGGCCGTTGTCAGCCTCGTACTCGTACTTGTCGAAGCGGAACCCGGGGCTGAGGGTGAACCTGCCGATCTGCCACTGATCCTGGATATAGAAGCCCTGAGTCTTCTGCTTGGGCGTGGAGCTGGCGGAGGACACGAAGTTGTTCCGGTAACCGTAGTAGCCACCAATGGGATTGGCTTCGTTGAAGGTGTAGGCATTGAAGTCCGAGGACTGGAATATCCCGCCCGCACCGGTGGGTGTATAGCCAGCGGCGATGGCTGTGGCCTTGAGGGAGGGCGTGTTGTTGATGGCGCCAAGGACACGGGTGCGCTGGGACTTCACCTGGCCGCCGGGCAGGCCGGGCACGCCACCCCAGGTGTAGGTGTTGCTATCGAAGCTTTCGTACGCCGCGCCTTGGCTGATACCAGCTGTGCGAGTGAGGGAGTCCTCGCCGCTCTGGGCACCGAGCTTGATCGTGTGGTTGCCCAGGGCGTTGAGGAGCCAGGTCAAGTCGGCGCGGAGCAGGTCCTTCTTGTAGACGCGGAGGTCCATGGCGGCGCTGTTGCCGAGCTGAGCCTGATCCGGCGTGAGGCCGCCCGGCAGGAGGGAGACGATGTTGTTTTGCGGGCCCGCATTGGTGTAGAGCGGCGTGGCTTTGTTGTCCTCCTGGTGGTGGGAGTAGTGCACGTCCACGAAGATATCGCTGAACTGGTGGGAGTAGGCCGCGATCCAGCGATTGCCACCCTGCTCAGTTTTGGACGCCCGGCGGGTGACGATGCCAGGGTTGGAGAGGTTATTGAATTCGTACGGGTTGGTGTTGTAGGTGAAGCTGACCAGATCGATGGGAGTGATCTGCCAGGTCAGCTTGCCGAAGAAACGCTTACCGTCCTCGAGCAGGCCTGTGCGGGATTCGCCACTGGGCAGCTTGACCGTGTACTCGTCCTTCACGGACTGGACGCTGCCAACGAACCAGAGCCGATCCTTGATGATGGGTCCCATGAAGTAGGCGCTGTAGTCCCGGACGCTGCGCTCACCCACGTCGTACTTGCCATAACCCACCTTGTTCTGGAGGGAGGGGCTTTGGAAATCGAGGGTGAGGCCGCCGGAGAAGTCGTTGCCGCCCACTTTGGTGGTGACGCTGGAGAACAGGCCGGCACGAGCTGTGTATTCTGCCGTGATGGCGCCAGTCTTCACATCCTGCACCTGGATAAGCTCGGGTGCGATCGTGGTGCGCAGCGTCCCCGCTTCGGGACTGGTCACGTCCACACCGTCCACGAGGTAGGTGTTGTTGCGGCCACCGCCCGATCCGAAATTGTCGCGGTTGAGGCCGGTAGTCAGGGTCGGGTTGCTATTGGAGCTTCCAAGGGTGGAGATGACGCCCGGAGCCAGGTTCAGCACCGACAGCTGAGTACGGCCTATAGGCAGGGTCTCCAATTCGGTGGAGGTGATCTGGGTGCCAGTGGTCACCGTGGTGGCGTCCACGTTGGACACGGTGGACAACACTTCAACGGTGGCGGTACCCAGGGTCTGGATCTTGATGCTGGCCGAGGCCGTCTGATCCACCTTCACCTCGAGGGCGGCCAGGGTGGCGGTCTGGAATCCATCCTTGGAGACCTGGACCTTGAAATCACCCGGGCTGAGGCGGATGAAGCGGGCGTTGCCGTCCTTGTCGGAGGGCACGGTTCGGGCGCCGCCGATCTGGGTGGGGCTGCTAATGATCACCGTCGCGCCAGCGACTGGCTTGCCCTGGGAATCGAGCACCTTGACGTACAGGTTGCCGTCGCCGGCGGCGTAGACGGCGGCGCCCGCCGCTACAAGGAGGGCCGTGGTTCGGGCCATCCGGAGGGGAGAAGAATACATGTAGGACTCCTGATGAGTGCGGATAGCCGCACGGGGAAATGGGCGGATCATCCTGTCCCTCCTCCGTCTGGTCAGCGGCAGTCCCTCCTCTGGAATTCAGGAAGGTCGGCTGTCTTGGTTCAGATGAAAGGGGATAGCAATGTCCAAAGAGTTGAGGGGTGAGACAAGCATAAACTCGGATTTCAAAATTTCACGGGAACTTTTCTTGCGTTTTTTATCCACTACCTCACAGCACGATATCAATATCGCTGTTGATCTACCCGGCTAATAGGCATGCGCGGAATAGTCTGGAATTAGTAAATAAATTGACGATTAAAAGATCATGTATCAAACACACCTCGTCCCTGACTCGATAAGCCTCCCCCCGTATGGTGATACCTCCCCCTATCTTCGCCGTGACCGGTCCTTCTGGATCCGAAGACTCATGTCGGCGGGCCCTTCAGAGGGATGACCACCTCTTCCTGCCTTGGCAACCACTGCAAAAAAATCGGGCCCCGAAGGGCCCGATTCTCTTGCGGTCGTGCGTGCTGACTAGAACTGGTACTTCACGCCCAGGCGGATGCGACGGGAAGTCTGGTAGTTCAGGACGTTCATGAAGTTCTGGTTGGGAGCGTCCACCGAAGCTTCGAAGTTCTGATCGTAGGAGGTCGGCTTGTGGACATTCCACAGGTTGAAGACATCCGCACGGAAGGAAACCTGATGCTTGTTGGCGAGCTTCAAGACGTACTGGCCGCTCAGGTCGAAGTTCAGGGTGTTGGGGGTGCGTCCCTGGGATCCGCGGCCACCGGCGGCGAGCTCACCGGTGTTGTCGTAGTCGATCAGGCCGTAGAACTTGTTCAAGGGCGTCCCGGTCTGGAACTTGACCAAGGTCGTGAGGGAGAATCCGAAATCCCAGCTATAGGTCACGCCGGCGTTCGCCACCACGGTGCGGTCGTTGGGGAGGGGGCCGGAAGCAAAGGCCTCATCACCGGTCAGGCCGCGGGGATGGTAGTCGGGGTTGGCGGGATCTTCATACTTCTTCAGGTATTCGCTGGAGAAGTCGAACAGCGAGGTGATGTTGGGATCGCTCTGGCCGTTGTCGTTCCGGAACAGGCCCTCGTAGTTGCCCTCGAGCCTGGAGAGACGCAGGTTGAAGAAGCCGTTGATATGCTTGGTGCTCTTCGACACTTCGATTTCGAAGGCCCAGTAGTCGCGCTTGGGCTTCGGCCAGGTGGCGGTCGGGGTCACGCTGTTGCCCAGGGTGGGGTCGATGGCCGCGGCCAGCTGACCGATGGGGGCGGAGTTCTCGCCGGGGTTGGCGATGTAGTAGGGCAGGTTGTTGCCGCCGTCGATGCCCATGTCTTCCAGGGCGCGACCCAGCGAGCGGTAGATGACCCGGTTGCTGATGGTCAGGCCTTCGGAGGGCTGCATGTCCCAGCCGAGGACATACTCATTGGTGTAGGGCAGCTTCGTGCCTGGGAGCACCGGAGTCAGGAAGCCGGCGCTGCCGACGAAGTGGAGATCGTTGGTGGTTGGATTCACCACGCCATAACCTGCGGTCGGCCGAACGTCCTGAATGACGGTGCCGGTCTGGATCGGGTTGGTGAGGGAATTGTAGGCACTATTGATGTTGTAGAAGTCAGAACGGCTCACGCCGATTTCAGTGCTGAGCGAGCGGACCGCAAGATCGAGGGGGACCTTCTCGAAGTACTTGCCGTAGAAGGCGTAGATCTTGTTCTTGCCATCGCCGTTCGGATCCCAGGTGATGGAGAGGCGGGGCGCCATGGCGTCCTTGGCCTTGAACTTGTAGGTCTGCTGCAGACCCGCCATGTCTTCCGATTCCCAACGGAAGCCGGCCTTCACGAACAGGCGGTTGTTCCAGGAGTACTTCGCCTGGACGAAATAGCCTTCCCAGGGGGCAGTGGTGGGGATGAGGGGCGGCGTCGTGCGGGCGCGGGTGATACGGTAGTAGGGCGCGATGTTGCTAGTTGGCGTCCGGATCTGCGTGCCGACGGTGTAATTCAGTGAAGGGTCGAGCACATAGTAGCGCTGGCTGACCAGAGCGCCGCTGGAGTAAGGCTGGCCGGTGGCGCCGGTGTGGGGGTCCACGAAGCCGGCAGGGCCCTGGTAGGTATTGCCGCCCTTGTGTTCGATGTCTTCCTTGAAGTAGCCGGCCTTGAACTCGAAGGCGCCGAAGGTCTTGGTCAGCTTCAGGTCGTACTGGCGGTTGCGGTCGTCCGTGCCATCCACGAAGCCCGGGCCAGGAGCGTACTGCACGCCCGTGTACACGTCGGACACACGGTAGGTCTGCTGGACGGCGGGATCGAGGATGCGACGGAACTTGTTGTTGGCCTGGGAAACACGAGCTTCCACCAGGAAGTCATTGAAGAAGACGCCGTTGTACTTCAGGGTCCAGTTCCGGCCGCCAAATTGGACTTCTTCCCAGCTGAAGGGGGCGGTGTAGATGGAAGCGGTGCGGTTGGCGCCGTACGGCAGCTTGCCGGGATCACCAAAGATGCTGAATTCCAAGGACTGAGTGGAGGTGATCATCCAGTTCAGTTTTCCGTAGTAGGAATTGGTCTCGGTCTTCTGCTCGATCTGGCGGCCGTAGAAGGGCTGGGCGGGATCGACCTGGGTCCGCTTCACGGAACTGCGGATGGGGTTGTAGCCGACGAAGTAGAACAGCTTGTCCTTGATGATGGGGCCGGCGACAGTGAAGCCCAGTTCATACCGGTTGGTGCTGTCGAACGAGGGGGTGAGGCGCAACGTGGGGTCGATGCGGGGCGGTTCCTTGTCCTTGGACTGCAGCGCATTCAGGTCGAAGTAGGCGAAGACCTGGGCGTGCAGCGTGTTGTCGCCGGTCTTGGTGACGGCATTGACCATGCCGCCGGTGGAACCGCCGAACTCGGCATCCATGCCGAAGCTCTTGATCTGCACTTCACTGATGAAGTCGGTGTTGATGCCGGTGCCGAGAGAGCCGTAGACGATCGAGTAGGATCCGTTGGCGCCATAACCGGCACCGGTGGTGTTCACACCATCGATGACGTACTGGTTCTCCAGACCGGAGGAACCACCGACCGAGGGGTTGTTGGAATCGATGCCGCTGCTGGAAACGCCAGGGGCAAGATTCACGATGGACGAGAACGAGCGACCCAGGGGGAGGGCGGAGATCGTCTCGGAGTTGTAGGAGGTGCCGGAGGTCTGGGTGGTGGTGTCGATGCTCTGGGAGGTGGCCAGCACTTCGACGACCGCGCCCGCAGCCTTGGACAGGGTGAGCCTGACAGGGGTCAGGGTGTTGATGGAGACATTGGCCGTGAGCTTGGCGGCAGTTTCAAAGCCAGGCGCAGTCACGGTGACGGTGTACTGACCGGGAATCAGGGCGGAAGCCTTGAAGGACCCGTTGGCATCGGTGGCGCGCACGATCTGTCCACGACCACCATCCAGAATGACGCGGGCGCCAGCGATCAGGGCCCCGTTCGGCCCCGTCACGACACCGGAGATGGCACCGGTAGTCGCATCCTGGGCATAGCCCATGATGCCGCTGCCGGCAACGATGGCCGCGGCGGTGAAGCCCAGCCGGGAAAAGACTCGACTCATAGAAACTCCTTTGGGGGGAAGGCGGCAGAGCCGCATGGTGCAGGTACGAAATAGGGAGGAGAAGCAAACCCGCCACAGTAACTGTGGCGGCGGGTGGTTCTGAAGTCTGGGAGGACTGCCAAAGACCGGGGGCGAGTGTCGCAAGAATAGGTCAGGTTCCGCGATCTTTACAAATAATTTCGGTCCGGCTCTGGAATTAATACATTGCAATACGATGTATAAAATGAAAACCCATTCGTCTCTTCTGTGAACATTTGGGATATCAGGACGTAGCGGCCTGCGCCTCAGGCAAGGCGAAAGCTGGGTCGGGGAGGTGTGGGGTTAAATTTGCCTATTACAGTGGCGGTCCTCAGAGTGCTGGGTTGAGCAGAACGACCGACCAGAGGGCCACCTTCGTTGGGTAAACATCCTTCCGAGGGTGCCGAATCGAGTGGCACAACCGCATTGGTCCGAGCCCCCAAAGCTCCGGTCGGAGCGGTGGCAAGCGCGACCGAAGCAGGCGCTCCATGCGCATGACCCATGTCCCCCCAACACAAAGCAGGCCCCGCGTGGGCGGGGCCTGCATCGCTAGTGGCAGCTGGTGGTGGGATCCTAGAAGTGGAACTTCACCCCGGCCTGGATCCAGGAAGGATTGATGCCCGTCGTATGGGTGGCATCCGTGCCCAATTCGGTCATCTGGACCAGCAACTGACCGGACCAGGCGGGCGTGAAGCGGTACTCAAGTCCCAGCCGGGCGCCAAACTTGGGCCCCTTAACGTTATCGGTAGAGCTGCCAAGTCCAGCCACCTCGGACTTCACCTTGTACTTGTTGATCGACAAGCCCGTGATGAACTGCAGGTCGGTCCAGGGGGAGGCGATGAAGATGTCCCCTGCAAGCTGGAAGCTGGTGAGGCTCTGCTTCAGGCCGAGATGCTCGCTGCCAGGGAAATACTGGTAGCCCAGGCTGGCCCGGAACGGCACGGTGCTGTTGCCGAGGTGGCCATTGTACCCGAAGTCCACCACAAACCCGGTGGTGTTGTGGGTGACCTCCTTGAGTCCGTCCAGGGCGGAGGTCAGGCTCGCCCCAGCAGTCCAGGTTTTCTGTGTCTCCTGGGCTACGAGACTCGTGCCCGCGAGGAAGGCCCCGAGGGCCAGGTACCGAAGAGTGGATCGCATCATCATTGGGTCTCCTGACTCAGACTAGAACTGCAGGCCGAGGCTGAAAGCCAAGGACCGAGCGTTCACAAAGTAATTGAGACCGGAACCAGGCTGGGTAGTTCCGAAGGTGGTCGAATCATTCACATAGAGGACGTTGGTTCCAGCGTTGGCGTTGTACATCGCCGTGCTGAAGGTCGATACCATCTGCGTGTTGAACAGGTTGTTGATCTGCAGGTCGCCGATCAGCTTCAGTTTCCACACGGCCAGGGGCACCTGGAAGGCGATTTTGAAGTCCACCTGGTAGGTGTCGTTGTAGCTGTACTGGCCGCGACCGCCGTAGAACTGGGTGTAGGTCCGGGGTGCAGCGGGGGCAGGCGCCGGCAGGTTGGTGAGGCCAAGGGGGGCACTCGAGGCAGCGGAGTAGTTCAGGCCGGAGTCGTAGCGCAGAAGCCAGGAATAGGAAATCTGGCCCTTGCCGAGAGGCAGCACGGCAGTCAGGTGGACGCGAGCACGGTGCGTCTGGTCCTGAATGAGGGGCCCGGTGGGAGCGAAGTCGCTGTCAGTGCGCCCCAGCACCTGCGTCAGCTGGTTCCGATTGTAGTAGTAGCCGGCCGGCGCGTTCTCCCGGAAAGACTGGCCCGAATTGGAGTCACCACCGTTGTTGTTGCCCACCAGGCGGCTGTAGGTGTAATTGCCGCCCCAGGTCCACATGGCGTTGATCTTGCCAAGCCATTCCAACTCAAGCCCGTTGTATTCGCGGGTGAGTTTATCGGAATTGAACACGCGTGTGATCTGGGCTTTCTGGTCAGGCAGACCTGATCCCGTGGGGTCGGTCAGGGTCACCAACTCGGTCGGCAGGTAATCCACGGAGAAGGCCCAATCCTTCTTCCACTCGCGGTGGATGAAGGTGAGCCCGACCCGCGAGCCATTGCTGTAAGAGTGCTTGTAGCCGAGGGTGTACTCGTCGAGGTAGGGAGCCCGCAGATCCCCGGCGACCACATAGCTCTTGCTGTTGTCGAAGTAGCCGAGCACCCGGCCGTAATTGGCGGGGTTGGTGATCGTGTTGTAATCCACGAACTGCACGTCCTGGCCAAGGATGCCCGGGCCTGGGTTGACTGGGTTTGCGTTCCATCCGCGGTTGACACCGGCGGCATCGGCCTTCTTGATGAAGGCATCGGTGAAGCCGGTGGTGAAGTCACCGCCGAACCGGGCTGCCGTGGCCGTGAAGATGTGCTTGCTATCCCCGTTGACGTCGTAGCGAAGCTGGAGGCGGGGGGAGATGTCGCTGGCCTTCCCGAGTCGGGTGCCATCAGTATCCTTCACGCCAATGTTGTCGTAGCGGAGGCCCAGCATGAAGTTCCAGTGCTGGTTGATGGTCCACTGGTCGTTGAAGTAAATGGAATCAGTGCGGTTGCGTGTAGTTCCATCTACTCCGCTGTAGGCCACGAGGCTGGGCGCGGGGCCACGGAGGCCGTCTGGATCCTGGCCATAGAGGCCGGGCACGTCATTGATGGCCTGGAAGAGGTAACTGTTGCTTGAGGGGTTGTAGTACGCGCCACCCACGCGGAAGAACTGGTTCTTTTTGCCCGCGGCCCTGGAAGTGCCCCGGACGGACTCGTAGTAGTCGTACCCGAAGTCGATTTCATGGCTGCCCATGAAATCCAGGATGTACATGACATTCAAATTGCCGCTGCGGTTGTTGCGGGCATCCGGCGTCGGTGTGATGCCGATGCCGAAGGGGAAGGTGAAACCGGTGCGGCCAGTGCTGGAGGTGCGACCTGCATAGACATACAACCCTTCGCCGGTTCCGTAGGCCGGGTCACCGGAGGGGAACACGACTTCGGAATCAAGGCGGTTGTAGTGGGCTTCGATGAAGAGGTTGCTGGCGAGGATGCCCTTGTACCCCAGGCCGAAGATCTTCTTGTCTTCGGTCTGCTTGCCGAGGGCGGCCAGCCGTCCGATCACAGTGCTGCCATCGCCATAGGGATTGCGGTTGTTCAGGGTTGACAGGGATTTCGTGAAGCTTGCTTCAACAGTGTGATTGGAGGTGATGGCGCCCGTGATCTTGCCTTCGTAGTAATCGAAGGAACGGGTGCGGGTGTAGGGCGTTCCCTGCTCGAATTTGGTGAAGGCATAACCCCCGCCGGGGCCTGCCAGTGTCAAGGCATCTACGGCCGCAATGCCGGTTCTGACGGTGCGCACGGCCAGGGTGTTGTAAGCCGTGCCAAGCTTGAACGCATCTGACGTGGAGGGCGTGAGGATCGTGCCCAGACTGAACCAGATCTTGTCCTTCCAGATCGGACCGGACAGAGTCACCTGGTAATCCCGGTTCAAGTTGTCGTTGGTCTCACCAGCCTGATAGGTGTACGAGGGGTTGTGGGCGTTCCAGGAATCTCGGGCGAGCGTCGCGCGGATGCTGCCCTTGAAGTCATTGCCACCTGACTTGGTGACGACGTTCACGGCGCCACCGAGGGCACGGCCATTGCGGGCATTCAGCGGGGACAGGATGACCTGCACGTCTTCGATGTTGTCTTCGATGACAAAGGTGCCCGTCAGATCCCCCTGGTAGTCGTCCTTCACGTCCACGCCGTTGACGCGGTAGTTGGTGTTCTGCGTGGCACCACCGCGAACGCTGAACGAGCCACCGCGCCCGGTCGTCAGGCCGGGCGCCATGTCGGCAGCACCTGTGAAGCTGCGATCAACACCGGGGAGCGCGATCAGGTCGTCGGATGAAAAATTGGTAGCTGCCTTGGTGTCGGTCTTGTCCACGGTTGCGGCGTTGGCCACCACTTCCACGGTGGTGCCTGCGGCAGCCACAGGCTGCATGGTGAGGTCCTGGGACACCGCGGCGCCCACACCCAATCGGATGTCCTTGGCACCGGCCGTCACAAAGCCATCCTTCACCGCAGTGACCTTGTAGTTGCCGACGGGCAGCAAGGGGGCGTGCCATTCACCGCGGCTGTTGGTCTTCACGACGCGGGGGTTGAAGAGAGCGGGAGAGTCCAAGGTCACGGTGGCCCCGGCAATCGGAGCCCCCTTGGCATCCTTCACCTGCCCCGACAATGATCCGCTCGTCACCTGCGCAAACAGCGCGCTTCCAGAGACCAGGGCGAATGTGACCGCAGATCCGCCAAGAATTGATTTCGTTCGAAACATGGTTTTTTATCTCCTTAGGATTTGGTCGATGCCGGAACGAATGCCGTCTCAGAACCGGAAGGTGTATCCGAATTCGATGTGCAGCGAATTGCGCTTCTTCTCATCCAGGCGGTCGCCAGCGTAGACAAGGTGGGAGCCGGGAACGGATGCGCTGCCTGAGACAATCGGGGCGCCAGGCGTGTGCTGGAATTCGATGGCGGTGTAGGCAATGGAAATCAGGTTGAGTTCGAAAGCCGAATCCTGGTTGATCTGGTAGGTCACCCCCGCGAAGGGATTCACGGTGAACACGCTCTTCGTCGGAGTTCCGTTGTAGGTGTCCTCGTAGGTGGCCCAGCCGGTATCCCCGACATCCCCGATGTACTCATGCCGGAACTTGGACTGGCCCAGTTGCAGGCCCGCCTGCCAGGACCAGGCAGCGTTGATGGCCCTCTCATAGCTGAACCTGGCATTCAACTGATTCAGGGAGTTCTTCCGACTGTCCACGGAATAGCCCGGATCGGCAGCTGGCATGCCGGCAGCGGGGGCATTGTACCCAACCAGATACTGGCGGCCCGGCTTGTAGAAATAGCCAAGCTCCCCATTGAGCGTGCCCCAGTCGAATCCATACCTGACATTCAGGCCAAGCCCGAAGGCCGAGGAACTGAGGTGGTCGTTGGTGCTGAGGCCGCTGGCAGCTCTCAGTTTGAGGTCATACCCGATCCCCTTCTCCTGGGCCAGAAGAAAGGGGGAACCGAGGATGAGAAGGGCCATGAGGCGGCCCATTCGGTGGTTCAAGAGATGCATAGCATCCTCCAGAAGGCCAGAGCCGGACTGTCGCGGCTCCGTGGTGAAAAAGCATCTGTGACCCCTTGGATTGCGCGGAGAATTGCCCCGGCTGGGGTGTGACAGAGGGGGTAAGAGAAATATCCAAGGGTGATGATGCGAGCCTTGCAATACGAGGGGTATTAATTTTTGTTAATTTTTCAAAAAACCCGGGAACTGATCCACCAAAGGCGACATATTGCAGCGATATTGAGATGGTGTATCAATATAAAAGCCATGCCTCGGGCCGGGGGAGCGCACAGGTGGGGCCGGCCGCGCATCGTCGGCTCATGACCGGTGCCAAGGCGTTCTGGAGTTCCTGAATCGGTGACGGCCGGCGCCCCGTGATCGAGGCACCCGAGAACTCACTCTCTGGCGAGATAAGGGGGCCCCCGACGACCAGGACGCATCGTCAAAATTCGGGGGTTCAGGTCCGGGTTCTCAGCAGCCGATGGTGGCCAGCAGCCAGGGCTCGGCCACGGGCCGGCTGTCCGCCAGGCTCAGGGTGGCGAGGTAGGCTTCGGGCTTCAGGCTGAACCCGGCCTTGGCATGGGCCGTGAACACCACGTCCCCCTTCTCGATCCGCTGGCCCACCCGCACATGCACGCGGAGCCCCACGCCCAGGTCGAGGATGTCGTTCCGGTCCTTGCGCCCGGCGCCCAGGTCCATGGCCAGCAGGCCGAGGGCGCGGCCGTCGATGGCGGTGATGTAGCCGCCGCGATCAGCTCGCACTTCAACCACCTGGCCCGCCTGGGGCAGGCGGGTGAAGTCATCCAGAGCCTTGGCATCGCCGCCGTTGAGGGCCACGAAGCGCCGCAGGGCCTCCAGGGCCGAGCCGTCCTGGATGCTGGCCTTGACCAGGGCCTGGGCCTCGGGCAGCGACTTCGCGGCGCCGCCCATGATCAGCATCTCGGCGGCCAGGCGGAAGCTCATCTGGGCCAGCTCAGAGTCCCCATGCTCGCCGCGGAGGATCTCGACGGACTCCATGACCTCCAGGGCGTTGCCGATGGCCCAGCCGAGGGGGGCGTCCATGCGGGTGATGAGGGCGCGGATCTGCATGCCGTGGGCCGTGCCCACATCCACCATGCTCTGGGCCAGGGTGCGGGCGTCGTCCAGGGTCTTCATGAAGGCCGTGGGGCCGCACTTCACGTCCAGCACCAGGGCGTCGGCGCCGCCCGCCAGCTTCTTGGACATGATGCTGGCGGTGATGAGGGGGATGCTCTCCACGGTGGCGGTGATGTCGCGCAGGGCGTAGAGCTTCTTGTCTGCCGGGGCGATGTTGCCGGTGGGGGCGGAGTTGGCGAAGCGGGTCTCCTTCAGGCTGCGGAGGAACTCCGCATCGGTGAGCTCGACTTTGAGGCCCGGGATGGCGGCGAACTTGTCCACGGTGCCGCCGGTGTGGCCCAGGCCGCGGCCGCTGAACATGGGGCAGGGCACCCCGCAGGCCGCCACGATGGGGCCGAGGATGAGCGTGGTCTTGTCCCCCACGCCGCCCGTGCTGTGCTTGTCCACCTTGGTGCCGGGCACGGAAGAGAGATCCATGCGCTTGCCGGAATCCCGCATGCCCAGGGTGAGGGCCAGGGTCTCGTCCGTGGTCATGCCCCGCCAGCAGATGGCCATCAGCAGCGAGGCGCTCTGCTCATCGGGGATGCTGCCGTCGGCGGCCCCCTGCACCCAGAAGGCGATCTGCTCGGGCGACAGGGCGCCGCCCAGCTTCTTGGTGTAGATCAGGTCGTACATCCGCATGGGATGACTCCTTGTCGGAATGGCCTCAGATGCTCTGGATCAGGCCTTCGAAGGCACTGGCGTCGGCGCGTCCCTTGAAGCGGGCCTTGTACTCGGCCAGATCCTTGAGGGCCTGGGCGCGGTCCCCCGCCAGGCGGTCGGCGTCCAGCTGGCTGGCCCAGAAGGCCTCGGCCCAGGGCTCGCCGGGCGTGGCCTTGGCCCGCAGCCCGTCCAGCTGGGCCCGGGCGGCCTGGGCCTGGCCCAGGGCCAGGGCCCGCTGGGCCAGCCGGATCTGGCCCCAGGGATCGTCGGCCTTGGCCGGGGCCTGCCCCTTGCCATCCAGGGCCAGGCGCCAGCTGGCCAGCAGCCCCGCGGTGGCGGCTTTCCGTGAGGACGGCGCGTCGGCCACCAGGGCCTCCAGGCGGCCCAGCCGCTCGCGCATGCGCTTCTCCACTTCGGCAGGAGGCATGGGGGTCACGCCATCGCCCTCGACTTCCATCTGCAGGGCCGAGAGGGCCGCTTCGTGCTTCTCGGCGGCAGAAGTCTGGTAGGCGCTCCAGGCGCCATAGAGCACGCCCACGAGGACCACGCCCGCGACGCCCATGAGGATGGGCTTCAGCAGCCCGCCATCCTCCTCCTCTCCCTTGCCAAGCTTGGTCTGGAAGTGGGCGAGGCTCTGCGCAGGCTTCTGGACCTGGATCTCACGATTCTTGGTGGGCTGGGCCATGACGGACCTCTCTGATGGAGCATCATCCAAACCATTGAGGATGCACCAATCCCCTCCGTTCCGGCACTTGAAAATGCGCCTGCGCCTGATATCCTGGACCTTCCTGCCTGGGTAGCTCAGTTGGTAGAGCAATGGATTGAAAATCCATGTGTCGGCGGTTCGATTCCGTCTCCAGGCACCAACAACAAGGGCCCCCGTTTGGGGGCCCTTGTTTTGGAGAGACGGGATCGGAATCACAGGGCGGTTGAGCTGTGTTCTGACCGAGTCGGGCGCATGCGTCCGGCGAGAGAAGCGGCTCTAGCGCCCGTGCGGGCCGGGGGAGGCGCGTGAGCGCCGGAGGAGAGGATTCCGTCTCCAGGCACCAAAAGCAAAGGCCCCCGAACGGGGGCCTTTGCTTTTGGAACGGCGGGGGCTACTCGCCGCCCGCCGGACGGTAGTCGTCGGCGAGGGTCACGGGGACCTTCTGCTTGACCTCGTTCTGGATCTGGTCGCTGAGGGTCTGCATCTGCTGCTGCTTCCAGAGCTCCGGCAGCTGGGCCTTGACGGTCTCGAAGGGCGGCACGCCCTGGGCGCGGCCCTGGGCCTGGAGGGTGGCCACCCGCTCCTTGTAGAAGGCCTGGAGCTGCTCGTCGGTGGGGGTCATCCCCGCCATGCGCTTCTTCATGAGGGCCTGGAAGTAGATGTTGGCCTGCTGCTGCTCGAGCTGGCGCTTGACGGACGGCTCCTTGTCGAGCCCGGTCTGCGCGGCGTAGACAGTGATGGCCCGCGACATGGCGATGCGCTGGGCGAGCTGGGCGCGGTCGTTCCGGGCCGCGGCGTCCGTGAGGAAGGCCTGGGCCTCCTTGGGATCCGGCGAGAGGCTCTTCACGATGTCCTGGAACTCGGCCTCGGTGAGCTTGCCTCCACCGATGTTGGCGATGACGCGGCTGGCATCGGGCGTGCTCTTGCCGCAGCCCAGGGCGAGGGCGAGGAGAAGGGCTGGCGCTGCGACGAGCCCGGCCTGGATGGTCATCTTGGACATGGAACCCCCAACAAAAGCATCTAAGGCTCCAGAATGACAGGTCCGGGAGGATCCCATGAGCCGAATTGATGACCTGAAGGGCCTGGATCTGGCGGTGTACAGCGCCACCTGGTGCCCGGACTGCCGCCGGCTGGAAGCCTGGCTCACCGGGCATGGCGTGGCCCACCAGAAGGTGGACATCGAGACCGTGCCCGGAGCGGCGGAGAAGCTGGAGGCCGAAACGGGCAAGCAGGCGATTCCGTTCGTGCTGGTGAACGGGAAGCGCTGGGTCCGGGGCTATCACAAGGAGCTGCCCCAGCGGCTGGACGGGGATCTGCTGGCGGAGGAGCTGGTGGCGGCGGGGAAATAACCCGCCCCGGACACGCGCCGTGATTCGCTCCGGGCGGGTCCCCGCTCAGGGCAGGCCATCAAGGCCTGCCCGTTCGCGACCCGCCATCGTCGCGAGGGTCCGGGGCTATCACAAGGAGCTGCCCCAGCGGCTGGACGGGGATCTGCTGGTGGAGGAACTGGTGGCGGCGGGGAAATAACCCGCCCCGGGCGGCAATTGGCCCCCGGGTCCTCCACGACTGGCCGGGGGGCCTGGTTCGTGGCACGCTAAGAGGTTCTCCGGGAGCCGCCAGTGGCCAGCCTTTTTTCCAGCCAGTTCTGGTCCAACATCTTCAATTCGGACCTCGCCATCGACCTCGGTACGGCCTCGACCCTGATCCACACCAAGCAGGCAGGCCGCATCGTCATCTATGAGCCTTCCATCGTGGCCGTGAACACCGTGACCCACGAGGTGGAGGCCGTGGGCGACGAGGCCAAGCAGCTGCTGGGCCGCGCCCCCCAGGGCGTCCGGACCATCCGGCCCATGAAGGACGGCATGATCTATGAGGTGGACGCCGCCGAGAAGATGCTGGCCCAGTTCATCGCCAAGGCCCGACCCAACCGTGGCATCGCCCGCACCCGCATCGTGGTGAGCGTGCCGCCCCGGGCCCACCAGGTGGCTCGCCGCGCCGTGAAGCAGGTCTGCTATGACGCCAAGGCCGGCGAGGTCTTCATCGTGGACCAGACCATGGTGGCCGCCATCGGCGCCGGGCTGGCCATCAACGAGAAGCGCGGCTGCATGATCGTCGACATCGGCGGCGGCACCACGGACGTGGCCGTCATCAGCTACAACGGCAAGGTGTTCTCGGATTCCATCCTCATCGCCGGCGACGAGATGGACGAGGCGGTGGTCAAGTACATCCGCGAGAAGTACAACGTGCTGATCTCCGAGTCCTCGGCCGAGGAAGTGAAGTGGACGCTGGGCTCGGCCTTCCCCTCGGAGCTGACCCGCACCATGGAAGTCAGCGGCCGGGACCAGTTCGAGGGCCTGCCCAAGACGCTCACCCTCAACGATGCGGAGATCCGGGAGGCCCTCGCCGAACCCATCGGCGCCATCATCGACCTGGTCCGCAAGGCCCTCAACGAAACCCCACCCCAGCTGGCGGCGGACCTCATCGACCGGGGCATCTGCCTCACGGGCGGCGGCTCGCTGATCCAGGGCCTGGACGAGCGGCTGCGCAAGGAGACGCACCTGCCGGTCTTCCGCGCGGAGGATCCCCAGACCGCCGTGGTGCGGGGCACCGCGCTCCTGCTGGAGAACATCCCGCTCCTGCGCCGCATCCAGATCCTCGATTAGCCCCGCGGAGGGGGCATGGTCGTCCACAGGTCCAAATGGGGATGGAGCCGCACGGGGTGGCAGCGCCTGCTCGTCGTCCTCCTCTGGCTGGGCCACGGAATCTGGGCCCTGCTCGGACCGGCTCCCGGCCGCCACTGGGCGCGCGTGGCCGACACCCTCTCGCGCCCCTCCCAGGGCCTGGCCTCCCGCTGGGCCCAGTGGCGGACCACCCGCCGGGACACCGCCCGCAGCTTCGGGGAGACCCGGGCGGAGAACGCGCGGCTGGCCGCCGAGCTCGCGCAGCTCCGGACCCAGGCCGCCCAGGAGGGGCCCCGGCTGGCGGAAGCGGATGAGGCCGTGCGGCTCCTGGGCCTGAAGCGGCAGATCCCCCTGGACCTGAGGGCCGCGCGGGTGATCTTCAGCACGCGCCCCGCCGCCTTCGGGGGCCTGGTGATCGACCGGGGCCAGGACCTGGGCCTGGTGCCCGACCAGGGCGTGCTGGTGCCCGAGGGCATCGTGGGCCGGCTCTGGTCCGTGGGGCCCACCCAGGCCAAGGTGCTGCCCGCGGACGCGCCCAACGCCTCCGTGGCCGTGATGCTCATGCGGAGCCGTGCGACGGGCGTGCTCCAGGGCCAGGGTTCCGGGCGCGCCATGATCCGCTACATCAGCAACCAGGAAGTGGTGCAGGTGGGCGAGGCAGTGCTCACCTCGGGGCTGGACCGCGTGTTCCCGCGGGGCCTTCTGGTGGGGTACGTCGCAGAGGTGGCTCCGGGGGACCTGGAATTACGGGTGCTCGTGAACCTGTCCGCCCCGCTGGATCGGATCTCCACGGTGCTGCTGCTGCCCTCCCAGCCGCCGCTGGAGGTGCAGGCGCCGTTCGTGGCGCCAGAGCAGAAACCGTCACGCAAGCGGGGAACGCCGTGAGGATCCTCACCCCTTCCGCCACCCGGCAGAACCTTCTCTGCGCCGCCGCCCTCGGCCTGGTGTTCCTCTCCGCTCCCTTCCCGCGGCTCCAGGTCGTGATCCATGTCCTGCTCGTGCTGGCCCTGGCGCCCCGCGCCGGGTCTCCGCTCTCCGGCGTCCTCTGGGCCGGGGCGGCGGGTTGGGCGCTGGAGGGATCCCTGCGGCTCTATCCCCACCTGGGGGGCACGGCCTGGGCCGACATGACCCTGACCCTGCTGGCGGGCTGGATGGCCGGCCGGTGGCCCCTGGAGGGCATGAAGAGCTGGCTCGCGCGGCTGGCGGGACTGCTCGTGGCGCATACCCTCCTGGTCCACTTGGCGGTGCGCCTCGCTTCGGGACCGCACGCCTGGGGCTTTGGCTGGCTCTGGTCCCTGCTCAGCCTGCCCGTGTGGGGCTGGGCCGTCTGGCGCCTGATGTACACCGGGCCCTCCCCCCGGCTGGGCTGATGGATCCCCGGCAACGCCCCCTCCTGCACCGCCGCCTCGGGGTGTTCAAGGCCCTGAGCTGGAGCCTGGTGGCCACGCTGATCCTGATCTACGCCTGGCTGCAGCTGGTGCGGCACGGTGAATTCAGGCAGCTCGCCATGCAGCAGGCGGTGAAGGTGCGTCCCATCGCCGCTCCCCGGGGGCTGGTGCTGGACCGCAACGGCTACCGTCTGGTGGACAACCGCCGGGCCCTGCACCTCGTCATCCAGCGTGAGGATCTGCCTACCCGGCCCGAGGTGGTGCATGCCCTGGCCATGGCCCTGGAGCTGGAGCCGGCCGCCCTGGCGCGGAAGATCCAGAGCTACCGCATCGCCGGCAAGGGCCGCCCCCTGGTGTTGAAGGAGAACCTGGACGACGCGGGGATCGCCCTGGCGGAGCGGGTCCGGGCCCGGTTCCCCTTCCTCAGCGTGGATGTCGCGCCTCGGCGGGTCTACCTCGGTGACGAGCTGGCGGGCCACGTGCTGGGCTATGTCGGCGAGGTGGACGAAGAACTGATGAAGGCCAAGCCGGGGGTCTTCCGGCTGGGCGAGACCATCGGCAAGGAGGGCTTCGAAGCCAGCGGCAACGACAAGCTCAAGGGCGTGGATGGCCAGAAGCGCATCCTGGTGGACCAGCTGGGCACCGAAGTCGCCAACTTCGGCCAGACCGACGCCGCCTCGGGTCGCAGCCTCTACCTGACCCTGGATGCGGGTCTTCAGAAGGTGATGCAGGACGCCTACGGGGAGGAGGCCGGCGCGGCCGTGGTGCTGGACCTACGGGATGGCGGCATCCTGGCCATGTACTCCAGCCCCTCGTACGATCCGAATCTGTTCCTCAACCGGCTCAGCCAGGAGATGGTGGACCGCTATCTGAACAACCCGACGCGGCCCATGCTGAACCGGGCCATCCAGGGCATCTACGCGCCTGGCTCCACCTTCAAGCTGCTGGTGGCGCTGGCGGGCCTGGAGAAGGGCGTCATCACGCCGCAGACAGTCATCTATTGCGCGGGGAAGAAAAACTTCTACGGCCGGGATTTCCGCTGCGACAAGCCCACGGGCCATGGCGGCCTGAACCTGGTGCAGGCCATCGCGCAGAGCTGCGACGTCTACTTCTACGAGGTGGCTTCGCGCCTGGACATCGATGACCTCTATGCCACGGCGGAGAAATACGGGTTCACGGATCGCACCGGCGTGGACCTGCCGCAGGAGAAGCGCACCCGCATCCCCAGCCGCGCCTGGAAGCGCAAGGCCTCGCCCCGGGACCCCAAGTGGTACGCCGGCGAAACCATCAGCGTGGGCATCGGCCAGGGCGCCGTGGGCGTCACACCCCTCGGCCTGGCGCGCTTCTACGCGCTGCTGGCCACCAAGGGGAAGGTCCTCACTCCCCATTTCTTTTATGGCTTCCGCAACGATCAGAGCAACGAGCTGGAACTCGCTCCGGTGCCGCCGCCCAGAGACACGCCCCTGGATCCGAAGATCTGGTCGGTCCTTGATGAAGGTCTCTTCGAGGTGGTCCAGAGCGGGACGGCCGCGGCCAACCCCTTCATCCGGGAGATCGCGCGGGAAGCTCCCTTCGTCGGCAAGACCGGCACGGCCCAGGTGGCCACCTTCGTGGACAAGAGCCACTACGCCCGCCAGGCCAAGCACCTGAAGGACCACGCCCTCTTCGCGGGCTACGCGCCCCGCGACAAGCCGCAGATCGCCTTCGCCGTGGTGGTGGAGAACGCAGGCTTCGGCTCCACCGCCGCCGCGCCCATCGCGGCCAAGCTCGTGAAGTACTGGTTCGTGGACCGCATGAAGAATCCTCTGCCACCGCCGCGCGGCCGCATGGTGGATCCCTTCGCGCCCCCTCCGGAGGCGGCCGAATGAAGGATCGCGTCAGGGCCCTGGATTCCCGGTTGCTGTGGGTCATTCTGGCCCTGGTGGTCCTGGGCACCCTGACCCTCTATTCCGCCGGGCGGAATACGCCCCAGGCCAGCATCTGGATCAAGCAGAGCGTCTGGAACCTCATGGGCCTGGCGCTGATGCTCCTGCTGGCGGCCACGGACCCGCGCCGCATCCTTCGATACAGCTTTCCCGCCTACCTGCTGGGCCTCGTGGCCCTGGCCGCCGTGCTGGTGGTGGGCAAGAAGATCGGCGGCGCCACGCGCTGGTTCGTCGTCGCCGGACAGACCTTCCAGCCCTCGGAGCTCATGAAGTGGGTGACGCTGCTGTACGTCTCCCATCGTCTGGGGTCGCGGCCGGCGGACACCATCGGCCGCCTCGAGCTCTTCGGCGCCGTGGGCCTGGTGGTCTTCCCCATGCTGCTCATCCAGCGCCAGCCCGACCTTGGCATGGCCCTGAGCTTCCTGCCCATCCTGCTGATCATCCCCCTCATGAAGGGGCTGCGGGTGCGCTGGGTGATCGCGCTGCTCCTGCTCGTCACCGTGGGAGGCCTAGGGGCCTGGAAGTTCGCCCTCAAGCCCTACCAGAAACAGCGGGTGATGATCTTCCTGGATCCCTCCAGCGACCTCCAGGGCAAGGGCTACCAGGTGAACCAGAGCCGCATCGCCATCGGGGCAGGGGGACTCATCGGCCGGGGCTTCACCAGCGGCTCACAGACTCAGCTGAATTTCCTCCCGGTGAAGACCACCGACTTCGCCTTCAGCGTGTGGGCGGAAGAGCGGGGCTTCCTGGGCGTGCTGCTCGTTCTCGGCCTGTTCGGCCTGCTGCTGAGCCGGATCCTCGACGCCGCCAAGGCCGCCCACACGAACGCCGAAGCCTACTTCTGCGCCGGGGCCACGGGCATCTTCGCCCTTCACCTGATGGTGAACGTGGGCATGGTGGCGGGGGCCTTGCCCAACAAGGGCATGGTGCTGCCCTTCTTCAGCGCAGGGGGGAGCAGCACGCTGAGCTTCTTCCTCGCGCTGGGCCTCATCATGGGCATCCTGTACCGGTCGAGGGTGAAGTGATGGACCTGCGGCAGCGCATGAAGGATCTGGCCGACGCGGTGCGGATGCACCGCCACCGCTACTACGTGCTGGACCAGCCCGTGGTCTCCGACGCCGAGTATGACGATCTGGAGCGGGAACTGCGCGACCTGGAGGCGGCTCATCCCGAGCTCGCCGATCCGAACAGCCCCACCCTGCGTGTGGGCGCGCCGCCCATCGACGCTTTCGAGAAGCGCCGCCACACCGTGCCCATGCTGAGCCTGGACAACGCCTACTCCGAGGCCGAGCTGCGGGAGTGGGAGGTGAAGTGGCGCAAGCTGGTCCCGGACGCCGAGCCCCGCTACGCCGCGGAGCTGAAGGTGGATGGGTTGTCCCTGTCCCTCCGCTACGAGAACCGCGAGCTGGTGGAGGCCCTCACCCGCGGCGATGGTGAGACCGGCGAACTGGTGACGGAGAACGCGCGGACCATCGTCGACATCCCCATGCGGTTGCCGGAGGATGCCCCGACATCGCTCACGGTGCGCGGCGAGGTGTTCCTGTCCCGCAAGCGCTGGGAAGAGCTGAACCGGCAGCGGGACGCCCGGGGCGAGGCGCGCTTCGCCAATCCCCGCAACGCCGCCAGCGGCACCATGAAGCTGCTGGACAGCCGGGAGGTGGCTGCCCGCGGCCTCTCCTTCCTGCCCTGGCAGGTGCTCTGGAGCGAGGGCCGCGGGGAGGACCACGCCCGCGCCATGGTCCACCTGGGCGCGTGGGGCTTCGGGGTCATGCCCGGCCACGCCACCGGCGACCTGGAGGCGATGCTGGGCTTCATCTCAACGCAGGCCGAGGCCCGCCTGAAGCTGCCCTTCGATACGGACGGCGTGGTGATCAAGGTCCTCGACGCCGGTCTCCAGCAGCGGCTGGGCGCCACGGATCGCGTGCCGCGCTGGGCCATCGCCTTCAAATACCCCGCCACGCAGGTGACCACCACGGTGCTGGGCATCACCTGGCAGGTGGGCCGCACGGGCAAGCTCACGCCCGTGGCGGAGCTGGAGGCCGTGGAGGTGGCGGGCTCCACCGTGCGCCGGGCCACACTCCACAATGCCGACGAGTTGGGCCGCCTGGGCCTCCGCGTGGGCCATCGCGTGTTCATCGAGAAGGGCGGCGAGGTCATCCCCAAGGTGGTGGCCCTGGTGCCCGGCGAAGCAGACCGCGACCTGCCGGCGCCGGAGATCCCCTCCGCCTGTCCCGTCTGCGGGGGCGAGGTGGGCAAGGCCGACGATGCGGAAGTGGCCATCCGCTGCCTCAACCCCGAGTGCCCCGCCAAGCTGGTGGCGCGGATGCTCCACTTCGGCGGGCGCCCCGCCCTGGACATCGAGGGGATGGGCGAGGCCCTGGTGGAGCAGCTGGTGGCCTCCGGCCGCTTCGAGCAGCCCTGGGAGATCTTCACCTTGTTGGACGATCCCATGCAGGGTGTGGCCTATCTGTCGAACCTGGAGCGCATGGCGGAGAAATCCGCCCAGAACCTCATGGACGCCCTGGCGGTGGCCCGCACGAAGCCCCTGTCCAGATGGCTCCATGCCCTGGGGATCCCCATGGTGGGCGCCCGCACGGCGGAGCTGCTGGCGGAGGCCTACCCCTCGCTGGAGGCCCTGTGGGGAGCCGACGAAGCCCGCCTCCAGGCGGTGGAGGAGGTGGGGCCCAAGGTGGCCGCCGCCCTCCGGGCCTTCGCGGCGCTGCATCCGGAGCTGCCGGTGCGGCTGGCCTCGCTGGGCGTGCATCCGGCGCCGCCGGAACCTCGCGATCGGGGCGGCCTGCCCCTGTCCGGCCAGGTTGCGGTGGTCACCGGCACCCTGCCCACGCTCTCCCGGGAGGAGGCGGAGGGCCTGCTCAAGCAGCTGGGGGCGAAAGTCACGGGCAGCGTGAGCGCCAAGACCACGCTCCTGGTGGCCGGGGAGAAGGCCGGGACCAAGCTGGCCAAGGCCGAGGCCCTGGGCATCCCCGTGCGGGACGAGGCATGGCTGCTGGGGCAGGGGGACCGACAAAGGCCTGGACGGGGACTCCGCGACCACCCCATGATCTAGGGTCGAATCCCTGGAAAGTCCTGTGCTCACGCGCCTCGGCAAGTTCGACATCCTCCGCCTGCTGGCTCAGGGAAGCATGGGCGACGTCTACGTGGGCCGGGATCCCATCCTCGGCCGCGAGGTGGCCATCAAGGTCATCCAGACGGCCGCGGCCACCGGGCCCGAGGCCCGGGAGCGCTTCGCCCGGGAGGCCCGGGCCGCCGGCGCCCTGAACCATCCGAACATCGTGACCATCCACGAGATGGGCGAGGAGCAGGGCGTGCTCTATCTCGCCATGGAGCTGGTGAAGGGCGAGGACCTGGGCACCCTCATCCGGGCGGGCACCCTCGTGCCCTGGGATGTCCTCGAGGTGCTGGCGCAGGTCTGCGACGGGCTGGCCGTGGCCCACCGGCACCAGGTGCTGCACCGGGACATCAAGCCCTCCAACATCCGGGTGCTTTGGGACGGGAAGGCCCTCCAGGCCAAGGTGCTGGATTTCGGCGTGGCCAAGATCTTCAACACCGATACGACGGACGAGGGCACGGTGTTCGGCACCGTGAACTACATGGCGCCGGAGTACCTCCAGAGCGGGCGCGCCGATGCCCGCAGCGACCTCTTCGCCGTGGGCGTGATCCTCCACGAGGCGCTGACCGGCGAGCAGCCCTTCGACGGTCCCAGCCCCGGTTCGGTGATCTACCGCCTGCTGCATGACATGCCGTCGCCCCTCCCGGCCACGGCCCTCCGGGGCATCAGCCGCGATGTGCAGAGCCTCCTGAACCGGGCGCTGGCCAAGGATCCCCTGAGCCGCTTCCAGACCGCCGAGGACCTGGCCGAGGCGCTGCGTTCGGCCAAGGATCCCGCCTGGCGCTGGGATCCGGAGCGCGCCGCGGCGGCCCCGGCCCCGCGACCTGGGGCCGTCCGCCCGCCGGGTCGGCCGGCGGCGAAGGCCGCCGGAGACGAATCCGGTTCCACCAGGGCCAGGGGGGGCACGCTTCCCCGCCGGACCGCCGGGGAGGCCGCTCCGCCCGAAGAGAACTCCCTCGGCCGGGCCGAGGTCCGGAAGGACGTCCTGGAGACCACCCGCAGGCAGCTGCTCCAGGCCATCGAGATCGAGCCTGGCAACGCGAAGGCCCATGCCATGCTGCTGGTCACCCTCTACCGCCTGGGCTGGATGGACGCCCTGATGCAGAGCCTGCGCCGGGCCCGGGAGGGCGGCATCCCCCCCTCGAGTCTGCTGGAGGTCCCCCGCTGCGCCCAGCTGGTGGACGAGGAGGCGCGGACCTGCCGGCTCCCGCTCGAGCTGCACCAGGAGTTCATGGCGTACCTGGCGGGCTGAGGGGTTGGGGTTCAGCGCTCCTGGATCTCGAGGAGCCGCCAGTCGCCGCCGGTCTTGCGCCAGCGCAGCCCGAAGGAGCGCCGGGAGGCGTCCTGGGGCAGGAGGCCCCCGCTCCGGCCGGTGAGGACCAGGTCCACCTCCTGGAAGGCCTCGGCCCCCGTCACGGTGACCTGGCTGCGGACCACGGTCACGCCCACCTTCTCCCGGCGGAGGAGGCCCAGGAGGAACAGCCTCGCGCCCGCCTTGTCCATGCCCTCGGGCCCCCGGAAGGTGGCGTCCAGGGGGGCGGCCGCTGCCGCGGCATCCCCGGCCTCCACGGCCGTCACGCAGGTCTGAAAGGCCTTTCGCACCTGATCTTCCGGCTTGTCGGATCGACAAGCCAGGAGGGTCAGGACCATAGAAACCGAAGCGATGCTTTTCCTCATGGCGGCACCCCATCACACTGGAGGATCACGAAGGATGGTCCCATGAACCTGGAAGGCCGTTTCGACACCCGCTGCATCCATGCCGGCCAGTCGCCGGATCCGAACAACGGCGCCATCATGACGCCCGTCTACTTCACGAGCACCTACGTGCAGGAGGGCATCGGCCAGAACAAGGGCTTCGACTACGCCCGCGTGCGCAACCCCACCCGCGATGCCCTGGAGGCCAACCTGGCGGCGCTGGAGGGCGGCGCCCACGGCATGGCCTTCGGCTCGGGCATGGCGGCGGTGCAGGCCATCTTCGAGCAGCTCTCCAGCGGCGACCATGTGGTGCTGGGCGACAACGTCTACGGCGGCACCTTCCGCCTGCTCGACAAGGTGATGACCCGCTTCGGCCTCACCTACACCCAGGTGGACACGGCTGACTTGGCGGCCTTCAAGGCGGCGCTGCGGCCCAACACCAAGCTGGTGATGCTGGAGACGCCCACCAATCCCATGCTGGGGATCACGGACATCCCCGGCGTGCGCCAGGTCATGACGGTGATGGGCTCCAAGGCCGTGCTGGCCGTGGACAACACCTTCGCCACACCCTACAACCAGCGGCCCCTGGAGCTGGGCGCCGACCTGGTCTTCCACTCCACGACCAAGTACCTGAATGGCCACAGCGACTCCATCGGCGGCATCGCCATCACCAACCGCGAAGATATCGCCGAGGGCCTGCGCTTCCACCAGAAGGCCGCCGGCGGCATCCTCTCGCCCATGGAGTCCTGGCTCATCCTGCGGGGCACCAAGACCCTGCACCTCCGCATGGAGCGCCACAACCAGAGTGCCCTCACCATCGCCCGCTGGCTGGAGGGCCGGAAGGACCTGAAGGCCGTCTACTACCCCGGCCTGGAATCCCACCCCCAGCACGCCCTGGCCAAGCAGCAGATGAAGGGCTTCTCCGGCATCGTGAGCTTCGACACGGGCGACGCGGAGCGCACCCGACGCATGGCGTCCTCGTTCAAGGTGTTCTCCCTGGCCGAGAGCCTGGGCGGCGTGGAGAGCCTCGTCTGCCACCCCGCCAGCATGACCCACGGCAGCGTGCCCGAGGCCGACCGCCAGCGCCTGGGCATCAACGACAACCTCCTGCGCCTCAGCGTGGGCGTGGAGGATGTCCAGGATCTGATCGAAGACCTGGAGCAGGTGCTGAAGGTCTAGCCGAGTCCGTGCGCCTGGTACAACTCGGGGTAGCTGCGGGGCTCGGCGCGGTCGGGGGCGAGCCCCAGGCCCTCCATGGCGGCGCGGATGGCCTGGGGGTCGCCTTCCAGCTCCAGGTAGCAGCCGAATGGGGTCTCGTCGAGGCAGGCCTCCAGCTCGGCCCGCTCCCACACGGCGCGCACCTTCTCCATGCGCAGCACGGGCGCGTAGCCCAGGGCGTGGAGGATGGCCTCCAGGGCTTCGCCATCCTCGATGCCGGTCTCGCGCTCCGGACGGATCTTCAGCATGGCGTCGGGCACCTTGGGGCCCTTCCAGGTCAGGCGGAAGGCCCCGGCGAAGCGCCGCGTCCGCAGCGCCGAGCCCGCGGCCCGCAGCTCGCCGCGCCGGTCCCAGAGGACGCTCGTCTCCGCCTGGGCGGGGATGGTCTCCCGGAAGCCGAGGGCCTGCAGCAGGGGGCGGAAGGGCCCCGTCGCGGGGATGCGCAGCTTCAGCTCGGTCTCCACGGCGGGTTTGTGCTTCATCGCGGCGCGTCTCCGATCAGTCATGATGGTGCTCTCTCTGCGGTTCCATCGTGATCCCACAACGGTACATCATCGCCACCCTCTTCATCGCCGCCATGCTGCTGCTCTTCGCGGTGGTGCAGGCGCCGCGTCCCGTGAGTGCCGGCGGTGTCGCGGCCGTGGAGGTCCCGGCGGTGATGAACCTCGGCGGCTACGAGCCCCTGGCGGAACTGCGCCTGGTGGACGGCTGGGCCCCCCGGTTCCAGGGGACCCTGGATCCCGACCAGTCGGATCCCTGGCCCTTCGAGGGCGGCTTCGGCACGCCCTGGGAGCCCGCCTCGCCCTACCTGGGCGACCAGGGCCTGGCCCTGAACGGTCCGCAGGGGCGCAGCGAGGTCGTGCTGTGGCGCGGGCTGGAATGGCGCCGCTACCGCTTCGACGCGCCCCTCGCCTCGGCCCGGCTTGACCCGGCGAAGGGCGGCCGCCTGCTGGTGACCCTCCAGATGGGGGAGGGCCGCTTCGAGACCCGGCTGCTGGAGGTCCCCGAGGGCCGCGTGATCTGGTCCACGGAATCCGGCCCGTGGAGCCGCTTCAGCTGGGATGGGAAGGCCGTGCTGCTGGGGCGCTTCGAGAAGCTGGAGCCCCGGGGGGAATCCCGCCTGCTGCTCAGCACCCTCCCCCTGGAGGCGGATCCCGGCGAGGCCACCCTCGCCGCGTGGGACGAGCCTGGCCTCCCCCCGCCGCCCCGGGGGCTGGCCACGAAGGTGGAGGCCCTGTCGGATGATGGCCGGGACCTGCCCGGGGCCCGCCTCGAGCTGCCCTGGCACGCCGGGGATCGGCTGTGGTTTCCGCGGGCGGACCGCCTCTGGCACGGCGGCATCCAGGGCTGGTCGGCCTGGGTGCTGCAGGGCGGCCGGTGGCGCCGGGCCGCCGCGGGCCAGGGGCTGCTGACGGCCCACCCGCCCCAGCGCATGGCCCTGGTGGCGCCGCTTCCGGACGAGGGGATGGCCCGGCGCCTCAGCCCGGTGGCCGAGGTCGAATGGACCCCCGTCCCCGACACGGCGCTGCCCTGGCCCGCCTGGGACGCGGCCTGGGCCTGGCGGGAGAACGGCGCCTTCGATGCCTGGGATCAGCGGTGGAACGAGAGCGCCCTGCCGCCGGAGCGCCAGCGCCAGGCCCTGTACGAGGCCTATCGCCCGGAGTGGCGCACCGCCCTGAACCTCCGCGCCTCCGTGAAGGGCTGGCTGCCCGGCGGTCCCGAGGTGGCCCTGCGCGAACCCCTGGGCGTCGCGTGGGTCTGGGTGGGGGACCGTGTGCTGTTGGTGCGCCTGGTGGAGGCGGAACGGGTACGGCTCTTGAAGAAGCTGTTGCGCTAGGGTCGGATTCCAGACACTTCCCGGCCCAATCAGTGACGTTGGAAGTGCACATTTCTGGTAGCGTTGTGCCCAGCCACTCTTTCTTCCTCCCGGCCTCCCGAGGTACCCAGATGCCCCGCCTCCTCCTCGTGGACGACAACCCCAGCATCCACCGCATCGCCGAATCCCTCTTGGCCCCGACGGATGTGGAGCTGGTCTGCGTCGATTCCGCCGCGGAGGCCCTGGACCGCTTCGAGCGGGGGGAGCACTTCGACGTGGCCCTGGTGGATACGGTCATGCCCGGCATGGACGGGTGGACCCTGCTGGCCCGCCTGAGGGAGATGGACGCGACAGCCCGCCTCCCCATCGCCCTGATGGCCGGCGTGCTGGACCCCGTGGACCCCGCCCGGCTGGCCAAGGCGCCGATCCAGGGATTCCTGAAGAAGCCCATTGAGCTCCGGGAGCTGGGGGATCGCGTGCGGGCCCTGCTGGCCAGTCCGATCGCCGCGGCCGAGCCGCCGGCGGCCGTGATCGCCGCGCCCGTCGCCCAGGCCGCCACCCCGGCCATGGACCTGGCGAGGACCGCCGAGATGCCCATGCCCGAGTTCCGGCTCGACGTTCCCTCCGCAGACGACAGCGAGGCCCTGCCTCCGCTGGACCTGGGGCCGGACCTGGACCTTCCCGAACCTGGGCCCTCCGGAGCCGATGAGGATCTGCTGCTGCTCACGGCCGAAGACCTCTGGCCCGAGGACGTCCCGGCGGAGGCCGCCCCGGCCGTCCTGTCCAGCGCGGCGTCCGATGTGCACCTCGAACTGGAGGAGCTGGATCTGGAGAGCCTCCACGAGCTGACGTCGGAAGCTGCTCCCTCCGAGCCGCCTCCCGTCCACCCGGTCCTGGCGGCCCCGCCCGAGCTGCCCCCGATGGAAGCCGCGGCGCCCGAGGCCGAGGCCCTGGCCGCGGAGAGCCTCGCCTCCTTCACCGATCTGGAATCCTTCGATGATCTGGGGGGCGGCCTCGACCTGCCTTCCCTGCCCGAGCCGCCCCCGGCGGAGACACCCGCGATGCTTCCCGTGGCCGGCCTCGCCGCCGCGGGCCTGGCGGCCGCGGCCATCCCCATGCTGGAGAGGCACCTGGAACCGCCGCCGGCTCCGGTGGTGGAAGCCCCGGTGATCCCGGCCCCCGCGCCCGCACTGGAACACCTCGAAGCCGTCCCGGCCGAGTCCCCGATCGTGTCCACGGTGGAGACCCCGGTGCCTGCCGCGTCTGGGCAGGCTGTTGCCGCGCTCGGTCAGGCGTCCCTGACGCCTGACCAGATCCAGGCGCTCCTGGCCGATCCGGCGCTCCTGGATGCCCTGGTGAAGGCGGTCGTGGCGCGCATGGGCGATCAGGTGGTCCGGGAGATCGCCTGGGAAGTCATGCCGGATTTGGCTGGAAGATTGCAGAGGTAGGCCCATGACGCGTCCTGCCTCCCCGTCCTCCAGGCTCTTCCCATGATCACCGGCTACAACACGGACATCCGCCACGGGAACCGGGTCTATCACGTTCAGACCGAGGACAAGGGCCTCACGAACCCCAAGATCGAGACCCTCATCTACGTGGGCGGCGAGATCCTCGACAGCTACCGGTCCTCGTACGAGGACCTGACCGCGGCTCCGCCCATTTCCGACGGGGCCATCCAGGGCCGCATGGACGAGCAGCACCGGGCGGTGATCCGGGACATCAAGAACGGCAAGTACGACCAGACGCCGCCGGACCTGCTGGAGCAGCAGGCCTTCAACGACCGCCCCCTGGACCAGGCCATCCTCGAGTTCCTCCAGCTGGAGGGCGATGTGGACACCCTGGAGCTGGTGCTCGACCAGCCCATGAAGCCCGCCTTCGGCGAGCCCTTCCGGGTGCAGGTGCGGGCGCGCCTCTGCCAGAGCCAGAGCCCCGTGGCCGATGCCGAAGTCTCCGTGAAGCTCGTGTCCAGCCTGAAGAAGGCGAGCAACCTCCTGACGGGGCGCACGGCCAGCGACGGCCGATTCACCGGTGAGATCCAGCTGCCGCCCAGCCAGCCGGGCCAGTGCGCCGTGGTGATCAGCTGCAGCTGCGACCAGGGCTTCGACGAGGTCAAGGCCGTGCTGGTCGCGCTGTAGACGGATATCAGCTGTCGGCTATCAATCGTTCAGCGGCCTGGGGTCGGGTGGTCGGGATCCCACTGGCGGCGCAGGCGGTGCAGCAGCAGGCGCACTTCCAGCAGCAGCGGCCGGGCCGCCAGGAAGCAGAGGAAGCCGGCCAGGGGCACGGTGACCTTGAAGCCGATGTGCCGGAACCCCAGGGCCCCCGTCACGCCGCCGGCCATGAAGGAGGCCAGGATCAGCAGGAGCAGGGTCAGCTTCTGGCGGTTGGCGACGATGCGCTCCCGGCCCTGCCGGTGGTGGACATTGACGTAGGTCAGGCGGCTCAGCTCAATGCCGATGTCGGTGACCGTGCCCGTGAGGTGCGTGGTGCGCACCGCGGCGCCCGAGATGATGGAGGTGACCGTGTTGTGCATGCCCATGATGAAGCAGAGCAGCATGACGGTGCTGGGCAGGGTGAAGCGGATCTCCTGCTGGAGGCGGTTTCCCATGAAGCCAAAGACCATCATGAGGACGGCCTCCAGCACGAGGGTCAGGGCGTAGCGGCTGCGCATGCGCCGGCGCTGGCCGAGGCTGATCAGGGTGGTGCAGACGAAGGCCCCCGCGAGGAAGCTCAGCATCATGGCCAGGGCCGCGAGGGCGGTGGTGAGGTCGCCGTCCGCGAGCTCGTCGGCCATGGAGGAGACCACGCCGGTCACGTGGGAGGTGTAGTGGCTGACGGCCAGGAACCCGCCCGCGTTCACGGCGCCGGCCACGAAGGCCATGGCCCAGGCCAGCTGCCGGTTGAGCGACTCCGAGCGCAAGGCCCCTTCGCGCACCAGGAGTTTCTCCTGGATGGGCAGGGTCGCCAGCGCCGTCTCCACGGCCGCCTGCAACTGATGGCCCGACAGGCGTTTCCTCAGCAGCCGCCGGAGGTAGCGGCCTGCGATCATCTGGAAATAGCGGGGAATGCGGCGCATGCAGAGGTTCCAGTCTACTGGGTCGGGGCCGGCCGGTGGCCTGGGACCGGCGCCCAGACGGTAGACTCCTCTCATGCGGACGATCCTCCTCCTCCACACGGGCGGCACCCTGGGCATGATGCCGAGCGGCGATCCGGCGGCCCTGGCCCCGGGGCGGTTCCTCGACCACCTGCTGGAGCAGGTCCCGGAGCTGGGCCAGATGGCGAAGCTGTCCGTGGAGGTGCCCTTCAACCAGGACTCCTCCTGTCTGGAGCCGGAGCACATCCTGATGCTGGCCTCCCGGGTGCGGGCCTCGGCCCAGGAATTCGACGGCTTCGTCATCATCCACGGCACGGACACCATGGCCTTCACGGCCTCCTGCCTGGGCTTCCTGCTGGCGGACCTGGGCAAGCCCGTGGTCCTCACGGGCAGCCAGCGGCCCCTCGCCTTCGTGCGCAGCGACGCCCGCAGCAACCTCGTCAACGCGGTGGACCTGGCCTGCCGCGGCATCCCCGAGGTGGGGATCTGCTTCGGCACCCACTGGATCCGCGGCGTGGCGGCGGACAAGCTGAGCGTCCACCAGTTCGAGGCCTTCCAGAGCCCGAACCTGCCGCCCCTGGCCGAGATCGGCGCGGAGATCCGCCTGCACCCCGAGGTGGGCCAGTTCGTGCGCCAGGTGCCCGCGGGGCTGGGCGACCACCTGGACCTGGCCATCCACACCCTGACGCCCCACCCGGGCATGGCCTGGTATCCGGCGCCCCAGGGGGCCCGGGCCATCCTGATCCAGGCCTTCGGCGCCGGCAACCTGCCCATGGGCCGCGGAGACCTCCAGGCGTTGCTGGAGGATGCGCGCCTGCGGCGGCTGCCCGTGGTGGTGATCTCCCAGTGCCCCTATGGCGGCGTGGACCTCTCGGCCTACGAGATGGGCCGGAGGATTGAGGAGATGGGCGCCATCTCCGGCGGCCTGTCCACGCGCTGGGCCGCCCTCGCCAAGTTGGGCCTGGTGCTGGGCGCCGGGGGCGGCATCGACGAGGTGCGGGAGGCGTTCGGGGTACAGTGGGCCGGAGAGCCCAGCCCGGATGGTGCGTGGCCCCAAGCCTGAGCGTGGCGTGATTCCCTCCTCGCCGGGGCCCGACTCCGGATGCGCCACCGGCGCCTCCTCCGTCACCCGGCGGTCGGGAGGGCCGGAGAGCCCAGCCCGGAAGGAGCCTGGTCGCAGGACTGAGTTTTTGCCAGAGGCCAGCTCCAAAACGCGCCCATGGCACGTTTTGGAGCTAGGTAGACTGATAGGTCACTGGGAAAACCAACATGATCGACGCCAACCTCCTCCGCACCGACCTCGACGCCGTGGCCGCGCGCCTGTCCGAGCGGGGCTATACGCTGGACCGGGCGCGCTACCAGGAGCTGGACCAGCGCCGCCGCGCCGCGCTCCAGGAGGCCGAGGCCCTGAAGGCCGAGCGCAACCGCGTGAGCGACGAGGTCGGCCGCCTCAAGCGGGCGAAGGAGAACGCCGACCACCTCATCGCCCAGCAGCGGGAGGTCGGCGATCAGCTGAAGGCCCTCGAGGCGGCCGAGCGCGAGATCGAGGCGGCCTTCAAGGACTTCCTGGCGGGTATCCCCAATCCACCCCACGCCAGCGTGCCCTCGGGCCGCGACGAGCACGCCAATGTCGAGGTCAAGTGCTGGGGGCAGATCCCAGAGATCGCCGCGCCCCGGGATCATGTGGACCTGGGCACGGCCCTGGGCATCCTCGACCTGGACCGCGCGGCCAAGCTCAGCGGCGCGCGCTTCGCCGTGCTGAAGGGCCTGGGCGCCAGGCTGGAGCGGGCCCTCATCGCCTTCATGCTCGACCGCCAGACCGCCGCGGGCTACCTCGAAGTCATCCCGCCCTACCTGGTGAACGCCGAGAGCATGTACGGCACGGGCCAGCTGCCCAAGTTCGAGCAGGACCTGTTCAAGACCTCCCGCGGAGACGGCGCCGCGCTCTACCTCATCCCCACCGCGGAAGTGCCCGTCACCAACCTCTACCGCGACGAGATCCTGGCCGCGGAGGCGCTCCCCCTGCGCCACTGCGCCTTCACGCCCTGCTTCCGCAGCGAGGCCGGCAGCTACGGCAAGGACACCAAGGGCATCATCCGCCAGCACCAGTTCCACAAGGTGGAGCTCGTCACCTTCGCCGCCGCCGACCAGGCCGAGGCCGAGCTGGAGCGCCTCACGGAAAACGCCGAGGCCATCCTGGAGGCCCTGGGCCTGCCGTACCGGCGCGTGCTGCTCTGCACGGGCGACATGGGCTTCAGCAGCCAGAAGACCTACGACCTGGAGGTGTGGCTGCCCTCGCAGAACACCTACCGGGAGATCAGCTCCTGCAGCTGGTTCGGGGACTTCCAGGCCCGCCGCGCCAACATCCGCATGAAGGGCAAGGAGGGCAAGCCCGCCTTCGTGAACACCCTGAACGGCAGCGGCCTCGCCGTGGGCCGCACCTGGGTGGCCATCCTGGAGAACTACCAGCAGCCCGACGGCAGCATCGTGGTGCCAGAGGCTCTGCGGCCCTACCTCGGCGTCGAGGTGATCCGCTGAGGGCAGGGCCCGTTCTTCGCACTGAAGGCTTGCGCCTTCAGCGCCTGGGAAAGGATGTCTTCAAGAACGTCTCTTTTTCCATCGCCCAAGGCGAAGCCTTGGGCGTGGCCGGCGCGAGCGGTGCGGGCAAGACCACCCTGCTGAACCTGGTGTTGGGGCTCCTGGAGCCCACGGAGGGCCGGATCCTGCTGGAGGGCGAGCCCTGGTCGCCCCTGCCGGAGCGGGAGCGCCGCCTCCGTCGTCCGCGGATCCAGGCCGTGTTCCAGGACCCCCAGGCCAGCCTGCCCCCTCATCGCACGGGCTGGGAGATCCTCCAGGAGCCCCTGGCGATCTGGAACCGGGGCACGACGGACATGGAGCGGCGGGAGGCCGCGGCCCGCATGGCCGCGCGCGTGAAGTTCCCGGAGGCGGCCCTGGCTCAGCGGCCCGGGGCCTGGTCCGGGGGGCTGGCCCAGCGGCTCTGCCTGGGACGGGCCCTCATGCTGGAGCCGGCGCTGCTGGTGCTGGACGAGCCCTTCTCCGCCCTGGATCCCACCCTGGCGGGCCACCTGCTGGCCCTGCTCCTGGACCTCAAGGCCGAAGGCACCGCCCTCCTGCTGGCCAGCCACGATGGGTTGGCCGTCGAGGCCCTGTGCGACCGGGTGATGGAGCTCTCAGCTGTCAGCCATCAGCTCTCAGTTACTGATAGCTGATAGCCGATAGCTGACAGCTGACAGCTGAGAGCCGACAGCTGATGGCTACTCCTCCACCGGCACCTGCACGGCACCGGCATTGACGTAGATGCCGCCGAAGTGGCCCCAGAAGCTGCTGAGGCCGGGCCGCTGGCGGCCCTGCTGGTCCAGGGACTGGAGCTCTGCGGACAGGAGCTTCTGGGCCTCGGTGGTCTGGACTTCCTGGATGAGGGTCCGGCGGGCTTCGAAGCTGAGGGCGGGAGCGGGCTCCCGGGAGACGATGCGGGCCGCCCAGAGCTTGCCATCCTGGGCCCAGAGCAGGGGCGTGGTCTGGCCCACGGGGGTCTCGAGCAGGGCCTTGCGGATGCCGGGGTGGGCGGCTAGGTCGCGCAGCCCGCTGAGGGGGGCAGCAGCCTGATCCGAGACAGGGCCAACGGCCTGCAGGCCACCGGACGCGAGGGCCTGCTGGGCCTTGGCCAGAGCCTGCTTGCGGGACTCCTCGAGACGGTAGGCGGCCAGCACCTTGGCGCGGATCTCCTTGAAGGGCGGCACCGCCTCCGGCAGTTCCTCCTGGACGCGGAACAGGAGGTGGCGATCGGCGAAGCGCATGGGCTTGGAGACCTCGCCGACCTTCAGGCGGAAGGCCTCGGGGGCGATCTGGGACAGCTCGGGCAGGCCCTCGGACTGGGCGGCCGGCTCGTTGCTGAAGGGCTGGCTGAGCTGGGCCTGGCTGCCCAGGCTCTTGGCGGCCGCGGCCAGGTCGCCGCCGTTGGCGCGCTTGCGGATCTGCTCGAGACGCTCCTGGGCCCGGGCGTTGAAGCGGTCGTCGGAGATCTCCTTGGCGAGCTGGTCCTTGACGTCCTCGAATCGCTTCTCGCGGCGGCCCTCCAGCTTGATGAGGTGGATGCCGTAGACGGTCCGCACGGGCTGGCTGATCTCGCCGGGCTTCAGGGTGGCCGCGGCCTCGGAGAACGGCTTCTGCATCTGGGGGAAGCGGAACCAGCCCAGGTCGCCGCCGTTGCCCTTGGCGCTGGGATCCTCGCTCAGTTCCTCGGCGGCCTTGGCGAAATCCTGGCCCTTGACGAGGCGCTCGCGCAGCAGCTGCGCCTTGGCCGTGGCCTCCTGGGCCTGGGTGTCGCCCTCGGCCTTGAAGAGGATGTGGCGGGCCTTGAACTCGATGAAGTCGTTCTTCCGGGCCTCGAAGCCGGCCTTGAGGGTGGCCTCGTCCACCTGGACTTCCTTGCCCAGGGCGGCGCGGTCCACGGCCACGAACTGGATCACGCGGCGGGGGGGCTGGAGGAAGCGCTCGCCGCCGGCCTTGTGGAAGGCCTCCAGGGTGCTGTCGCCGGGATCGGCCACGGTGGCGGGATCCACGGCCAGGGTGGCCTGCTGGAAGGCGACCTTCTCATTGCGCAGGCGGTTCTCCACCGCCAGCCAGGCCTCGTCCACGGGCACCTGGAAGGCCGCCTGCTGGATCAGCTTGGTGCGCAGCAGCTCGCTGCGCAGGTTCCGCTCCTGGAGGGCCGGGTTGAAGCCGGTCTCCTGGAAGATCTGCTTCAGCTCAGCGGTGGACTTCAGGTTGCCCTGGAGGTCCAGGAGGATGGGGTACTGCTTCAGGAAGGCCCTCAGGCGGGCGCCGACCTCTTCATCGGTCACCACCACGTGGTGCCGCTCCGCCAGCTCCTCCATGAGCTTCTGGTTCATGAGGTCGCGCAGGGCCTGGGACTGGACGAAGGGCTTGAGCGCCTCCGGGCTGGCCTGCTTGCCGTAGCGCTGGTAGAGCTCCTGCATGTGCTCCGCCAGGTCGCGCAGCAGCACCTCGCGGCCGTAGACCCGCGCCACCACTGTATCTGGGGTGTCCACCCGGCCCGAAGGGGCCAGATAGGCCACCAGGCCCAGGAGGACCACGATCATGACCGCCGCCATGGGCGTGCGGTTGGATTTGAAGACCTGACGGAAAGAACGCAGCATGCGGGGCTCCGGTGGACGGACCTCCCAGATTAACAAGGGATGGGCGATGGATTACACTGGAATGCTGGAGCGTTTGCATGGCCGTCCTGCCCGTACTGACCTGGGGCGATCCCCGACTGAAGAAGAACAGTGAGGATGTGGGGGCCTGGACCCCGGAGCTGGAGCAGCTCGTGGCGGACATGTTCGAGACGGCCCTCGACGAGGAGGGCGTGGGCCTGGCGGCGCCCCAGGTCGGCGTGAACCTGAACCTAGCGGTGATTGACTGTTCCTGCGGCGAGGACCCCTCCCAGAAGCTCCTCCTCATCAATCCCGAGATCGTCCGGGAGGAGGGAAGCCAGGTGGGCCCGGAGGGCTGCCTGTCCATTCCCGGCATCCGGGAAGTGCTGGAGCGCCCCCAGAAGGTGGCCATCCGCAACCGGGCCAAGGACGGCAGCTGGCACGAGCTGGAGGGCGAGGATCTGCTGGCCCGGGCCTTCTGCCATGAGATCGACCACCTGCGGGGCCGCCTCTTCGTGGAATATTTCGGGCCCGTGAAGCGCCAGGTCATCCAGCGCCGGTACCAGAAGCAGGCCCGCGGATGACCCGCATCGCCTTTCTCGGCACCCCCCGCGCGGCCGTCCCGGCCCTGCGGGCCCTGGCCGAGGAGGGCATCGAGGCGGTGTTCAGCAATCCGGACCGGCCCGCGGGCCGGGGGCGCCACCTGGAGGCGCCGCCGGTGAAGGTGGCGGCCCTGGACCTGGGCCTGCCCGTCCATCAGCCCCTGAGCTGGAAGGCCCCGGAGACCCGCGACCTCTGGGAAGCCATGAAGGTCGACCTGGCGATCGTGGTGGCCTATGGCCATCTGCTGCCCCGCTGGATGCTGGATTCCTGCCCCAGCGGCGTCTGGAACCTGCACTTCTCCCTGCTGCCCCGCTGGCGCGGCGCCGCCCCCGTGAACCACGCCCTCCTGGCGGGGGACGAGGAGACGGGCGTCAGCCTCATGCGGCTCACGGAAGGCCTGGACGAAGGCCCCGTGCTCGCCCAGTCCCGCCGCCCCATCGGCCAGACGGACACGGCCGAAAGCCTGCTGGCGGCCCTCTCGACCGACGCCGCCGAGCTGCTCATGGACCAGCTGCCCCTGCTGCTCTGCGACTGCGGGAAGCCGGTGGAGCAGCGCCCCGAGGGCGCCACCTACGCCTCGAAGCTCCGCAAGGACATGGGCCACCTGGACTGGCGGCGCCCCGCGGCCGACCTGCACCGCCAGGTGCGCGCCCTCTGGCCCTGGCCCGGCTCTGAGCTGCAGCTGGAGGGCCAGCCCCTGAAGGTGTGCGGCGTGGGGGCCCTCCGGGCCTGCTACCGGGATCCCGGCCAGCTGGTCTGGAGCAAGGAGGGCACCTGGCTCACCACGCCGGACGGCGCCCTGGAGCTCACCCAGCTCCAGCGCCCCGGCAAGCCCGTCCAGCCCGCGCTCCAGGCCCTGCAGCCCTGGGGCGCCAGCGGCAGCCGAGTACTCGGCTGATCGAAAGGCGGGGACAGGATTAACAGGATTTTGAAGGATTAACAGGATTCAAAAGCAGAACAACAGCGTTCTAATCCTGTTAATCCAGCTTTTCATCCTGTTAATCCTGTCCCCGCTGTTGTCGGCTACGCGAGCCTCGCGGCTACGTCGCGGTAGTCGGGGTCCATGTCGTGGACGGCCTTGAACTCGGTGGCGGCGAGCGCGGTCTGGCCCTGCAGGAGGTAGGTCTCGGCCAGGTCATAGCGCAGGCCGATGCTGTCCTCGGGCGGGAAGCCGGGGGCCTCGATGCCCTGGCGCAGCCACGCCACGGCGGCCTGGAGGTCGCCCCGGGCCTGTTCGCAGATGCTGAGCATGGAGCAGCACTCCAGGGTGCGCTCGGGGTCGCCCATGGCGATCTTGAATTCCTCGATGGCCGGATCGATGAGCATCATCTCCTTGTAGGCGATGCCCAGGTTGTAGTGGGTGTCGTAGTCGTCGCCCTTGACCTGCTTCTCCACGCCCTCGCGGAAGGCGCTGAACAGCTCGTCCACGCTCTGGATCTTCTCCACCACGTTGGTGGCGTCGTGCATCTCCTCATCCTCGCCCGTGTCCATGAGAGCGGTGCCCAGCACATCGGTGAGGTCGAAGAAGGAGTTGGCGAAGTCGTGCTCCTCGAGGGCGCTGGCCTTCGCGGTGAGCCCGAGCTTCTGGAGGGCGCTGGCGGCGCGCTCCAGGCGGGCCTCCAGCTCCGGGTGCGCCGGAAACTGCTTGAGGGCCGCCTCGATTTCCGCCTTGGCCTCCTCGGGGCTCCCGTAGTCCAGCTGGAAGTCGATGTCGCCAAGGAGGCTGGCCAACTCCTCGGGGATGGGCTCGGGCCCGCCGGCCGCCGAGAGCGGAGGCAGGGCTTCGATGACTTCCGGAGCCAGGATGCCCGTGGGCATGGGGGGGAGCGGCGTGGTGGGGGCGGAGAAGGGCACCGACTCCGAAGCCAGGTCCGTCAGGGTGTCATCCATCCAGCTCAGGTCGGAGGCATCCAGGGCCGCGGGTTCCGCGGCGAGGGGCGGCAGGCCGGCGGGGGGCGCGAAGGGATCCGGCAGGACGGGCAGGCCCTCGCCCAGGGGGATGGCCTCCCGCGCGGGGGGGGTGGGGGCCATGACCGGCGGCGCGGTGGCGGCGGGGAGATCGAGCGCGATGAGGGGTTCCACCTCGCCGGGGGGTTCCGGCAGGGGAATGGGCGGCGCGGCCATGGGCGGTGCGGCAGGCCTCGGGGGGGCGGGCGGGGGCGCGGGGGGACGCGCACCGGGCTCGGGCAGGCCCAGGGTCCGGCGGTGGATGCGGGTGGACCCGGGGAAGAGCTGTTCCGCCATGTCCAGCAGGTGGGTGGCCTCGCGCTTCCGGTCCAGCTGGACCAGGGCCTGGGCGCTCTGCACGTACTGCATCTGGACCTTGGTGAGGTGCCCCGTCGTGCGGTGGACGGCGACGATGGCCTCGATGAGGTTCAGGTCGGACGGATCCAGCTCCAGGGCCTTCTTGTAGGTCTCCACGGCGCGTTCAGTGCTGCCGCTCCGGAGCAGGGCCTCGGCTTCGCGGGAGAACTGGTCCATGCGGAGCCGGCGGATGGGGTCCAGCTCCGTCTCGCCATGCAGGGTGCCTTCCAGGATCGCGGGGGTCTGGAAGCCCTCGGAGAATCCGGCCTGGGGGGCGCTGGCCGGGGCCGAGGCGTCGGGGATGGCGCCCAGGGCGCGCAGCTGGCCCGAGAGATGGCCGATCAGCGACTGGTCATTGGCCTGATGGGCCAGGCCGTAGGCGCTCTGGAGGGCGTGGATCTGCTCGGGTCGGTTGCCGCTCTGGTGGGAGATCTCCGCCAGGAGGGTCCACGACTCGACGCTCATGTGGCTCTGCAGGGCCGCCCGGAGGCTGCGGCCCACGGTATCGCCGGAGCCCCGGCGGGCCAGCTCGCGGGCGATGGGCGCGAACAGCCGGAGCCCCTCTTCGGCGCGGTCGGCGTTCACCAGGTTGCGGAGGGCCTTCTCGGCAAGCGGGAGGGACTTCTCGGGGATCTGCGCGATCTCCCCCAGGGCCTCCAGGGCGCGGTCGGGGTGGCCGCTGCGGAGCTCGATCTCCGCCAGGGCCTCCAGCAGGTCCAGGTCCCTCGGGTTCTTGGCCAGCCCCTCGCGCAGGTGCTGCGCCGCCGTGGCGTAGTCGCCCTGGATCACTCCCAACCGGCTCTGGGTGAGGAAGACGTGGGGCGTGGAGATCATCGCCTTGGCGCGCTCGAGGATCTGGTTGGCCTCGCCGTGCATCTGCTCCATGGCCAGGGACTCGGCCACCTCGAGGTAGATGCCCGCCGCGCGGTCCTTCATCCCCTCCTTGTTGTAGAGGTCCGCCAGCTTGACCTTCATCTTCAGGTTCTTGGGGTCGAGGTCGACGACCTTGTTGAACTCCTCCAGGGCCCGCTTGATGAGGCCCTTCTTCTGGAAGTGCTCGGCCACCTGCAGGTGCACCTTCACCGCATCGGTGACCTTGTTCATCTGCCGGTAGAGGTCCGCCAGGCGCTGGGCCGCGTCGATGTCCTCCGGCGCGTTGCGCACCACCTTTTGGAAAATGGCGGCGGCGCGCGCGTGGAAGCCGTCCCGTTCATAGGCGCCGCCAAGCCGCTTGTGGATCTCCACGCCCTCGCGGTTCCGCCCGATCTGCACGTAGAGATCGCCGATCTGGTTCAGGGTGGAGTAGTCCTTCGGGTTGTCCTCCACGAGCTTGTGGAACTCTTCGATGGCCCGCTCGACCTTGCCCGACGTCAGGAGCTTGTCGGCTTCCTTCTTGACTTTGACGCGATCAATGGCCATTCACTTCCTCGGGATGCCTGGCGGGGTTCGGAAAGTGTAGGCGGGGGGGGGGCGCCTTGGATAGGGCTAGGGAAGTGCTTACAGGAAGTTGCGGCCCGTGAAGCTGTGGGGCAGCAGCTCCTCCAGGCGGTGGAGCTCCCGGGTGCTGCGGTTGGCGAGGAGGACCGGCAGGCCCTCGGCGAATTCGGCCAGGGCCTGCCGGCAGGCGCCGCAGGGCGGGGTCAGCGCCGCCACGTCGGTGACCACGACGGCCGCCACCAGGCCTCCAGGATGCAGGCCCGCGGCCACGGCCGCGCTGAGGGCCCCCCGTTCCGCGCAGAGGGTCACGGGATAGGCGGCGTTCTCCACGTTGCAGCCGGGCACGATGGCGCCCGATGTCGTGAGCAGCGCCGCGCCGACCTGAAAGTGGGAGTAGGGGGCGTGGGCGTTCGCCCGGGCCTTCCAGGCCGCCTCCAGCAGGGGCGTCCAGGCGGGGGATTGGGGATCGTCGAACACCGGCGCCTCCAGCGTGGTCTTCAGCTTAACGGAGGTTCCTGGGCGGACCGATCCCCGGCACCCTCTGCCTGGACCAGGGCCAGGGCCCGCCAGCAGGGGGTGTGCCCCCGCACCTCGCGGGCCGCCTCGGCGCCATGCAGCTCCAGGCTGACGTCCCGCTTCTGGAGCCGGGCCTGGAGCACCGCCCCGGAGAGCCGCTCCAGCTCCCGTTCGAAGGGGCGGCCCGGGGCCCAGGCGGTGAGGTCGAGCCTCAGGTGCAGACCCTGGGGCCGCTCCTCCTGGAAGGTCCGCACCCAGAGCTGGCTGCGCTGGGCCGTGCGCTTCCAGTGGACCCGGCCGGGAGGATCCCCCGCCCGCCAGGGCCGCGCCCCCTCCGGGCTGCTGGTCCCCTCCTGGGTCACGGTGCGGTGGCCCTCGCCCCGCCAGCCCGCGGGCGGGGCCGGCGGCGTGCGGGGATGGGGCAGGATGAGCAGCTCCTGGTCCAGCTCGAGGAAGCGGGCCTTCTCCACCAGGCCGAAGGGGAAGCGCGTGCGGAGCTCCAGACGCCGGGCCCGGGTCCAGCCGCGGTGCCCGGCCCGGGCGTGGAGGACCACCAGGGCCTCGCCGTTCCGGGTAGTCCGGCCCAGGAAGCCCGGCTCCACCTGGCTGTCGTCGAGCGTGAGGTGCAGCTCCAGGCCCCGGAGCCGTCCCCGGCCCCCGTCCTGGAGGCGGAGCCGGAGGCCACCCCGCACCCGGGCGAAGAGGTTGCCCTCCTCCAGGCCCACCACCCTCAAACCTTGAAGGGCCCGGCGGCTCAGGACGCCCGACACCAGGAACAGCCCCAGCATCAGGGAGAACACCAGGTAGAGCAGGTTGTTGCCCGTGTTCACGGAAAAGGCGCCCACGGCCAGCAGGGCCAGCACGCACTGCACGCCCAGGCCCGTGAGGGACAGGCGCAGGCGGCGGTCGCTCCACAGTCGCATGGCTTCCAGCCTACCCTCCCGGGCCTGCCTGCTAGCATGGACCTTCTCCCCAAGGCCCCCATGTCGATCCGCCTCTTCCGCACGAAGTCCCTGGAACAGCTGCGCGCCAGCGCCGACGAGCCGGAGCACCAGCTCAAGAAGAACCTCACGGCCTTCGACCTCACCATGTTCGGGATCGGCGCCATCATCGGTGCGGGCATCTTCTCGAGCATCGGCACGGCGGCGGCGGGGAACATGGTCGACGGCCGGCTGCCCGCCGGGCCCGGCCTGGTGCTCAGCATCCTCATCGTGGCCCTCATCTGCGGCTTCACGGCCCTGGCCTACGCCGAGTTGGCCTCCATGATCCCCGTGTCCGGCAGCGCCTACACGTACGCCTACGCGACCCTGGGCGAACTGATGGCCTGGATCATCGGCTGGGACCTGCTGCTGGAGTACGCCATCTCCAACGTGGCCGTGGCCATCTCCTGGGGCGACTACGCCCGCAGCTTCCTGTCCACAGTGCTGCACGTGGACATCCCCGGCTGGCTGGGCATGGACCCCCGCTCGGCCCTGAAGCTGGTGGAAGGGGCCCCGGCCATGGACCTCGGCGCCAAGCTGCACGCCCTGGCCCAGGCGAAGCTGGGCCTCGCCAGCGGCGCCGCCACCTTCGCCAACTGGGACGTGATCAAGGCCGCCCCCACCGTGGCCGGCTTCCCCATCACCATCAACCTCCTGGCCGTGGTCATCACCATCCTGATCACCTGGCTCTGCTACATCGGGATCAAGGAGAGCGCCCGCGTCAACAGCGTCATGGTGGTCATCAAGGTGATCATCCTGCTGGCGGTGGTGGGGCTCGGCATCCGGTTCATCAGCCCCGCGAACTGGCACCCCTTCGTGCCCCACGGCTGGAAGGGCATCCAGGCCGGCGCGGCCATCATCTTCTTCGCCTTCATCGGCTTCGATGCCGTGAGCACCACGGCGGAGGAGTGCCGCAATCCCGGGAAGGATCTCCCCCGGGGCATCCTGGGCTCCCTGATCATCTGCACCGTCATCTACGCCGCCGTGGCCCTGGTGGTGACGGGCATGCTGCACTACACGAGGCTGGGAGGCATCGCCGATCCCCTGGCCTACATCTTCACCGAGCACAAGATGGCCGGCATCGCCGCCGTCATCAGCTTCGGCGCCGTCATCGCCACCACGGCCGCCCTCCTGGTCTACCAGGTGGGCCAGCCGCGCATCTTCCTGAGCATGAGCCGTGACGGCCTGCTGGGGTCCTGGTTCGGCAAGGTCCACGACCGCTACAAGACGCCCTCCCATGCCACGGTGCTCACGGGGTTCCTGGTGGCCATCCCGGCGGCGCTCCTGAACATCGACGAGGTGGTGGAACTGGCCAACATCGGCACCCTCTTCGCCTTCGTCATCGTCTGCCTGGCGGTGCTGATCCTGCGAAAGCGGCGGCCCGAGGCCCCCCGGAAGTTCGTCATGCCCTTCGCGTGGATCGTGGCGCCCCTGGGCATCCTGGGCTGCTTCTGGATCGCCCGGGGGCTCCCAGCCCTCACCTGGTACCGGTTCTTCGGCTGGCTGGGCATCGGGCTGGTGATCTACTTCTTCTTCGGCGCGCGGAACAGCCGCCTGGAGACGCCAGCTGCGCGATGATGGATCCGGAGCTTTCCCCATGTTCACTGGACTGATCCGACATCTGGGTACCCTCGAATCCCGCTCGGCCCGGCCCGGCGGGGCGCGGCTCCGCATCGCCGCCCCGGCGGACCTGCTGGCCCGGGCCGAGCAGGGCGCCAGCATCGCCGTGAACGGTGCCTGCCTCACCAGCGTGGCCGTGGATGGCCGGGCCTGGGAGGCGGACCTCAGCGAAGAGACCCTGGAGAAGACCACCCTCGGCCGGCTGCCGCTGGGCGCGGTTCTTCATCTCGAGCCCGCCCTGCGCGTGGGCGATCCCCTGGATGGCCACCTGGTCTCCGGCCATGTGGACGGTGTCGGCCGGCTGCTGGAGCGACCGCAGGACGAGGGCGTCTGGCGCTTCGCCATGCCTGCGGAACTCGCCCCCATGACCGCCGCCAAGGGCTCCATCGCCGTCGAAGGCATTTCCCTCACCGTGGTGGACTGCGGCACGGACTGGTTCACCGTGGCCCTCATCCCCGAGACCGTCACCCGCACCGCGCTCAGGAGCCTCCGCCCCGGCGACCCCGTGAACCTCGAAGCCGATCCCATCGGCCGCTTCGTGGCCCGTGCCCTGGCCCTCCGCGCCAGCGACGAGAAGCTCGCCCGCTTCGCCCAAGGCGGCTGGAACGGCTAGCTACTCCCGCGCGCCCTTGCGGATGCGGTCCATCTCGCGCTTCTGTTCCCGCTGCTTCAGGGCTTCGCGCTTGTCGCCCACGGCCTTGCCTTCGGCCAGGGCGACCTTCACCTTGATCTTCCCCTGCTCGTTCAGGTAGATGGCCAGGGGGATGATGGTGAGGCCCTTGCGCACCACCTTGGCGGTCATCTTGGTGATCTCGGCCTTGTGCAGCAGCAGCTTGCGGGGCCGCAGGGGGTCGTGGTTGGCGTAGGTGCCGAACTCGTAGGGCGAGATGTGGGCCTGCTTGAGCCACAGCTCCCCGGCCACGGCATCCACGTAGGCATCCTGAAGCTGGCCCAGGCCCGCCCGCAGGGCCTTCACCTCGGTGCCCTGGAGGGCGATCCCCGCCTCCCAGGTCTCGAGGACATGGTAGTTGTGCAGGGCCTTGCGGTTGCGGACGAGATCTTCACCCATGAAGCCAGTGTAGCGCCCCGGTAGACTCATTCTTTTGGATGGCCTGATGCTGCAGAAGATCCTCGCCCCCGTCATCGCCTGGATGCTGATGGTCATGGCCGCCATGGGCCCGCTGGGGGTCATGCTGCTCATGGCCATCGAGAGCGCCTGCATTCCGCTGCCCAGCGAAGTGATCATGCCCTTCGCAGGCTACCTGGCCTACAAAGGGCAACTCACCTTCTTCGGCCTCGGGGCAGGCAGCCCGGTGGCCCAGATCTGGATCGCCGGTGTCTTCGGGGCCCTGGGCTGCAACCTGGGCAGCATACCCGCCTACGAGGTCGGCGCCTGGGGCGGCCGCCGCGCCGTGGAGAAGTACGGCCGCTACATCTGGCTGCACACGGGCCATTTGGACCAGGCCCACCGCTTCTTCGAGCGCTTCGGCACCTGGGCCATCTTCATCGGCCGCCTGCTGCCTGTGGTGCGCACCTTCATCGCCCTGCCCGCCGGCATCGCGCGCATGAACCGCACCCGCTTCCACCTCTACACCTTTGCCGGGAGCCTGCCCTGGTGCCTGGCCCTGGCCTGGGTCGGCTACAAGCTCGGCGAGAAGTGGAACACCCTCGGCCAGTACTTCCACAAGCTCGATGCTGTCATTGGAGGGCTGATCGTGGCCGGCATCGCGTGGTTCGTGTATGACCACGTCAAGAACAGAAGCAAAGGCTGAGACAGGATTAACAGGATGAAAAGCTGGATTAACAGGATTAAAGCTTTACTGCATTGCTTTTCTGAATCCTGTTAATCCTTCCTAATCCTGTTAATCCTGTCCTCGCTTTTTCATTTGGCGAAACGATCTGTCGCCGCCACGAGGGCCCGCGAGATGCCGGGTTCGTAGGCGCTGTGGCCGGCGTCGGGGACGATGACGAGGTCGGCCTCGGGCCAGGCCTTCGACAGGGCCCAGGCGCTCTCGATGGGGCAGACCATGTCGTAGCGGCCCTGGACGATGGTGCCGGGGATGCCTTTCAACTTCGGTGCGTCGCGCAGCAGCTGGGCTTCGTCCATCCAGCCCTTGTTGAGGAAGTAGCTGCACTCGATGCGGGCGAAGGCGAGGGTGGTGGCCTCGTCGCCGTACGAGGCGATGAAGTCGGGATCGGGGATGAGCTTGCTGGTGGCGCCTTCCCAGATGCTCCAGGCTTTCGCGGCGGGCAGGTTCACGGCCGGGTCCTCGCTCAGCAGGCGTTTCGCATAGGCCCGGAGGAAGTCGCCGCGCTCGGCTTCGGGAATGGCGTCGCGGTAGGGCTCCCAGGCGTCGGGGAAGATGCGGCTGGCGCCCTCCTGGTAGAGCCAGTCCACCTCGCGCTGGCGCAGCAGGAAGATGCCGCGGAGGATCAGCTCGGTCACGCGCTCGGGGTGCGTCTCCGCGTAGGCCAGCCCCAGGGTGGCGCCCCAGGAGCCGCCGAAGACCATCCAGCGGTCGATGCCCAGCTCCGCGCGGATGCGCTCGATGTCGGCCACCAGGTCCCAGGTGCCGTTCTCGCGCACCTCGGCGTAGGGCGTGCTCCGGCCGCAGCCCCGCTGGTCGAAGAGGATGATGCGGTACGTCTCCGGGTCGAAGTAGCGCCGGTGCTTGGGGCTGGTGCCGCCGCCGGGCCCCCCGTGGAGGAAGATGACGGGCTTGCCGTCGGGGTTGCCGCTCTCCTCCACGTGCAGCTCGTGGAGGTCCGACACCTTCAGGCGCAGGGTCTTGCGCGGCTCGAGGGCCGGGTAGAGCCAGCTGACGGGATCCTTGCGCAGGGACATGGGGACGCTCCTTACACGAAGAACAGGGCCGCCGCGCCCGCCAGGGCCAGCAGCGTGCCCAGGATCGCATGGCCGCCGAGCTTCTCCCTGAAGACGAAGTGGGAGACCGGCAGCAGGATGACGGGCGACAGGGACATGAGTGTGGCGGCCACGCCCATGGGGGCCTTGGCGATGGCGACCAGGGACAGCACCACGCCCAGCACGGGCCCCGTGGCGGCCCCGAGGCCGATGAAGGCTGTGGCCCGGCCGTCCCGCAGGCCGCCCAGGGTGCCGCGCAGCCGGCCCGTGGCGCCGAAGTAGAGGAGCAGGGCCCCCAGGCCCGCCGTCACGCGGATGAGGTTGGCCGAGATGGGCGGGAACCCTCCCGCCAGGCCCTTCATGCTGAACACGAGCCCCACGGACTGCCCCAGGGCGCCGCCCACGCCCAGCAGAACGCCGCGCCAGAGGTGGGGATGGGCCTCCTGGTCTCCGCCGCCCCCCACCACCCAGGCGATGCCGCCCAGGGTGACGGCCATGGCCAGGACCTTGGCGAGGCCCATGCTCTGGCCCAGGAACAGCCAGGCCAGGAGCGCGCTGAAGAGGGGCGAGAGGGTCATCAGCAGCATGGCGAGCCGCGCCCCGATGAGCACGAAGGCCTCGAACAGCACTGCGTCGCCCAGGGCGAAGCCGATGAGGCCCGAGGCGCCCAGCCAGCCGAGCCGCGCGGCCCCGGCCTGCAGGGGGAAGGCCTGGCCGTAGAGGGCGAGGTGCAGCAGGACCAGCAGCCCCCAGGCCATGAGCAGCCGCAGGAGGTTGACGGAGGCGGACCCCACGCGCCGACCGGCCACCGTGAAGCACACGGAGTTCAGGGACCAGCAGAGCGAGGTGAGGAGGGCGGCGCTTTCGCCGAGGTAGAGCAAGGAGACTCCGCAGCATCCCCCGGGCGGCGGGGCCAGCCTTCATCCTACCGCCCCGACCGGTGGGCCAGGCTTTCCGCGAGGGATCAGGCTGTCTCGCCCACGGCGCTCTCCGGGGCCGGGAGGTCGGAGGTCAGACGCATCAGTGCCGCCAGTCCAAGTCCCAGCAGCAGAAAACCGAGTCCCCACATCCAGAAGGGCTGGAACCGCTCATCCGCCAGGTAGGGGATCCGGTAGGCCTGGGCGAGGGTGACGGTCAGGTTGTTCAGGAAATGGGCGAACACCGCTGGCCAGAGGGAGCCCGTGCGCAGCGTGAGCCAGCCCAGGAACGCACCCAGTACCAGGCCCGTGGGGAGCTGCCAGGGATTCATGTGGACGAGGGCGAACAACAGGGCCGAATAGGCGATGGCCCGGCGTGCCCCGTAGCGGAGCACGAAGCCGCCGAGGATCAGGCCGCGGAAGAGGGGTTCTTCAGAGAGCGGTGCGCCGAGCACGATGCTGGGCCAGCCCATCTTCGTAAAGGCCTGGCGGAACCATGCCGGGGGCGGGATCAGGTGGTTGAGCCAACCATCCACGCCGCTGATGACCAGGATGAGCCCCGCCATGGCGACCAGGGTAAGCGGCCAGACGCCCGGGGGGACGGAGGCGCTGGGGAAGGCGTCTTTCCAGGTCTTCTTGCCGAGGGGCAGGCAGACCTTCACCGCCAGGAGGGTGCCTCCGACCTGGCCGAGGAGCATGGCCCAGGCCGCCCAGCCCGGCTGCTTCAGAAGCGACAACACGGCTGAGGGAATGGTGAGGAGCGAGGTGAACAGGAAGAAGAGGAGCACCACCAGCAGGGACTGGGCGAAGCCGGGATAGGGCTTTGGCGCCGGCGCAGGGGAAGGTTCAGAGGGGTTCATGGCGGTATCCGCGGACAGGTGGACGGGAGGGGGCCGATGGAAGAGGGGCGTCCCGATTCCGATCTGTCGGCGTGGTTTCTCTGGGGGTGCTTGACTCCAGCCTACCGGAAGGAGTGCCTCACACGAACAGCTGCAGGATCCCGTTGCTCATGAGCATGCCCCGGGCGCTGAGGCGCACGTGGTCGCCCTCCCAGACCGTGAGGCCTTCCCCGGCCAGGGCCCGCAGGCGGGTCTCCCAGCCGTCACAGAGAGGCCGCAGGTTCAGGGCCCCGGCCTTCTGCCGCAGGGCGCCCCAGTCCAGGCCGCGGTGCAGGCGCAGGCCCAGCAGGGGGATCTCGGCCAGGGCTTCCGCCGCGTCCAGCTCCTGGAGATCCACCTCGCCGCGCCCATCAGCCCAGGCCGCGATGACGCTGCTTTCGGTCCACCGGAGGTCCGCCAGCTGGGAGGCGGCGCTGGGGCCCAGGCCGAGGTAGGGGCGGCGCTCCCAGTAGCGGGTGTTGTGGATGGACTCCCCGCCGGGCCGGGCGTAGTTGCTGATCTCGTAGGGGGCCAGCCCCAGCCGGGGGAGCTCCTCCTGGAGGGCTTCGAACACGTCGGCGACGTCGTCCTCGGAGGGCAGGGAGAGCCGCCCTGCGTCGATTTCCGCCCGCAGGGGGCAGGCCTTGTCCAGGTCCAGCAGGTAGACGCTCAGGTGATCGAGGCCCGTGGCGGCCAGGGTGCGGGCGTCCCCGATCACCTTGGACAGCGATTGTCCAGGGATGCCCACCATGAGATCCGCGCTGCGGCGGTGGAAGCCGGCCCGCTGCGCCAGGTCCAGGGCCTCCAGGGCCTGGGCGGCGCCGTGGATGCGGCCCAGCCGCCCGAGCAGGCCGTCGTCCAGGGCCTGCACGCCGAGGCTGACCCGGTCCCAGCCCAGGTCCCGGGCGCCCTGGAGCCAGGCCAGATCCACGGTGCCCGGGTTGGCCTCGAAGGTGGCTTCCACCAGGGGGCCGAGGTTGAAGGCTTCGCGAATGGCCCCGGTGAGGGCGGCCAGCTCTTCCGGGCTCAGCAGGGAGGGTGTCCCGCCCCCCAGGTAGAGCGTGTCCACCGCGGGCCGCTCCAGGGCGGCGCCCCAGCTCCGCACCTGGGCGATGAGGCGGGCGGTGGTTTCCGGCTGGAGGCTCCGGTCGCGGGTGGTGGCGAAGGAGCAGTAGGTGCAGCGGTCCAGGCAGAAGGGGATGTGCAGATACAGACCCAGGGGCTCCGCGTGGGCGGCGGTCCTGAGGGTCGTCAGCCGCTCCGCCAGAGGGGGCGGAAGGTCAGGGGTCAACCATCACCTGCTTCACGGTCTGGCGAAGGGCGCGCACCGCTCCCGGGAACCGCCAGGGCGCGCGGCTGGGTTCGGCGGCCTGCTCCAGGGCCTGGTAGCGCTGCTGCAGCAGGGCCCGGTGCTCGGGGCGGGGGATCCGGCCGCCCATGTGGAGTTCGAGCAGTTGGAGGTTCTGCTGGAGGCGGGCCGACTGCGGATGGTAGAGGAAGACGTTGAGGAGCAGGTGCCCGAAGGCGAGCCCCAGGAGGAGGAAGCCGCCCACCAGAGGGAGGCGCAGGCCGGGGTTCAGCCCCAGGGCCAGCCACCAGCCGATGAGGCCCAGGAGCACCAGCGACAGCAGGGGGGCCAGGGGCATGGCCCAGAGGCCGTTGCCCCAGAGGCAGTCGTGGATCAGCGAATCGGCCACGGCCTCCAGGGTGCGGCGGTCATTGGCGTCCCGGGCCTTGAGCAGGTGCTGGTCCAGGGCCTCCCAGGCCTGCTTCTGGACGGGAGTGAGCGTCACCTGGCGGTATCCGGCGGGGATCTCGCTCTGGCGGATGGGCTGGATCCGACCGGGCCGGCCCCGTTCCACAGCCGGTGGGGGCGGAGGTTCCAGGATTTCCGCGTCCACGGGCGGAGGCGTATTGGTGACGTGGGTCTGTCCCGCGGCATCGCGCCAGTAGTAGGTCCGCGACGGCTGGCCGAGGAGGGCGAGGACGAGCAGTCCTGCGACGGCGATCACCAGGCACTCTTAGAACTGGGCATCGAGGGCCTCGCACCAGAAGTGGTAGATCATCTGATGGACTTCCTGGATGCGGGCCGTCACGGTGGATGGCACCACCAGGGCATCGTCCATGAGGCCCGCGAGCTTTCCGCCGTCGCGGCCCAGCAGGCCCAGGGTGTACACGCCCAGTTCCTTCGCGGAGGCCACGGCGCGGATGACGTTCGGGCTGTTGCCACTGGTGCTGATGCCGATGAGGAGGTCGCCCGGTCGGCCCAGGGCCTCCACCTGCCGGGAAAAAATCTGATCGAAGCCGTAGTCGTTGCCGATGGCGGTCAGGGCCGAGGTGTCCGTGGTGAGGGCGATCCCCGCCAGGGCGCGGCGCTCCTTCAGGTAGCGTCCGCTCAGCTCGGCCGCCAGGTGCTGGGCGTCGGCGGCGCTGCCGCCATTACCGCAGACGAGGATGCGCCCCCCGCGCTTCAGCCGCTCGGCCATGTCGTCCGCCTGGGCGAGGATGTGCTCCAGCTCCTGGGCGAAGAAGGCCTGCTTCAGCTGGAGGGACTCCTGGACATGCTGGAGGAGGGTCTGCTTCATGCCGCCGATTGTGACAGGAATTCCCCTCCCGCAGGCTGCCCAGCCCTGGCAGACTGCGGGAAGCATTGCCCCTTGCGAGCGTGGATCCCATGGAATGGATTGCCCTCAAACACGCCCTGCTGTCCCACCTTCCGGTGGCGACGGGACTGCTGCTGCCCTGGGCGCTGTTCGCCTCCCAGCGGGCCGGGCGCGGCATCCGGCCCTGGTGGACGGTCTGCCGCTACCTCGGCTGGGTGGGGCTGCTGGGCCTGCTGGCCGCGCTCGTCAGCGGGCCCGCCGCGGGCCGGCTGCACGGGCTGGTCCCGGCCGGGCGGATCTTCCCGCTGCCGGCCTCGGGCCTCGGCGCGGACGCCCTCCTGTTCCGCCACGCGGTGATCGCCACCGGCGCCGCCTTGATCGCGCTGCCCGCCCTCTGGGCCCTGAACCGGGCCCGCAAGGACCATCAGAGCCTGGGGATCCTCGCGCTGCTGCTGGGGCTCCTCTGGTCCGCCACGCTCCTGGCGACCGGTTATTCCGGCTACGCGCTGGCCCATCCCGGCCGTCCCGCCCCCATCCTGCCCGCTCCGGTGAAGGCGGCGGAAGCCCCGGCGGCGCCGGTGGACCTGGAGGCCCAGGCCCCCCTGCGGGCCCTCGACTATGCGGCGCTGGAGCCCCTTCACGCCGAGCCCGTGAAGTCGCCGGCCCACGGCGGCCGCTGGATCCGCGCCTGGGCCAACCCCGCCGCCGCGGCGGCCTACCGCGCCGGGCGGACCCTGCCGCCGGGGGCCCTGGTGGTGCTGAGCAGCCTCGAGGACCGCTGGGGCCGCCCAGGCACTGAGCCCGGGCCCCTGTACGCCCTGGAGGTGCAGGGCGAGACCCCCGCGCTCACCTTCTACTGGCCCCAGGTGCCCGTGGACCGTCGGCGGGAGACCGGGGGCGAGACGCGGGCGTACTGGCGGGGGCAGGATCCCCACCTGGAGGCCTGCCGCACCTGCCACGCCGGTGGCATGGCGGACCCGGCGCAGCGCAGCAAGTGGCGCGTGCCGCGCAAGGCCGTCTCGGAGTGACATGGAAAAGCCGGCCCGGGGGCCGGCTTTCCTCTGGGTGACTGGCGCTCAATCGAGGGTGAATTCGCCGCTGTCGATGATGGTGATCTCGGTCGGGAGGAAGCGGACGTCGTAGCCCTTCTCCTTCAGCAGGTGGTAGGCCAGCTCGGCGCGGATGCCCGTGGAGCAGTGGCAGAGGACTTTCGCATCCTTGGGAATCTCGGAGAGCCGGGCCAGGAGCTGGGGCTCGGGGATCGTGAGGGCGCCCTTGATGACGCCGTTCTTCGTCTCATCGGGGTTCCGCACATCGAGGATCACCACGCCGCGCTGGGCGGGGGCCAGCTCGGCGACCTTCGTGAAGTCGGCGGGCGAGATGGAACCCGGGCGGGGCTTGGGGACGAACATGGCCTTGGCGGCCAGGGTGCCGGTCTCCATGGGCAGGGCTGCGGCCTGCCAGGCCTGGAAGCCGCCGGACAGGATGTTCACGCCCACGTAGCCGGCCTTCACGAATGCCATGGCCACGTTCCGCGCGGTCTCGCCGCCGATCCCATCCACCACCACCACGGGAGGCTTCAGCCGGGCCGGGGGGAAGGTCTTGAGCAGGTCCGTCACCTTGGCGGGGTCGGCGGCCACGGCGCCTTTCGGGAAGCCCTTGGAGGCCTCGGCGGCGGGCCGGGCGTCGAGGATCACCAGCGGGGTGTTGGTATCGAGGTAGGCGGCCTTCAGCGAAGCGGGGCTCAGGACGCCGAAGTTCTTCCGGGCCCAGGCGGGCATGCCCTCTACGAACACCTTGGCGCGGGTGTAGCCCAGCTTCTTGGCCTTGGCCAGCGAGCCGGGGCTCATGTTGCAGGTCTTCCCGCTGCAGTAGAAGATCACCAGCGCGCCCTTGTCGGCGGGCAGCTTGTCCACGTTCTTGTCGAAGGCGGGGAAGGGCAGGTTCACGGCCGTGGGGATGGCGCCTTCCATGAACCGGGGGGCAGGCCGGGAATCGAAGAGGAAGTACTTCCCCTTCTCGGGGCCCATGGCCACCAGCTTCTGGACCTCGTCCAGGGTGGCGACCTCCTCCGCCGCCAGCTTGACGGGGGGCTTGGCAAACAGCGCCACGGCGGTCTTGACGCCATCCTTCTCGGTGTACTCGACGCGCACCTCGTGGCCCTTGGCGATGGACTTCAGCGCCGCCTCGGCGTTGGCGGCCGGCTCTGGAGTGACCACCTTCACCTGGTCCTTGTCGAAGCGCAGCACTTCTGTGCGCTCGTCGATCTTCATCTGGAACGAGTTGTTCTTCAGGACCAGGTTGTCGAAGTGGCCGCGCAGGTTGTTCGCGGCCGTGGTGTGGCAGGTGGTGCAGATCTTGGCGGCGGCGGGCTTCGGGGCCGGCGCGTCGGCGGCGGACGCCAGGGCGCAGGCGGCGCCCAGCGCGAGGATGAGGCGACTTCGGGATGCCATAGACTCTCCATTGGTCAAGTACGATTGGAGTCTATGGTTGTTTGCCCATGAATGCAGGTGGATTGTGACCACGGTCTACGGACACCATGGTGGAAGCTTCAGCCCACCTTGCGAGGGGATGAAAATCCAGGTGTGACAGGTCACTCGGCCTGAGCGAAGACCTCCCGCGGCTTGCCTGCGCCCCGGTCGGGACCCACGATGCCTTCTTCCTCCATGCGGTCGATGAGGCGGGCGGCCCGGCCATAACCGAGGTTCAGCTTGCGCTGGAGCAGGCTCGTGCTGGCCTTGCGCTCGCGGGTGACGACGGCCACGGCCCGCACGTAGATGTCATCGCCGCCGCCCATGTCCGCCTCGTCGAAGAGAGCTGTCTCCTCTTCCGTCTCCATGGCGCTGATGAGGGCCTGGTTGTAGTCGGGCCGGCCGCGCTCGCGCAGCCAGGTGACGAGGCGCAGGGTCTCCTCCTCCGTGAGGAACGGGGCGTGGATGCGCTTCGGATGGCTGGCACCGTTGGGCAGGAAGAGGGCGTCGCCCGCGCCCAGCAGCTGCTCGCCACCGCCGGAATCCAGGATGGTGCGGCTGTCGATCTTGGTGCGCACGCGGTAGCTGAGGCGGCTGGGCAGGTTGGCCTTGATGACGCCCGTCACCACGTCCACCGAAGGCCGCTGGGTGGCGAGGATGAGGTGGATGCCCACCGCGCGGGCCTTCTGCGCGATGCGGGCGATGCTGTCCTCCACCTCGCTGCGGGCCACCATCATGAGGTCGGCCAGCTCGTCGATGACCACCACCACATGCGGCATGGGCTCCAGCACCGCGGGGCGGTCCGGCCAGCGCGGGTTGGGCGTGCGCTCGGAGATGTCCAGCGAGCCGCCGGCGTCCGCGATCTTGGTGTTGAAGCCCTTCACGTCGCGCACGCTGAGCAGGGCCAGGCGGCGGTAGCGGTCCTCCATCTGGGCCACCACCCACTTGAGGACGCGGCCCGCCTCCTTCATGTCCGTGACCACCGGCGCCCACAGGTGCGGGATGTCCTCGTAGACACCCAGCTCCACCATCTTGGGGTCCACGAGGATGAGCTTCACCTCGTCGGGCTGGGCGCGCACGAGGCAGGAGCAGATCATGGCGTTGACGCCCACGCTCTTGCCGCTGCCGGTGCTGCCGCCGATGAGCAGGTGGGGCATCTTGTTGAGATCCGCCACTACGGGCTTCCCGGAGATGTCCTTGCCGAGGGCCAGCTGGAGCAGGCCCGGCGCGTCGCGGAAGGCCGGGCTGTCGATGACCTCGCGGAAGGTGATGATCTCCCGCCGCGGATTGGGCACCTCGATGCCCACCAGATTCTTGCCCGGGATGCGGTCCATGCGCACGGCCTCGGCCTGGAGGGCCAGGGCCAGGTCCTCCTCCATGCCCAGGATGCGGGACAGCGGGATGCCGGGATCCGGCTGGAACTCGAACACGGTGACCACGGGACCCGGCTGCATGCCGGTGACGGCGCCCTTGATCTTGAATTCGGACAGTTTCTGTCCAATCACGTCCTTGATGACCTCCAGCGCGGCCAGATCGGCCTTGGCATGCTGGCCCGGCGGATCGAAGAGGCGGCGGGGCGGCAGGGTCTCCCGCGCGGCGGGGGCGGGCTCCGCCTCGGGGGGCAGGGCGGGCAGGGGGCGCGAGGGCGTGGGTTCCGTGAGCGGCAGGGGCGGCTGGACGATCTCCCGGCCGTAGCGGTCCTTGGCTACCTGGGGCTTGGCCACGGTGGGCCTGGGCTTGGGCGCCGGCGGGGCCTCGGCCAGCAGCTTGGCCCGGAAGGGGGCGTCGGCGGTCGGCGCGGAGGTCGCCGGAAGGGGCTGGGCCTCGATGAGGGTCGGGGCGGCATCGAGGTTGATGGACTGGATGGCGTCGAGGTTGACGGACTGGATGGCCGGCAGCAGGTCCTCGGCCCGGATGACGGGCTTCCGCTTCCGGATCTCAGCTGTTTCCAGCTCGGCCTTGAGCAGGGCCTCGCGCTGGGCCTCCAGGGCCTGCTGGCGCTGGGCCAGGGCCGCCAGGGCCGCGCCGTCCGCCGCATCCAGATCCGGCTGGTCGGGGTTGCGCCCGCGGAGGAAGGGCCGCTTCACCATGCTGAGGAACCCCTGGAAGCCCTTGGCCGGCATGGGTTTCACCCAGGGCCAGGCGGTCTCGCCCAGCCAGCGGTGGAGCAGCCTGCCGATGGCGCGCGTGAGGGCCGGGGCCAGCACCAGGGCGCAGGTGAGCCCCACCAGGGCCAGCAGCAGGGGCAGCCCCACGGGGCCGAGGAGGCGGCGCTGCGCGGGCCAGAGGGCGCTGCCCAGCCAGCCGCCCCAGCGGATCTCCACGGTCCCCACGCCCTCCAGACCGGTCCAGGTCCGGCTGCCGAAGGCGCCGAGGGCGGTCCACAGGGCGAGGGCCAGGAACAGCCAGGCCAGGCGGCCGGGCCAGTGGTGGCCTTCCTTGGGCCAGGCCTCCCAGAGCAGGTAGGGCGGAATGATCCAGGCGCCCATGCCCATGAGGGTCTGCAGCAGGCCGGCCACGGCCGCGCCCACGATGCCGCAGAGGTTCTGCACGCCGGCGCCGGCGGTGCCCTGCATGAACGGGTGCGGGTCCAGCGGATGGAAGCTGGCCAGGGAAAGCAGCAGCACCAGGGCCACGAAGCCCAGCACCGCCCTCAGCATCCAACGGCCGATCCCCTGCAAAGCGCCTCCACGGTGTCTGGGCATCAGTGTAGCCCAGCGACGGGGACCTCAGCGGCCCTGGGCCGCGGAGCCGGGCGGTTGCAGGAGGGCGAGGCGCAGCTGCGGGTCCCAGGCGGGCTTCCCGAGGTCGTGCAGGAAGGTGCCCACCGCGACGAAGGTCCACCCCTCCCGGCTCGCCCGGTCCATGAAGGCGCCCAGGCCGGCGGAAGGCCGGTCCTTCTCGATCCGCTCCGAGCCCAGGTGCATCAGGACGATGAGGCCGTCGCCGTCGCGGTTCAGCCGCTGCCGGAGGCGCTGGAGGATGGCGTCGCCGCTGCGGTAGAGCCGGTGTTCCTTCGGCGTGGCCCAGTCGAGGGTGTCGGCGCCCTCGCTCCAGCCCACGTGCCGGTAGCCCAGCTCCTCGGCCCAGCGGCGGACCTCGGCGGTGTGCTCACCGTAGGGTGCGCGCCAGTAGGGATCCATGGGGCGGCCGAGGAGCCGCACCAGCGCCGCGTCCGCCTCCAGCAGCTCCCGCTGCACTCGCTCGCGGGTCCACTTGGGATCACGCTTCAGGCCCGGCGCGAAGTGGGGGTGGTTCATGGTGTGGTTGCCCAGCTCATGCCCCTCTGCCGCCATGCGCTTCACCAGCGCGGGGAAGCGCTGGATGAAGGCGCCCGTGAGGAAGATGGTGGTGCGCACTCCCCGCGCCTTCAGGGTGTCGAGGATCTCGCTGGCGACCTCGGCATTGGAGCCGCCGTCGAAGCTGAGCAGCAGGCGCTTCCGTCCGCCGGGGCCGCGGGTGAGGTTGAGGGCCTCGCCCATGCCGGGCCAGATTTGAGCCTGGAGCGCGGCCGCCGGGACGGGCTCGATGAAGCGGCTTCGGGCGCCAGTCGCCGCAGCGGGGGCCGGGGTGGGCACCGGGGCGGGAGTCGTGAGCGGCGCCGGGGACCGGCGATCGGCCAGGGGGCCCACCGGGGCGCTTCGCAGCCGGACCAGGCTGAGGGTGCGGGGCTCCGGCTGAGGGGCTGGTGGCGCCACGGCTGGGGCGGCCGGACGGGTAGGAGGAGGGACGACAGGAGCGGCGCCGGGCTGCTGGGCCAGTTTCGGCGCGGGAGCTGGCCGCCCCTTGGGGGAACGGGCCTGGGCGACCTCCCGCACGAACCGGAACCGGGCGAGCTCCCGGCCTTCGGCGGTGCGCAGCACGGCGCTCTCGCCCTCGGGGGGACGGAAGAACTCCCAGCGCACGGGCCCCGGTTCCGCGAAGCGGGTCTCGCGGAGCGAGCGGCCCTCCAGCACCAGGTGGGTGGGCTCGGCGACCTCACCTTCCACCACCGCCAGGCTGCCAAGAGGATGCCAGGCCCAGGCGGCGAGAGGAGCCGGCGCCTGGGTGGCCGGCGGCGCCGGCGCGGCCTTCCGGGTGCAGCCGGCCAGGCCGAGGGCCAGGCCGAGGGCCACGCAGAGCGTCACGCCGGAGGCGGGCGCGGCGGCCGACCTGGCGCCCCTCACTGGGCCTCCCTGGCCCGGCAGAGCGCCCAGTAGTTGGCCTTCTCGCGGATCCGCACCCACCTGGGATTCAAGGTGGCGCCCTGCAGGTGGTGGAAGGCGTGCTCGGCGAGCAGCTCGGCGGTGGGATTGCGCCCGGCGAGGGAGGCAAGGTCGTTCAGCAGGTGGTAGTCCACCAGCTCCACCCAGGCATCCAGGGCCTTGGCGAAGGCGGTTTCATCGGCCTCGGAGACAAGTTCCACGGTGGCCTCGACCTCCCAGTTGTGTCCATGGCGATCCTCCTGGAAGCCAGGGAGATCATGGAAATGATCGGCCACGAAGGGCCTGCGGAGGGAGACGGTGAACGGCATGGCTGAGTATAGCTATCGGCCATCCGGGAGCGGGCATTAGGTCTGGCTATCAGCTGTCGGTTACTGGTGGCCGGGATCGAGCTCGGCGCGGAGCGCCTCGAGGTAGGCGGTCATGGTCCGCTGGCGGGCCTCGGCCCGGCGGCGGCCGGCGGCGGTGCTCATGCCGGCGGCCAGCCTGAGGAGCTTCCGCTCGAAGTGGTCGAGGCTCCAGGCCTTGTCGTCCAGCTCCCGGCTCCCGGCCCAGGGATCCTCCGGGTGCCAGAGGCCCGCGCCGAAGCTGGCCCCGGTGGCGAAGACGCGGGCGATGCCGATGGCGCCCAGGGCTTCCAGGCGATCGGCATCCTGGAGCACCGCGGCCTCCGGGCTGCCGGGGGCCTGCCCCCCGCTCCAGCTGTGGGTGGCCACGGCGGCGGCGATGGCTGGCGCCTTCGCGGCCAGGCCCGGCGTCTCCTGGCACCAGAGGGGCACCTGGTCCGCGGCCAGGCGGGCCGTGAGGGGGGACTCGGGGTGGTTCTTGGGGCGGTAGACCAGGTCGTGCAGCAGGGCCGCGGCTACGCAGGTCTCGGCATCGGCCCGCTCCTCGGCGGCCAGCTCCCCCGCCAGGCGCGCCACGCGCAGGATGTGGCCCAGGTCGTGGGCCGCGTCCCGGGAGAAGGGCTCGCTGGCCAGATGGGCGCGGAGCCGGGCCAGCAGCGGGTTGAACCAGGGGTAGGGGAGGTCCGGCGTCATGGCTCCAGGCTACCGGTTGTGCCGATGATCACGATATTTAATATTGAGACTCTATCTCTTTTGATTAAACTGGGAGCCGAGGTCGGGCATGTTCCTCTGCGTCTGCAACGCCATCACCGAAGACCAGGTTGTCTGGGCCGTGCGGGAGCGTGGCGCGGACTCGGTGGCGGCGGTCTTCGAGGCCCTGGCAGCCAAGCCGGACTGCGGCCGCTGCCTGGGCGCCATGGCGGAGGCGGTCCTCGCCATCCGGGCCGGGGAGCCCGTGGGAGTGGCCCTGGATCCGCTGGCCACGCCCTGGGGCTGTCGCGGCCGCTGCCGGCCCGCCTGGGGCGAAGCAGCCGGAATCGCCAAGGCCAGCTGAAAGGCATTGTGAAGAACCGGCAAAAGTCGCTATCGTGAGCCCCTTTCCAGGGGAGGCCCCATGCAAGGCGACGCCACGGTCATCCAGCACCTGAACCGGCTCCTCCGCAACGAGCTCACGGCCATCAACCAGTACTTCCTCCACGCCCGCATGTGCCGGAACTGGGGCCTGAAGGAGATGGGCGAGCACGAGTACAAGGAATCCATCGACGAGATGAAGCATGCGGACCGCCTGGTGGAGCGGATCCTCTTCCTGGAGGGCCTGCCCAGCATGCAGGACCTGCACAAGCTCCGCATCGGCCAGAACCCCAAGGAGATCCTGGAGGGGGACCTGGCCCTGGAGATGGACGCCATGAAGGACCTGCGCGAGGCCATCGCCTACGCCGAGGGCATCCGCGACTATGTGAGCCGCGACCTCTGCCAGGACATCCTGGAGAGCGAGGAGGAGCACGTGGACTGGCTGGAGACCCAGCTGGACCTCATCGGCCAGATGGGGCTCCAGAACTTCGTCCAGCGGGCGGCCGGCGGGTTCTCCTGACCCAAGCCGACCCTGGGTTTCCACCGCGGTGGCCGGTGGAGCGGCCTCCATGGGGCCATGTAAGATGGGCCTTCCTGGAGGACCCATGCGGAGCCTGACCACGCTGCTGTTGAGCCTGCTGCTGACGGCGGTCGCCTGGGCCCAGAGGGCGGATCCCGCCTTCGATGCCATGGGGAGTGTGAGCCTGGCCTTCCAGAAAGGGGCCGTGGTGCTCAAGGTGCCCGCGGGTGCCCACCTGAAGGCTTCGTTCATGGAAGTGGCGAAGAAGGGCGGGCCGGGCACCGTGAAGATCGGACCCATGCCCGCCACGGATGCCAAGGACGAGATCGGCGACGGCATCTGGCACGGCACCGTGCGCATCCCGGTGCGCGGCGAAGGGCTCGCGGGCACGGTGAAGCTGGAGGTCACCTACCAGCCCTGCACCGAGGGCGAAGGCGGCGTCTGCTTCCCGCCCACCACGCGGACGCTGGAGGTGAAGGCGTCGGAGATTCCGGCTGCCGCGCCTACGGCCGTGGCGGCGGAGAAACCTGCGGTTTCTCCGGTGGAAAAGGCTGGGGAGGTGGCGGCCCCGGTGGTGGTCGCGCCGGCCCCAACGCCCGCGCCGGCACCGGCGCCAGAACATTCGGGCCTGGTCTGGTCACTGCTCGTGGTCTTTCTCTTCGGGATGGGGGCCTCCTTCACCCCATGCGTCTATCCGATGATCCCCATTACCATGGCCATCGTGGGGGCCAAGGGCAGTGGCAAGGCGCGGGGGTTCGCGTTGTCCCTGGCCCTGGTACTTGGTATGGCAGTCACCTACACCGCCCTTGGTGTGCTGGCGGCCCGAGCTGGTTCTGCAGCCGGGGCCTGGGCACAGCAGGCGGCCTTTCTGATTCCCGTGTCCATCCTTTTCGCTGCGTTTGCCCTGTCCCTCTTCGGGGCCTACGAGATCAGCCTTCCATCTGGCCTCGCCATGAAGTTGCAGGGGGACGGATCCCGCAAGGGCCTCAGTGGGGCCTTCTTTATGGGCATGGTGCTCGGACCCCTCTCGGCGCCCTGTGTGGGGCCCATCATCGGGTCAGTGTTGGTGGATATCGCCCAGAAAGGTGAAGTGTTCCTCGGAGGGCTCAAGCTCTTCGTCTTCGCCCTGGGCATGGGCGTGCTGTTCCTGGCGGTGGGCACCTTCTCGGCGGCGCTGCCCAAGAGCGGCGAGTGGCTCACGCGGTTCAAGCAGGGCATGGGCCTGGTGGTGCTGGGCTTCGCGGCCTGGAACGTGCGGCTCGTGGTGCCGGACTGGGCCAACTTCGCCATGTGGACGGTGGTGATGCTCGCGGGCGCGGCGGTCTTCGGGGCCTTCGAGGCGGCTGCGGGTCTGATGGGTCAGCTCCGCAAGGGCACCGCGCTGCTGCTGCTGGCCCTGGCCCTGCTGCTGGGCGTGCGGACCGTGGAGACCTACCTGAAGGTGGACCTGCTGCCCAAGGGCGGCGTGGCCGCAGCCGCTCGGGAAGAGCATGCGGGCTGGATGGAACAGGATCTCGAAGGCGCCCTCGCCAAGGCCAAGGTCGAGCACAAGCTGGTGCTGGTGGACATCTACGCGGACTGGTGCGCCCAGTGCAAAGAGCTGGACGAGAAGACCTGGCCCGATCCGGCCCTGAAGCAGTGGGTGGCCCAGAACGCCGTGCCCATCCGCATCGACACTGATGCCAGGCGCAAGGACCTGGCTACGAAGCTCCAGATCCGCAGCTATCCGACCGTGCTCCTGCTGGATGCCGAAGGCCGGGAGCTGCGCCGCATCCTGGGCTTCCAGAAGCCCGAGACCATGAAGGCGTGGCTGGAAGGGAAAAGCTGAGACAGGATGAACAGGATGCAAAGCTCGATTAACAGGATTTAGGCCTTTGCTTTTGAATCCTGTTAATCGTTCCTAATCCTGTTCATCCTGTCCTGCTTTCATATTCCCAGGACCTGCTTCAGGGTCTTCTCCAGCTGCTCGCCGCGCAGCTGGGCGCCCTGGGCCACGATCTTCCCGTCGGGGCCGATGAGCAGGGCCTTGGGGATGCCCATCACGCCGTAGGCGTCAGCCAGGGGGTTCCTGAACCCGCCCTCGATGAAGGCATGCTTCCAGGGCATGGGCGTGGCGGCCTGTTGGCGGAACGGCGCGATGTGTTCGACCTTGCGGTCGAAGGAGAGGGACAGGATCTCGAAGGGCTTCGCCTTGAACTTGGCCCAGGCGGCGTGCAGGCCGGGCAGTTCCACGCGACAGTCCGGGCACCAGGTGGCCCAGAAGTCGATGAGCACGTACCGGCCCTTGAAGGTGTCGAGGGTGTAGGTGGTCTTGGGATCCTCCAGGGCCTTCAGGCTGAAGGCGGGGGCGGGATGGCCGGGGCCGGTCTTGGCTTCGGCGTCCAGGAAGGCCTGGGCCTTCTGGGCCAGGGGACTGCCGGGGAACTGGGCCTGGATGGCGTCGAAGGCGGCCTTCCAGCCGGCTTCGTCGCCCGCCTCCAGCCGCGCCAGGAAGTGGTCGAAGAGCAAGGTGCGGCGCAGGCCGGCATCTGCATGCTTCATGCGCGCCTCGGCGACGTAGGCGCCCCAGCCCTTGGGATCGGCGGCGGCGCGGGTCGAGAGCAGACCGGGATCCAGGCTCCAGGCGGCGGCGGTGGGGGGTACCTCCTGGCGCACCTGGTCGAGGAGGGCGGGCGTTGGCTGGGCCTTGGCCAGCTGCAGGTGGAACAGCTTGCTGACCAGCAGGGCCTGCCGCATGTCGGGACGCTGTTCGAGGGCCAGGCGGGCATCGAGGTCCGCCAGCTCCTTGCCGCAGTCGCCCTTGAAGTCCTTGGTGTTGCCGCCGGCCTTCATGAAGGCGGCACGGGCCTCCATCACGGCTTTGACTTTCGCCCGGGCGGCATCAAGCACGGCCTGGGGGCCCGCCGCGGGGGCCGGGGCCTGGAGCGCTGGCACGGCCGTCATCAGGCAGATCAGGGGCAGGGGCATGGATCCTCCGGCGGAGTCAGGCTCGCCGGACAGAATACCTCGATTGACGAGGTTACGGCTGGCCGGGCTTCGCGGGTTCGGTCGCCGCTGGGGCTAGGGCCGGGGCCGTCGCCGGGGTCGGGACCAGGACCCGCTCCCGGAGCGCCCGCATGAGCGCTTGGCCGACGAAGCCATCCTTGTAGCCGATGTGCAGCTCCGCGAGCTTCCCCTGGCGGTCCACCACGAAGAGCACGGGCAGGGAATAGACCATGTCCATGAAGGTCGAAGCACCCTCCTTGCCGAGGCCCGGGGTGTAGATGGGCATCTTGCTGCTCGCGAAGAACTGCCGGTTCTTGAGCCGGAACACCTCTCGAGGGGGATTGCCCATCACGCTATCGGAAGCTGCGCACCAGGTCGAGGCCCAGTTCCGTCCGGCTGAGGTACCAGGTGAGGGCCTGCCCATCCACCACGCGCACCTCAGCCTCCGGGAAGCGCTTCTGCAGGTCGGCCTGGTGGCGGCGGTTGAAGCGGTAGGGCTCGGTGGGCAGGAGGATCACCTCAGGTTTCAGGGCCGCCAGATCCTCGTCGCTGAGTACCGGATAGCGCTCCGGACCGATGGGGGTGAGGCCGCCCTGCCGGAGCAGATCTCCCACGTAGGTGTCGGGCCCGGCGCTCATCCAGGGGTCCCTCCAGATGAGGGCGAGGGCCCGGGGGCCCTTGCGGCGACGGCCCTTCAGCGAGGCTTCCAGGGCGGCGGCGCGGAGCTCGCCGGCCCCGGGCACGCCCAGCCGGGTCCCGAGCTCCCGCAGGGCGCCGAGGCAGTCCCTGACCGTCCGGATCTCCAGGGCCAGCCAAGGGATGCCCAGGGCCGTCAGCGCCTCGGCCACCTCTCTCGGGTTCTCGTCCCGCTCGAGGATCACGAGGTCCGGCGCCAGATCCTTGATGCGGCCCAGGTCCGGGTCCTTGGTTCCGCCCACGGCGGGCACGGTGTTGCGGATCCAGCGGGGCTCGATGCAGTAGCGCGTGCGCCCCACGAGCCGCGCTGCCAGCCCCCACTGCACCAGCAGCTCCGTCACCGAAGGCACCAGGCTGACGATGCGTTGCGGTCCTGACATGATCCGGGGGGACCGCCTACTCGCTTCGCTCGCGATGTCCCCCCGGACCCCCGCAGGATCATCAGGCAAAGCCTGGTGATCCTGCCTGACGGATCCTGATCGGGGAAGAGGCAGCGCAGGGCGAGGTGCGCTCTGCCCGGGATCTACAGCCAACCTCACCCCCAGGTGCGGGTCCTTCATCTGCCCGAGCCCCGCGGGACAGAGGTCCAGCAGGGGGCACGCCGCGCAGTCGGGACGGCGGGCATCGCAGGTGCGGCGGCCGTGGAAGATGAGCTGGTGGTGCAGCTCGATCCAGTCCTCCCGGGGGAAGAGGCGGCAGAGGTCCGCTTCCACCTTCTCCGGCGTGGCGGCCTTCGATAGTCCCAGGCGCCGCGCCACGCGGAAGATGTGGGTGTCCACGGCCAGAGCCGGCACGCCGAAGGCATTGGCCAGGACGACGTTGGCTGTCTTCTGCCCCACGCCGGGCAGGGCGCCCAGCTCGGCGGGATCCGAGGGCACCCGGCCTCCGTGTCGCGCCATGAGGGCCTGGCCCAGGCCGATGAGGTTCTTGGCCTTGTTGCGGAAGAAGCCCGTGGACTTGATGAGGGCCTCCACCTCGTCCTGGCGGGCCTCCGCCAGGCTCGCCGCATCGGGGAACCGGGCGAAGAGGGCCGGCGTGGTGAGGTTCACCCGGGCGTCCGTGCACTGGGCGCTGAGGATCGTGGCCACCACCAGCTGGAAGGGGTCCCGGTGATCGAGGGCGCAGCGGGCGTCGGGATAGGCGGCGCGGAGCCGGGCCTGGAGCTCACGGGGCTGGGGCTTGGGGGCGCGCATGGCACCAGGATAGAGCCTCGTCCTGCGAAAGACGTGCCGGACGGATAAACTGGAGGGTGAGGTGCCGCATGCCCACCACGCTCACGGGGAAGCTCGACTGCCAGGAGACCGCCCGCCATTACCTGGAGCTGGTGCGCTCGAACGTGAAGAAGCTCGGCTTCTCACCGGGCCTGGGCGTCATCCTCGGCAGCCACGACCCCGGCAGCGTCACCTACCAGCGCTGGCTCATGAAGGACTGCGAGGACCTGGGCATCAACGCCGCGGACCTGCGCGTGGAGAACGGCATGCAGATGGTGAAGCTCATCGCCCGCCTCAACCAGGATGAGAAGACCCACGGCGTGTTCATCTTCTATCCCCTGCGCTACCCCGAGATCAAGGACGACGAGGTGATGGACCTGGTGGATCCCGGCAAGGACATTGAGGGCCTCCACGCCATCAACATCGGCTTCCTCACCAAGTACCGGAAGCGCCTGGACGACGGCTCCCAGCACCGCTGCATGACGCCATGCACGGCCCGGGCCATCGTGAAGACCCTCAAGCGGGGCTTCGGCGAGAACTGGATGGCCGGCAAGACGGTCCTCGTGATCAACGACAGCCTCCGCATCGGCCGGCCCCTCACGGCCATGGTGGCCAACCTCAAGGGCACGCCCATCCTCTGCCACGCCGCCACCAACCAGACGCATCTGGAAGGCTTCGTTCGCATGGCCGATGTCATCGTGTGCGCCGTACCCGCGCCCAACTACCGCATCAACACCGACTGGATCAAGGATGGCGCCCTCTGCTTCGACCTCAGCGGCGACGGCAACTTCGACTACGAGGCCCTGGAGCGCCGCGGCATCCCCTACACCGACACCACCAAGAACAGCGTGGGCAAGGTGACCCGGGCCATGGCCCTCCTGAACCTGACCTACGCCGCGGGCGTCGAGTAGGCCTCCGCCCGGCCCCCTATACTGGCCGGTGCCCCCCCGAGGTTCCCATGCGTCCCGCCGCCGCCCTCCTGGCCTGCCTCTGCTCCTTCCTGCCGGCCCTGGCCCAGCCTGCGTCGACGGTCTCGAGTGGTCTGGCGGCCCTTCTCGGCGGTTCCTCGGACCCGGTGCCCTGGGACTTCCAGCGGCTGGTGGTCCGGAGACGGCCCGATCCGCCGCTGTATCCGCCCCTGGCCCGGTTGGCGAACCTGGAGGGCGAGGTCCTCCTGCGGCTGACCATCTCGCGGGGCGGGTGGGTGGAGCGGGCCGAGGCCCTGGAGGGTCCCCGGTTGCTGCGAGAGGCCGCGGTGGCCTACCTCCAGGCCTGGAGTTTCGAGCCGGTCCTCGTCGACGGGAAGCCCGTGCGGGTGCAGTGTGACCTGCGGGTGCCCTTCCATCTCGACGGCGCGCCAGGCGGGCCCCAGCCCCCGTCGCCGCCCACCAAGATGGTGGTGGAGATCGTGCAGGATCCGCCGGTGGGACCGGCGGTCCTCGGGGCCGACCGCCTGAAGGCTGAGCTCGGGCGGTTCTCGGACCGGAGCGGCCTGACCTGGGTGCCACCCGCGCAAGCGGGCCCGCAGGACACCTTCCACCTGGGGCTGCAGGTGAAGGTCACCCGGATGGAGGGCCTGTCCATCTGCCAGGTCCGCGGGCGCGGTTCGCTCTGGGAGGCCCGGGACCTGGCCGAGAACAAGCCCGGGAAAACGCCCCGGATCACCTTCCTCAACCGGGTGGCTGGGCAGAAGGGCGATGCGGGCCTCCAGGACCTGGTCGCCGGGGTGCTCCAGCGGAGCCTGGATGAGATCCTGGCGCCTCCGCCCCGGTTCCGGCAGGTCCGGCCGGCCGCGACACCCGCGATACCCGCGATACCCTTGGCGCCCGGGGCACCCGGGGCCGCCCCAGCCGAGCCCACCGAGAAGGCCAAGGGGGTGGTGGACTTCGACTTCAGCCAGATCCGCGTGAAGCGCCAGCCGCCCGCGCCGCCGTACCCGACCGCGGCCAAGCTGGCCCGAGTGCAGGGCACCGTGGTCCTGGACCTGATCATCGACCCGCAGGGCGAGCCCATCCTGGCCGAAGCGCGGGAGGGACCGGTGCCCCTCCTGCTCACCGCCATCAGCTACGCGCTGGACTGGCGGTTCGAGCCGGCCCGGCTCAATGGGGTGCCGCAGGTTGCCCGGTTCCGCTTGACGATGCCTTTCCGGCTCCGCTGAAGGGCGGGCCGGCGTTCAAGCCAGACGGCCTACCGCGCCCGCCATTCCCCCACCAGCAGCCCGTACACGGCATGGTCCACGTAGCGGCCGACGAGGCGCTCCGCCTGCCGGAGGGTGCCCTCGTGGCGGAAGCCCAGGCGCTCGGGAATGGCGCGGCTGCGCCGGTTGCGGACGCCGGCCCGGATCTCCACGCGGTTGAGCTTGAGGGCGCGAAAGCCATGCCGGGCGAGGGCGGCCACGGCGGCGGTCATCAGGCCGTGGCCCTCGGCTTCCCGGGCCAGCCAGTAGCCGATGCCGCCGCTGTGGTTGGCCGGATCGAGCCACACGAAGCCCGCCACGCCGACCAGCTCGCCCTTCCACCAGAGGCCGAAGGGGAGCGCCATGCCCGCGCGGGCCTGGGCCCGCACCCTCAGGATGTAGGCGCGGGAATCCTGCACGCTGCGGTTGGCGTCGGGCCAGGGCAGCCAGTGGCGCAGGCGGTCCCGGTTGGCGTCCACGAGGGCGAACAGCGGTCTGGCATCGCGCAGGCACAGGGGACGCAATTCCAGGGAGCGGGCGGCCTTGATGGCCCCGGTCATCGCCCCCCTCACTTGCCGGCGGGGTCCTGCTGGGCCGCGGCGCGGCCGGCCCTCCAGAGTACCAGCAGCTCATCGAGCAGGGCGCCGAACTGCTCCAGCCGCATCGCGTTGGGTCCGTCGCTCCAGGCCTTCTCCGGGCAGTCGTGCACTTCGAAGAAGAAGCCATCCACGGCCGTGGCGGCGGCCCGGGCCAGGGTGGGGATCATCTCCCGCGCCCCGCCCGTGGCGTTGCCCAGGGCGCCGGGCTTCTGCACGCTGTGGGTGGCGTCGAACACGACCGGGCAGCCGGTCTTCCGCAGGTGGGGGAAGCTCTGGAAGTCCACCACCAGGTTGCCGTAGCCGAAGCTGGAGCCGCGCTCCGTCACCCAGACGGGCCCGTGGCCGGGCACGGACTGGAGCTTCTCCACGCCGTGCTTGAGATCCCAGGGCGCGAGGAACTGGCCCTTCTTCAGGTTCACGGTGCGTCCCGTGGCCGCGGCGGCCAGGAGCAGGTCCGTCTGGCGGCAGAGGAAGGCCGGGATCTGGAGCACGTCCACGGCCTGGGCCGCGGGGGCGCACTGGTCGCTCTCGTGCACGTCGGTCAGCACCGGCACGCCATAGCGGCTGCGGATCTCCGCCAGGATGTCCAGGCCCCCCTCCATGCCCGGCCCCCGGTGGCTGTCGCGGCTGGTGCGGTTGGCCTTGTCGAAGCTGGATTTGTAGATGAAGGGGATGCCCCGGGCCTCCGCCAGGTCCCGCAGGCTGGAGGCCATCAGGTGGGCGTGCTCCCGGCTTTCGATGACGCAGGGCCCCGCGATCAGGAAGAAGCTCTGGCCAGTGAAGGGTCGGGTGAAGTCCATGTGCACCTCTGCCTGCATTTTACCTCGGTCGATGTCATTTACGGGTTGTCATCCGTATTGCTGGGTAGTCTTGCACAGTGTTCAATGGATCCACCCAACCCCATTTTTCGGAGTCCAGCATGGCGAAGACGTTGATGGAAGACGATCTGAACCGGCGCCTGGTGGCCCTGCTCCAGCAGGAGGGCCGCATGAGCCACGCGGAACTGGCGGAGCGGCTCGGCGTGAGCCGCCCCACCATCATCGACCGCGTGAAGCGCCTGGAGGCCGAGGGCGTCCTGGCGGGCTATGCGGCCCGGGTGGCGCCGGCGGCGGTGAACAAGCCCAACGTGGCCTTCGTGGCGGTGCGCTACAAGGACAACAACGAGGCCATCGAGCAGCGCTTCATCAAGGCCCTCGAAGATGAGCCCGACATCCTCGAGGCCCACACGGTGGCCGGCGAGGACGCCCTCATGCTCAAGGTCGTGGCGGACACGCCGGCGGGCATCGCCGAGCGCCTGCGCCGCATCCGGGCCCTGGGGCCCATGGTCACCACCCGCACCACCATCGTGCTGGAGACCCACTGGGAGAAGGCCGGCCCGAGCCCCTTCCCCGGCGACGGCCAGGGGAAGAAGGCCAAGAAGTGAGGGCCCGGCCCGGTTTGAGGGATCGCGCCTGATGCTCGGCTGGCTCGCCTACCTCACCGTGGCCGTGGTCTGGGGCTCCACGTACTTCGCCATCGCCCTGGGCCTGGAGTCCTTCACGCCCTACGGCATGGTGGCGGCCCGGTTTTCCGTGGCCTCGCTGCTGGCGCTGGGGCTGGGCCGGCTGCGCCGCGAACCCTGGCCCCCCCTGCGCGAGCTGCCCCACCTCATGATCGTGGGCGCCCTGCTGCTGGGGGTGTCCAACGCCCTGATCTCCTGGGCCGAGCTGCATGTCTCCTCGGGCCTGGCGGCGGTGCTGGCGGCCCTGGTGCCGCTCTGGCTGGCGGTCTTCTCCATGGCGCAGGAGCCCCTGGGGCCCAAGGGCTGGGTGGGCCTCGCCCTAGGGCTGGCCGGGGTGTGCGTGCTGGTGTGGCCGACCGCCGGCGTGCGGGTGCACACCGGCAGCCTGGTGGCCCTGGTGGCCGCGCCCATCATCTGGTCCTGGGGTACCCTGCACGGCAAGCGATTCGTCCACGGCGGCGGGCTGCTCACCAACGTCGGCCTCCAGATGGCCACGGCCGCGGTGATCGGCCTCGCGGCCGCGCCCCTCCTGGGCGGGTTCCTGCGGGGCCCCGTCACGCCCAGGGCCCTGGGGGCCATCGGCTACCTGGCGCTCTTCGGCTCGATGCTGGCCTTCTCCGCTTACATCTACCTGGCCAAGGTCTGGCCCCCGGCGAAGATGGGCACCTACGCCTACCTGAACCCCCTGGTGGCCGTGCTGCTGGGCAGCCTCATCCTGCATGAGGCCTTCGGCCTGCGCCAGGTGCTCGGCATGGCCATCATCCTGGGGGCGGTGGCGCTGGTGCAGGTAAGGCCGAAAAGGGCGGAGGCTGCGGCCTAGGGGAAGCTCGGGCGGACCGGTTGGGGTTTCGAGATGCGGGCTTTCAAATTGAAGGCACCGGCACCTCATCTTGATGGAATGTCCTGGGAAAGCAGGGCAGGCTCAACTGTTTATATATTGATGATAATAAATTTATAGATCGGATCAGATCTTGCTCAAGAACCTGTTGCTGTGGCTGGGCCTCTGCGCCCGTCAGCAGAAGATCTGAGGGGACTGCATGGCGTACGAGCCCAAGAACTATGAGCATCTGAAGGGCGGGGCCATGAAGGGGTTCAGCGACAGCCAGCTGGACCTGCACTTCACGCTCTACAAGGGCTACCTGGTCAAGCTCAATGAGATCGAAGAAAAGCTGACCTGGTGGACTACGGCATCAAGCGTCCCGAGTACATCAACGCCTTCATGGACAACATCAAGTGGAGCGAAGTGTCCCGGCGCTTCGACGAGGTGGGCGCCGGCGGCGGGAGGCCGCAGCCATGAGCAGCGAATCCATTGAGACGGGTCTGTCCAGCGAGGCGCTCGACCTCCATCGGGCCCTCGCCAGCCTGCAGGAGGAGCTGGAGGCTATCGACTACTACCACCAGCGGGTGGACGTGGCCGAGGACGAGTCCCTGAAGGCCGTCATGGCCCACAACCGGGACGACGAGATGGAACACGCGGCCATGCTGCTGGAATGGCTGCGGCGCGCCCTGCCCGGGTTCGATGTCCAGCTGAAGAAGTTCCTGTTCACCGCGGATGCCATCACGCCCCTGGCTGGAGGCAGTCAACCACCCGTGGCCCGCGGCACAGGATTGGGCTTGGGGAACTTGAAATGAGCGGGCGTTGAGGCCCAGGAGCAGCGGTCATGGTCGACATTCTCAGGCGTGACATGGCACCCATCGTGGACGAGGCCTGGCAGGAGATCGAGCTGCAGAGTTCACGCCTCCTGAAAGGAAATCTCTCCGGGCGGAAGCTGGTGGATTTCTGTGGTCCCCATGGCTGGACATTCGCGGCCGTGAACCTCGGACGGCTGGAGGTGGGCGCTGAAGATGCGGTGGCCGGCGTGGCCTGGGGCCTGCACAAGGTCCTCCCGCTCGTGGAGATCCGGGTGCCCTTCACCCTGCAGGTCTGGGAACTGGATGACGTGGCCCGCGGCGCCCGGAACCCCGACCTGAGCCCCATGATCGAAGCGGCTCGGAAGGTGGCGGTCTTCGAGGAGACGGCCCTCTACCGCGGCTTTGGCGGGGCCGGCATCCAGGGCATGCTCGAAGGCTCCAGCCATGCGCCGGTGCCCCTGAGCCCCGATCGGAGCAAGCTGACCGAATCGGTGGAACTGGCCCTGCTGGCCATCCAGGAGGCGGAGATCGGCGGGCCCTTCGCGCTGGTGCTGGGCACCGAGCCCTACAAGTGGCTGATGGCAGGTGAGCCCAGCGCCTACCCGCTGCGGGAGCGCATCCAGGCCCTGGTCTCAGGTGGCATCCACTGGAGCCCGGTCCTGGAGGGCGGTGCCGTGCTGTCGCGCCGGGGCGGCGATTTCGAGATGACCGTGGGCCAGGACGTGGCCATCGGCTACAAGATGCACACCGCCCGAGAGGTGGAGCTGTATTTCGCCGAGTCCTTCACGTTCCGGGTGCTGGAACCCGCGGCCGCCGTGGAGCTGAAGCTGAAGGCGGCGCCTCGTTCAAAGTGAAGGCGCGCCCGCCGGCTGTTCCGGCAGGGGCTGGGGAAGCCCGGCCGCCCGAGGGAACTCCGGGATGGCTTCCAGATCGCGGAACAGCTTGCCCATCACCTTGCGGAGGGAGGCCTGGAGCTGGCGTTCGCGCCGGTTCTGTTCCGCGGGCGGAAGGGCCGCCAGCTCCCGCCGGGCCCACAGCACGTAGTAGGTCTCCTGCCAGAGCGGCTTCTTCTCGCTGGGGCGGACGAGCCGCGCCTCCACCACCGCCGGGCTGGACCAACGGCCCACGAGGACCGAGCCGCCGATCCAGAAGGCGCTCTCCTCCAGCAGCTCGTAGAGGCCGAGGCCCACGGCCAGCCGGGGGTCGTGGGCCAGCAGCCCCACACCCACGCCCCAGCCCACGCCGCTGGCGATGCCCCAGGCGATGTATTTGGCCCGCACTTCGCCCAGGCTGGTGATGGTCAGGTCGAGGCGGAGGTCCGCAGCCGGATCGAGGCGCAGGCCCCGGGTGGCGGCCTCGGCGCGCAGGTCCGCCTCGAAGGCCGCGCGCTGGGCCTCCAGGGCGGCCCGGCGCGTGGCGGGTGTGTCGGCCTCCCCTTGGGGGTCCTTGATGCGTGCCAGCTTCCGGCTGTGGTCTTCAAGGCGGACGGTCAGGTTCAGGGAAGGCGCGCCGTTCTCAAGCTTCAGGTCCGCCAGGGGCGATCGGCAGGCGAGGCCCGCCAGCGCGAGGGCCGCAGGCAGGAGGGAACGGAGCTTCATGCGGCGGGAGTCCCCTTCAGCAGCTTCCAGGCCACGGCCGCCAGGGCCAGCACGGCGATCCCCGCCACCCAGGGCATCCAGGGCCGGGCCCGCTCATCGGCGCCGATGCGGTGGGGCACGCCCTGCGGATCGGGCTCGCTGGGACCCAGAGCCAGAGGTGCGATTGAGGCCAGGGTGCGCAGGGAGGGCAGGGCGCCCAGGTTCCCGGGGGCGGGTTTCGCCTCGCCACCCAGATGCAGGGCGTAGGCCTGCCCTGCCTCCACGGGCAGGATCAGGGTCTGCCGCCGCACCAGCGCCCGCAGGCTCTGGGGCGTGGCACCATCCGGCAGGGTCAGGCTGATCGTCTTCGCCAGCACCGGCGCGAAGGCGATGCGGCTGGAGCGCGTGCCCAAGGCCGGGAGGTTCCATACGAGGTCGCCGCAGACCCAGGCCCGCTCCATCTCGGGCTGGTCCCCCACCCGGATTTCCGGCGCGAGGGGCGCGGCGGGCGGCGCCAGCACCAGCTCCACACCCACCACGCGCTCGGTGTCCGGCAGGGTCAGCCGCCAGGTGCGGGGCCGGCCGGGCTCGGGTGCGAACGCCCCGTCCAGGGCCAGCTCCGTCTCCAGGGCTTCGGGCCTCGTCTCTGCGCGGGCCGAGAGGCCGCGGATCCGCGGGGCCTCGCCTTGGGAGGCCACCAGGGTCAGCCGGTAGCGGTGGCCGTCCCAGGGCAGGTCGAGCGTGCGGCGGCTGCCCGAGGGCGACAGATCGTAGAGGTGCAGGGGCGCGGTCGGATCGTACGCGATGAAGGTGCCGCCATCTCGCTGGCGCTCGGCCTTCACCTGGGCCACCCAGGGGGCGCGGCCATCGAGATCGAAGTCGAGCTTCAGCGTCTCCCGCTCGCCCACCTGCCAGCCTTCGGGGAGCTTCAGGGAGAACTCCACGGTGGGCCGGCCCTCGGCATCCCGGCCCGTCAGCAGGTGCTCCAGGGGCAGGGTGCGGGACTCCCACATGCCTTCCCGAGCCTCCAGGAAGGGCACGCTGCGTCCGGCCGCATCGCCGATCCAGGCCCCTTTCATCTGGCGCTGGGCCCCGGCGTCCAGGGGCAGGCGCGCCCACCCGCTGGCGGCCGCCGGCGGAATGGGCCGGCGGTGCAGGGCCGCGGTGTCCTCGCGGGCGCAGGCGAGGCAGAGGAGGAAGGCGAGCAGGAGGGCCGGTTTCATGCGTTCCCCTCGGGATGATGCCGGTGGGCGAGGATGGCGGCGGCCATGCCGATGGCGCCGACGCCCAGGAAGGCCAGGGCGCGCAGGGGCGTGTCGGCGCGGTCCAGATCCGAGGCGATGAGCTTGAAGCTGGCGATCCCCATCCAGGCGTAGCCGGCGATGAGCAGGGCGCGGCGGGCCGCGTCGCGTTCTCCCAGCCCGCGCATCCACTGCCAGGCGCCGGACAGCGCCCAGACCAGCGTCATGGCGACGGAGGCGGCACGGGAGGGGCCCCAACCCCGGGAGCCGGAGGCCTGAAGCCACTGCACCAGCCGGGCCGCCTCGAAGGCCAGGGTCACGTTGGCCGTCACTTCCAGGGCGAGGAACGAGATCAGGCCCAGGGGGCCGCCGCGGCGCGTGAGCATGAACCAGGCGGCCGCAGCCAGGGCTCCTTCCGCGAAGGCGGGGTTGAGGATGGGCGTCAGTCCGCTCCCGTGGAAGAACAGGCTGTCCAGGCCGTGGAAGGCCCAGCGCAGCGTGGTGAGCAGGGCCAGCCCGGCCGCCAGCCAGCGCAGGGCGGTGGCCTCCTGGGCGTACTCGCTGTCCTCGGCCTGTAGGGAGGCCCAGGCCAGGCCCAGGGCGAAGGCGCCCCACAGCGGGCCCACCCAGCGCCAGGCGAGGGCCACGGGCACGGCCAGGGCCAGGTGTCCCGCGGCCAGGGCCAGCAGGCCCCAGTCCGCCTGGCGACCGTCCAGGCGGCGGCGCAGCGGCTTCACCAGGGCCAGGTTCAGGGCGGCCACGGCGAGCACGGGCAGGGCGAAGGCCTCGGGGGCGAGCCCCAGGCGCTTCCAGAGCAGCCAGCCGTACGAGGTGGCCAGGATCGAGGCGATGAGCCAGAGCACGGTGGGCGTCCCGGGCTTCTCCTCCCGGCCCGGCAGCCAGGCCCAGCCGCCGGCCAGGGCCAGGTGGAGGATCAGCAGGAGGGCCAGCAGGGAGGCATCCGCCTTCAGGACCTCGGCGCAGGCGGGGAGCAGCAGCAGCCAGGTGCCGAGGAGCGCCGTCCAGCGCGCGCCGTGCCAGGCGCCGCCAAGGCCCGCGAGGTAGGGCACGGCCAGGGTGGCGGCCATGAGCACGGCCAGGTAGAGGGCCAGGGCCACCTCGTGGTGGCCACCCTGGCTGAAGACCAGGGGCGCGGCCAGGCCCGAGACCAGGGCCACCGTCAGGGCGCCGCCGCTGCGGCCGCGGGCCGCCAGCCCGCCCGCCACCAGGGTGACCAGGGCCGCCGCCGCCAGGCCGAGGGCGGCGGGATAGAAGTGGTAGGCCATGGCCCCGGCCCGGAAGGTGAACTGGAGGGTGCCCAGGCCCGCGAGGAGCAGGGCCACGCCCAGGCGCCGGTCCTCTCCGAGGATCAGCTTCGCGGCCACCGCGGCGATGCCGCCGCCGGCCAGCAGGCCGAGGAGGAAGCGCAGCTCGGCACCCAGCCAGCCCTGCTGGATGGCCCAGCGGAAGAAGAAGACGGCGCCCGCGAGGAAGATCGCGGCACCGGCGCCGGCGATCCAGACCACCGGGGACAGCTCCTTCCGGGGGAGGGCTGCGGCAGCGGGGGGAACGGGCCTGGGCCGCGCGGGGGCCGCGGGAAGCGCCGGCGCCTGCTGCCGCTGGAGGAGCCAGGCCACCTGGGCCTCCAGGCGCGCCACCCGGTCAGTCAACTCCTGCGGTCCGGCTTGGTCCTGCGGAAGGTCGGCCATGATGTCTCCATACGGATGCGTATGGGATCATGCGATGGCGGTCCGGGCTCTGTCAAGCCACTCTGGCGCCCTCCAGGGAACTCAGCCGATGACGCGGTTCCGGCCTTCGGCCTTGGCCTGGTAGAGGGCCTTGTCGGCCCGGGCCAGCATCCGCTCCAGCGTGTCCTCGGGCCCTTCCCAGGTCGCCAGCCCGATGCTCAGGGTCACCTGGTAATTGGGAGGGAGACCCGGCAGGGGCTCCAGGGTGACATGCTCGCGGAGCCGCTCGGCCAGGGCGCGAAGGCCCTCCAGATCCGTCTGAGGTCCATAGGCCAGGAACTCCTCGCCACCGATGCGGCCCAGCTGGTCCACCTTCCGCAGCCCGAAGGACATGCGCTGCGCCATGACGCTGAGCACCTGGTCCCCGGTGGCGTGGCCGAAGCGGTCGTTCACGGCCTTGAAGTGGTCGAGGTCGAGGAGCATCAGGGACAGGCTCTGCCCGAAGCGTCCGCTCTGATCCACCTCGATCTTCAGCATGTCGAGGATGTGGCGCCGGTTGAACAGGCCCGTCAGGGGATCCCGGATGGCCTGGTGGTACAGGCGGAGCCGGGAGTCCTCCAGGGTGAGGAGGCGGCCCAGTTCCTCGTTGGCGATCTCGAACAGGCGCTCGTATTCCTCGACGGAACGGCGCTCGGCGAAGAACCCGAGGGCGCCCACGGCCGGATAGCCGGGCAGGAGGGCGGGCAGCACCCGCATCACCGGGTCCCGGAGGGCGCGGCGGCGCTCGTCGCCGTCGTCCACGGGATGCCAGTGGCACTCCGCCGGGACGCCGGGCGGCGCGAACTGGAGGGCGGCGGCTTCGAGGGCCCTCCGGTCCTCCTCGCTGGCGGAGGCTCCGTGGACGCCGTGGCAGGTGGTCCCTTCCTCCCCCAGGTAGGTCACGAGGAGGGCGCCGGGCAGCACGAGCTCCTGGAGGATCTCGATGAAGCCCCGGATCAGCCGCAGGGTGTCGTGCTCGACGGTGTAGAGCCGGGAGATGGAATCGCGCAGCGCCGTCTCCACCACCCGCTGTTCCAGGGCCTGGGCCAGGCGCCGCTGGATGGCGTCCACGCCGAAGTTCTCCTGGGCCAGCCGGGGCGTGCCGGGGAGGGGGCGCAGCCGGTCCGTCTGCTCCACGAGGGACGTGGCGGCCTCCACCACATGGTCGAGGTCCCGGCCCTTCACCAGGAAACGGTCCGCGCCGCAGGTCTTGGCCCAGAACCGGGCCAGGCCCACGCCCTGGGCCGTCAGGAGAAGCACCGGCAGGTTGCGCGTGGCCCGGTCGTCCTTGAGGAGGCGGCAGAGCTGGTAGCCGTCCAGGAGGGGCATGACGCAGTCGCTGACCACCACGTCCGGGCATTCGGTGGCGAGGACGATGAGGGCCTCGGCGCCGTTCTTGGCTTCCAGGGTGGTGTGCCCATGGCGCTGGAAGAGGTGGTGCAGGAGGCTCAGTTGGATAGGGTTGTCGTCCACCAGTAGGACCTGGAGGGTCTTGGAGGCCTTGGGGGCGGCAATCGTCATGGGGTCCAGTATCGGTGGAAGTGGCGCCAGGTGGGAACTGCGAGCCTGATCGTCCCCGGGCCGGGCGTGGGATGCTGGGACAGGGAGGATGCCCCATCATGGCCAGCGTCGGGTGGAAAGAACAGGGAAAGGTGAGTCCGTGGATGCTCCCCTGATCCTGGCCCTGGGCCGGGCCTGGCTCCGCGAGCGGGGCGAGCTTCCCCTGGAATCGGCCTGGGCCTCGGGCCGGGCCCTGGGCCTGCGCTGGGCCGGGCGGAAGGCCGCCGAGGGCTGGGTGCTCCTGCTCCACCCGAAACCCGAGCTGTGGCTGCTGGGAGCGGCCCATCCCGCCTGGACGCGCCTCCAGGCCGAGGCGCCCAGGGACAGCGGGAAGATCTGGGGTCCCCTGCTTTCGGGGGCCCGGCTGAAGGCGGTGGAGGGGGATCCGCGGGAACGCTGGCTGGGCCTGGTGTTCCAGCGGCGGGCCATCACCGGGCGCCTGGAGACCCTGCGCCTCGCCTTCCAGGCCATCCCGGGCCGGGCCGGCATCCGGGTGGACGGCCTGGATGTGCCTCTCTCCCGTCTGGGATTGGGCTCCCCTTTTCCGGCCGGGGCGCCGGAACCGCAGGAGGAGCCGCCGCCCCTCCGCCGCTGGCGGGAACGCTGGGGATCGGACTTCGAGCGCGCCCTGGCGGGCGAGCTCCCGGAGGTGCTGGACGGCGAGGGCGGCCTGCTGGATCGCCACCGCGCCTGGTCCGAGGCCCGGGCGGAGGAGCTCATCCTCGGACCCGCCAAGGCGGCGGCGGAGCGCAAGCGGCAGGCCGAGGCCGCCCGGCTGGACCGCCTGGCCCTGGCCTTGGCCCAGGACCGGGCGAAGCATCAGGGCGTGCTGCCCTTGAAGGCCCAGGCCCAGCGTCTGGCGGCGGAGCTCTACCGCCTGAAGGGCGCCACGGGCGAGGCGGTGCTGCTGGATGGCGATCGCATTCCGCTGCCCGAAGGGAGGAACGCCGAGGCCGCCGTCCAGGCTTGGTTCACCGCGGCGAAGAAGGCCGAGCGGGGCCTGGCCCGTGTGGCTGAACTGGAGGCGGAGCTCGCGCGCGAGCGGGCCGCCTGGGGAAAGCGGATGGAGGCCGAAGCGGGAGGCCTTGCGCCGGAACCGCCCTCTGCGCGACAACCGAAGGGGCAGGGCGCGGCGAAGGGGCACGGCGCCCCGAAGGACAAGGGGACGAAGCGGATGCAGGCAGAAGGCAAGCGCAAGGACGGCAAGGGGGTGGCCTTCCGCAGTGTCATGGTGGACGGCTTTGAGGTGCTCATCGGCAAGGGCGACGCGGAGAACGACCAGCTCACCTTCAAGGTGGCCGACAACACGGACTTCTGGCTGCACGTGGCCAGCGTGCCCGGCAGCCACGTGGTGATCCGCAATCCCGACAAGCTGAGTGAGCTGCCCCGGAACGTGCTGGAGCGCGCCGCCGAGCTGGCCGCCTACCACAGCAAGGCCCGGGACGGCGGCAAGGTGGAGGTCCACCTCGCCCGCATCGCCGACATCAGCAAGCCCCGCGGCTTCGCCCCCGGCAAAGTGATCTTGAAAAAGTGGATTGGTATTCGCGTCTATCCCAAGCCGTAGGGTGCTACTCCACCTTCACCGCGAAGGGCTTGAAGCCGGCCTTCTTCAGCTTCTCGGCGGTCTTGTCGACGGCGGCGCGATCCGCGGGCCTGGCGAGGCGCACCTTCAGCTGGCCCTTGTCCTTGAGGGTGGTGGTGGCGAAGCCTGCGGCCTTGGCCTTGTCGGCCACGCGCCTGGCTTCCGCGGCGTCGGAGGTGGCCACCAGCTGGAGGGTCCAGGCCCCGGCCTCGGCGGGCTCTGCCCTTGGCTCCGCCTTGGGTTCCGCCGCCGGAGCGGTGGCATCCACCCGCGGTGTGGCCACCAGCTTGTCCGGGCCGTCGCCCTCGAAGATCTTGAGCTGGTCCAGCAGCGGCTCCGGGAGGTCCTTCAGCTCTTCCTCGACGCCCCGCTGGGCCGGGCGGCGCAGGGCCGCGCCCTGCTTGCCCACCTGGACCCCCAGGACGAAGGCCAGGGTCACCAGGCCCACGCCCACACCCGCCACCCAGAGAATGGACTGGCTGCCGATGCTGATCTGGTCACGGTGGGGCATCACCGCTCCAGGCTAACGCCGTCGAGGCGCGCCGCGAACTGGGCACCCGAGCTGGCGGGGGCGGTGACGAGGACGCGCTCCGAAGGTTCCAGCAGGGCGGCCGCCAGCAGCTGGCCGCCGGAACCGCCAAACTCGCCCCAGAGGGTCTTGGGGAACCGGGGTACGGGCCAATCCGGGTGGGCCGTGGCCAGCCGGGCCTCCAGCCCATCCAGGCGGGCCAGGCCATTGCTGCCTCCGATCCAGCGGCTGGGGGCGCCCTGGCCGAGCGCCCTTGCCGCCGCCAGGGCCAGGGCCTGCGCCCGACCCTGGAGGTCGGTAGCGGGGGCCGAGCGGTCCGCCAGGACGGACAGGAGCGCCCGGGGCCGGATGCCCCGCGCCTCCGCGTGATCCGCTGTCTCCAGCAGGAAGGCCTGGGCCCCTTCGCCGGGCAGGAAGCCCCGGCCCGATCCGACCTCCGGATCCCCGTGGCGGGCCAGCAGGCGGGCCCCGCCGCAGATGTCCAGCAGCAGGGGGAAGAGACCGTCCGCGCCGAGGACCAGGGCGGCGTCCGCCAGGCCGGCGCGCAGCCACCGGGCGGCCTGGTCCAGGGCCGCGAAGGTGGCGTTCTCCCGGTCCACGAAGGTGGCGCCGGGCCCCTTGAGCCCGAAGGCCAGGGCCAGGTGCCCGCTGGCGGCGTTGGCCACGGTGTTGGGGAAGATCAGGGGGGAGGCGCCCTCGGGCCCCCGCTGGAGGTAGGGCCGCATGAAGGCTTCGCTGGCTTCGCTCCCGGCGCTCATGGTGCCCACGGCCACGGCGATGCGGTCGCCCCCGATGGGTGTGCCGCTCCCGGGTTCCAGGCCGGCATCCCGGAAGGCCTGGTGGGCCGCCACCCAGGCGAACCGTGAGGTGCGGTCCAGGCGCCGCAGCTGCATGGGGGGGATGATGCCCGCGGGGTTGAAGGACCCGCAGACGGCGCCCCGGCCTCGGCCCAGCGCTTCAGGCAGCTCGCCGAAGCAGGGCGCGCCGGAGGCGAGGCTGGCACGGGCGGCTTCCAAGCCATCCCCGCAGGGAAGGACCAGGCCCAGGCCCGTGATGGCGAGGGCGCCGCTCATGCGCCCTCCCACCGTCGAAGGGCCAACGACACGTTGTTGCCGCCAGAGGCTCCAGCTCCGCGATCGAGCAGAGCGAGGGAGCGGGAGGACGATCCGGTGGATCGTCCGATAGCTGGAGGCGAAGGCCGATGGTTCATCGTCCCTCCCAGCGTCGAAGGGCCAACGACACGTTGTTGCCGCCGAAGGCGAAGGCGTTCACGAGGGCAGCCCGCAGCGGCCGTTCCTTCGCCGCCAGCGGCGTGCAGTCCAGGTCGCAGACGGGATCCGGTTCCTCCAGGCGCAGGGTGGGACTCACGGTCTGGTCCCGCAGGGCCAGCACGGCGGCGGCGGCCCCGATGGCGCCGGCGGCGCCCAGGGTGTGGCCGAACTGGCTCTTGGTGCTGGTGACGGAGACCCTGTCGGCCGCCGGGCCGAGGGCCCTGCGGATGGCCAGGCACTCGGCGCCATCGTTGGCGGGGGTGGCGGTGCCGTGGGCGGAGACGAGGTCCACCTCCGCGGCCTCCACTCGCCCCGTGCGCAAAGCCATGGTCATGGCCCGGGCGGCGCCCTCGCCTTCGGGATGGGGGGCGGTGGGATGGTGGGCGTCCATGCTGGCCCCGTAGCCCAGCACCTCGGCATAGATGGTGGCGCCCCGGGCGAGGGCGCGGTCGAGGGGTTCCAGCAGCAGCTGCGCGGCCCCCTCGCCCAGGTTGAGGCCCGCCCGGTCCCGGCTGAAGGGGCGGCACTTGCCCGGGTCCACGGCCTTCAGGCAGGAGAAGCCCGCGTAGGTGGTCCGGCAGAGGCTCTCGGCGCCGCCGGCCACCGCCAGGTCCAGCTCCCCGGCGGCCAGGCGCTCCCAGGCCTGGCCCAGGGCCAGGAGGCTCGACGAGCAGGCGTTCATGAGGGTGCTCCGGGGTCCCTCGGCGCCCAGGCGATGGGCCAGGGCGTCGGTGACGGTGCAGGGGCCCTGGTAGGCGGGCTCGGCAGCGCGGCCCCGCCGCCCCGCCAGGCGGTCCATCAGGTAGGCCTCCGCCACCGGCAGGCCGCTGGTGCCCGCGCCCTGGAAGACCCCGATGCGGGCCGGATCCCCCCCGGGCCGGAGGCCGTCCAGGGCCTCCTCCAGGGCCAGGAGGGCCATGCGCTCGCAGAGGGTCTGATGTCGCAGGGGTCCCAGGGGCACCTGACCTGCGATCTGGGCGGGCTCCGCCGGCAGGTCCAGCCGGGTGAGGGGGCCCAGGCCGTCGCGCCCTGCGAGCATGGCGGCCCAGGTGCCCTCGCGGCCCAGGGCCAGCGAGCTCACGATGCCGAGGCCCGTCACGACGACGCGGTTCATAGGCGCTTCACCAACAGGGTGGCGGTGCAGAGCTCGCGGCCGTCGCAGGACACGGCGCCCTTCAGCTTCATCAGGCCCGCGAAGGCGCCCTCGGAGGTCACCTCCAGCCGCAGGCGGTCGCCGGGGAAGGCCGGGGCCAGGAAGCGGGCGTCACGCACCCCGGCCAGGAAGATGGCGGCACCGTGGAGGGTTCCGGCCTCCAGGAAGCCGCCGGCCTGGGCCAGCATCTCCAGCAGCAGCACCCCGGGCACCAGCGGGTGACCCTCGAAGTGGCCCTGGAGGTAGGGCTCGCCGTTCGTGACGAGCTTTTCCGCCACCACGCGCACGCCTGGCTCGCGCTCCAGCACCTGGTCCACCAGGAGGAACGGGTAGCGGTGCGGCAGGTGGGCCGGAATGTCCGTCATTGGGACCTCGGGGTCAGCCCTTGGCGTGCTCGGCGATGAAGTCCGTGAGGGCCTGGACGGACTTGAAGGCCTTCAGGCCCGCCGCCTCGTCCTCGATCTTCACCCCGAACACCTGCTCGATGCCCAGCACCAGCTCCAGGGCGTCGATGGAATCGAGCCCCAGCCCGTCCCCGAAGAGGGGGGCCTGGTCGTCGATCTGGTCCGGGGTCATGCCTTCGAGCTTGAGGCGCTCGATGATCATCTCTTTGACGCGCAGCTTCAGGTCGCTCATGACAATCCCGGCAGAAGGGTGGGGAGATTGATTCTATCCCTAACCGGAGACCCCGGTGGGGTTGTGATATTGGCACGGTTTCGGGATCCGCAAAGGGCGCTAAGCTGGATCCTCGCGGAACCCTCCGCCCGAGAGCGCCATGGCCCATCCCGCATCGCCTTTCCTGCCGATCCTGATCCTGCTGC